>RRYU01006018.1_pt1 | contig 18941 bp, 16 predicted proteins | sample 2162651 | NCBI WGS metagenome assembly RRYU01 (sample SAMN10267283, study PRJNA491782) | microbial mat metagenome | isolation source: biomat in the production well | place: Japan: Minami-Kanto gas field, natural gas well KTG3 | collected 2017-06 | reverse complement strand
CCGCCTCCGGGGCCTCGGCCAATGCCTGCTGGAGCAGGACCACTGCGGCGTCGAAATCACGCCGGGTGTAGGCCGCCTTGCCCAGACTGAACAGCGCGGACGCTTTCAGGTCGGGGGCTCCGGCCGCCTTATGCAACAGCTCTTCCGCCTCCCCCGTGCGTCCCAGCTCCAGGCGGGTATTTCCCAGGCGCAGCTGTGCCACCCGCAGTTGCGGGGACAGTTCCAGGGCTCGCGCATAGGCGGCATCGGCCTGTTCCAGGTGGCCGCCCTGCTGATAGGCATGGCCCAGGTGATAGGGCCAGCGGTAATCCAATGCATCCAGCCGCGCCGCGGCCTGGAAGCAGGCCAGGGCCGGCTGCAGAATCAGATGCGCCTGATACAGCAGCCCCAGGCCGGCCAGTGCCTCCGCCCGCTGCCCGGGAGTGACCCCGGGTTCCGCCATGCGGGCTTCGGTCTGCTCGTGCATGTATTGCAGGACCACGCGGACATCCTTCTCGACCCCGGCCAGATCCGCCTGGGGTATGTCCAGCCCGGCGGCCGGCGTGACATTGCAGCACACCAGAAACAGCAGGGCTTTTGTCCAGTTCACATTCAACTCCTTTACCTGGTTTCCCTAGTATCAGGCAATCAGCTTTTTTCCCAATATATACTGCGTATCTGCATGTAGCGGAACAGATCGGCAAACACATGACGCTGGGTTTCCGGCCGCCCCCGCACCGCTAGGGACAGGCGTGACAGCATGCCCGCCTCATCTTTGCCCAAGCGCGCCAGAGCACGCACCACGGCCAGATCCGCCACGAAGGCGGTGGGGGACAGTCCCAGATCCCCGAACACCTCCGTTCCATAATAGGCGGGATAGTCGGTGCGCGGATTGATGAGATAGAGCGAAGGTTTCATAGTGTTAGCGGTATTATGTCATTGATTCGCAGACCCACTGGTTACCAAGGTCTCTCAGGCTGATCGTCCTCTCCGGACCTTAGCCGGGATTCACGGTCTCAATAATCCGGATACAGGATTTGCCCCTCACGCCGCAGCACGCCCTGCAGATAGACTTGTTTCAGGCGGCCGCGCATGAGTTTGCCGTTGGGCGTGCGCGGTATGGAGTGGGGCCCGAGCAAATAGACCCGCCCCGGCCGGAATCCGAAATGGGCATGAAAACGGCGCACCATTTCCGCCGCCCGTTGCGCCGGCGTGCCCCGGTCCCGCCCCAACTCGGCGAACACATAGGCCTGCTCCCCTTTGGTCCCTCCTTTGTCGATGCCCAAAGCGGCGCAACGGCGCACGAAATCCAGGTTGTCCATGATCTCCTCCACCTCTCTGGGGGCGATGTTGCGGCCGGCGTGAATAATGATGTCCTTGATGCGGCCAGTGACGAACAACCGGCCCTGCCGGTCCAGGTAGCCCAGATCACCGCTGCGGATATAGCCATCGGGCCCGCGCAAGCCTTGTGTGGCCCGGGTATTGTCAAAATAACCCTGGGTGACGGAAGGACCCCGCAGCAGGATCTCGCCCACCTGCCCTGCAGGCTGCTGCGTGTCTCCGTCGAATATGCGCACCTGCATTCCGGGAAACGGCGGGCCTACGCATACACAGCCGTCGTTATCCAGCTCCACCGGCTCTCCCGGTATCCCTGTACTCACGCCCACACTGGCCTCGGCCAGGCCGTATCCCGGTACCATGACCCGGTCCAGTCCAAATACCCTTTCAAACTCACTGACGGTACGGCCCTGTACCGGCTCGGCGGCATTCAAGGCCACCCGCAGACTGCTCAGGTCATAGAGATGCGGGTCCTTGAGATAACGCAGGCAATAACGGTAGGCGAAATCCGGTGCGGCGGTGAAGGTTCCCCGGTGATGCCGGATAGCATTCAGCCAGGTCCGCGCATGAGTCAGGCTCACCGGCAGCAACACCAGCCTGGCCCCAAGAAAAAACGGCACCATGCTCATGAGGATAAGCCCCATGTCATGGGACAGGGGCAGCCAACTGACAAAGACGTCATCACCGTCGATACGCATGCCGGCAATCAGTTGCTGCAGGTTGGCCAGCAGATTGCGATGGGTCAGCAGCACCCCCTTGGGGTGCCCGGTACTGCCTGAGGTGTATTGGATGAAAGCTATGTCATCCGGCCGTAGCCTTGGGTAGGCTCCGCCCGGGCGCAGCCCTTCCCACACCTTCGGCTGCAGGAGCACGCCATTGCCGGACTCAGCGACGCCGGACAGGGCGATTAGTATTCGCGCCTGGGCATGAGCCCCGATCGCAGCGATGCGTTCCGGGCCAGAACCCGGGTCCAGCGGCACCGGGATGCCGCCGGCCCGCTGGACACCGTAGAAGGCATGGAAGAACTCGGGACCGTTGGGAAGGATGATCAGCACCCTTTCGCCCCGGCCAAGGCCCTGCTCAACCAGTGCGGCGGCACAACGATTCAGGCCCTGCCACAGACCCGCATAGGTATAGGTTCTGTCGTCGAAACTGAAAACGGTCTGCTCGCCCCTTTCCCGCGCCTGGGTTTCGAGCAGCCCGATGAGTGTGTCGAACATGGATCAGCCGGAGCGCTTGCGCTCGACCAGCTCCAGCAGATCAGCGACACTGCAGATGGTCGGCAGTTCATCCACATCGATACTGATAGAGAAGCGCTCCTCCACCCCGGCAACGATATTGACGATATCCATGGACTCAGCGCCCAGGTCCTCGACCAAGCGGTCCTGGTCCTGCACCGAGGCGAGACCCAGTTGCGCCGCTATCAGTGCGGTGACCTGCTCAGATCGATCCGGCATAGGCGTATTCCTCCAGTTCGGCGATGCTGTCAAGGGTGGTGCCCCATCCTCGGTCAGCGGAGATCCGGCGTGCGGGACCGCGGCCCCGATCATCGCCGGATCGGGAAAATTTCAGTATAGCTCAGTGCGATACGCCTCATACGTACCACGCCTGAACCTGCAACATACACAGAATCTAACAACCTGGATTCATTCAGACCCTTGCACTTTGATCCCGTCGGCTAAAGCTCACCAGCAGAGGGAAGAAGAGGCAATCACATCACCCCCTTCAAAGCAGGACCCTATTCCGCGAGAATGCGTTCATGGCCGATACTTAAGCCACGCTCCCCGGGCACCTCATGCGACGATTCGGTTTTATTAAATTCAGGCGCTTCCTGCATGTCCTGCGGGTACTGTTCAGCTACGGCCTGCAGCGGCTGGGACCCAAGCGGAACACGGTTCTGGGACCCCAGGGCCTGCGCCGGATTCTGGAGGATCTGGGCGGCACTTACATCAAGTTCGGCCAGGTGCTCTCGTTGCAGCCGGACGCATTGCCGGTGGCCTACTGCAACGCCCTGTTCGATCTGCTGGACCGGGTTCCGCCCTTCCCTTACACCCAGGTGGAGCGCACTTTCATGGAAGACCTGGGTACGAGTCCGGCCAGTTTGTTCGAGCGTTTCGACCCGGTGCCCATCGCCTCCGCATCCATAGGCCAGGTGCATACGGCCTATCTGCAGGGCCGGCGCCTGGCGGTCAAGGTCCGGCGTCCCACCGTGGAATCCGACTTCGCCGCCGACATCCTGATGATGCGCGCCTTCGCCGCCCTGATCGAACGGCTGGGGGCGAAACGCTGGTTCTGGCTGGCCCGCACTGCCCGGGAGTTCTGTGCCTGGACCCATGAGGAACTGGACTATCGCTACGAGGCCCGCTTCATGGATGCCCTGGGCCATAATGCTCAGGACAATCCCCTGGAACAGGTACCGGAGATCCTCGAGCGCTTTTCCGGCCCGCGTATCCTGGTGACTGATTTCATGCAGGGCCCCATGGTGCTGGACTATATCCGTTCCCTGGACGAGCCTGACCCGGAACTGGCAAGCCGACTGGACGAAATGGGCTTCGAACACGCCGTCTTTGCCCGCAATCTGGTGAACAACTTCGTCAACGACGCCTTCAAGCATGGTCTGTTCCATGCCGACCTGCACCCGGCGAATCTGTTCATCCTGCGGGACAACAGCGTGGGCTATGTGGATTTCGGCATCACCGGTTCACTGTCCACCCATTCCCGGCGCAGCATGGTCTCCCTCACCCTGGCCCTGACCCAGGCCGATCTGGACGGCATGATGGATCACTTCCTGGTCATCGCCGATGTTCAGAGCGACTCCGATATTCAGGCCTACCGCCTGGGTTTGGAAGGACTGCTGAACAAATGGTTCGATCCTGATGAACTGCAGCCCAGGCTGCGGGTCAATTTCAGCGTCATCCTCATGGACATGCTGCACCTGTCCCGTCACACCCAGCTCTGGCCCACCCCCGACGTCATCCGCTACCTGCGCTCGGTAATCACTGCCGACGGACTGATCACCCGTTTCGCCCCGGAGATGGACCTGGGCGGACAGTTGGAGTCCGTATGCAAGGACTACCTGCAGGAGCGGGTCTGGCGCGAGTGGCTGGCCCCGGAAAACCTCGCCGATCTGGGCCTCGAAGGTCTGGACCTGTTGCAACACGGCCCCCAGGCCATGGACCGCAGTCTAAGCGGCGAGACAGACGTTCCCCCTGCCGTAGCGCGGAAGCCCCTGGCCAGGCGATCCTTGCATTACTCCATCATCGCCCTGGTTTCAGGCTGGCTGGCCTACGCTGGCCCGCACACGGGCCTTCGCCAAGCGGCCATCGTGATCTGCTCGGCGGCGATAGGGCTGATGTTGCGTGGTTTGTATCGGCACATATACTTGAAGTGTCCCTAAAATCGGTTAAATCACACACCACCCGGGAGGCACCCCATGCGCGAACTGGTCAAATCCACCCTCGGATTCTCTCTAGCCATGTCCCTGTTCGGGCTGGAACAACTGCGCAACGGCCTGCGCCGCCCGGAAGACAAGGAAACCAAGCGCGAGGAGAGCATACGCCATGGCCTGGACTCCGTCAGCCAATCGGCCGAGAGGCAATTCGGCGAACAGGCCCAGCGCCTGTTCGACGCCGGCGACAAATTCCAGCGCGCCATCATCGATATGGCCTTTGATCTGGTCAGCGGCGACAAAGGTAAGGAGGCCCGTTTCAGTGACCTGGCGGCGGACGTGGCCGAGCGCTCCGCAGAGGCCCTGCGCAAGGTCGGCTCCCAGGACGAATCCAGGTCGAACGAAGGGCCCGGGACGAAGGACTGATAACCCCATGAGGGCCTTGCAGAAGCTTGCCCGGCGGCGACGCTTGAAGAAGCCTCTTGCCCATTTCAGGACGGCGGGCCTGCTGCGGCGTTCCCACCCGGGTCTGGCGTCCGACGAGCTCCTGGGGGCGAGGCTCTCCCCCAGTGCCCGTCTACGGGTGGCCTTGGATGAACTCGGGCCCCTGTTTTCCGCTTTTGGCGACTATCTGGCCCTGCGCGCCGACCTGTTGCCCCAGGTGGACTGCCACGATCTCGCCCGCCCGCAGGGAGCAGGAATCACCGACCCCCTGCCACAGGTGCGCGAACTGCTGCGCGCTGAATTGGGCAAGGCATCCGATCCCCTGAGTGCCAGCCTGCAAGCCGCCCATAGAGCCAACCGCATGGCACAATGGCATCGCGCCCAGGCAGCGGACGGCAGCCGCCTGGATATCAAAATTCTGCGGCCCGGGCTCGAACAGTGCTACCGCAACGACAAAGATCTGCTGCAAAGCCTGAAAGCCATCCGCCTGCCGGTGCGTGACGGTGACCTGGTTGACCTCGCCCCGGCCCTGGTGGGATTTCTGGGCGAGCTGCGATGCCGTCTGGATTTCACGGCGGAACTCGCCGACCTGGCACGCCTGGAGGACACCCGCAGCGGCTTCGGCGGATTCGAGGTGGCGAGCCCCGTTGCGGATCTCTGCACCACCAGGGTGTTGACCCTGAAGTCAATCGACGATACCCATCCCCTGGACGCGCCCCCCGGGCAGGATGGTGATGCAGTGGACCCGGCCCGCCGTCTGGCCCTGCTGTGGTTGCAACAGGCCCTGTTGGCCCCGCTGTACCCCCAACACCCCATCGCGGACATGCTGGCCTGGACCCGGCAGCGGGAACTGGCCGTGCAATGCGGCACCTGCGGCCACCTGCAGACCTATCTACGCCAGCAGTTATTACGCTACCTGAGCGCTGCTGCCCGGGATGACTGCGATGGTGCCTGCACCGAGTTGCTCAGTCTGTGCGACGCCACCCCGGGAGCCCGGTCCCGGATCCGCATGCAGGCCATGTTCCGCCAGGCAGAACCCTTTCGCGCCGGCGGCTGGAGCCAACAGTACGCGGGAGAGGCACTGGCCAACACCCTGTTCGTGCAATGGCGCCTGGCACACCGCAGCGGCTACCGGCTAAAGCCACCGGTGGCTTCCTTCTGTACCGGCCTGTTCGACCTGGAGCGCCAATGCCGCCAGCTCTCGCCCCGCCGTGATGCATTGCGTCTCGGGCTGGACGACGTGCGCATCATCGCCGCGGCGATGCGGGGGCGTGAGCAACTCGGCCCCACCCATGCCAAGGAAAACCTCTACCGCCTGGTGGAGCGTGGATCGAAAGTACTGCGCCTAGGCGCCTTGGCCAGCCGCCGGCGCGAGGATGAAACCGAGGCCGAAGGACATCGCCCACAGTCCCAGGGACGCACCGGGCACAGTCTCTCCAGCCTGAGTGTATTGCTGATTTTGAGCGCAGCCGCTCTCATCTCGGCGGGGCTCAGCGCCCCGGGCCTGGGACTGGCCGGCGGCGATCTCATGGGCACCCTGCTGTTCGCCTTGACTGGATTGCTCTTGCTGGTTCAAACGGCGCGCGGGGATACGGACGCATAGCCAGGGTATTGCGTGCACATACTGAGCTGGAAGTATTGTGCGAAATTGCTCAACCCCAGGAAGCATCGTACGTAAAGCCGCAATTCCTGCTTTCCTCTAAACAGCCTGCTCTCCTGCATTGGCCCTGCTCTCCTGCTTGATTCTTTTTGCCATTCTCTTTTCTTTCAGGGTCATGGCGGGTTTCTTTTTGGTTTCCCTGCTGTTTTGGCGTTCTTTCGTCATGGCATCTTCTCTCCTGCAATTGCCCGGTATCGGGCGGAATTCCCGCAGTCCCGCTGCATCGGCGGGGCGTATCGGGAGTCAAAACTGCTTGTGAGATGACTCCAACTGCCTGCGCATGCAAAGCCGTCGGGTCTTTGTGGTGCCTATGCGCAGCACCACAAAGATGGCCTGCTGTATCAATCCTGCGATAGCCTGGTGGCATTCCACCATGATGCGCCCGAAGGGCGTCATTCCTTGAGAATCTACCCAGTAGTATAGTCGGAAAATAAATCTGTGCCGAAATCAATCCGGAGGGACAGGCAGTGACGCAGTTGATACGGTGCCTGTCGCCACCCATGCGGGCTATGACGCGTCGGGCCGGCATACACCGGGATTTTCGCAAAAAAAAAAGCCCCGCGTAAGGCGGGGCTTCGTTTCAGCGGATAAATCCGTCTACTGAACTATTGCGGTACCACGTTGCTCGCGCTGGGTCCCTTCGGGCCTTGACCGACTTCAAAAGTGACCTTCTGCCCTTCGGCTAAAGTCTTGAATCCGCCGCCCTGAATCGCGCTGAAATGAACGAAAACGTCGTCTCCGCCGGAATCCTGGGAAATAAAACCGAAACCCTTGGATTCGTTAAACCACTTGACAGTGCCTGTAGCCATTCTAGTTACCTCAAAAAAATGAAAATATAGTGTAGTTGCGTGCAGATTGTTCCTGTGAAATATCGGGAAGGTCTGGCGTATACACTACGGGAAACCTACTGAATAACTACAAGACAAAAGCTGCTACGGTGCCGATGATACTCGATACTTGAGAAAAAGCTAGGCTTCTCAGGCTGTTCGAGATCAACTGATTAGGATTAGAGCACAAACGCCACCAGCGAGGCAACACCGAACCTTGCCTTGCAAGGATTGAAACCGCCAACACAGTAGTCAATCATTGGCGCCGGCCGTGCTCCGCGGTTTCAGGCTTTCCATGTAAGCCTCGAAATCCTTGGCCTTCAAAGGCCGTGAGTACAGATAGCCTTGTCCGCTGTGACAACCTTCCCGGGTCAGGAATTCCTGCTGCTCCCGGGTCTCGACTCCTTCGGCCAGGACCTCCAGTGACAAACTATTCGCCAAGGCGATAACCGCCTTTGCTATCGCCATGTCGTTGGTATCCTGTGGGATGTCGGATACAAAGGATTTATCGATTTTCAGCTTGGTGAGGGGGAGCATTTTTAGATGGCTCATGGACGAATAGCCGGTGCCAAAGTCATCGATTGCCACTTGTACACCCAAATTCCGCAATTGCTGCAGGACATGCCCCGAGAGGTCCGGCGCACGCATCATGGTGGATTCGGTGATTTCCAGTTCCAGGGTGGCGGGCTCAAGCCCGGCTTCACTGAGAATATGATCGATCATCTCGATCAGATCGCTCTGATCAAACTGTTTCGCTGACAGATTGACGCTGATCAGGGCGTGGGGCTTCACGATACCCGCCTCCAGCCACACCTTCATCTGCCGGATGGCTTCACACAGTATCCACTTGCCCATTGGAACGATGATCCCCGATTCTTCTGCCAATGGAATGAACTTGGAAGGTGGGATCAGCCCCATCTCAGGATGTTGCCACCGGACCAGGGCCTCCAAACCGCACAGATCACCAGTCAGCAAATTGAGTTGCGGCTGGTAATACAGAACCATTTCACTGCGTTCCAGCGCCTTGTGCAAATTGGATTCCAGGAGAACGCGTTCGAATGCCCTCGCCGTCAAGTCTTCCGAGTAATACTGGTAAGTGTTGCGTCCTTCTTCCTTGGCCCGATACATAGCCGTATCAGCATTACGCACCAGGTCATCCACGGCGATACCATGTTTCGGATACATACTGATACCGATACTGGCTCCCAGGAATACGCCATGCCCCTGGATGTAGAATGGTTCCTTGAAAGTATCCAGGATTTTTCTGGCTACCAGTGCGGCATCTTCATCGTTCCGGATGTTGGACAGAATGACGGTGAATTCGTCTCCGCCCATGCGGGCAATCGTATCGTTCTCCCGGAACAGTGCCTGCAGCCTCTGGGCAACCGCTGTCAGCACCTCATCTCCATAGCTGTGATCAAAACTATCATTCACATGCTTGAACTGATCGAGATCGACATACAGCACCGCGAATCGGGTATTGTCGCGGTGTGCGGCATGAACCACCTGCTCCAGGCGGTCAGCGAACAGCAAGCGATTGGGCAATCCGGTCAGGGGATCGTGTTGCGCAAGATGCTCATATCTGATTTCTCTCTCAGTCAATTCATCGAGAAGGGCCAAGTGTTCGGTGATATCACGCGACGCCTCGATGACACCTATGACCTGTCCCTCGTCATCAGACAAGGGGCTTGCCGCGATCTCGAATGTTTGTTGTGCGCCATTCGCGGCAAGATGCTTGTGCAGGACCTTACAGGGCAAGCCTGTTTTCAGTACGGTCCGCAGGGGACACGGGCGGTCGGTGCCTGTGCAGGGCAGATTGCTCTGATGAGTGACTTGATGGCATGTCACACAGCTTACTTTCAACCCGGAGTTTTCCGAAGCTTCACGGGCCGCCCGGTTCATACGCAATACTTCGTATTCGGGACTGACCACGAGAATTGGATCCTCAATACCGTCGATCACATGCTGCAGGAAGGCGCGCTCTCCACGCAGCCCCTGCTCTGCCCGTCGGCGTTCCGTAATATCCTCACCGGAAGACAGGATGCCCACGATATGGCCATCCGCATCGCGGATAACACTGTTGTGCCAAGCGACGAGGCGCTTGTCGCCTTGTGCGGTGAGAATCGAATTTTCGACATACCCGGTCGGTTTGATTTGTTCCGACACGAGTTGGTCAAAGGTTGCGCGAATACTGGCGGCATCGTCTTTCGGCAAAAATCTCTCGAACCAGTTGCTGCCCAGGATTTCCTCCTCATCAAGACCTAGCAGTTCGCAGCCCTTGGGGTTGATCAGGGTCACCCTGCCCGTGGCATCCAGCGCCATGAGCATCACTCCCGCGACTTCCAGGTACTGCTGGGCGCGATTGCGTTCCTGTTCGATTTCCCGCTGGGCTTTATTGCGGCTCGTGATATCCAGATGGGTGCCTACGACACGAATCGGCTTGTGTTCCTCGTCACGCACCAGGTGGGCGCGGGAGAGAATGTCCACCCAATGACCCTGCTTGTGCCGCATGCGGAATTCCAATGAAAACTTGTCGCATTTTCCGTCCATGTAATCATGCAACATGGCCCAACTGCGTTTGCGATCCTCAGAATCTGTGAGACGTTCCCAGGTATTGAAGTCGTTTTTCAATTCGTCTTCTGCATACCCCAGCATCGACTTCCACCGTGGCGAGTAATAAATTTCATTACTGCACAAATCCCAATCGTACACCCCGTCATTATTGCCGCGCATGGCCAACGCAAAACGTTCTTCACTGGTTTTTAACGCCAATTGGCTTTGTTTTAGCGATGTGATGTCCTGAACGATGGTGAGCAGTTTCCTTTCCCCGTTGATTTCGATCAATTCACCGTTGAACAGGCAATAGTGAGGCTCTCCAGCCTTGGTGGAGAATTTCAGCTCCAGATTGCGCAGACTCCCGTCTTTCAGCAGTTGCTGTTTCAACCGCTGCCTCTCATTCGATGAGATAAAACCAAGTTCGACCAAACTGCTGCCCACGGCTTCATCATAGGTATAACCGGTAACATCGATGAAGGCGGCATTGACGTCTTCAAGTATCCCGGTATCCAGGGCGCTGATGGTCATGAGCGTACCCGCGGCCTGAAAGGCCTTGGAAAACAAGGCCTCGGACTCGTGGCGTTTTTGTTCGGCACGCTTCCATTCGGTGATGTCTTGAAAGAAACCCTCCAGCTTGAATACCTGACCTTGCGCATCCACTACCGGCCTGGCACGGCAATTAACCCAACGCAACTCGCCATCTGGCCGTGATATGCGATAGTCGAGATTATGTTCGCCCCCCTGTTTGAGTGTTCTCTCAAGGGAGTTGAGTACCCGCAGGCGATCATCGGGGTGAAGTATTTTATTCAGGGTCTCGGGGCAAGCGGAATCATCTTCCGGGTTGAGACCGAGAATGCGATAGATCTCATCGGACCACTCTGCTGTCCTGGTCTGTGCATGCAGGGACCAATGACCCAGGTGCGCATAGACTTGTGTCTCGCGCATCTTTTTTTCGCTCTCCAGGAGCGCTTGTTCGGTATGCTTGCGTTTCGTTATGTCCTGTATCGTGCCGAATATTTCGACTAGCCGACCATCCTTATCGAAACTTGGCCTGCCTATTCCATGCACCCACTTTTCTTGCTGAGTCTGTTGATCGATGATTTTGTATTCAGTATCGAAGCGTTGGCATTTGTCGAAGGTATTGTGTTGAAAATAACCCGACATCATTTCCCTGTAACTCGGATGAACAATTTGCAGCCATCCTTGTGCATCCCTTGAAAAATCCTCGTCGATGCCAAAGATGGCATCTAACGCATCGGAACTCGTCCAATCCCTGCGCTTAATATTGAATGAATAGTGTCCCAGGTTTGCTACATATTGTGATTCTGTGAGTCTCTCCTCACTCGCCATCAACTCGGTCTCGGTCTGCCAACGAGACAGCGCGCTGACAACGACATCGGCCAATACCTGTAATAGCTGGATCTCTTCGGCTGCCCATTGACGCCGGCAGCGCACGGAGTCATATCCGAGGAAACCAAAGCTCTTGCCGTCTTTCTGCAGAGGGAACGCGAACAGGGACCGGATCTGCTGTTCCTCGAATAAGGCCTGCTCCGCCTGGGCCTCAGGCGGCAAGTCGGCTACATCCGGCACAATGACCATGCCACCGCGCATAATCTGTTGCCACCACCATGGCGTGGCCTCCAAGGGCAGATTCTGCAGTTTGTCGCGCTGGGGCTCGACGCCCGGGGCGCACCACTCATGGGTGTTGCTATTGTGCAGACCATCCTCCGACAGCAGGAACAGGTAGGCTCTGTCTGCATTCAGGTGTTCACAGCTGTGTTGCAGTGCCAGGGAGATGGCATCATCCATCCCGGTTACCGGGGCCGCCAGCAATCCAGCCGCCGCGTCGCTGACAATTCGCTGCATATCTCTCTGCCGGCGCAGGATGGTCCGCTTATCCTGATTCAGCTCGTTCCGGGTCTTCAGTACCAGATTCTGATTGTTCAAGCGCAACAGGTAGGCAAGCCCGACGAGCAGGGGCAGGGAAAGGATGGATATGGCCCCCGGCAGCCACGGAGACACCAGCTGATCCTCGGCACCTTCCAATCTGAAGGCATTCAGCAACACCAGGTCAGTGCCCTCGATACTTACCTGCAACAAGTTTTCATCCTGAGTTCGAACCGTCTTTGCCCCCTGTGGATATAAAACCGATCCATCTGCGCCTCGCAGCACCAGGCGAGTATTCAAATGCTGTGGACCAGTGAACAGGAGACTGTCCAGGGCTGTCCGAAAGTTCACCTCCGCCACTATCATCCCTGCCATATGCCCCTTGTACTCCACCGCTACTGACAGACAGGCGCTGGAGCAGCTTGACTCGCTGGTGAGCAATAGATTTACCCCCGAACCCGGGGCAGGTATGGGACCGTTCCACGCACCTTCTTCAGGCATATGGGTATTATTGTCCGCCAGGCCCCGGCCTTCCATGTCATAAAACGTCAGACGACGATATACCGGCCTGCCCTCTACTGTTTTACGCTCAAGCAACTCCTGCAAATGCCCGACCACCTGAAGCAGACTCGCCCTGAGCCCATAATCCATGGACATGCCAAGTGCTTTGTTTGCCAGGTAGGTCTGAATGGAACGGTCACGGGCCGCAATCTGCAATGCGTCTTTCTGTTCAGAAATAAAATACCCTATCGCTGTGGCCCTTTTTTCCAACTCCGATACGGCGCGCTGCTGCGCAAGATCCTTGAACCGGGCCTGATCCAGGAACACCTGCGCGATGAGCAGGAACAAAAAAATCGCGAGCAGGACACCGGCGAGCAGTATGAGCAGATTGCCGCCGGATCTGAGGCCACGATAAAAGGGCATCTATCACTCCCTGGGAGATGGCGAGAAAAAATCATTAAAATATCGGAACACCGCAAGATAGTACTTCTTTATAAGTTGATTGTATGTGCCATCACGACGAATCTGCTTCAAGTAATCGTTGAAGGCTTCCCGGAGATGGGGTGAGTCCGGACGAAATGCCGCTGCCATATACTGTTTGCTGGAAACTGGACCAATCACTTTGATCAACCCCGGCCAACGCTCCAGGGCGATGATAGTGTCGGGCACGTCCAACAATGTGGTCTCCGCATCGTTATTGAGTATGGCAGGTACCATCTCGTTGAGTTTGCGGCTGGGGGGCTGAACGCGCACTTCGGCGCCAGTGGCTTTCATGTCATACAAACCCGGATCCAGGCAGGTGTTTGGCAGGGCGAGAACTGATACACCGGGCAGGCTGTCTTTCACCATGCGGATATCGTCCAGCACGTTTCCGCTGGGCGATATCGGGGCAATCGTCGAGTCTGCCCGGGCAACCAGCCAGACACCGGAAGGAAAGCTAGGATCAGAGAAAGCCACGATCTGCTTACGCCAATCCAGTATAGTCATGCCGCTCGCGGCCACATCACCCCGGATGGGCGTGTGCTGCAACAATTCCGCATCCTGTCCGGCACGCCTGGCGTGTTGCCCTGTGAGGTCCCCAAAAACCTGGGGCCAGTTCGTCTCCACGAATTCATATCGCACGCCCAGGTGTTTTGCGAAACCCTGCATCAACTCCACATCGAGGCCGTCTCCATACCCCGTAACAAAATTGGCGTAGGGTATGCCCAGGTGTCTGAGCACCCCCGCTTCCCTAACCGCATGCAAATCCCGGGCTGTTGTGTTCTGCATCAACATGCACAGTACGAGTACAAAACCGAGTTGCGTGACGACAGAAGAACGATTTGACCTGCGCATGCCAGTCTCCTTACAACTGCACATGAATAAACATGACAGTGTATTTGTGTATATAAATGTGCCAATTAGCTGACCCATATCACTACTGAAGATTCATTGGGGGTGTATGCAAGTCATAACAGGTAGTGAACCATCCGCATCTGTGCAGACAAATGGGTAATCTGTCTGCTACTAACTGATTTTATTATTAAATTCTACCCGCAGAAACAAGCGTGATCGCATGCTCGATTGTTCAGCCAGACTGAAAATGATCCACAAGGTAATTGCTGTTTGTTACAAGACTGCGAAACGTCAATTATCTAAATCGACATCCGGTACTTTGCAGATTTTTATACATTCCTGAGTTAAGTGTCGGCAGGTCAATCGGATACTTCAATATCAATTAAGATAGTCCGGTCAGAGGAGCTGACAACTTCCGGAAAACTGCATGGAACAAGAGGAACGGCAACGAAAATCAGCTACGCTCCTGTAGTGGAGCGTGCGTGCCGGGCCTACAGATTCATGATAAGCCTCGGCTACGCGCATCCTTACCGCGGTGGGTAGCCAATCGTCTAGAGGATGATTAAACCAGGTGGCTTAGCAGAGGAATACACGCAGCACTAGCTGAACTCCCGGCCCAATTGGCGCATTGCCTATCGGATCGGCAACCCGATCAAGTAACATGCTGTTTATACGATGATCAGCTGTCGATAGTGATCTGGAGACCTGCCGTGCTGGACGACAAGCAAAAAACAGATACGCAAGAACTGCTGCGACAGGTCCCGATGTTTTCCGATCTCAGCCGCAAGGAATTGCGGCAACTGGCCTCCGTGTGCATGCCCAAGTCCTATCCGGCGGATAGCCTCATCATAGAGGAGGGCAAATCGGGTCTGGGCCTGTACATAATTACCTCGGGCAGTGTGCAAGTCTACAAGGGGCAGGGTAAGCAAAAGCAGGTTCTCACCACTCGTGCGGCCGGAGGCATTCTGGGCGAGATGAGCCTGATCGACAATCAGCCGCGCTGGGCCTCAGTGGTGAGTCTTGAACATACTCAGTGCCTGCTCATCACCCGCGACAGCTTCCAGTCCCTGGTTCGCAGACACACGGGTATTGCCTGGTGCATCGTTCCCGTTCTGACAGAACGCTTTCGTGCGGTGGAAACCCGTTTGCTGGATCAACTGGCCCGGCCGGAGGCGGGGCCAGAGGTGGGTATGGGTGAGCCCCAAAACGTTGAGAGAGCACAAGAGCCAAAGGCAACCCGCAAACCCACGAGGAAAACCGACACCGAGACCCTGCTGGATCTATTGCGGGTGGAGTACGCCATGTTGCTGACCGGAGCTGAAGGTCTGGGACGGGGCGCGGACATCATGCAGGACTTTTTGAAATCCCTGGCACGCGACACCGCACTGTCCGACAGCAAGGGCCTGGAACCCCTGATCAACGCCCTGCCCCAGGCCTTGAAAAGCGCCGGCACCCAAGCCCTGGCCGAGGGCGAGCGGCTGCCAGAGCGCCTGATCGCGAGTTTCCGGCGCGAATTGGGGCGGCGATGAAATATACAATCGAGCGTATCGTTCCGGTACGCGCCGATACCAAAACACTCATCAAGCTGCTGACCGACTTCGGCCGCTACCAGGACTGGCTCCCGCTGCTGTCCCTCTCCAGAGTGCTGGCCCATGAATCCGACATCGATGTGGTGGAATTCGAGGCGCCGGCTTACTCTGCTCATCGGCTCAGTTTCGAATGCATACGCACCGTTCCCGGTGAACTGATCTTCCGCCAGTTGGCGCAGGCCAGCGGCCTGGGCCTGTCGGGCAGCCTGCGACTGCACGACAGGATACCGGGATCGGTGCATATCCAGGTAGTTGCCAGACTGCTCTGTCCCTGGTACAGATTTGAGGCCCGTCGCCTGTTGAGCGAAGGCCTGGACAGCTGCCTGCGTGCACTGGACCTCGCTGTCTGTGGTTCAGCACCAATCCACCAGCCCGGAAACAAGCGCCTGATTCTGGAAGTACGCAGAATCGATGACGGCCTGGAAGTGCATTTCATGGGCAGAAAATTCGGCATGGAGGCAGATGCAGGGGAGCGAAACCCATGATCCCGCTATCCTCAATGACATACGGTAAAGTGCAGTAGTCGAGCGGGGATGCCAGGATGATCACACTATATGGCCGAGTGGAGGTGGAACCGGACCAGATCAGGGCCATTTTTACCGATACGGACAACTGGCCGGAATGGATGGCCGGCATCGAGACCACCCAGACCCTGAGCAGGGAGCAAAATCATTGCCGCGTGAGCCTGTCTCAGCGCATCCAGGGCCATGCGTTCAAGCAACTGCTGGAATGCCGTTTTCATTCCAACCGGCTGGAGCAGATTCAGCTGGAAGGCAGCCTGCGGCACTGGGAGTGCACCTGGCATTTCAGCCCATCACCGGAAGGCGGGGGCACTACCCTGAGTTGTGATATCGAATTGGAGATAGGAGGTCTGCTCGGCATGATGGTCTCCCGCCGGCAGATGCACACCATTCTGGAGCAGCTGTTCGAGGATACCCTGCGCGGCCTGGAGACCAGGGCACGGCAATCGCAGACCGTCCTGGCGTTGGACGAACCGGACAGCAAGGTCATGCTGCGCCTGTATGAAACCGAGCGAGGTCTGGAACTCTGGCTGGAAGGCCGCCGCTACCAACTCGTCCCCATGGAGTAAGCCACATGCAGCGTCTGACAATGCTCTTTCTACTGATTCCCTGGCTAAACGCCCATGCCGAGGAAAGCGAATGTCCCGTGGACAGCCCCGCCTGCCAGTTGCAGGTCATCTCCACGATAAGTCTGGATGCCCCAGACACCCTGGACGAACACCTGGCGGAGCTGGAAAGGCTCATGCGTGTGCGGCTGTTCTACGAACTGCCGGAAATGCAGCATGGCCATGACCGCGGTTCTCCCAAGGGCGCGGCAGCCAAACACCATGGCGCCCTGGAGTGTACGGCGCTGACCGCAGACAATCGTGTCGCAGTCGCCCTGCATCTCAGATGCACCCTCAAAGGCCTGGGCGAATACGAACGGGACAAGGTGTACAGCGATTCCAGGCTGAGCCTGGACAGCGTGGAACGGCTCAAGCTTATGGCCCAGGACAACCTGCGCTCCGCCATATCAGCGATCACCGAGCAGTTGCGCAAGGACCGGCAGGCGGCCAGTGTCGCCAACACGCCATAGTCAGGGGATGTATTTACGCATGTCACCTGCCTGCGCGGCGAAATCAGGCAACCCCGGCACTCAACCCAGGCGCTTTCGAAACATCAGACTGGCCGCCAGCATGCCCACTGTAAAAAACAGCAGCATGGCCGCCAGGTCTGGCCATTGTGCGATCAGGGGTGAGTCTCGCAGCATGATGGCCTTGACGTTGCGGATGTAATGGGTCAGGGGCAACAGCTCTCCCAGCCACTGAGCCGGTCGCGGCATGGACTCGAAGGGAAACATGAATCCAGACAGCAGCACCGAGGGCAGAAAGAAGAAAAACGCCATCTGGGTGGCCTGCAGCTGGGTGGTGGTAAGCGAGGAGATGACCAGGCCCAGGGTCAGGTTGGCGGCGATGAACACAATGGAACTGACCCCCAGGTCCAACAACGAGCCCTGTACCGGCACCCGGAACAGCAGCAGGCCCGACAGCAAAACCAGAACCACCTGCACGATGCCGATGAATACATAGGGGCCAATCTTGCCCATCATCAGCTCCAGCGGGCGCACTGGTGTGGCGATGAGAAATTCGAAGGTTCCTCGCTCACGCTCGCGCACGATGGACAGGGCGGTCATCAGGATCATTGTGGTGGTGAGTATCACTCCCAGCAGGGCCGGCACTACGAACACCGCAGTGCGCAGTTCCGGGTTGTAGAGATTGACCACCGAGATGCGCAAGGCCCGGTTGCGCTCCGGCTGTGGATCGGCGAAGGCCCCTTCCCTGCGCTCCGAGGTGCGCAGGGCCAGTACCTTGCCCTCCACCACGAAAGGCTGCAGGCGGTGGTTGATCTCCTGCTCCAAGCCTCGGGCCGAGCTGCCCACTGCCCGTGCCAACACGGGGTCCGTGGCGTTTACCCGCAGAGAAATCTGCGCGCCGCGCCCCCGGTAGTAATCGCGGGCAAAGTCCGCCGGCACCACCAGCACCGCGTCCACCTCACCCCGGTCGAGCAGGGCAAGAGCCTGATCTTCCCGGGCAGTGCGCCGCACCAGATCGAAGGTCTGGGTAGCCTGCAACTGCCCTACGATGAGCCGCGATACGGTGCTGGCGGAATGGTCCACCAGCACCGTTTTCACCTGGCGTACATCCTGGTTGATGGCGTAGCCGAACAAAAGCAGCTGCACCACCGGCACACCGACCACGAACCCAGGGTCAGGCGATCGCGCAACAACTGGCGCACTTCTTTGCGAGCCACGGAAAGTATGCGACGCAAGCTGTTTACCAGGCTCATTGCGGAGACCCCGAACTCATGGCCACGAAAACGTCCTCCAGGGTGGGCCTGGAGGGCGTAATGCGGACACCATCTATACCCGCGGCGCTCAGTTCCTGCACCAGGGTGGGGGCGACGGCCATGGCGTCAGGAGCGTCTTCGCCCAGCAGAATGTGCACCCGATCCCCGAGCTGGGTGACGGAGGCCACTGGATCCAGCCGCCGTAGTACAGCGATAGCAGCTCCCTGGGAGGTAGCCTCCAGCTCCAGCACCCGGCCCGCGATTGCAGCAGTCAGCTGCCCAGGCGTACCCAGGGCGGCAAGTCGACCTCTGCACACCATGGCCAGACGATGGCAACGCACCGCCTCGTCCATGTAGTGGGTGGACACCAGCACACTGACACCCTGGGCGGCCAGTTCGAACAGCTTCTCCCAGAAGGCGCGGCGACGCTCCGGGTCCACCCCGGCAGTCGGCTCGTCCAGCACAAGCAGGCGCGGCCGATGCAAAGTGGCCACCGCGAGGGCAAGGCGCTGTTTCCAGCCGCCGGACAGGGAACCGACGCGCTGGGCTGCCCGGGCCTGCATGCCATTTTCCAGCAGTGCCTGGTCTACC
>RRYU01004292.1_pt1 | contig 18942 bp, 21 predicted proteins | sample 2162651 | NCBI WGS metagenome assembly RRYU01 (sample SAMN10267283, study PRJNA491782) | microbial mat metagenome | isolation source: biomat in the production well | place: Japan: Minami-Kanto gas field, natural gas well KTG3 | collected 2017-06 | reverse complement strand
TCGGTCAGAGCCGCACTATCCACCTCGGCGCCCCGCGCCTTGGCGATTGCCTTCTTCAGTGAGCCACGCTGATCCATTGCCGCTGCTGCAATGATGCCGTTGGCATCGGCACACGCTTGGATCCCTTCAAACTTGCCTTTGCTGATCTGCACCTTGGCCATAGAGATTGCTCCTTCTCCTGCTACCAACAGGATTTACCGGAATATCTTCACATCCTGTTCATCGCAGATTATACACGAATTACTTGGGCTTCGACAACTGCATTATTCGGCGTTCTCATGCGTCTGGTCTAATTCTAAGACCAGGGTCTCGAAGAGATCACTCTCCGTGATTATACCTATGACCCGCTGTTGCTCATCAATGACCGGCAATCCCCCGATCTTGTTCTCGATCATGAGTAGGGCCGCTTCGCGTAATCCGGTCTCTGGGGTGATCGCCAAGGGCCGCGTGCTCATCACTTCATAGACCTTTACCCGACGCAGGGCTTCGGCAATGTCGAGCGGATCGAGGCCGGCAACGCGCATAATGTCGGCTCCCCGAATGTCGCCCTGGGTGATCATTCCACGCAGTTCCCCTGTGTCAACCACTACCGGAATCCGTCGCACATCATGCTCGCGCATCAGGGCAAGGGCGTCGCTGAGCGGGGCGGCAAGGTTGATCGTGACCGCCGGGGTGCGCATCCAGTAGCGTACTTCTTGCTCAACGGGGACATTCTGGTGGGTGGTATCTGTCAATAACGTCGTTGTCATGATCAGCCTCCTTGCTGTCCTGATACCACTATATCGTCGCTGTGTCTATAGGTATCATACCGCGTTCTGTAGCCCTAGAATAGAGGATTCTCCATACGCATGGTAGTTATTTTGCAACACCATGTTCGGTTGCTTGCCCTATCTGCTTGGGGTACAATGCCTCTAGTCTCTTCTCTACAGGGGGGTGTTATGCTGCAAGCGTGTGTCAATGTGGCTCGGTGGTGCTGTGCGCTCCTGCTCATGCTGCTCGTTGGCTGCGCTCCCGCACCCTCCGCTGCCGCCACGACGCCCCCCCGCCCCGATTTCGTCACCTATTCCTATGCGGTGCTGAACCGCTTCCCCCACGATCCCTCCGCCTGGACTCAGGGTCTCGTGGTGAACGGTGCTGATACGTTCTATGAGAGTACCGGCGATAATGCCCGATCATCTCTGCGTGAGGTGCGTATCTCTACGGGTGAGGTGCTGCGCCATACCAGTCTGCCAACTCCCGATCTCTATGGCGAGGGCATTGCCGTTGTCGGCGATACGATCTTCATGCTTACCTGGCAGGACTGCCGTGGCCTCATGTTTGATCGCCAAAACTTCACCTTCTTAGGGGAATTTTCCTACCCCCAGGCCAATGACGCATGTGCCATGGAGGGCTGGGGGCTGACCTATGACGGCCAACATTTGATCATGAGTGATGGCACGGATCGGCTCTCGTTCATTGATCCCCAGGCGACGATTAATACCGGCCAACTGGCAATCGTGCGCCAGATTCAGGTGCTGCGCCAGGGTGCTCCGGTTGATGACCTGAATGAATTGGAGTATATCCACGGCACGGTCTGGGCGAATGTCTGGTATACGAACGAGATTGTGCAGATTGATCCCACCACGGGTGAGGTGATCGGTGCGGTCGATCTGGCCGACCTGCTCACCCCAGAAGAGCGTTTCGCAGCCAATGTCCTCAACGGCATTGCCTATGATGCCGAACATGACCGGCTCTTTGTTACGGGGAAATACTGGCCGGCTCTCTTTGAGATCCGCCTGATTCCGCCGATAGCTTTTCAATACCACCAACACTTGCCGTTGGTGTATAGTTAAGGAGAACCGAGTGACGACTGCAAGTGGCCTGACCTACATCGAGATTACGCCCGGTACCGGGCCGATGCCTAAGCCTGGTGAGGTGGTGGCGGTACATTACCGTGGTACCCTGGAGGATGGTACGGTCTTTGATAGCTCCTATGAACATGGTGAGCCGATCAGTTTTACCCTCGGCCAGCAGATGGTGATTGCTGGGTGGGATGAGGGCATCGCGATGATGCACGCGGGTGGCAAAGCCAAGTTGATCATCCCCCCCGATCTTGGTTATGGTGCCCGTGGCTACCCGCCGGTCATTCCTGGTAATGCTACGCTCACCTTTGAGGTGGAGTTGATCGGTATCCTCCCCGGCCCTCCCGATGCCCCAACCCTGGTCGAGGAATCTCAGTACACCACAACCTCCAGCGGCTTGCAGTGCTACGACATGCAGGTTGGTAGTGGTGCGGAAGCTACTAGCGGTAAGACGGTCGAGGTTCACTATACTGGCTGGCTCACCGATGGTACCATGTTCGATAGCTCCCTCAGCCGGGGTGAGACCTTTATGTTCCCGCTCGGTGCGGGGCGGGTGATCAAGGGTTGGGACGAGGGGGTGGCTGGGATGCGTGTGGGCGGCCAGCGCCAACTGCGGGTTCCTGCCAGCCTGGGCTATGGCACACGCGGCTATCCGCCGGTTATCCCGGCTAATTCCACGCTGATCTTTGAAGTTGAGTTGGTGGATGTGAAGTGATGGAAGACCTAGCACACGGCCCCCACATTACCCGTCTTGCGGATACGCCAACCCGTACTGAACTGCGCTGGTCAGCGGTGGTGATCGGTATGGTGGTGGGTCTGCTGCTAGGAATCATGGTGATGCCCGGTGTCACTATGGAGCAGATGCTCTATTTGGCGATGCACGGTATCTGCGCCCAGACCCACAATCTGGTATCGGGCGGTTTCCAGTTCCCGCTCTGTGCGCGTGATACGGGGATGTACCTGAGCTACCTCGTGACGTTGGGGGTGGTGGTGGCACGCGGGCGCGGCCTGGCCGGGCGCTTGCCACCACTCCCGATCAGCCTCACTATCCTGCTCCTCTTCATCATCATGGCGGCGGATGGGGTCAACTCGACACTCGCCGAGTTTGATTTCCCCCACGCCTACACCCCACGCGATGATCTACGCCTGGTGACGGGCATGGGTGCGGGGATCGGGTTGTCCCTGGTGGTGTTGCTGGTCATCAACACCGCACTGCGCCGCGACGTGCAAGACCAGGTCTACTCGATTGCTACGTGGCGCGAGTTGGGGATGATCGTGCTGATCAACGCCATACTCGTTGCCGCGATCTACGCGAACCTCTTCTTCCTCGCGGCACCATTGGCGCTCCTCTCGGCAGCGGCGGTCATCTTCAACCTCGCCGCCGTGATGATGCTCATCCCCAGCCTCTTCTTGGGCTTAGGCAGCCGCGTCACCCGCATCACCCAGATGGCTCACCCGGCTTTCATCGGCTTGGTACTGGCACTCACCTTCCTCATCGCTCTCGCTCGCTACCGCATTTGGATGGAGGTACTGGGGATCTTACCGCCGCCACTCGTGCCGTAATGCAGTACGTGCCATATCGGGGCGGTTGGTAATAATGCCAGAGACTCCAGCCTGAGCGAGGCGCTGCATCACCACCGGCTCATCCACCGTCCAGACGTGGACGGCATACCCCGCACGGCGCACCAAGGGGATGATCGGCAGCAGACCGGGGAGCTCGTGTGAGGGGTGCCATGCATCTACGCCGAGGTGTTTGAGGGCCAGGAAGGGCCAGAACTCGCGCAGCCGGGTGACCGGGTGGTAGGTGCGGGTTCCCATGAGGTAGCCACAGCGCAGGCGCGGATCAGCAACCTTCACTTCACGCAGCGCAGCGGGCAAGAACGAGGAGATGATGGTCTGCTCGTGCATCCCAAACTCGCCCAGCATCGTCGCACACTGCTGTCCGATCCCCTCCACCTTGAGTTCAACATTCAGCGCGATCCCGCAGCCACGCGCAAGATCGAGCGTCTCGGCCAGGGTAGGCAGGCGCTCACCACCAAGATCGAGGCGGCGTAGCTCGGCGAGGCTACACTGAGCCACGGGGCGGTTGTGGACATCCCAGCGTTCAGTGGTCAGATCATGAAACACAACCAACACCCCATCGGCGCTGCGTTGGACATCCAACTCGATCATATCCGCGCCCTGGCGATGGGCGAGATCGAAGGCCGCCAGCGTATTCTCAGGGGCATAAGCCGAAGCACCACGGTGGGCAATAATCAGAGGCATAGGCAGAAAACATAAGACCTGCTGCATCGAGCAGCAGGTCTTATGCACTAGAGAAGATCTGGTTACGCCTCCACCGCTGCGGCATCCAACTTCAGGTCAGTATCGTGGATAGCCTCAGGAGTGAGCATCGGGGTAAGAATACGCTGCATCGCCATGATATGGGCGCACGTGCCCCAGGTATGCGAGAAGGAGCAGGTACACGTCCAGTGATTATCCTTCAACTCGATCTCGTGTTCGCTATTCCCGCCGTTAAAGTGGGCTCTCAAGTGGCTGAACTTGATCCGCTCCGGCTCCTCGGCATAGCGACGGGCCTTCTCAACCTTCCCGATCAGATCTGAGTGCATGGGATACCTCCTACGGTAACGTCTGAACGGCTGCGTCCAGGAGCGATATAAACAACAAGGGCGGCAGCAGGCTAGAACCTGCGCCGCCCTTTAGGGGCTAGAGATGTAGTTGTAGACTTTTGCCCCCATGCCCGACTCCGTTATCAAAGAGTTAAGAGGTGATTAAGTATGGGCATTATACGCTCTGACAAGGGGCACGTCAAGGGAAATATCGTTAACGTAGAACAGTTGTAATGCTACTAATGTGCTTAGAGCAACCCCTCAATGGGGCGAATGACCAACCGGCGGGCGGTGAGATCAAACTCGACCACAAACTCGCGTACTAGCGGGATGAGGGCATCCGCTTGGCCGGGGCGGGTGACGATCAGCACCTCATGGACACCGGTCTCGATAATCTCGCGTACTGTCCCGACCTCCTGGTTGGCCTCAGTCAAGACCTGGAGACCGATCAGGTCGTGCAGGTAGTACTCATCTTCATCCAGGGGGGCGGCATCGCTGTGGCGAATAAAGACCTCAGAGCCACGCAGGTCATCAACCGCCTCGCGGGTCTCAACATCACGCAGGGTGAGGATGAGCAGACCGGGTTTATGTTCGTGGAGCTTGGTGAGGGTATAGGGGACGAGCTTCTTACCCACAAAGATCTCGCGCAGATGCCGACGCAAGTAATCGGGGCGGTCGGTAAACGACTTCAGTTTAACTTGACCTTTAACCCCAAAGGGGCCAGCGATCACACCAATCAGTAAGAGATCATCAGGAGAGAGGGAATGTTGCATGTCATACCAAAAGACGCCCCATAGCGGGGCGTCTCTCCAGCTAGGGCATCGCTACTATTCAATATCAATATGGACGCGCTTATGTTGGCGTGCCGCAGCGACACCCATCAGGTCACGGATGGCTTTAGCGACGCGCCCACTACGCCCGATCACCTTGCCCGTCTCATCGGGGGCGACCGAGAGTTCGTAGGTTACGGTGAAGCGCCCGACGCGCTCCTTGATCTGCACCGCTTCAGGCGTGTCGACTAGGCTGCGGGCGATGTAGTCGAGCAGATCTTTCATATACCAGCCTTATTCTGCGCTTAGGCTTCGACGGCAGCAGCGATGACCTTGCCGTCCGCGTCGAGGATATTCTGCCGCTTCAGCAGGTTTACAACACTGTCGCTCGGCTGCGCACCGACGCCCAACCAGTAGCGGGCACGGTCAGCGTTGATCTCCAGCACCTTGGGGTTGCGGATCGGGTTGTAGTGGCCGATGATCTCGATGAACTTGCCGTCACGTGGTGAACGGGAATCGGCGACGACCACGCGGTAGCTCGGCTGCTTGGTCTTGCCCGTGCGGCGAAGACGAATTTTAACCATGGGTGTAAACTGCCTCCAGATCAATAGCGAAAGGCCATGTGCTGCTCGCGCCATGCTGTACAGGCGCTTAACCTGTCTATCTTACCATATCTTGGCGATTCTGCGAATCGCTATTTGAGCATGCGCATCAGATCTTCAGGATTCAGCGGTGGCCCGCCGCCGCGACCACCGCGACCGCCCCGGCCTTTGCCGCCCATCTGCTTGCCCATCTGCTTCATCATGCGCTGCATCTGTTGGAATTGCTTGACCAGTTGTGAGACCTCTTGTACCGAGGTGCCACTGCCCTTGGCGATGCGTTCGCGGCGGCTGCCCTTGATCAGTTCGGGATTGCGCCGTTCTTCGAGCGTCATCGAGAAGATGATTGCTTCGATCAGTTTGAGTTGCTTCTCACTGACCAGTTCTTCATCGCGGGCGAGTTGGCTCATGCCGGGGATCATGCCGATGATCTGCTGGAGTGGGCCGAGTTTGCGCATCTGGTGCATGGCCGAGAGGAAGTCCTCGAAGTCGAACTTGCCTTTGCGCAGGCGCTTTTCCATACGCTTGGCCTGCTCGGCATCATACATCTCCTCGGCCTTCTCGATCAGCGAGAGGACATCGCCCATGCCCAGGATACGCGAGGCCAAACGATCCGGGTGGAACGGTTCGAGCGTGTTGAGATCGATCTTCTCGCCACTAGAGATGAACTTGATTGGCACACCCGTGACCGAACGCACCGAGAGTGCCGCACCACCACGCGCATCACCATCCATCTTGGTCATCACCAGGCCGGTGACACTGACGCGCTGGTTGAAGGTCTCGGCGACGCGCACTGCCTCTTGGCCGGTCATTGCATCCACCACCAGCAGGCGCTCGATGGGCTGGACACAGGCGTCAATATCTTCGAGTTCCTTCATCAACGGCTCGTCAATCTGGAGGCGACCGGCCGTATCCACAATGACGACGTTGTAGAGTTCCTTCTTGGCCAATTCAACCGCACGGGTGGCGATTTCGGGCGGATGCTTGGAACCGGGCTCGCTGTAGACGGTGATACCGAGCTGCTTCCCCAATGATTCGAGTTGGGTAATCGCAGCGGGGCGGTAGATGTCACAAGCCGCCAGGAGTACCCGCCGCCCCTTCTTGCGCAGGTGGAGCGCCAGCTTGGCCGAAAGGGTGGTCTTACCCGTACCCTGCAACCCTACCAACATGATCACCGTGGGGCCGGGTCGTGATTCTTGTAGGGGCACGTTGTCAGTACCGAGCAGATTGATCAGCTCTTGGTGAACGATCTTGACCACCTGCTGGTGGGGGGTGAGGCTCTTGGTCACATCCTCACCAATCGCCTGCTCGGTCACTTTAGCAACAAAGTCCTTCACCACCTTAAAGTTGACATCGGCTTCGAGCAGGGCGAGTCGCACCTGCTTCATCGCCTCGCGAACATCATCTTCGGTGAGTTTGCCCTTGCTGCCTAATTTTTGAAAGACCGTCTGTAGTCGGTCGGAGAGACTCTCAAACATGATCGCGCTCGTTTCGCTGGAGGATCGCCGCTCTATCCCTGCCATTGTACCGGGCGATATGGGGGGAGTCAAATCAGGAATCGTCACTTTGCGTGACGACTAAGCGAATCGCGTGGCTGCGCGAGCGCACGAGTGTCTCGATCTCATCAATCAGGGTCGTGATGCGGCGGTAGTCGCGGCGTAGGGACTGTTCTTCGGCACGATCAAGGGGAATGTGGGGGTGATAGGTTCTGATCCACTCATCGAAGCACTCGCTGTTCGTGAGCGCCTCAATGCTGCTGTAGCGGCTCAAGCCGCGCCAGATCTGAGCAGCACTATCGGTGAGGAGGCGAACACTATCAATGGCCATAGTCTTTATACGTTGTTTAATCGCGTGTTCATAGATAGTATGGTAGCAGAGGTTGGCGGTATCTAGGATCGGTCTGGAGGTCTAGTTTACTCTCCGACCCGCCGTTGGCTGAGCCTGTCGAAGCCAACGACCCGCCGTTGGCTGAGCCTGTCGAAGCCAGCACGAGGAGGTTACACCGCACCCTACTCCTGCCACCTTCAAGGATTTTTGGTATAATCCCTATAGACCTATGCGTTGTGTGCCCAGGATTGCTTCTCGGAAAGGTGACGATGGCGGATCTATGTCCGATTCTTTGACGATACCACCAGATCAGCCGGCTCCTCCTGCACCTCCCCAGCCGGTGATGCCGCCACCGTTTGATCCACGTCAACGGTTCTTGCGCGTCTCACTCTTCTTCCTTGGGGTCGTGATCCATATCTATGTGTGGGACATCTTCCTCCAGCGGTTTGCGCTGGCGCGTTGGTATGTGCGACGCACGCAGATTCGGCGCTGGAAGGGGATTGCGCGTACCTTTCGCAAGATGGCACTTGAATTGGGGGGTATGCAGATCAAGTTGGGGCAGTTCCTCTCTTCGCGTGCCGATATTCTGCCCGAACCGGTGCGACGTGAGTTGGCTGGCCTGCAAGATGAGGTTCCTCCCGCCCCTCCCGGTCATGTGCTGGAGGTAATCCTGGAGGATCTGGGCGCAGCACCCGCCGAGATCTTTGCCACTTTTGAGCCGGAGGCGGTTGCGGCTGCATCACTCGGTCAGGTTCACTTCGCTACGCTCAAGGATGGGCGTGAAGTGGCGGTCAAGGTGCAACGCCCCTATATCCGGCGTATTGTGGAGGTGGATCTGAGCGCCGTCACATGGGTGGTGCGCCTGATTAAGAACTATCCCCCCATTCGCCGCCGTGCCGATATGGAGGCGCTGCTGGCTGAGTTTGGGCGTGTCCTGGTGAGTGAACTGGACTATATCAGCGAAGCGAAGAATGCTGAGGTCTTCCGCACCAACTTCGCTCAGGTCGGTGGGGTCTATTTCCCCGAACCGATCTTGGAGTTGACGACTCGGCGTGTGTTGGTGATGGAGCGTATCAATGGTATCAAGATTACCGATCTGAAGACGCTACAGGAGATGGGGGTGAGCGGCCTAGAGTTGGCGGCTCGGCTCAGCAATGTCTACCTGAAGCAGTTCTTTATTGATGGCGTCTTCCATGCCGATCCCCACCCCGGCAATCTCTTTGTGCGGGTTGAAGAAGATCAGCCGATTGCGATCTACCACAACGGACGTGTCTCTGATGAGGAACTCATCAGTGGGGCGTGGGTTTCCCACGCACTGCCCGAATCGCACATGCACAACGAGGATGCGGTGGGGGTTCCCTTTACGCTCATCTTTGTGGATTTTGGTATGGTGGGGCGTTTGCCCCCCCAGACGATGGACTCGTTGCGCAGTGGGGTGATTGGCCTTGCCACTAATGATGCGGATCGGATCGTAGATGCCTTCGAGAAGATGAATATGCTCCTGCCGGGTACAGATCGGCGGGTGATCGTGCGTGGCATTGAGATCCTGTTGCGCCATTCCTTCAACCGTACCATGCGCCAGATGAACGAACTGGACATGGATGTCCTCTTTAGTGAGACCCGCGAGATTGTCTATGATCTGCCCTTCCAGATCCCGCAGGATCTGCTCTACCTGGGGCGGGCGTTGAGTATGGTGGGTGGATTGGCAACCGAGATCTGCCCCGATATTAACCTGTTTGAGGAACTGTTGCCCTTTGCCCAGATGATGTTGGAGCGTGAACAGAAGCAGGGTAACTGGGTTGAACAGGCCCAGAAGGAACTGCTCGATATGGGGCAGATTCTGCTCAAACTGCCGCGCCAGATGGACGCCTACTATACGGCGGCGAATCGAGGTGAGTTGCAGACCCGTTCGGATACGCTGCGCCTTGAACGCAGTATGCGCCGCGTGGAGCGTTCAACCGACCGCTTGGCGGGTGGGATGATGGCGGCCAGCCTCTTCTTGGGCGGGGTGGAGCTACGTACCCGTGGCATGGAGAAGGAGGCTAGTCGGGCGTGGTGGGGCGCGATTGCTGCTGCGATCTGGACTTTCTGGCCACGGGGTGATCGGTGAGTGTGGGCATTCATCGCTAAGCTGCGCCCGTTGCTGCTCGTGCTATTACTTGGCTTGGTCGCTGATGGGGCGTTGTTGCCGCGTGGTCCGCGTGCTACATTGCTCTATGCCGATACGCTCTGGCAGCAGGGCCGTTACTATGCGGCGTTGCAGGTCTACCAGCCGATTGATGTGCAGGTAGCGCCCCAAGCCGCGTTGCACCTCGGTATCCTGCGCCTCCAGCGGGGTGAGTACTACCCGGCTGAGCGGGCACTGCGGGTCGCAATGCAGGTAGGGCTTGAAGATGCCGACTACCACCTCGCGCTACTCTACCTGGGTCAAGCCCTCTCCTCCACGGGGCGCAGCGCCTTAGCCCAAGAGACATGGTCACTGATTGCGGATTGTCGCAGCCCCTTGGCGTGTGCGTACCGTGGCCCAGCCCGCATCCTCCAGGCCGAAGATACCCTCCGCCACACCGATCTCCAGGTGGCGGAACGGTACTACCAAGAGGCACTCGGTCTGCCCCTGCCACCCGACTGGTCTGCGCTGGCGCAAGCGCGGCTGGCACTCCTCACCGCGCCCCACGATCCGCGTGCAGCCGCAGATCTGCTGGTGCAGTCCCACGCAGCACGGGCGGCTGCATTGCCCTGGATCGCGCCGCTTCTACCTAGTAGTGCGCCCTGGCGCGAACAACTAGAGATTGCCTTGGGTGATGCGGCTCCCATGCAGACCCAACGCCTCGGCCAGATCTACTTGGGGATGGGTTTGTATACCATAGCAGAAGCCCAGTTCCGCCTCGTCCCACCCGGCCCACTCGAACGGGGGGCACGCATCTATGCCGCCTATACCCGCTGGCTCAGTGGAGATCGCGCCACGGGTCAGGCGCAACTCGAAGCGATTGTGGCCGCAAATCCCGATGATGCCCAGGCGCGCATGCTGTTGGCCATGACCTACCTGGCTAGCCAGGACGAGCAGGCTGCGCGTACCCAACTCGATACGGTGGCTCAGATGACCTATGGGGGGCCAGATCTCTTGATCGCCTGGGCGAATTGGCATATTGCCCAGCATGCCTATCCAGAGGCGAGTAGTATGTACCAGTTGGCTGTGGCGCAGGCACAGCCCAGCCAGCGTGGGCGCTACGCCATGCTAGGGGCACAATTCCACCTGCGTACCACCTACGAACTGTGTAGCACCGGCTTGCCACTGGCCGAAACGGCAGCCACGGCATTACCCGACCAGCCCGACGCGCTGACCCTGCTTGCCTCGCACCAATACTACTGTGGCGAGATGGACGAGGCCGCTCGTACTGCCCAACAGGCGCTGGATCGCGGTGCGGGAGCCGAGGCGGCCTACTATCTGGGGATGGTGCTGCGCGCATTGGGGCAGGACGCAGCCGGACGATTGGCGCTCATCCAAGCGGCAGATCGCGAACCGGCGTCTATATGGCGCGAGCGGGCTGAACAGGTGTTGGAAGAATAAACGCTGGCTTCGACAAGCTCAGCCAGCGTGGCGCTGGCTTCGACAAGCTCAGCCAGCGCCATCTCTACTCAAAATACCCGTGCAACCGCCGCCCCAAATGCGGATCACGCAGCTTCCGAAGCGCCTCGCTCTCCAACTGGCGCACCCGTTCGCGGGTCAGGCTGAGGCGCTGCCCGATCTGTTCGAGCGTCAGAGCGGTTTCGCCTGCGAGGCCATAGCGCAGGTTGAGGATACTCCGCTCACGCTGGGTGAGGTGCGACATCGCCTCACACAGATCATCGCGGAGGAGACCGTGGGCGACATGATCGAGCGGGGTGAGTTCGAGTGGATCCGAGATGATCTCGGCGAGAGCGCCGGTACCATCATCGCTGTGGGTCTCATCGAGCGAAGCCGGAGTCAGCGCGGCCTGTTCAGCACGAGTGACCTGATCGGTCGTGATCCCCAACTCATTGGCGACCTCCTCCGGCGTGGGGTCTCGGTCGAGGCGCTGGGTGAGGCGCTGGCGGGCGCGAGCCAGCCGGGAGAGCCGTTCGCCAAGGTGGACGGGCAGGCGCACGGTGCGCCCGTGGTCGGCAATGGCGCGCCCGACGCTCTGGCGGATCCAGTAGGTGGCGTAGGTGGAGAACTTGAAGCCCCGGCTTGGATCGAACTTATCCACAGCACGCATCAAGCCCAGGCTGCCCTCCTGGATGAGATCGAGCAAACTGAGACCGTGACCCTGGTAGCGGCGCGCAATACTCACCACCAAGCGCAGGTTAGAGTTGATCAACTGGGCACGCGCATTCGCTCCGGCATTGACCTGCTGTTCCAACCGCCAGCGTTCACTCGGCGTGAACGGGTGCTCATCGGCCAAACGTCGAGTAGCCTCTCGGCCTGCCTCGATCTGGGCAGCAAGGTACTGCTCCTGGTCAAAGGTGAGCAGCGGCTCATCACCGATCTCGTTCAGGTAGAGAATAATCGACTCGGTCGGTAGGGTACTCGCGAATGCGGAGGTTGTCATTATATTTCTCCTTCTTGCGGGGTACGTAGGGTAGGTACCGGCAAACAAGGTGGTAGGAGGCGGCGGATACATTGGGTTATATGGGGTGGAACGTGCATGTTGCGAGGTTCCACCATCTAGTATGCCCGCAAGGAATAAGCATATTCTTAGGATAAGATGAGAGCCGGATGAGAAAGATTGTTAAGCATAGCATTCCGCAAAAGCCTCTATAATAGTGCGCATGTTCCATCCTTTTCTGAAGAAGACCCTATGCCATTGGGTGTCTATACGTATGTCGCCTCCTCGTCTTGCTTGGGCGCGTTACCTACCCGCTCTATTGCTCTTTCTCATCCTGCTGGTGCTACTTCAGGTGGGCTTGCCCGCCCTGGGGGTGCCACCCTACCTTCTGCCCACACCATTGCGGGTATGGTCACGCCTGACCGAGCCGGGAAGTGGATTGGCGGGGCATCTATGGGCCACCGCGCAGGCCGGGGTAGGTGGCTTGGTGCTGGGGAGCGTCGGCGGGGTGCTGCTGGCCATCCTCTTTGTTGCGATTCGCCCACTGGAACGCGCCTTCTACCCCTGGGTGCTGGTGTCGCAGACGCTGCCGAGTGCTGCTCTCGCCCCTCTGCTGGTGATCTGGCTGGGGAATGGCCTCGCGCCGCGCCTAGCCATGGCCGCGCTCTTCGCCTTCTTCCCCGTGCTGGTGAATACCACCCAGGGCTTGCGCCAGATCACGCCCGAACAGCGCGATCTCTTGCACGCCTGGGGTGCTTCGTCATTCCAGACCTTCCGCCTACTGCGCATACCCGCCGCGCTCCCGGCGCTCTTTGCCGGATTGCGCATCGCGGCGACCCTGGCCGTGGTGGGGGCTATCGTGGGCGAGTTGGCCGGTTCAAGTGAAGGGCTGGGCTATGTGATCAGTATTGCCACCTACCACCTGCAAACCGACCGCGTCTTTGCGGCGGTGACACTGGCCGCCGGTCTGAGTCTTCTACTCTCGGTACTTCTCCATATTGCTGAACGCCAGATTGTCTTCTGGCATACTGAAGGATGATCTTTGCTATGCGAATGCTGCGTCTTCTTGTGCTGATGGCTGCCGTAACTCTGGTCGGTTGTGCCCAATCGCCAACTTCTTCCCCCACACCTGCTTCGTCCGAACCAGAGACGCGCCAGGTCTCGATGCGACTGCAATGGTTCGCGCAGTACCAGTTTGCGGGCTACATTGTGGCCAAGGAGAAGGGCTACTATAGCGAGGCTGGGTTGGATGTGACGCTGAATCCCGGCGGGCCGGATCTGGTGCCCTTGCCGCTGGTGGCCACCGGGCGCGATACGTTCGGCAGCACCGGGGCAGATACGATCCTCACCGCGCGTGAGCAGGATATTGATGTGGTGGCGCTGGCCACTTGGTTCCAGGCCAGCCCCGTGGCGTTTATGGTGCATAGCGACTCGGACATCCACACCCCCCAAGACTTCCCCGGCCACACGGTCGGCATGTTCTATGGCGATAATGTAGAAACCGAGTACCGGGCACTGTTGGCGGCCACCAGGGTGGATCGGGCGGGCATCACCGAGATCCCCGGCGATTACAGTCTAGCCCCCTTCCTGGAGCGCCGCGCCGACGTATGGCCAGTCTATGCCACCGACCAGCCCAATATCGCCCGCCGCGAAGGGGCAGAGGTGCGCCTCATTCTCGCCCGCGACTATGGGGTGCAGTTGATGGGTGACGTGCTCTTCACCACCGCCGAATTTGCCCGCAACAATCCCAACACGGTGCGCGCCTTTGTACAGGCCACACTACGCGGCTGGCAAGAGGCCATCGCCCACCCGGAGGAGACGGTGGCGCTGGTGGCGCGCTACAACCCCGATCTCGATCCGGCCCAACTCAGCTTTGAGGCCCGCGAGACGATCACGCTGATGACCTATGGCCCCGGCGCGACCTGCCCCGGTTATAGCGATCCGAGCCTGTGGGCGGCAGAAGCGAGCCAGTTGCAGGCGCTGGGTCTGCTTACGCACAGCCCCGATCTGGAGTCCGCCATCTTCAACCAGCCCGTGCGGGAGTATTATGAGTCTCAGGGGGTAAGATGTGGGGAGTAGGGTTGTATTCTTGTGTACTTCTACGTATACTATACGTATAATACGAGTGTATAAGAGGAGTACGAGATGCAGCGCAAACTTACGATTACCCTCGATGAGCAGGTCTATGCGGGGTTACATCAAGTCATAGGGCGACGCAATATCAGCCATTTCATTGAGGAACTTGTGCGTCCTCATGTTCTATTACGTGAACTAGAGGCGGGATATGCGGCGATGGCTGCGGATGAGGCGCGTGAAACCGAAGCACTCGACTGGGCAGAAGGCGTAGGAGGCGAGACACCTTCCCTAGTTTGACGGTGGTGTTGGCGTTCAATTTGCCAATAATGCCGGGATCTCATGGAAAGGACAACATCAGTGAAACACACTTTTATTACCGCAGATCCAACGATTATGATGGGAAAGCCAGTCATCACAGGAACTCGTATTACCGTTGAATCTCTTCTCGACCGTTTTGCAGCAGGCGAGACGATGATCCAAATACTTGATTCCCATCCACGCCTTACTAAAGAGGCGATCTTTGCGGTCTTTGCCTTTGCCGCAGACATGCTTCGTTCGGACATTATTTACCCTATCTCGGATAAAGCTGCATGAATCTTCTTGCTGATGAAGGAATTGATAAGCACATCGTTGATCGTCTTCGTCAAGATGGTCATAGGGTGGTGTATATTGCCGAAGAACTACCAGGGATAACAGACGACGTGATTCTTGAGATGGCGAATCAGCAAGATGCCATCCTAGCAACGCGAGATAAAGACTTTGGAGAATTAGTCTACCGAATGAATCGAATTACACAAGGTGTGATTCTCGTTCGGTTAGACGGATTGCATCCCGATACCAAAGCAACCATTGTATCCGCCGCGATCATGGAACATGGAACAGAGATGATCGGCGCATTTACTGTTATTAGCCCAGGGAATATACGCATACGTAAAAGATTTGAATAAAGAAGCAGGTTGGGGCTTGCCCCAACCTGCTTCTTTATTTCTGCTTATACCAACGCCTCCAACTGATCCAACAACCCATCAAACGCATCCATCGCCGCCTGCACCGGCGCGGTGGTGGTCATATCCACGCCCGCTGCGCGTAGCAGATCAATCGAGGACTTGGAGGAGCCGCTGCTGAGGAAGCGCAGGTAGCGATCAATTGCCGGTTGGCCCTCGTTGATGATCTGCTGGCTGAGTGCCAGCGCCGCCGAGAGTCCGGTGGCGTACTGGTAGACATAATAGTTGTAGTAGAAGTGCGGGATACGCGCCCACTCCCAACTAATCTCCTCATCCAGGGTGACAGCGGGGCCGTGGTAGGCGGCCACGAGATCATAGTAACGCTGGCACAAGCCATCAGTCGTAAGCGACTCCCCCGCTTCGATACGAGTATGCATGTCTAGCTCGAAGCTGGCGAACATGGTCTGGCGGAAGATCGTGGTGCGCACATCTTCAAGCTGGGTAACGAGTAGCCGCTTGCGCAGTTGCTCATCGTCGCGGTGGTTGAGCAGGTAGTGGGTCAGCAGGGTCTCGTTAAGGGTCGAGGCCACTTCGGCCACAAAGATGGTGTAGCTACCATAGACGAAGGGCTGGGTTTTGCGGGTGAAGAAGGAGTGCATGGAGTGGCCCAACTCGTGGGCCAGGGTGAAGACATCGTTGAGGCGATCCTGGTAGTTGAGCAGGATGTAGGGTGGAGTGCCATATGCCCCGCCACTATACGCCCCGCTGCGCTTACCGACATTCTCATACACGTCAATCCAGCGGCTGCCGAAACTCGCCCGCAGCGCCTCGGCATAGTCGGAGCCGAGTGGGGCAAACGCGGCGAGCATGAGATCCTGGGCTTCGGCGTAGGGGATCTGCATGGGAACCTCAGGCACCGGCGAGGTGTAGAGATCATACATGCGCAACTCATCGAGTCCCATCAGCTTCTTGCGGATGGCCATGTAGCGGTGCAGCTTGGGTAGGTTGGCCTCAATGGTGCTGATCAGGTTGTGGTAGACCTCCAGCGGAATCTCGTTGGGCTTGAGTGCTGCTTCAAGCGCCGAGCTATAGTTACGCAACCGCGCTTCAAGCACGTGCGAGCGCACCGCCGTACCGAGTGTTGTCGCCAGGGTGTTGCGGAAAGGCTTATAGGCACTGTACATCCCCTTGAAGGCATCGTGGCGCACGCGGCGGTTGTCGCTCTCTAGGAAGCGCCCGTAGCGGGCATGGGAGAGTTGGGTCGGAACGTCCTGCTCGTCATTGATAGTGGGGAAGACAATATCCGAGTCGTTGAGCATCCCAAAGATCTCATACGGCGCACGGGTGATGTCGCTAAACTGGGCCAGAATGCTCTCGACCTCAGCCGAACGGATATGGGCACGCTGCTGATTCAGCTTGTTCAACTCGTAGGCATAGATCTGCAACCCCGGCTCAGATGCGATCCAGCCGCTCAGGGTTGCTTCGGGAATCGCCAGGATCTCCGGGTCAATGAAGGCCAGCGCCGCCGAGATGCGCGCTGCAAACGATGCGGCACGATCATTCAGTGCCTGCCCGGTCGGGTTGGTGGAGTCCGAGTCCTTCAGTTGGTGGGCGTAGGTGTAGAGCGCCCACAGCCGCTGGCCAATCTCGTCACGCATGCGCAGGGCAGCCAGCAACTGTGCCGCACCCTGGTTCAGCGTACCTTCCATGGTTATGAATTGCTGGGACAGCGCATCAATCGCATTGAGTTCAGCTTCCCAAGCGGCATTATCAGTAAAGATCAGGTTGAGATCCCAGGTATGTTCGAGCGCGACTTCATCGCGGCGGGGGAGCGCAACACTCATAGTGGGCGAGTCCTTTCTATTCCCAATAGCATTGAGGCATTCAGAAAATTATACCCCACTCCCTGAAATAATGTCGTTCTGTGCTATACTTGCCTGCGGTAGGAACCAATTATGGTAGGGTATGAGCGGTTTGAGGCAGCGCAACGGTAGCACCGGCTTCTAGCCGGTCAGCGGTGCATCGTGACCGGCTGGAAGCCGGTGCTACCTTCGGATGTGCGTAGGGGCGCGTCGTGACGCGCCCTCTGACGTGATGATCGCGCTGACATACGCCTTGGGGACGCATGGGGCGCGTCACGACACGCCCCTACGCGGTAATTCAGCTAGCTGCCCCAACAATGCTACCCGTACCTGGGCGTAGTACACACAAGTATGGCTAACCCTGCGGAGGAATTATGTCGACATTGATCGAAGAGATTATTGCCCGTGAAGTACTCGACTCGCGTGGAAATCCGACGGTAGAGGTAGATGTTCGGCTGGAGAGTGGCGATGTCGGGCGGGCGATTGTGCCCAGTGGTGCCTCGACGGGTGCCCACGAGGCGTTGGAGTTGCGCGACGGCGATAAGGCGCGTTATGGTGGCAAGGGTACGCTCAAAGCGGTGGGCTTTGTCAATACCGATATTGCCGAGGCGCTGACTGGCCTGGATGCGGCTGATCAGGTGGGGATTGACCAGGAGTTGCTCGCTCTTGACGGTACTCCCAACAAGAGCAAGTTGGGTGCGAATGCCATCCTGGGCGTCTCGTTGGCCACCGCCAAGGCGGCAGCCGCCGCCTTCGGCCTGCCCCTCTACCGCTACCTGGGCGGTGTCTATGCCCACACCCTGCCGGTGCCGATGATGAACATCATGAATGGCGGCCAGCACGCCACGAACAGCACCGACTTCCAGGAGTTTATGATCATGCCCGTGGGGGCCGAGAGCTTCCGCGAGGGGCTGCGCTGGGGGGCCGAGATCTACCAGATGCTCAAGAAGGTGCTGCACGACCGCCACCTGGCCACCACGGTGGGTGATGAGGGCGGTTTTGCCCCTAGCCTGCCCAATAACGAGGCTCCGCTTCAGGTGATCATGGAGGCTATCGAGCGCGCCGGTTATAAGCCCGGTGAGCAGGTGATGTTGGCTATGGATCCGGCCTGTACCGAGATTTATAAGGATGGTAAGTACCACCTAGAGCGTGATGGGCGCGTCCTCACTACGGCCGAGATGGTAGATTACTGGGTGGATATTGCCGCCCGCTACCCGCTCATCTCGCTTGAGGACGGCATTGCCGAGGATGACTGGGAGGGTTGGAAGTTGCTGCGCCAGAAGCTCGGCCACAAGGTGCAGTTGGTCGGCGACGACTTCCTCGTCACCAACGTTACCCGTCTCCAGCGTGCCATTGATGAGAATGCCGCCAATGCCATCCTGATCAAGCTCAACCAGATCGGCAGCCTGACCGAGACCCTCAGCGCCATCCAGTTGGCGCAGCGCAACGCCTGGACAGCGGTCGTCTCGCACCGCTCTGGCGAGAGCGAGGATGTCACTATCGCCGATCTTGTCGTTGCCACCAACGCCGGCCAGATCAAGACCGGTGCCCCGGCGCGTACCGACCGTGTGGCCAAGTACAACCAGCTCCTGCGCATTGAGGAGGAGTTGGGTGGGGCGGCCAAGTATGCGGGCAAGCAGGCGTTCCAGGTCAAGTTCTAGTTGGAATATGGAGGGGCGCAGCCCCCATCTCCATCTTACGGGCGGGGCGACGCAGTCGCCCCGCCCCGCCCCCTTCTTCCTTACTGTGCCCAGAGCGGCCAGCGATCCTGGGCGCTATTGTTGGTGACCTGGGTGGTACTGTTGCCATCCCACGTCATCGTGTAGATCTCGAAGTCCCCGTCACGGTC
>RRYU01002691.1_pt1 | contig 18997 bp, 16 predicted proteins | sample 2162651 | NCBI WGS metagenome assembly RRYU01 (sample SAMN10267283, study PRJNA491782) | microbial mat metagenome | isolation source: biomat in the production well | place: Japan: Minami-Kanto gas field, natural gas well KTG3 | collected 2017-06 | reverse complement strand
TTTCAAACTGATGAAGGGCCTGCTTCAATACCAGTCCGGGCCGACCGGAAAATCGTTCAAGGTGTTTTTTCTTCCCTGGGAACTGGGCTGGGGCGGCGCAGCTGCTTCTGCCAGTGCAATGTGAAACCGTGCGCCTGCTGACCTTCCTCGGCCGAAAAATTCTCGCACTTGCCCAGAGCACCGGCGAAATGTTGTCACTGCTGCTGCGCACGCTTTTCTATTTCAAGGAGGCGCCGCGCAACCTGAACAGCATTTTTCGCCAGATGTACCAGGTCGGGGTTGGCACTCTGCCGATCGCCATACTCATGGCGTTTTTTGTCGGCATGGTGCTTGCCCTGCAGACCGGCTCCGAACTGAGCCGTTACGGTTCCCAGGAAGCGATTGGGGCGATCGTCGGCCTGTCCATGGTCAAGGAACTCGGGCCGGTCATGACGAGCCTGCTGGTTGCCGGCAGGATCGGCTCCGCCATGGCTGCGGAGATGGGGGCAATGCAGGTCTATGAAGAAATCGACGCCCTGAAAACCCTCGAGATCAGCCCGATCCGTTACCTGGCCATGCCGCGTCTGATCGGCTGCTTGCTGGCGGTTCCCGCGCTGACCGTTTTTTCAATGATCATCGGCATTTTCGGAGGCAGCATCGTCGCGGAAGTCAACCCGATGATCAATGTCCCGGCCAGCGTTTACTATGACAACCTGATGCGGTCCCTGGTATATTCGGACATTCTCAAGGGGCTTCTAAAGGCGACGGTGTTCGGCGGCATCATCGCGCATGTCGGCTGCTATGTCGGTTTCAAAACGAGTGGCGGGACTCGCGGCATCGGAGTTTCCACAACCCGGTCGGTGGTCATCTCGTTCCTCTTGATCATGGTCGCCAACTATTTCCTGACCCGGTTCATGATCTAGGTGGTGCTGGAATATCTCTGAATCGGCTGCATGTCTGCCCGGGAGCTCCACCGAGAGCTCCCCCAAGAGGCGATGGATGACGAGCAACAGGCAAAACTCGGGTGGATTCGTGAGAACCTTCCTGCGCGGTTTCAGTGAACCTCTTTTCAAGGGTGAGGCCCCGGTTAAGCGCTACCAGGAATCCCGCGGTGTCAGGGTTACCATTGATCGGCTGAACAAGTCGTTTGACGATCATCATGTTCTCAAAGACATCAATCTCGACATCAAGCCCGGCGAGGTGTTTTCCATTATCGGACCTTCCGGTACCGGCAAGAGCCTGCTGCTCAAGCATATTGTCAAGCTGCTGAGCCCCGATTCCGGCACAGTCCTGATCGATGGCCAGGACATCCGGCAGATACCGCAAGGCGAGAGCGACCACGATTATCGCTACAGCATGGTTTTCCAATCCTCGGCACTGTTTAACTCGCTGACCGTCGGCGAGAACGTCGGCTTGTGGCTCAGGGAAAAGCGGGTGTGCGATGAAGCGCACATCCGCCGGATCGTCAGTGAGAAGCTGGCGCTGGTCGGGCTCGAAGGCAAAGAGCCGCTGCAGACGGAAGAATTGTCCGGCGGGATGAAAAAACGGGTGGCCATTGCCCGTTCTCTGGCCATGAATCCCGACCTCATCCTCTACGATGAACCCACCGCGGAGCTTGATCCGGTCACCTCCGACGAGCTGGCAAAGGTGATCATCAGCCTGCAAGAAAAAGTTGACCTGACAACGATTATCGTCAGTCATGACCTGAACTTTGCCTTGTATCTGTCGGACCGGGTGGCCATGATGGACGACGGCAGGATCGTTGAAGTGGGCAGCCCGGAAAGTATCAAGAAAAGCCCGAACCCGATCGTCAGAAACTTCATTTATACAACCACAAAAGGCATCAAGGGGGAGGACGGTTAGCATGGCGGTCTCTATCGAACAAAAAGTCGGCTTGTTTTTTCTGCTCGCACTGATCACGCTGGGGGTCATGATCGAGCTGGTCGAAGACTGGCGGCCCTTCGAAGAGCAGTACAATTATGTGGCCTTTTTTGAATCGGCAGTGGGCATGAATGCCGGCGATCCGGTCCGTATTGCCGGCGTGGAAGTCGGCAAAATCACCACCATCGGCATTGAGGACGGCAAGGTCAGGGTCGACTTCTACGTGGACGAAACCGCCGTGATCAGACGTGACAGCACAGCCAGAATCCGGCAGACCAACCTGCTCGGAGGCACGTTTCTCGGTCTTGACTTCGGTTCCCCGCAGAGTGTCGTCCTGCCTCCCGGCAGCACGGTTGCCACTCAGGAAACGACCAATTTCGATGAACTGATTACCAACCTCGACCACAACCAGGATCGTGTTCTCGGCCCGCTTGGCGATCTGCTTAATGATTACCGGCAATTCCTGGCGAGCTCTATTGAACGGCTGGACAAGGTCGTGACCAAACTTGATACCGGCCAGGGCACCCTGGGTCGCCTGGTTAACGACCCGCAGCTGTATGATGAAATCCTCAGCATGTCCGGCCGGCTTAATACGCTGCTCCGCCGCGTCGAAGAGGGCGAGGGCACGCTTGGCAGACTGCTGTCCGACCCGGAACTCTATGAGAATCTCAGCCGGACCGTGGCGGATATCCAATCGGTGGCCGAACAGCTCAGCCAGGGCAAGGGGACCCTGGGCAAACTGCTGGCCGACGACCGCCTCTATGAAGATGCCACCATTACACTGGCTGAACTCCGTGAAATCACCGAAAAAGTCAATGCAGGGCAGGGGGCGCTGGGCAAACTCGTCAATGATGACGTTCTTTACGAAGACCTCCGTGCCGGACTCGCACGCATCAACAGTATTGCCGCGAAGATCGATGACGGACAGGGCACGCTCGGCCGGCTGGTCAATGACGATACCTTGTATCGCGACGCTGAAACCACGCTGCATAAGGTGGAAAAGACCGTGGATGGCCTGAGTGACACCGGCCCCCTGTCGGCGCTCGGCGTGGTTTTGGGGACCTTGTTCTAGGACCGTTTCCTCTGGAAAGAAGCTTCCCTGACCGGCGTTTGGCGGCGTACCGGCGGCTTTTTGCCGGATAATCGCCGCCTTTGAAGAAAATTACATGGTTTTTGCATAAACTTATCGATCAATTGTCGATTGTGTTGCCTATGCGGGTTTTACTGGTTTGCGGGTTTTTGCCTGAAGCCTTGTTGGGTCTGTGAGCGATCCCTCTTCACACTGGTCAGCGGTCACCTGTGGCGTTGGCAAATCTGTTCTGCTGATGAAGGGTTGCAAAGGAGGGCGCGGTTACGCGGAATGCGTTTCTTTCTGCTGATAGTTTTACTCATGGCGGACAGCGGCCTGCTTCCGGCGCAGAGTCTTGCCGAAGAACGGCTGATTGCCGTTATCCTGACCAGGGACTTGCCTCGATATCGTTCCATTCATGCGGCGTTTCTTGAAAACCTTGAGCACCCGGAAGCTCTCAGGGTTTACGTGCAGACCCCGAACGAGGATAACCTTTCGCTGCGCAACAGTGCCCGCAAGGCCGTCGCAATAGATGCCGACCTGATCATTACTTACGGCGCCCTGGCCACCCGGGCGGCCCAGGCGGAATCCTTCAAAACGCCGATCATTTATGCAGATGTTCATGATCCGCTGGTGCAAGGCATCATTCCCGGCCAGTTCACGATCGGGCGCAATGCCACCGGCATCCGTGGTGACAGTCCCATCCAGACCCTGCTTAAACATTTCAGCATGGCCACCGGTGCCAAGCAGATCGTCGCCCTCTACCATGCAGACGATATGGCTGCGGAAAACCTCGTAGATTCCCTGCAAAGGATTGCGCCGAACAAAGATCTTAAAATTTTCCCATTGGCCAAACACGCCTCGATAACCGTTGCCGAGCTGTTCGGCCGCATGCCGGACGGCACTCAGGGAATCTATTGCGTTGACAGCATTCCTCTCCTTGAAGATCTGCCCCAGATCATGCAGCTGGCGGCCGAACGCAAGGTCCCGGTCATCTCCCGCACGGCCGGGCTTGCCGAGCAGGGCGCCTTGATGGTTCTGGAAAGCGACCCGGTCGAACAGGGGGAAAAACTGGCCGGCTATGTCAATTGCTTGATGGATGGGCAACCCCTCGCGGAATTGCCGCCGGAGCGGCCCCGCAAGGTGGCCCTGGTCGTTAATATGCAGACGGCTCGAGCCCTTGATATTCAAATCCCTTTCGAGATTCTTGCCCTCACCAGCCGCCTGATCCGTTGAAAATCCAGGTTCTCCCGCTTCTTCAGGCTGACAGCCAATAGAGCAGCACCGTCAGGCTTGCTGCGCTGAGCAGGGTGCTGACCAGCACCGCTCCGGAAACCAGGTCGGGCCGCGTATCAAATTTAATGGCATACAGCAGGGTCAATACCGCAGCAGGCGTGCTGGTCTGCAGAATGACCACATCGCGTGCCAGACCGCCGATTCCCAACAGAAAGGCCAGAGCGAAGCCGATCAGCGGGGCGAGGAGCAAGCGCAGCGCCGTTGCCAGGCCGAAGAATCCCCAGGCCCCCCGCACGTTTGACCTCGCCAGCTGCATGCCAAGCAGGATCAGCATGACGGGAATCGCCGCCTGCCCCAGCAACTCGACCGGCCTGAGCAGGAAATTCGGCGGCATCCAGCCGACAACCTTGCAGAGCAGGGCCAGCACAACGGCATGAAAGATCGGGATGCGCAGCATGTTGCCAACCGCATCGCGCCATTGCACCTGCTTGCCCTGAGCCACGACGATCGCCAGGGTGCCAAGCGGGATGCTGAACAGAACGAAGGTAAGGATGGATATATCCAGAGCTTTGTCACCGTAGGCAAAATAGGCCAGGGGCAGCCCGAAATTGCCGACATTCATCATGGCGGTAGTCAGAATCAGTGCCCGCGTCGTGCCGCTGTCAAAGTGCGCGAGCTTGGCAACCAGCACGGCGAGCAGGGTCAACAACCCGGTATACAGCACCATGTAGAGGCTCAACTTCGTCAGTAGATCATGAGAGATTTCACGGTCGATCAGTGAAGAAAAAACCAGGGCCGGGGTAAACAGGAGCAGCGATACATTGGCGAGGGTGTGGCGGTCGACAGCGGTTTTTCGTTCAATCACAAATCCGGCGGAGGCCATCAGAAAAACCGGCAGAATGACGTCGATGAAGAGCATCTGATGCTAATAACATTCAGCCTTGCCTGTCTGCAATATAAATCTTGTTGCCGTTAAGGCCGTGCCGCCGGTGGCGCCGGGGCCGTCTGGCCGAATTCTCGGGGTCGCAGCCAAATAGCCATTGACAAAACTTCTGCTCTCCTGCTTAAATACTGTGTTTTTTCACTTGCTTGGATCTTTTGATTCAGGCGAACCCACCACACACCGACTGCCGGGAGGGAAATCTCATGAATCCGCTGGCCCAGGACCTGAACAACCAGATATCTCAACACAATGAATGTGTGCTCGACATGCTCTCGGAGCTGGGGAAGAATCTGTTTTTCCCCAAGGGTATTTTGACCCAGTCGGCTGAAGCGAAAGAAAAAGCTCACCGGTTCAATGCAACGATCGGCATCGCCACCGAGGGCAATGGCCCCATGTTCCTGCAGTGCATCCAGGACAAGTTGAGCGAATTTGATCCGAAAGATATTTTCCCCTATGCCCCGCCTGCCGGCAAACCGGAGCTGCGCTCCCTCTGGCGGGAAAAAATGCTGCGCGAGAATCCGAGCCTGCAGGACAAGCACTTCAGCAACCCGGTCGTGACCAACGCCCTGACCCATGGCCTGTCGATCGTGGCCGACATGTTTGTCGACAAGGGCGATCACCTGATTCTGCCCGACATGCTCTGGGGGAATTACAACCTGACGTTTACCACGCGCTGCGGGGCGGTTGTCAAAAAGTTCCCGACCTTTACCGTTGACCGCGGTTACAACATACCGGCATTCAAGGCGGTCCTGAAAAACAGTGCGGAAGAGAAGGGCAAGGTCATCGTTCTGTTGAACTTCCCGAACAACCCGAGCGGCTATACGCCTACGGTGGCAGAAGGGGATGCGATTGTCGAAGCCATTCGCGAGGTGGCCGAAGGCGGCTGCAACGTGGTGGTGGTCACAGACGATGCCTACTTTGGCCTGTTTTACGAAGATTCGCTGCAGGAGTCGTTGTTCGGCAAGCTGGCCAACCTGCACCCGCGCATTCTCGGCATCAAACTCGACGGCGCGACCAAGGAAGAGTATGTCTGGGGTTTCCGCACCGGTTTTATCACCTTCGCCGACGGCTGTGCGCACAAGAACGAGCCGGTGCTCACTGCGCTGGAAAAAAAGACCATGGGCATCATCCGCGCGACGATTTCAAACTGTCCGCACCCTTCGCAGACTTTCGTCATCGAAGCTTTGCGGTCCCCTGATTTCATCGCCCAGAAGGAACAGAAATTCCAGGTGATGAAGGGCCGCGCCCTCAAGGTCAAAGAGGTTCTGGACAGTGGCAAATATGCTGATGGCTGGGAATATTACCCCTTCAACTCGGGGTATTTCATGTGCCTCAAGCTGAATACGGTCGATGCCGAGCAATTGCGGGTCCACTTGCTTGACAAGTATGGCGTCGGGGCGATCTCCATCGGTAAAACCGATTTGCGAATTGCTTTCTCCTGTATCGCTGAAGAGGATATCCAGGAATTGTTCGACACCATTTACGCCGGCGTCAAAGACCTTTCCTGAGAGAGTGATCAAACAGCACGGGCTCGCATCCTGCGAGCCCGTGGCCTTTGGTGAAGATGAGGGCTCATGCTGGATTTTTCTGAACAGCCGCAGGTCAAAGCCTTTCTGCCCCATCTGCAAGAACTTGCCGCCGGCCGGGAATGTTTCCTGGTCGGCGGTGCCATCCGTGACTGGCTGCTCGACCGCCGCCTGGCCGATTTTGATTTTGCGACAGCCTTCGACCCAGGCCAACTTTCCCATGATTTTGCCAAGGCTATTGGCGGGCATTGTTTTGCTCTCGACGCACAGCGGCGCCAGATGCGGGTCGTGGCCTATCGCGCGGACGAAACCCTGACCTTCGACTTTACCCCATTTCGGGCGGCGACCTTCGGCGATGATCTCCTGTTGCGCGATTTTACCATAAATACCATGGCCTTCCCCCTGGCGGGTCCCTGGCAGGAGGCAAACCTCATCGACCCGGCCGGCGGCCGCCGCGATCTCGAAGCCGGCCTCTTGAAAATCCCTTCGGAGTCGGTGCTGCGTTCCGACCCGCTGCGGATCGTCAAAGGCATCCGGCATGCCGTGGAATTAAATCTGCGCATCGATCCGGATACCCAGCTGCGCATGTCGCAAGCGGTCGCTGACCTGGGGCGGGTTGCCGTCGAAAGAATCCGTCACGAGATGCTGCGCATTATCAGTGCACCCTGTGAAGCCGGCCATTGTATCGCTCTGCTCACGGAAACCGGTGTCGGCCGCTACTTCTGGGGCGAACGCTTCAAGATCTCCGCCGCCGCCATGGTCCGCGCCCAGTTTCGCAGCTTCCAGTTCTGGAAAATACTTGAGAAAATATCGCCGGAGATAGCGAATTCATTAGAGGAAATGGTCGAGGACGGTTTAACCCGGCGGAGTCTTCTGCAATGGGTTTTCCTGTTGCAGACGCTCTCTCCTGACTGTGCCGCAGACACCGCGCGCGATTGGCGGTTCAGCCGCCAGGCGATTGCCAGGATTGAAGCCGCCGGCCAGATCTCCGCCGACCTGTGGTCGGACTTCAGGTCGGTTGCCATGCGTCGGCGCTCCTTGCTGCTATGGAGTTCACAGCATGGCCCTGATCCGGTCGATCTTCTGCTGGCGATGGCCATCGGCCTGGATGGTACGCCCATGGCCGCGGTCGAGAAAGTCCTCGAGCCGCTTGGTATCCTTTTCGCGGGGGGCCGAGATTTCCAGGTCGATGATCTGGTGGACGGCCACTTTTTACAGCGCAAATGTCGCTTTGAAAACGGCAAGGAAATCGGGCGAATCATGCGTGAATTGCGCAGTGCCGAGATTTACGGCCGGATTACCACCCGCAGTCAGGCCGAGCGCCTCGCCCTGGCTCTGTGCGACAAAAATGATTGACAATATGAGAGGGCGCACCCTATAATTCCGCCTGCTTCGCGGGAATAACTCAGTGGTAGAGTGTCAGCTTCCCAAGCTGAAGGTCGCGGGTTCGAATCCCGTTTCCCGCTCCATAAAATCAAGGGGTTAGGTCTTGCGATCTAGCCCCTTTTGAATTTGTTTTTAGTTTTGTTTTTAGTTTTGCAACCCCTTTTGCAACCTCAATCGTCCTTGCTGCCTATATAAACGGTCCTGCAGAAAGCCCGTTTCTGGGAAAAGCATGCTTCCCGGACCTTGAACGAGCGGCAAATCATGATGCTCAATCGGCTGCTGGACGGTTTCGAGGGAAAGCTGACCACCACGAAATGGGGCAAGATCGCCAAGTGCTCACAAGACACCGCCTATCGGGATATCCTTCAACTGGTGGAGCACGGGATATTGCGAAAAGGGGAGGCGGGTGGCCGCAGCACCAACTACCAGCTAGCCACTGAAGAAGAAGGCTGCAGCAATGGCAGGCGGTAGGGGCCTGGAAATGCTTGGTCATCCTTGAAGTTAAGTTCTAAGTCGGCCAGCTAAGCCCGTATTGGGATTCTCAGGCTGAAAGGGCGCGGGTTCGAATCCCGTTACGCTGTCGGCAAATGATGGCGTGATGCCCGGTGTCAGCAAAGCTGAGGAGCTGCCTCGATGCGTAACTTCCTCGTCGCTGGCTTCATGTGACCAATACTTTTGGATCAGAAGTGTAACCTATGGCACAGAATATCCTTTAATCTTGCAAATCTCTTCCCCCCCGCTGATTGTTCATCCCGAAGTTTTTTCAGAAAAAAACTCCGCTAGATTTGATGCCTTAGCGATGATCGCAATGGATGTTCGCGATTGGTGATTTATTGGCATGAAAAGTGGTTAGCCCCTAGAGGGATTAAAACAGAACCTTGAGTCGAACCGCCAGTGCGACTTGCCGCCATTTTCGTTTTGGAAATGAAGTCACGATCGCGAATTTTATTGCTTTGCAGGGAGGTTGTCATGGTTAAGAACATGAAATTCAGAACCAAGCTGTTTTCAGGGAATGGCTTGGTTCTGGGGCTGATGATCATTCTGTCGATTGTCGTTTACACAAGCGTAAATTCCTTACTGGACACCTTCACGTGGGTCAATCATACCCACAATGTGCTCGAAGATGCTGCTGAAATTGAGGCTGCGGCGGTCGATATGGAAACCGGCATGCGCGGCTACCTGCTGGCCGGCAAGGAGGAGTTCCTGGAACCTTACAACGCCGGTTCCGAGCGGTTCGATGTGCTGGTCGCTGCCCTGGCAAAAACTGTCGATGACAACCCGGCCCAGGTGCAGCTGCTAACCGAGACCCAGGCGACTATCGACGAGTGGCAGAGGAATGTCACCGAGCCGGCCATCGGGATGCGCCGCGAGATCGGTGACGCGGCAACCATGAATGACATGGCCAAGCTGATCCAGCAGGCCAAGGGCAAAACCTACTTTGATGCCTTCCGCGAACAGATTTCAGCATTCATCGCGCGCGAGGAAGTGCTGTTGCGCGAGCGCAAGGCCAGGGCTCAAGCGTCCACCGATGTGAATGAATTGCGGCAATTGAACCGATGGGTCGAACATACCTATGAAGTTATTGCCACCGCTCGGGCAATTCTGGCCTCGGCCGTGGATATGGAAACCGGCATGCGCGGGTTTCTGCTCGCCGGCCATGATGCATTCCTGGCTCCCTATGAAAAAGGCCAGCAGACATTCTACGCATTGATTACCAGCCTCTCGAAAACCGTCGAAGACAACCCCGCACAGGTTGCGCTGCTCGCCCAGATCAAGACAAAGATTGATGACTGGATCGGCGATGTCGCCGAGGAACAGATCGCGCTGCGCCGCGACATCGGTGATGCCAAAACCATGGACGATATGGCTGATCTGATCGCCCAGGCCAGGGGCAAGGTCTATTTTGACAAGTTTCGCGGCCAGATCGCCACCTTTAAGGATCGTGAAGTTAAACTCATGGACGAGCGGATGGCGAACATGGAGTCGACCGCGAGCAACGCGATTAACGGCACCATCTTCGGAACCTTGCTGGCACTCATTATCGGCATCAGCATCGTAGTCTTCCTGACGCGCAGCCTGATGAAGCAGCTTGGTGGCGAACCGGCGTATATCGCGGAGATTGCCCAGAATGTGGCCGCCGGCGACCTCGGGTTTGCGATGCAGAGCGAGGGTCATGACTCCGGTGTCTTTGCGGAGATGAAGGCCATGATGCAAACCCTGAAGGAAAAGGAAGGTCTGGCCAAGAAAATCGCCGAAGGGGATCTGAGCGTTGATATCAAGCTGGCTTCAGAAAAGGACCAGCTGGGTGAAGCCTTGCAGACAATGGCCGCCAAGCTGCGGGAAATCATCGGTCAGGTTCTCGCTGCAGTTGAAAATGTCTCCTCCGGGGCACAAGCCATGAGCGCCTCAAGCGAAGAGATGTCGCAGGGGGCTTCCGAACAGGCGGCGTCGGCGGAAGAAGCGTCTTCGAGCATCGAGCAAATGACGGCCAACATCCGCCAGAATGCGGACAATGCCGTTGAGACGGAAAAGATCGCCGTCATTGCCGCCAGGAGTGCGCAGGACAGCGGCCAGGCGGTTGATCAAACCGTGCATGCAATGAATCAGATCGCCAGCAAAATCATGATCATTGAAGAGATTGCCCGGCAGACCAACCTGCTGGCCCTGAATGCGGCCATTGAAGCAGCCCGTGCCGGTGAGCAGGGGAAAGGTTTTGCGGTCGTGGCCGCAGAAGTCAGGAAACTGGCGGAACGCAGCCAGGTTGCTGCGGGGGAAATCAACGAATTGTCCACGGGCAGTGTCGCAGTTGCCGAGAAGGCCGGCAAACTCCTGAACGAACTGGTCCCGAGTATCGAAAAAACCTCTGAACTGGTCCAGGAAATTGCCGCAGCCAGTCGTGAGCAGGATGCTGGTGCCGAACAGATTGCCAAAAGCATCCAACAGCTTGACAGTGTCATCCAGCAAAACGCGTCTGTGTCGGAAGAGATGTCGAGTACTGCGGAAGAACTGTCCAGTCAGGCGGAGCAGTTGGCCGAATTGATGAGTTTCTTTGCGATTGACGACGACCGCAGGTCCCTCTCTCTGCAGGCCCCGCTCAAGCCGGGCAAGACGCAACCTAAAATAGCTCATTTCGCAAAGACCCCCTCGCGGCCGGCTCAAAAGACCGCTTCCCCACCAGAGGTCCGTGGGAGCAAGGCTGCGCTGGATACCGATTTCGAAGAATATTGAGGGGGTTGCCATGCCTGAAGAATATGCCAATTCTCAGCCTTACTCCCATCAGCAAAGTTCCGCAGACACCGGACGCCTTGCTTGGCGTAATCAAGCTGCGGGGGCATGCCGTCCCAGAGGCTCCGAAGGCAGGCGAGACTGGCCCGCAAGGCTTCAGAACGTAATCTGAAACTGGCGTCGTTATCCCGCCCGCCCTGAAGCGGGGTAGTCTGACTGACAACGATGCCAGTATTTACCTGCCGGGTGGCGCCCACTGCCCGGCAGGTTTTTTTGGGTGAACCTGTTTATGGGCGCATAAAGAATCACGAACCTTGTCTTTTCAGGGCGTTAGGCCCATGTTCGGTGCCCCTTTTGCTCGACAAGCCGGTCGCGACTGGTGTACACTTCCCGGCATCGCGCAGCACACCATCACGGCCGGAGGGGCGGACCGCCTGCGCAACGCCGGCAGGCTCCGCGGCGCAGCAGAGCAGCAAGGAGGGGCAACGTGAGATGGGAGCACAAGGTTATCCTGTTCGAGGGGTCCGTCGTCCGCAGCCAAGCGGGGTCGGTCGACAAGCTGTACGCACAGGTCGAGCAGCTCGGTGACGAGGGGTGGGAACTTGTCAGCGTGACTCCCATCCAGGAAGAACTCGGTGCGACGACAGCGGTACTCTGGTCGTTCAAGCGGCCCAGGCCGCAGGACTGAATGCGATGACCGAAACCACCGCAGCCGTCGCCGACTTCGTCCGCCGCTGGCAGGCCTCCGGGGCCGCCGAACGTGCCAACTGTCAGCCGTTCCTGTCCGAGCTGTGCGACCTCCTGGACGTGCCGCGTCCCGACCCCACCGTTCCCGACGACCGAGACAATACCTACGTTTTCGAGCGGAGCGTCATCTTTCGCCACGGCACCGGCCTGACCAGCACCGGCAGAATCGACCTGTACAAGAAAGGCTGTTTCGTCCTGGAGGCCAAGCAAGGCAGCGACCGCCCTGGCGAGGAACAACCTCTGCTCACCAGAGAAGACGACCCCGCCTGGCTGTCCGGCCGCAAAGGGACCGCGGTGCGCGGTACCAGGGGCTGGGACGTGGCGATGCTCAAGGCCAAGGGCCAGGCCGAACAGTACGCCCGCGCCCTGCCTACCGAGGAAGGCTGGCCGCCTTTCATCGTGGTCGTCGACGTCGGACATGCCATCGAACTCTACAGCGAGTTTTCCTGCACCGGCAAAGCCTACCTGCCGTTCCCCGATCCCGGTTCCTACCGTTTCCTGCTGTCCGACCTGACCAGGCCGGAAGTTCGTGAGCGCCTGCGCCAGATCTGGACCGACCCCCATACCCTCGACCCGTCCAGGCAGAGCGCCAGGGCGACCCGTGAGGTGGCTGCCAGGCTGGCCGTGCTGGCCAAGTCCCTGGAGCAGGCCGGTCACAAGCCTGAGCAGGTCGGCAACTTCCTGAAGCGCTGCCTGTTCACCATGTTCGCCGAGGACATCGGCCTGCTGCCGGAACGCAGCTTCACCGAGCTGCTGGAGAGCCTGCGCGGCCAGGCCGAGGCCTTTGCGCCGATGGCCGAGGCACTGTGGGCGACCATGCGCGACGGCGGTTTTTCGACCGTACTGCGCGGCAAGCTGCTGCGCTTCAACGGCGGCCTGTTCGAGGACCCGACCTCCCTGCCGCTGGGCGAGGAACAGCTTGCCCTGCTGGCCACTGCCGCCAGAGCCGACTGGCAGGCGGTCGAGCCGGCGATCTTCGGCACCCTGCTGGAGCGGGCGCTGGTCCCGGAGGAGCGCCACAACCTCGGCGCCCACTACACTCCGCGCGAGTACGTCGAGCGACTGGTGCTGCCCACCGTGGTCGAGCCGCTGCGCGCCGACTGGGAGGCCGTGCTGGCTGCCGCCGTGACCCTCGACGGCCAGGGCGACCGCGACGGAGCCGCCGCGCTGGTCCGGGCGTACCTCGGCAAGCTGTGCAACGTCCGCATCCTCGACCCGGCCTGCGGCAGCGGCAACTTCCTGTACGTGACCTTCGAACACCTCAAGCGGCTGGAGGGCGAGGTGCTGAACGCCCTTGAAGGCTTTGGCGACACCCAGGCCATTCTCGGCCTGGCTGGCAGCACCGTGGATCCCCACCAGCTGCTGGGACTGGAAGTCAATCCGCGCGCCGCCGCCATCGCCGACATGGTGCTGTGGATCGGCTACCTGCAGTGGCACTTCCGCACCCATGGGCACGTCTTGCCGTCGGAGCCGGTTATCAAGAAGTTCCGCAACGTCGAGTGCCGGGACGCCGTGCTGGCCTGGGACGCGGTCGAGCCGGTGGTGAACGATGACGGCAAGTCGCTGACGCGCTGGGACGGGCGGACGACCAAGACCCACATGGTCACCGGCGAGCAGGTGCCGGACGAAACGGCCCAGGTCCCGGTGCTGCGCTACCTTGGCGCCAGACAGGCGATGTGGCCGGAGGCCGACTTCGTGGTCGGCAACCCGCCGTTCATTGGCACTGCCGGCATGCGCCGAGCCCTCGGTGACGGCTACGTCGAGGCGCTGAGAAAGGTTTGGGACGACGTGCCCGACTCGGCCGACTTCGTCATGTACTGGTGGCAACGGGCCGCGGAGCTGACCCGGCAGGGCAGGCTGCGCCGCTTCGGCTTCATCACCACGAACAGCCTGCGCCAAGCCTTCAATCGCCGGGTGCTGCAGCAACACCTGACTGCCAGTCCGGCACTGTCGCTGGTCTTTGCCATCCCTGACCACCCTTGGGTGGATTCTTCTGACGCCGCTGCCGTCAGGATTGCCATGACCGTGGGGCGACCGGCCAAGGAAGGCGTCGAGGGGACGCTGACCACTGTCACCGCCGAAAAGGGTGGCGACGGCGAGGGTGTTGCTGTCGAGGCAACCACGCGCCGGGGGGTGCTGCATGCCGACCTGAAGGTCGGTGCCAACGTGGCTAGCGCTTCGCCTCTGCGGGCAAATAGCGACATCAGCTGCCCCGGTGTCAAGCTCCACGGCGCCGGGTTCCTTGTCACCCCCGAGGAGGCTGAAAAGCTCGGGCTTGGCATGGTGCCGGGACTGGAGAACCATGTCCGGCCCTACCGCAATGGCCGCGACCTGACCGCCCACCCCCGGGGCGTACTGGTGGTCGACCTGTTCGGCCTGACCGAAGCCGAAGTGCGTGACCGTTTCCCTGCGGTCTACCAGTGGGTGCTGGAGAGGGTCAAGCCGGAGCGGGACCACAACAACCGAGCCACTTACCGAGACAACTGGTGGATCTTCGGGGAGCCACGCAAGGATCTTCGGCCTGCTCTTGTCAGTCTCACACGTTACATTGCCACTGTCGAGACCGCCAAGCACAGGGTTTTCGTTTTCCTCGACCAGAGTATCCTGCCGGACAACATGCTTGTCAACATCGCCAGTGATGATGCCTACGTTCTCGGCGTGCTGTCCAGCCGGGTGCACGTGACCTGGGCGCTGGCTGCCGGTGGTGATCTTGGGGGGAACACACCGCGCTACAACAAGACTCGCTGCTTCGAACCCTTCCCCTTTCCCGACGCCAGCGATGATCAGAAGCAAACGATCCGCGCCCTGGCCGAGGCCCTGGACGCCCACCGCAAGCGCCGGCAGGCGCAGCACCCCGGCCTGGGACTGACCGACATGTACAACGCGCTGGTTAAGCTGCGCGACGGCGGGGAACTGACCGCCAAGGAAAGGGCTGCCCACGAGCAGGGGCTGGTGTCGGTGCTGCGCCAACTGCACGACGATCTGGACCGTGCCGTGGCCGACGCCTACGGCTGGCCCGCCGACCTCCCCGAACAGGAACTGCTGGTCCGGCTGGTGGCACTGAACGCCGAGCGGGCGAGGGAAGAGGCCAACGGTGTGGTGCGCTGGCTGCGGCCGGAGTACCAGAACCCGGCCGGCACAGGCGCTGGCGCACAGGGCGGCTTCGACCTCGGGGAAGCAGCAGCGGCACCGGTGGCGGTGCCAGCGGCGAAGACACCATGGCCCAAGACCCTGCCCGAGCAGGTCGCCGCAGTCCGCAGTGCCTTGGCCGATGCCAACGGCCCCGTCACGGCCGAAACCATCGCCCGCACCTTCGTGCGTGGCAGAGCCAAGCCCGTCGCCGAACTACTCGCTACTCTGGCGGCCATCGGTCAGGCACGGGAAGTTGAGCCAGGGGCGTATGCGGCATGAAACAGCCCCCTCCTGACGCCACGGCAGTGGAGAGTGGACGGAGGCTCTTCGGTCGCCGTTTTTTAAAGAGCTTTGCCTGCGGCACGGCGCACATGTTTACCTGTTCAATGAGCCATTACGCCTGGCTGGCTCACCACTACGGGGTTTCCCGCATCACCATCGACCTGCTGACCCTGACCATCAGCCCTGCCGGGTTCGACATCAAGCGCAACCGGATTCTCGCCGGGATGTGCCGCGGCAGCTTGCTTCACAACTTCAGGAATCTCAAGCCGCCAGGAGCTGTCACCTCCGCTGTGTTGGTCGCCGACTTCGGCATTCATGAGCATGCGGTAGATGAACGCGGCTCCGAATGGCTCGGCAAGTCGGTGATCGCTGTCACCCTGACAGACGATCGAGGTAAGGCGTGGCGTGGAGAACGGCACCTGGACCGAGTCCTGGCCCAAGGTGACGGATTCGGCGATCCGAACCGGTAATCCCCTGGAAGGTTATTGGCCGTCGGCCACGCGCTGACCGGCGAAGTTATTATTATTTCCGAGCATTGAATCGTTGCTTTCAAGGAGGTTCCGCTTATGTCTCCCCGCTGCTGCCTTCCTGTGTGTTTGCGCCTGGTTCTCACCTTTATCCTGTCGGCTTCCATACTTCCGGGCGCAGTCAGTGCGGACACCATTGTGCGCGGTGACAGTGACGACACCATTCCCATCAGCCTGGGTGATCACACGGTTGATGGCGGGGGCGGCAATGACAGCATTCTGTTGCCACTCTTCCCCAATGAATACACATTCACTCAGGTGCCGGGTCGGACCTGTGCAACTGTTTGAATTTGCATGAAAAATTGTGGTTTTGCCCCCCTTGAAAACGCCTTAAAAGCATGGTTTTGGGGTCAAAATGGATTTTAATGCAAGGTGTCATGGTATTAACCTTTGCCGTGAACAGGAGAACAGCGCAACAGGTGCAAGTGGGCAGCGAGGGCTATTGATCGGCAGATTCTTCGATGTGATCGAGAGATTCCTCCAAATGATGTCGTTGCCTGGCGCTCATATGGCCTGCGCTTCTTGAAGAACTTTATCTCGAAACCTGGACGGGAGTACGCCGGGGCGTCAGGCGAACAGCAGGCGCAGGGCAAAGACCAGCACCGTGGCGGTGACGATATGCTTGATCCAGTCGTGACCCTTCTTGATCGCCATGTGCGAGGCGACCCAGCCGCCGCTGGCGTTGCCGACCGCGAGCACCAGGCCGAGGAGCCAATCGACCTGGTCGTGCCAGACGAACACAGCCAGCGCCGGAATGGTAAAGGCCAGGACGACGAAGATCTTGATGGCGTTGGTGCGGACCAGATCAAACCCCGCCAGCAGCATGACCGGGATAATCAGCAAGCCGACCCCGGCCTGGACGAAACCGCCATAGATACCGATCAGGAAAAATGCTGCGAGCAGGGCCGCCAGGCGCAGAGGCGTGTAGGCGAGCTCGCCGCCGCGCAGGCGCTTGGCCGGGTCGATCAAAGTGATGATCAGCACGCCGATCATGATGCCGGCGAGGATTCGCTGGAACAGCAGGTCGTCGATATCGACCGCCAGCTGCGCACCGAGGTAACTGCCGAGCAGGGACGGCGCCGTGCAGATCAGCGCCAGGCGCATCGGCAGGACGCCGTGGCGACGGAACGAGGTGATGGCGAAAATGTTCTGGCAGAGCACACCGACCCGATTGGTGCCGTTAGCCACCACGGGCGGCAGACCGAGGAAGATCAGCATCGGCAGGGTCAGCAGGGAGCCGCCGCCGGCCAGAATGTTGAGAAACCCGGAGACGAAGCCAACCGCGGCCAGCGCCGGCAGTTGCCATAGGTAAGGATCCATCAGTTCCCCTCGCCGAGCAGGTCGCGGATCACCTCGCCGGCCATGGTCAGGCCGAAGATCGGCGGGATATAGGACGAACTGCCGAGGACGACCCGGCGGGTGCTGCGGGGCCCCCCTTGGTCCGGCAGAGCGGGGTCGAGGCATGGGTCGGTTGCGGCCGCGGGGTGCTCGTCCAGCGGGCGGAAGCCCTCGGTGGAATAGACGACCTTGACCCCGCAAGCAATGCCGCGTTTGCGCAGCTCCTTGCGCATGACGCGCGCCAGCCGGCAACCTTCGGTCCGGGCCAGGTCGGCCACCACGATCCGGGTCGGGTCGATCTTGTTGGCGGCGCCCATCGAGGCGATGATCGGCAGCCCCAAGGCCTTGCAGTGCTGGATCAGGTGCAGTTTGGCGGTGATGTGATCGATGCAGTCGAGAACGTAGTCGAAGTTGCGGTTAAGCAGGGTATCGGCATTTTCGGCACAGTAGAAGGCCTTGCAGGGCTCGACCTGGATAGCCGGATTGATCGCCCGGCAGCGTTCGGCCATGACCAGGACCTTCGGTTTGCCGATCGTCTGTTCCAGGGCATGGATCTGCCGGTTAATATTGGTCTGACAGATATCATCGAAATCGACCAGGGTCAGCTGGCCGATTCCCGCGCGGGCCAGAGCCTCGACGGCATAGCTACCCACGCCGCCGATGCCGAACACGGCGATCGAGGCCTGCGCCAGGCGCGCCAGGCCGGTCTTGCCGGTCAGCAGTTCGATGCGGCTGAAACGGTGTTGAGCAGTCATGGGGGTGGGGTGTCTCCGGGGTTGGGTCTGCCGCCGGCGCCGTGGCCGGAAGGTCTCGCCGGGGGTGCAGGGTATCACATCTGCCGGCGACCTGGCAGTCCCAGGTTCGCAGTCCGCGATCAGTCGACAGGGTCCTCGGGCGGTGGGCCGATGAAGGCATCTATGCCTTCTGCCTCAATTTCTCGCAAGGCCTCGTCCAGGGCGGCCTGGTCCGTTTCAAACAGGTCGTTCCAGATACATGAAGTGCCATAGGTATCTTCAATTTCAAGGATCCACTTGCCTTCGCCATCACCAAAAATTGTCACCTGGACGGTCTTGCCGTCACGGCTGACCGCCTGGCAGAGTGGGGAAAATTCCACATCAAATTCTTCGCTCATCGTTGGCCCTTTCTGAAATCCAGTGGTTTGTCAAATAGTAGCCCAAAAATCCGGCCAAGTAAAAGCCAAAGCCGGCCGATTGCTTAATCTGCAGCGCAGAGTTTGGTTTGCCGCCGCCGATTTCATGCGATCGCGCTGAGCTGGCGGGTGATGCCTAAGGAATGGGGCGCAGGTTATGAAATTATTGTTCCACCAAGGTGGGCAACCGTGAAAATAATTGACAAAATATGCGGAAATTGTTCGTTGAAATTGTCAGGCGCTACTGGATTTTTTGCAGTTTTATGGTTTAAATAAATATGGCTTGTGCTTTTGGTTTTATGCTTATTTGGCAGAGACCGGCAGAGGCGGTGTGCTGCGCGAAAAACGCGATGTAAATCTTCCGGGAAAACCGGCTCTCAGGCGTTCTCCCTGCACACCCAGCGCCACGCGGCGCAGCGCATTCAGGTTCTCCTGTCGAGGGGACAGCCGAGAATCGCCGGTTAAACGCTTTTCAACGGGCAAGGAGGTCCAGATGAAAAAGGTTGTTTTTACAGGTCTGTCGGGTTTTCTGGTTGGCATCTTTGCGCTGACCCTGCTGGCGGCATGCGGGGGGGG
>RRYU01004455.1_pt1 | contig 19004 bp, 15 predicted proteins | sample 2162651 | NCBI WGS metagenome assembly RRYU01 (sample SAMN10267283, study PRJNA491782) | microbial mat metagenome | isolation source: biomat in the production well | place: Japan: Minami-Kanto gas field, natural gas well KTG3 | collected 2017-06 | reverse complement strand
GGGGGGATTCGCAAATATCCGGTATCAACGCGGTCGACGGTGGGACTTCGCTACGGATGGAGCGCCCTGTTTTGGTGCGTGGCTCGTGCCCTGGTTCCTCGGATGCCCCCGGTCGGACGCGATGCGGGTCCGATTCGGTGCAGGCTAGGGCCTCGAGCCGTGGCCTGCTTATTGCTGAGATTGCGCTCAAGGCTTGTCTTTTCCACAATTCGCCCCGAGCACTAGAGCCGTGTGGGACACGGTCGACACTGGGTCGGGCGAGCAACAACAGCTTCCGAGTGAGGTAACGTTTATGTCGATCTTCGAACGCTACCAGGCACGCTATGAGGCATCCCGTGAAGAGGTGCTGAGCCTGGATGAGTATCTGCAACTGTGCAAATCGGATCCGAGCGTTTACGCCGGCGCCGCTGAACGGTTGCTGATGGCGATCGGTGAGCCCGAGTTGGTGAACACGCGGGATGACCCCAGACTGAGCCGCATCTTCCAGAATAAGATGATCCGTCGCTATCCCGCCTTTTCCGAATTTTACGGGATGGAAGAGGCGATCGAGCACCTCGTCTCCTATTTGAAGCATGCTGCTCAGGGTCTTGAAGAAAAGAAGCAGATCCTTTATCTACTCGGCCCGGTGGGTGGTGGAAAGTCATCGCTCGCCGAGAAGCTCAAAGAGCTGATGGAGGAGAAGCCCTTCTACGCGATCCATGGCTCGCCGGTCTTCGAGTCGCCGCTCGGCCTGTTCTCGCCGGAGGAAGATGGACCGATCCTCGACGAGGATTACGGCATCCCCGTGCGATATCTGCGCACCATCATGTCGCCCTGGGCCGTCAAACGGCTGCAGGAATTCCGTGGTGATATCACCCAGTTCAAGGTCGTCAAGCTCTACCCCTCGACCCTCGAGCAGATCGCGATCGCCAAGACGGAACCCGGAGACGAAAACAACCAGGACATCTCCTCCTTGGTCGGCAAGGTCGACATTCGCCAGTTGGAGCGCTTTGCTCAGCATGACGCAGATGCCTACAGCTACTCGGGTGCCTTGTGCCGTGCCAACCAGGGGCTCATGGAATTCGTCGAGATGTTCAAGGCACCCATCAAGGTGCTTCATCCGCTCCTGACTGCAACCCAGGAGGGGAACTACAACGGTACCGAGGGGCTGTCCGCTTTACCCTTCCAAGGGATCATCCTCGCCCACTCGAACGAATCGGAATGGCAGAGCTTCCGAAACAATAAAAACAACGAGGCGTTTCTCGATCGCGTCTTCATCGTTAAGGTCCCCTACTGCCTGCGAGTCAACGAGGAGACCAAGATCTACGAAAAGCTTCTTTACAACAGCTCGCTGTCCGAGTCGCCTTGCGCGCCCGGAACTCTCGAGATGATGGCGCAGTTCTCGGTGTTGACCCGACTGAAGGAGCCGGAGAACTCGAGCATCTTCTCGAAGATGCGTGTCTACAACGGCGAGAACCTCAAAGACACGGATCCGAAGGCCAAGTCGGTTCAGGAATACCGAGATTATGCCGGCGTCGACGAAGGAATGTCCGGGATCTCGACTCGGTTCGCCTTCAAGATCCTCTCGCAGGTCTTCAACTTCGATCATAGCGAGGTCGCCGCCAACCCGGTTCATCTGCTCTATGTGCTCGAGCGGCAGATCACTCGCGAGCAGTTGCCTCCGGAGACGCAGGAGCGCTATTTGAGCTTCCTCAAGCAATACCTGGCACCTCGCTACGCCGAGTTCATCGGGAAGGAGCTGCAGACGGCCTATCTGGAATCCTACGCCGAGTACGGCCAAAACATCTTCGATCGTTATGTGACTTACGCGGACTATTGGATCCAGGATCAGGAGTATCGGGATCCCGACACCGGCGAGATGATGAACAGGGGTGGACTCAACGAGGAGCTCGAAAAGATCGAGAAACCCGCGGGGATCTCCAACCCGAAGGACTTCCGCAACGAGATCGTCAACTTCGTACTGCGGGCTCGTGCAAACAATGCCGGCGCCAACCCAAGATGGACGAGCTACGAGAAGCTGCGTGTCGTCATCGAGAAGAAGATGTTTTCCAACACCGAGGATCTGCTCCCGGTCATCTCCTTCAACGCCAAGGCATCCGTGGATGAGCAAAAGAAGCACGATCAGTTCGTGGATCGGATGACGGAGAAGGGTTACACCCCGAAACAGGTTCGGCTCTTGTCTGAGTGGTATCTGCGGGTCAGGAAGTCTCAGTAGGTGAGATCGACGCCGGCTCGGCCGGCGTCATCCGAGCCCAGCTCTGGAGAAGGCGAAGAGTATCTATGTCACACTTTATCGACCGGCGTCTGAACGGCAAGAACAAGAGCACGGTCAACCGACAGCGCTTTCTCAAACGCTACAAGGCGCAGCTCAAGCGCTCGGTGGCCGACGCGGTGAATAAGCGCAGCATCACCGATATCGACTCGGGTGAGCGTGTCGGCATACCCTCCAAAGACATCTCCGAGCCGGTCTTTCACCACGGCAAGGGGGGCACTCGAGATATGGTGCATCCCGGCAACAAGGACTTCGTGAGCGGCGATCTCATTCGCCGGCCCGAGGGTAGAGGGGGTGATGGCTCAGGTGAGGGTAAGGCGGGGCGAGGTGGAAAAGGGGACGACGACTTCGTTTTCGAGCTCTCACGCGACGAGTTCATGGACCTTCTGTTCGACGACCTCGAGCTGCCGAACCTGGTCCGCAACCAGTTGATGGGCACCACCGAGTTCAAGACGGTTCGCGCGGGTTACTCCACCGACGGGTCGCCGTCCAACATCGATGTGGTGCGTTCGCTGAAGGGCGCCATCGCCCGCAGGACCGCGATCGGTGCGCCGCTGCGTGCGCGGGCTCGCGAGCTGGAGGCCGAGCTCGAGGTCCTCTTGGCTGGCGGTACGGACGAGACCGACCTCCGGGTGCGGGAGCTCCGCGAGGAGATCGATCGGCTTCGCACGCGAATCGCCGCTCTTCCCTTCATCGACACCTTCGATCTGCGGTATCAGAGCTTTACGAAGCTGCCCGAGCCGACGAGCAAGGCCGTGATGATGTGCATCATGGACGTCTCGGGATCCATGGATCAGGTGCGCAAGAATCTCGCCAAGCGGTTTTTCATCCTGCTGTACCTCTTCCTGCAGCGGAACTACGACAAGATCGACGTGGTCTTCATTCGCCACCACACGATTGCACAAGAAGTGGATGAGCAAGAGTTCTTCTATTCGCGCGAGACCGGGGGTACCGTGGTGTCGAGCGCCTTGAACCTGGCATACGAGATCTTGAGCGAACGCTACGACCCCACCGTGTGGAACATTTATGCTGCCCAGGCTTCCGATGGCGACAATTGGGACTCCGACTCGACCATCTGCCGCGAGCTGCTGATCACGAAGCTGATGCCGCTCATGCGCTACTTCGCTTACGTGGAGATCACGCCCAGACAGCATCAGAGCCTGTGGTACTCATACCAAGAGGTCAGGTCGACGCACCGACATTTTGCCATGCAAGAGATTGAAGGGGCTGAAGACATCTTTCCCGTATTCAGGGAGCTGTTCAAGAGGCAGGAGGCATGAGCAAGCGCATCATCTCGGATTCATCGGAGTGGTCGTTCCCGCTGCTCGAGCGATTCGATCGAGAGATCGGCCAGCTCGCCCGCAACGTGTACGGTTTGGATACTTATGCCAATCAGATCGAGGTGATCAGCTCGGAACAGATGATCGATGCCTATTCATCGGTCGGTCTGCCGATCAACTATCCTCATTGGTCGTTCGGAAAGCAGTTCGTCGCGACCGAGCAAACCTACCGTCGGGGCCAGATGGGCCTAGCGTACGAGATCGTGATCAATTCCGATCCCTGTATCGCCTATCTCATGGAGGAGAATACACTGCCGATGCAGGCGCTTGTCATCGCCCATGCCTGCTACGGTCATAATAGCTTCTTCAAGGGCAATTATCTGTTCCGAACCTGGACCAATGCAGATGCGATCATCGATTATCTGGTGTTCGCCCGACGCTACATCGCCGAGTGCGAGGAACGGTATGGTCAGTCCGAGGTCGAGCTGTTGCTCGACTCCTGTCATGCCTTGATGAATCATGGCGTGGATCGTTACAAGCGGCCAACCCCGCTCACGCTCGCCGAGGAGCAACGACGCCAGAAGGAGCGGGAATCTTACCTGCAGTCGCTTGTCAACGATTTGTGGCGAACGCTGCCGATCGTCGAAGAGCCGGGCGGAATGGACACCGAGTCTCGATGGCCGGAGGAGCCTCAGGAGAACCTACTCTATTTCATCGAGAAGAACGCGCCGCTCCTCGAGCCTTGGCAGCGAGAGATCGTGCGCATCGTTCGCAAGCTGGGCCAGTACTTCTACCCTCAGCGCCAGACCCAGGTCATGAACGAGGGGTGGGCCACGTTTTGGCATTACACCCTTATGAACCATCTATACGACGAAGGATTCGTGACGGATGGTTTCATGATGGAGTTTCTCCAATCTCATACCGGGGTCGTTTTTCAGCCGTCGTTTGATGTTCCCTACTACAACGGGATCAACCCCTATGCACTGGGGTTTGCGATGATGCGCGATATACGGCGGATCTGTGAGACCCCCACGGACGAGGATCGTGAATGGTTTCCGGATATCGCTGGCGGAGACTGGCGGAAGGTTCTGGACTTCGCGATGAGGAACTTCAAGGACGAGAGCTTCATCGCTCAGTACCTGTCGCCGAACCTCATGCGTGAGCTCCGGCTCTTCGGCATCCGCGACGACGACCGAGAAGAGCACATCGAGGTGACGGCGATCCATGAGGAGGTCGGTTACCGGGCATTACGTCAATCCTTGTCGGAGCAATACAACCTCGGGACGCGGGAGCCCAACATCCAGGTGTTCAAGGTCGATCGTCGCGGTGATCGTTCCATGACCTTGCGGCACTACCAGCATAATCGGCGGCCGCTCGGGGACTCGGTCGACGAGATGGTGCGACACATCCGGCGGCTCTGGGGCTTTACGGTCCGTCTCGAGACGCTCGACGAGCAGGGTCGCGTTCAGTTGATCGGCGAGTGCTGACTCATGGGCCGAATGGGCCGCCACGTCCATGAAGAGTCTTGACCGGTGTCGTCCCGGTGTCATGGCGAGACTGACCCCTGGTGTGCTCAGACTGGTCGGTCTCAGTGTGGCTTTGCTGTCTGCCCCCGCCTACTCCGACCCGCTGCTGCAGGGAACGGTCGACTCGATCAGCGACGCGAGGACGGTTGCGATCGATGGGGTTCCCTTGCTATCGGGGCGTCTTCTACGCGAGTTTTATGCAGGCCGCGGTTATTCGCTGGCGTGGGACGACCGCTCTCGGATCGACGCACTGTTGGATGTCGTCGGGCAGAGCAGGGGCCAAGGTTTCGATCCCGAGGATTTCCATTTCTCTTCCGTCCGCCGGCTGAGCCTGCCGGGTGTGATCGATGCCTTGTCGAGGGCGGAACGCCTTGGTGCCGACCTGGTCCTGAGCGACGCGCTGCTGCGGTACGTCCACCACCATCGTTACGGCAAGCTCGACCCCGTTCCAATCGACCCCAAGTGGCATGACCGGGCCCCGGTGTCGAGCGAGGTCCTTCTCATCGATATGCGCGAGGCGCTTGCCGCAGAGGACCTGAAGGGGAGTCTATCGGGCCGCTTCCCAAAGCCCTTTTGGTACGAGCAGCTCATGCTCGCGCTTCAGCGGCATCAGATGCATCCGCGCCTTGCCACCCTGCCGGCTTTGCCCGCTGGCGTCAATCTCGTTCAAGGGAGTCGAAGCCCAAGGGTCGCACTCCTGCGAGATCGATTGGAGCTCCTCGATGGTCAAACGCTACCGTCCTCTGATCCCGAGCAGTTCGACCAAAGGCTCCGGAGCGCGGTCGAGGCGTTCCAGCGGCGATCAGGGTTGACACCGGACGGTGTCGTCGGGCCAGCAACAGTCGCTGCGCTCAATATGCACGGGGACGAGTCGAAGGCCGATTTGATTCGGATCAACCTCGAGCGCATGCGCTGGCTCTACCAGGATCTTCCGGAAGACTATGTCTTCGTCGATGTCGCCGGATTCAAGGTGCAATTGGCGAGGGGCAACGCCTTCGTGTGGTCGACGCGCGCCATCGTCGGGACCCCCGAGACCCAGACCCCGATGTTCCGCGACACCATGGATCACCTGGTTTTTAATCCCACCTGGACAGTGCCGCCTTCCATCCAGAAAAAAATGGGTCGCGTGTCAGGTGATTATCGGGTCGTGGATCGGCAGACGGGTCAGCGGGTCAGCGGAGGGGACGTCAGCAACCACCGGCGTTATCGTCTGATCCAGGAGCCTGGCCCAAAGAACGCCCTCGGTCGGGTCAAGTTCATGTTCCCCAATCACCATGCCATCTATCTTCACGACACGCCGGCCAAAGCCTTGTTTGGACGCCAGACCAGGACGCTGAGCAACGGCTGTGTTCGGGTCCAGAATCCGCTCGAGCTTGCAGAGGCCATTCTCAGTCAGCCCAATTGGGATCAGGCCGTCATCGAGCGCGTCGTCGAGGGCGGGCGGACGCGCTATGTCAATCTCGCGCAGCCCCTTCCTGTGCTGCTCTACTATCTGACGGCCTACGCCGATGAGCAGGGGCGGGTCGGCTTCCGAAAAGACGTCTACGACCGGGATGAGGCACTCCGGGCGGCCTTTGCGGGTCAGGTCCTGAGGGCGCGCATCGCCTTCCCCGAACCTGCAGAACCGTTGGCCCCGGTCATCCCGGAGGACCCGCCGGATCGCCAGGCGCCGGAGCACCCCGCGCCGCAGACGGCGGTTCGTGTGACCATGAACGCCCCGCAAGACCAGCCCGATCCGGTGGAGCCGGTCCTGCGCACGGGATTGATCAAGGCAGCCGCCGATTGAATCAGCGCTTCGCGCGGCACATGGATGCACCGACATCTTCAGTCGCCGGAGCGACTGAAGATGGAGCGATTCGGACACCGCGTTTTCGAATCGCGTGCTGATGTTTGCCAGGGAAGGCAGATCATCATCGCCTCCCAACTGACATCAAGACTGGTTCCAATCTCGAAATGCAATTGATCTGAAATGCCTCTGGTCATGAGTATTGTGTGAGGCGCATCTGTGCTCAAGTACGTCACCGCATATTGAGCTGGATACATTTCAGGGTGGATCCAATCCGCTCCTCCGGTTAAACTCCCCGCTCGTCAGGTTTCACCCGTCGTGTGAACCCTTCCGCAGATACCAATCGTCACGAACGGAGAACTCTGTTTTGAGCCGAAAAAGCATCTGGCTTTCCCCAACACTCGCGATCCTGGCTTTCTTACCTGCAGCACCTCTCATGGCAAACATCACGGACGGTGTCGCCTCTTATTACGGAGACCGTTTCCATGGCCGAACCACGGCGAGTGGCGCACGATTCGACAAGAATGCGCTGACAGCCGCACATAAGACCCTCGACTTCGGGACACGCGTCACCGTCACGAATAAGGTGAATGGTCGATCGGTCGATGTCGTCATCACGGATCGGGGTCCTTACACACGTGGGCGTACGATCGACCTGTCAAAAGCGGCCGCACGCGAGATTGGGATGTTGGGGGCGGGCGTTGCCCGCGTCCGAATGGAGATCTCGGAGTCGAGCAGCATATCCACGAGCCGGGCGGCATCGATCTCGGTCGCTGATGCTCAGCGGGTGATGCTGGATCTCTTTTAAAGGGCGTGGATCCGCGTTTTCGAGTCGCCTGTCGATCTTTGCCAGGGATGGCAGACACATGATCAGCGACTCCCGCTCCGGATCCAATGCGACGCTCGATCAGCGCGCCAGCCGCTCGCCCCAGATCTGAGCACTCGCAAGAATACGGGCTGCGTCGAGGCGCGTCGGCACGCCGTCGCGGATCAGCTGCCGACCCCGCACCCAGACCTGACGCACCTGCTGCTGACTGGCGGCATACACAAGCTGAGACACTGGATGATAGAGCGGCTGGGTGTGAGAGTCGCGGAGATCGAGTGCAACCAGGTCGGCCGATTTGCCTGGCTCCAGCGAGCCGATCTCTTCATCCAGACCCAGGGCCCGTGCCCCGTTGATCGTGGCCATGCGCAGGGCCGCCGCGGCCGGCAGGGCCGCCGCCGACCCCGCGACACCCTTCCCGAGCAGGGCTGCCGTGCGCATCTCACCCAGCATGTTCAGGTCGTTATTGCTCGCCGCCCCATCCGTACCGAGCGCCACGTTGACCCCCGCATCCAGGAGCTTCGCAACCGGACAAAAACCGCTGGCAAGCTTCAGGTTCGACTCCGGGCAGTGCACCACATGCGCGCCCGCGTCGGCCAGCATCTCGATCTCGTCGTCCTCGAGCTGCGTCATGTGCACGGCCGCCAATCCCGGGCCGACCAAACCGATCTGTTGAAGCCGAGACAGGGGTCGCTCGCCGTGGTCTCGAAGCGATTGGAGGATCTCGTCGCGGGTTTCGTGCAGATGGATGTGGACCTGGGCCTCCAGCTCATCCGCGAGCGCCCGGACCCGTTGCAGGGGTGCGTCCGACACCGCGTATGGTGAATGCGGGGCGAAGGCCATGCGGATCAGGGGGTGGTCGCGATACTGCTCGTGAAGCGCGAGCCCTTTGGCGATGTACTCGTTTGCATCCGCCGCGTAGCCCGTCGGGAAATCCACGACGATCATGCCGATGACTGCCCGCATCCCGGCCTCGGCGGTCACCTGCGCCGTGACCTCGGGGTAGAAATACATGTCGTTGTAGCAGGTGATGCCGCCGCGGAGCATCTCTAGAACGGCCAGCCGCGTCCCGTCGCCGACGAAGCCTGGATCGACCCAGCGCTGCTCGGCGGGCCAGATATGCTCGTGCAGCCAGGTCATGAGCGGCAGGTCGTCTGCGAGTCCTCGCATGAGCACCATGGCGGCGTGGGTGTGAGCATTGATCAGACCCGGGATGAGTAGATGACCGGGGAGATCGATCACCCGTTCGGCCTCGACACTGCGACGCGCCTCCTCGGACGGGAGCAGTGCGAGGATGCGGCCCCCGCCGACGGCCACAGCGTGGTCTGTGAGCTGGCGATCAAGAGGATCGACGGGCAGTATCCATTCGGAATGGATCAAGAGCTCGGCTTGCATCGGTCAGTCCTTTCGGTAGGGGCGTCGGATGGGTGAAAATGACGAGAACATGCCACAAGGAGCACAGGATGAAAACAAAGATCCCAACCGTCCCCACACCGGACGATGCCGCGCTCTGGCACCAGGGTGCACTCTATCTTGCAGATCAGCGTCTGCTCCCCGAGCGCGCGGAGTTTCTGAGACTCACCAGCGCCGGCGCTGTGGCCGACGCGATTCGATCGATGGTGGTGCGAGGTGCGCCTGCCATCGGTGTTGCGGCTGCCTATGGCGTCGTGCTGGCGGGTCGGGATGCCTATGCGACGGCCGGTGCCGCATGGAAGGGGCCGATCGAGCTCGAGCTCGATCGATTGGCTGCATCCAGGCCTACCGCCGTCAACCTCTTCTGGGCGATCCGTCGCATGCGTGGGTTGATCGCCGACTTGGGTCATGGTGACCCCTTCCCGCCCTTGCTCGAGGAGGCCCTCGCGATCCACGCCGAGGATCGGAGTGCGAACCGCCGGCTCGGCGACCTGGGTGCCGAATTGATCCATGCCCCGACCGACATCATCACACACTGCAATGCCGGTGCGATTGCGACTGGAGGCTACGGGACCGCGCTCGGCGTCGTCCGCAGCGCCTTCAAGGCCGGCAAGATTCGGCGAGTCTTCGCCGATGAAACGCGGCCCTGGATGCAAGGGGCTCGTTTGACTGCATGGGAGCTGATGCATGACGGCATCCCGGTGACCCTGCAAGCCGACGGTGCGGCGGCAAGCCTGATGGCGAGCGGCTCGGTTGGCTGGGTGATCGTGGGCTCGGACCGCATCGCCGCGAACGGCGACGTGGCGAACAAGATCGGGACCTATGGGCTCGCGATCCTGGCCAGATACCACGGCATCAAGTTCATGGTCGCGGCACCCACCTCGACGGTGGACATGGCGATGACCACGGGAGCCGAGATCCCGATCGAGGAGCGCGACCCGGAAGAGTTGCTCGGCTGCGGTGACCGGCGGCTTGCCCCCGCGGGTTGCGCTGCTCGCAACCCGGTCTTTGATGTCACGCCGGCCGCGCTTGTCGATGCCATCGTGACGGAGCGTGGCGTGGTGCTCGGGCCGACTGAGGAGAAGATGCGTGCGCTGATGGGCTGAGTCTGATTGTCGGCGCGAGCAGCAAACAGCGACCGGGACGACACGCAAGATCTGCTTGGGACATGCAGTCTCTCAAACGGGGGATGCCCGCCGGGCCGAAGCAACCTGGCAACATCCCCCGAACCCCGAACCCCGAACCCCGAACCCCGAACCCCGAACCGGCGCTTGCCCGCTACTCTCGGCTCCGTCTCAGGGTCACACTCTCCCCACCGATGCCCCAATTATCGGTCTCCACTTCGTCGATGATGACCATCGTCGTTTGCGGGTTCTTGCCGAGGACATCGACGAGCAGTTGGGTGACGCCGCGGATGAGCTCCGCTTTCTGGTCTGCAGTGGCACCCTCGCGGGTGATCTTGATGTTGACGTAAGGCATCTTGACCTCCTCTCTCAAGCAGCCGCCAAGAGACGCTCGAGGATCCTTCGATAGATGTCGGAGAGGGCGTACAGCTCATCGACCCCGACGGATTCGTTCACCTGGTGAATGGTGGCGTTGACTGGACCCAACTCGACGACCTGAGCGCCGGTGGGGCCGATGAAACGGCCGTCGGAGGTCCCGCCGCTCGTCGAGAGGAGCGTCTCGATCCCGGTGACATCGGCGATCGCCTCTCGGGCTGCCGCCACCAGCTCGCCGGCCGGCGTCAGGAAGGGGTTACCCGAGAGACGCCAGTGCAGGTCGTACTCGAAGCCGCCTTCATCGAGGATCGCTCGCACCCGTGCCTGTATCGTCTCGGGATCCAGCTCAGTCGAAAAGCGCAGGTTGAACTGGGCATCGAGCCGACCCGGGATGACGTTGTCTGCCCCTGTTCCCATCTGAAGATTGGCGATCTGAAAGCTGGTCGGCGGGAAGTGATCGTTGCCCTGGTCCCAGACCTCGGCGCAGAGCGCAGCGAGGGACGCGACGCAGGCGTGCAAGGGGTTCTTGGCGAGATGCGGGTAGGCGACGTGACCCTGCTTGCCATGGACCCGCAGGTTTCCATTCAGACTCCCGCGTCGCCCATTCTTGATGGTGTCGCCGAGGTGCTCGCGCGCCGAGGGCTCGCCGACCAGTGCGTAATCGATCTTTTCCCCTCGCTCTTCCAGTCGCTCGACGACCCGACGGGTTCCATCGATGGAGGGTCCTTCCTCGTCGCTCGTGATCAGGAAGGCAATGGAGCCCCGATGGTCGGGATGGTCGGCGACGAATGCCTCCACCGCCGTGACCATGGCCGCCAGTGAGCCCTTCATGTCACAGGCACCGCGTCCGAACAAGCGGCCGTCACGGATGGTCGGCTCGAATGGCCCCGAGTCCCATGCATCGATCGGACCGGTTGGCACGACGTCCGTGTGACCGGCGAAACAGAAGAGTGGGCGTTCCCGGCCGCGCCTTGCCCAGAGGTTCTCGACCTCGCCGAATGGCATCGACTCGATCTGAAAGCCAATCGCGGCAAGACGCTCGGCCATGAGGGCTTGGCAGCCCTCGTCTGCGGGTGTCACGGATGGGCGACGGATGAGCTCTCGAGCCAGCTCGAGGGTTGGGGACATCGACATCAGCCGAGCAGCCTCTCGTAGTCGGTTTCGGAGAAGCCCAGATGGCGGAGCTCGCCGGTATCGAGTAATGGACGGCGGATGATCGACGGGGTTTCGAGCATGATCCGGATCGCCGCTTCCGTATCCATCTGCTCGCGCACCTCGTCGGGCAGCCTGCGCCAGGTCGTGCCTCGCCGGTTCACCAGCGCCTCCCAGCCAAGCTCGTCGACCCAGCCGCGGAGTCGGGGCTCGTCGATTCCGTCGCGTTTGTAATCATGGAACCGATACTCCACGCCTCGTCCCTCGAGCCAGGCGCGGGCCTTCTTCATGGTGCCGCAGTTGGGGATGCCGTAGAGCTGGATCATGACGTCCCCTTTGTTCAGATGTCGCGCAGCAGCTCGTTGATGCCGACCTTCCCACGTGTCTTCTCGTCGACCTGCTTGATGATGACCGCACAATACAAGCTGTGGGTTCCGTCTTTGGCGGGCAGGCTGCCGGGTACCACAACGGCTCCGGGCGGGACCCGACCGTAGAGGATCTCGCCGGTCTCGCGGTTGAAGATCTTGGTGCTCTGGCCGATATAGACGCCCATCGAGAGCACCGCCCCCTCACCGACGATCACGCCTTCGACGACCTCGGAGCGGGCGCCGATGAAGCAGTTGTCTTCGATGATCGTCGGGGCGGCCTGGACCGGCTCCAGCACACCGCCGATCCCGACCCCGCCCGAGAGATGCACGTTCTTACCGATCTGGGCACAGGATCCGACCGTCGCCCAAGTGTCGACCATGGTGCCTGAGTCCACATAGGCCCCGATGTTCACATATGAGGGCATGAGCACACAGCTCGGCGCGATGTAGGCGCCTCTGCGCGCTGTGGCAGGGGGGACGACGCGCACGCCGCCATCGCGGAACTCGCGCGAGTTGGTGTCGGCATACTTGGAGGGAACCTTGTCGTAGTAGTTGGTGAAACCACCCTTGATGAACCAATTGTCCTCGATGCGGAACGAGAGCAGAACGGCCTTCTTCAGCCAGTCGTTGACGATCCAGTCTCCATCGCGCTTTTCGGCGACCCTGACTTCGCCCCGGTCGAGCCGTTCAATGGTGTCCTGGACGGCGTCGCGCACCCGGGTCTCGACCGTGCGCGGGGTGATCTCGGCGCGTCGCTCGAAGGCCTCTTCGATGATGGATTGCTGGTCGCTCATAACTCGTTCTCTTCTATCGTGGTAAAGGTCCAAACCCTGTCCGGCATGATATGCGCCGAGCTCGCGTCGGCTCAACCTTAGGTGACAGGGGGCTCAGATCCGCTCCAGACAATGCCGAATCCGGCGTGCGGCATCCACGCATTCATCCAGCGGAGGGACCAGGGCGATACGGATTCGATTCGCCCCCGGATCGATCCCGTCGAGCGCTCGCGATAGAAAGCGACCGGGCAGGACCGTCACATTCTCCTCGGCAAAAAGACGTGCGGCGAAGTCCGTGTCCGGGATCGGCGTCTGGGGCCAGAGATAAAAGCTCGCCCGTGGCGGCTCCAGGGACAGTCTGTCCCCGAGGATCTCCAGGACGGCGCTGAATTTCTCGCGATAGAGCCGACGATTCTCCTGTACGTGGGCCTCATCACTCCAGGCGGCAATACTGGCGTGTTGTTGGGGGAGGGGCATGGCGCAGCCGTGATAGGTGCGGTAGGCGAAAAATCCGCCGATCAGCTCCGGGTCGCCTGCGACGAAGCCCGAGCGCAGACCGGGTGCGTTGGAGCGCTTGGACAGACTATGGAAGACGACGCAACGCCTGAACGAGGTATTGCCGATCGCCGCCGCCACCTGAAGCAGTCCCAGCGGCGGATCGGATTCGTCGAGATAGAGCTCCGAATAGCATTCATCGGAGGCGATGACGAAATCGTGCCGGTGTGCAAGCTCGATGAGTCGGGCGTAGGTCGCCTGATCGAGCAGGGCGCCGGTGGGGTTGCCGGGTGAGCAGATGTACAGCAACTGGCAGGCGCGCCAGGTGGCCTCGTCCACCGCGTCGAAATCCGGTATGAAACCGTTCGCAGCCTCGCAGGCCAGATATCGCGGCCTTGCACCGGCGAGCAAAGCCGCGCCTTCGTAGATCTGGTAGAAGGGATTCGGCATCAAGACCAGCGCGTCACGCCTGCGGTCGATCACCGCCTGCGCAAAGGCGAAAAGCGCCTCGCGTGTCCCGTTCACCGGCAGGATCTGGGTCTCCGGATCGATGCCTGTCGAGCCCGTCCCCATCGAATGGTCGCCGGCCAGATTGAATCTGGCCGTGAGCCATGCCGCAATGACCTCGCGCAGGCCCAGGAGTCCGCGCGTATTCGGATAGACGGCGAGCTGGTGCAGGTGCGCGATCAAGGCATCCGTGATCAGGCTCGGCGTCGGATGCTTCGGCTCGCCAATCGAGAGTGCGATATGATCGCGGTCGGACGGCCCTGTCAGCCCCTTCTTGAGCGCGGCAAGTCGTTCGAAAGGGTAGGGCTGCAGGCGCCCGAGATCGGGATTCATTGGTTGATCCTGAAAGCGGCGGGATCGGCTCAAGCAGGAGTGCTTGAGCCGAAAATGCCTTGACTCTGAAGCGCGCCCTGGCGGCAATGGCACGCCAGTCACTCATGTGAGATGCGTCTCTCCGATTCCGTTGATTGACGCACGGTATAGTATAGGCGAACGTTCAAGCCGGCTCCATGCCGCGGGGATGCCATGTCGCTGATTCAATCCATTCATCATGTCAGTCTGATCGTTTCCGATACCCAGAGGGCAGTGGACTTCTACCAAGGGGTGCTCGGGCTCGAGGTCGCGTCCGATCGACCGGATTTGCCGTTTCCAGGGGCTTGGCTCCGGGTTGGCGAGCAACAGATCCACCTTCTCGAGCTGCCGAATCCGGACCCGGTGGAGGGACGGCCGCCGCACGGCGGCAGAGATCGACATCTGGCCATGCAGATCACTGCCTTGGCCCCGATCGTGGAGCGCCTGGATGCGGCAGGTGTCAGCTATACCAGCAGCCGATCAGGGCGCCGGGCGCTTTTTTGCCGCGACCCGGACGCGAATGCACTCGAGCTGATCGAGAGCGGCTGATCGGGTCGGCGGTATCCCGACGTACTCAGAATCCGCGAAAATACCAGTGATTATCCCAGCCAGGTGGTGCGAATAGCGATTCCTCCGGTGCCACCGGAGACACAAAGGTCGCGCCTGGAGCGGACTCGAGCGAGCCAGACGGATCCGTCGGCCAGGGCCAGGGCCAAGGCTCGCTCAAGGGCGGGATAGCAGGTCCGAGCTGCCGAAAGCGCTCGCGCTCCTGATCCATCCATTCGAGACGCGCCGCGCGCCGACGGCGCACATCCTCCTCCCACGCCTCCTGCTGAGCGGCCGCGCGCGGATTGTTGGCCCGCCTGCGCGCCTCGAAGGCGCTGCGGGCACTCTCGCGCCGGTCTTCCCATGCCTGCCGTTGCGCCCGGACCTCGTCCAGCCAGGGGGTGGTGGTCTCTTCGGGGAGCTGGTCGCCGCCGATCGGAGGCTCGGGTTGAGCCTGAATGGCCGAGGTCCGATCGGCGGACGAGATGACGGGTGCCGACATCATCAAAGCAATGAGGATGAGCCCGCCGGATGGAAGGCGCTGCCATGAGGACGGCAGGTCGACTCGGATCATCGGATATTGCTCAGCTCGAGCCATGGCCTTCCAGCCGGTTATGGATCTCGCGCCGGAGACAGGACAGCGCGGTCTCGCAGGTGATGGGTGTGTCATCTTCGTTGGTGATGAAGAAGACATCGTCGACCTCTGCGCCCACCGTGGCGATCTTGGCATTTTGCAGGCGGATGCCGCAATCCTGGAACACCGCGCCGACCTCCGCAAGCAGTCCGGGTCGATCGAGGGTCGTCAGGCGCATGATGGTTCGGCGGTTCGGCTCGTCCGCGGCGAAGCTCACCCGGGTTTCGGTCGGGAAATAGCGATTGCGGCGCGGCATGGAGCGCGCTACCTGAATCTCGGCGTTCACCTCTTCGGCGAGCTCGGTGACGAGCCCGTAACGGATCTCCTCCATGCGCAACGGATCATGCACCGGGTTGTCGTCCTGGTCGAGAACCTGATAGGTGCTGACAGCCATCTCGTCGTCGGTCGTCATGATCCGCGCGTCCATGATACTCAGCCCCATCTGATCGAGCAGTGCCGTGGTGCGGCCGAAAAGATTGGCACGATCGACCGTATAGATGAAGATCTCGGTGCCGCCGCGCGCCGTGACAGGACGAATCACGACCAGCGGCAGTTGCCCGGGCTCGCTCGCCAGGATCTGACGCGTCTGCCAGGCGATCTCGTCCGGCGAGTTGTGTAAGAAGAGGTCAAGACTGAACCTCGACCAGAGCCGATCACAGGCGGACGGGTCGCCACCGTACCGTGCCACCAGGCGACGTGCCTCGGTCTGTTTCTGCTGGACCAGCTCGTCCTGGGCTTGTGGGTCGTCGAGACCTCGCAACAAGGCGCGGCGGGTGCTGTGATAGAGCTCGCGCAGCAGGGCGTCTTTCCAGCTATTCCAACGATCCGGGTTGGTCGCTCTGGCATCGGCGACCGTCAACAGATAGAGATAGTCCAGGCGCGTCGGGTCCCCCACGATCTCGGCGAAGTCCTGGATCACCTCGGGATCGCCGATGTCCTTGCGCTGAGCCGTCATCGACATCAAGAGGTGTTTCTCGACCAACCAGGCAACCAGTCGGCTGTCGAACACGGGCAAGCCGTGCAGTTGGCAGAAGTCCCAGGCGTCGCGCGCACCCAGTAGCGAGTGATCACCCCCGCGCCCCTTGGCGATGTCATGGAAGAGACCGGCGAGATACAGCAGCTCGAGCTTGGGGATGCGTCTGGCGATCGCGCTGCAGAGCGGGAACTCGTCGTCATGCTTCGGGATGGTGAAACGTCGCAGGTTACGCAGGAGCGTGAGGGTGTGCTCATCGACCGTGTACACATGCAGAAGGTCGTACTGCATCCGTCCCACGATGTTTGCAAAGGCCGGGATATAGGCAGCCAGGACACCGTAACGGTTCATGCGCCGGAGCGCGTGGGTCAGTCCGCTTGGATGTCGAAGGATCTCCATGAAGAGACTGCGTGCACGCAGATCGGCACGGAAGTCTTCGTCGATCCGGTGGCGGTTCTCACGGATCAGCCGGATGCTGCTCGCCCGCACGCCCTCGAGCTCCGGATGGACCTGAAGGATGTGAAAGACCTCCAGGAGCGCGATCGGGTAGCGTTTGAAGACGCTGGGTGAGGTGACCTCCAGATACCCGCTACGCGATTGGAATCGCTTATTGACCGGGACCGGCGGACCGACGTCGTCGTGCAGAAGGATCGCCTCGCGAAACAACTGGAGCAGCATCTCGTTGAGCCGGTTGAGCTCCTGAACGGCGCGGTAGTACTGCTGCATGAACTGCTCGACGGCGAGGTTGTTCTCGCCGTCTTCGAAACCGAATTGCGTCGCCAGGGTGCGCTGGTAGTCGAACAGCAACCGGTCTTCGCGTCGACCGGCGATTCGGTGGAGCGAGAAACGGATCCGCCACAGGTGTGTCTGGCCCTCGATCAACGCCTGGTACTCGGACTCGGCCAGAAAGCCGTGGCCGACCAGCTCGTGGAGTGTCTCGGCGTCGAAATGGCGCTTCGCGACCCAGCCGATCATCTGGATGTCGCGCAGTCCGCCGGGGTTCTCCTTGATGTTCGGCTCGAGGTTGTAGGCCGTTCCGCCGTATTTTTGCCAACGGGCGCGCTGCTCGAGGGTCTTGGCGGCGAAAAAGCGCTCGCTGTTCCAGAGACGATCGGGCGCCGTCACCTCGCGCATCCGGTGGCAGAGCGCGCTGCTTCCGATGATCAGGCGTGCCTCCAGGAGATTGGTCATCACGGTGACGTCTCCGGCAGCCTCGCGTGCGCATTCCTCGGGCGTGCGCACGCTATGGCCGACCTCGAGACCGATGTCCCACAGGCAGGTCACCAGGCTTTCCAATGACGAAGCAAGACGCGCGTCTGCGTCGGCCTCGACGATGATGAGGATGTCGATGTCCGAGGCGGGGTGAAGCTCTTTGCGACCATAGCCACCAACGGCGACCAGAGCGGCGTCTTGGGTCTTTCCGAGGTGGTGGGTCCAGACCTCGCTGAGCACCTTGTCGATGAGGAGGCTTCGTCCGAGCACCAGGGTCGCAATGGGTGCGCCCCGGTCGAATTCCTCGAAGAGCATGCTGCGGCCGGATTTGAGGCGCTCCTTCCAGTCGAGCAGTCGCGATGAGAGGCCGATCATGGTCATCGGAGCAGCGGCCTCGGACGCCGGGTCGTCCAGTCGCGACACTGCACTCATGGTTGAGCGACGATGTCGCGCTCCTCCTCGCGCAGGGTCAGGATCTCGTTGCCGTCTTCGGTGACCAGGACAGTGTGCTCCCACTGTGCCGAGAGGCTTCGGTCCTTCGTCACCACCGTCCATCCATCCGGTAGCAGCTTGATGAACCGCTTCCCGGCGTTGACCATGGGCTCGACGGTGAAACACATCCCGGGCTGCAGAGCCAATCCCTCACCCGGTCTTCCGTAGTGCAGGACCTGGGGCTCTTCGTGAAACGCTTGCCCGATCCCGTGTCCGCAATACTCACGGACCACCGAGCAGTTTTGAGCCTCGACGAACTGTTGGATCGCATGCCCGATATCTCCGAGCGTTGCGCCGGGGCGAACCTTCGAGATCCCGAGTCGCATCGCCTGCTGTGTCACGGTCACGAGACGGCGTGCCAGGATGCTCGGCTCGCCCACGAAGAACATCTTACTGGTGTCGCCGTGATATCCGTCCTTGATCACGGTCACGTCGATATTGACGATGTCGCCTTTCTTGAGCCGCTTGTTCCCCGGAATGCCGTGACAGACCTGATGGTTGACGGATGTACAGATCGACTTCGGGAAACCGCGGTAGTTCAAAGGGGCGGGGATGGCGCCCTGCTTGCGGGTGATGTAGTCGTGGCAGATGCGATCGAGCTCATCGGTCGTCACGCCCGGCTGGACGAAGGGCGCGATCATCTCCAGAACGTCGGCCGCCAGTCGTCCGGCGACGCGCATCTTCCGGATGGCCTCGGGCGATTTGATTGACACGCTCATCGCGTGCGTTGTTGCATCGACATCAGGATCGGATCTCACAGAAAACCTTGGTGTAATTGCCCGTGGCTAACCCCGTATGGTATAAAACCCAACGCACAGTCGCAAACACCCCAAGCTCGCTTCGCGCGTTTCGGGCTCCGGGAATGTGCAGACAAAGCGGAAAACCCCGGTTTTTCGTTTTTT
>RRYU01005230.1_pt1 | contig 19018 bp, 38 predicted proteins | sample 2162651 | NCBI WGS metagenome assembly RRYU01 (sample SAMN10267283, study PRJNA491782) | microbial mat metagenome | isolation source: biomat in the production well | place: Japan: Minami-Kanto gas field, natural gas well KTG3 | collected 2017-06 | reverse complement strand
GTTGGTTACTTTCTTCTATCCAGTCACAATTATTACAAAAAGCGTGGGTATGTGTCTGGCCTTGGTGGGTTACGTTTACGTGTCTATACTTGGTTTTTGTCTCCATAACTAATCTAAAACACTCGCTACTTTTGCTAAAGCCTCCTGTACTTCTTTTGGTAGTACTAGGTCTTGCTCTACTCTGTCGTTATATGCCTCGGCGTAGGTTGCTAGTACACGTACGTCTGCTCCGTTTACTGTCTTTGGGTTTAGATTCTTTGTTTCAAGCGCTAGCATTACATTACTAATACGGGCTTTAAAAAACTGCTTGTTAATTGCTACTACATCATCGTAGTAACCTGGTATGTTTTTCCAATCGCTTAGGGTTGCTGGCTCTACGCCAATCTTCTTAGCATATTCGGCTTGGTCTTTAACTTCGTATATATCTGGCCATAAAGCACTAGGTGTAGCCATAAACTGTAAAAAGCCTAGGTATTCCTGGTTCTTACGTACCTTAGTCAAGTCGCTACTTATCGTTACGGGCTTGTTACGCTTTTGTGACTCTTTTGTACCAGTCCTGTTACCCTTGGTTTGGTTTGGCTTCTTTTTTGCTACTTTTTTAGTGGTTTTCTTGGCCATATTGTTTAACTAAAATCTATCTTACACCCTCCTTGGTCTAGCCACTCTCCATAGCTCATCTTCTTTTTACTATGTATTAGGCGTCGTAAAAACGTACGTATTGGTGCGTTCATTATTCCCGTTACTGGCCACCCGTCTTTACCTACGTATACTGTCTTAGTTCTACGGTGGGTACGTTCTAAACGCTCACACTTAGTACATGGTGTTTGTTCTTTAGCTTGCGCTATTCCTTGGTTTTCCATACGTGTTTTCATGTTTAGGCTATTAACGTCCATACTTATTTTTCTACTGGGTATTCTTCATAGTAAGTAAATACCTCGTCTAGTTGCTTTCGGTCTTTAATTACATACTTGTAGTATTTCTTAGTACCGTCTGTATAGTCTTCTTCGTAGTATCGCTCTAGGTCTTCTGGCTTACCGTCGTAGTACTCTTTCTTTACATTTCTACCAGTAAATGTGTCGTAGTCTTCTTCACCTTGCCATACTATAGCGTCTAAGTAGTAACCTTTACCGTCTTTACCATTCTTAAATAAACTGCTTAGGCGTGTGTGTTGGTACATTGTACTTTCTTCTCCACCTAGGGCGTTAGTCCATTCTTCTGGTTTATCTGTAATTGGTACTAGTGGCTCATGTAGGGCTAGTCGTTTAAATAGGTTTACGGTTACTCCTGCGCTCATTCCGCTATGGCCTTGTTTAGTAAATACGTCTAGTAGTTCTAGTACTGCATTAGGTAGTAGTTCCCCATACATGGCGTCTTTATCGTAAAAGCCTGCTCTCTTTAGTTCTTCTTTTGCGTATTGTAGGTTTTTGTTTTCCATGGTTTTTTAATTATCTATGTAAGGTTTCTCTAGCCTCGTTTCCCCACATTTACAGCTATATACTTCTATTCTTTGTAGTTCGTCTGCTTCTATAAATGTTACTTGTTTCTTACATTCTCTACACGTTGGTAGGCTGGGGTCGTTTAGTGGGTCTAGTACTTCTACTTTGTGCGTTACTTTCTTTATAAATATCATGGCCTCGTTTGGTGGTTGGTTGGGGTCACGGTGGCGGTTAGCGTTCTCTACTATTGCTATTGCTTCGGCTTCTGGGTATACACCTGCTTCTGCTCGGTTAGGTGTGTAGCCTCTATGCCCTGGTTTCCACCATGCGTTGTGTTCAATACTCCATATTAGCCATAGGTTTACTTCTTCTTGCATAACTAAGTATTATTAGCTATTAGTTCTGCCGCTTCGTTTACTGCCTGCTCTTTTCTTTGGGCTTCTAGTTCTTTATATTCCTTTAGCTTTTCGGTTGCGTCTGCTACTGCGCTTTTCATAGCGCTTAGTATGTCCTGCCACCCTTGCATATACTCTAACTCTCGTTTAGCAAACTTCCATTGTTTAGCGTTATTTTGTGCGGCGGCTGGGTTAGCTGGGTTTGGGTCAATTAGGCTTATGTACCCCTCTGCATAGTTTAGGTGTACGGCTACGCTTACTTTCTGTACTTGGCCTTGGTATACGTGTATGTAGTTCTCGGCTAGTGGGTAGTTATTTATAAATGTTGGTTTTTTCTTCATAGTATTTATTTACAATCTCCTAAAACTTTAATGCCGTCACTGGTTGCGTATATGGTGTAGTCAAATGTACCTGCGTGGGTTTCGTTTATGGTTACACTACCGTCTGGGTTTACTACTCCTACCTCACATGGCGCCTCTGGGGTTGGGGTGTTTTTCTCTACACGCCAGTCTATGTATGCGTTCCATAGTATAAAGTTTATAACTACGGCTGTTATGGCTACTACTGCAAATGCTAAATAAAATATGGTTTTTGTTTTCATACTAGCGGTCTTTAAACTTTTCTATATCTTTGTCTAGCTTTTCCTGCCACCCCTCTACTGCGTCTGTAGTTATTGTCTTACCGTTGGCTAGCTCTACCTTTATGGTACGTGGGTTGTCTGGGCGCTTGGCGTCTACGTTATTTACGGTAAAGGTCTTAACACGGTCTTTGTGTTTCTCTTTAATAACGTCGCCGTCTTTAACTACGTCGGCTTTAGGGCGCTCGTCTTTTACCTTTCGTACTTTTGGTATATCTTGCTTTGGCATAGTTTAGTCGTCTTTATTTTTCATAGCGGTTACGTTGGTAGTAATTACCCCTTTACGTGCCCACTCAATAGTACGGTCTTTAACCTTGGCTACTGCTTGCTCCTTAGCTTCTTCTTCGCTAAAGGCTTCTACTTGTACAATGGCGTTACTTTCTCTAGTTACTTCTACGCTAAATATTTTTGGTTCCATATTGGTTTTAATCTAAAGCTGTTATTACTTCCACTTCTTGCGGGTAAAGGTGTTTCTTATCCTCGTCTTCGTACTTGCCTGCCGCTACTTTAATAGCTTCATTAACATCACGGGCTAGCACTTTCTGGCTAGTCTCATTCATATAGTCGGTGTCGTCCTCTACACGACCAAAAGTAACTTTATATACTTTGGTCAAACGTGGGTCATTATCTTGCATGGTTTTTATTTCTTAAATACTAGTATATCTTTATGCGCCGTCGCTGTACGCCCCTCTAGTAGTACCTCCTTTAGTGCTTTGTTTATAGCTACTTCTTTGTCTTTACTAAAAAACAAAATATTCTGGTGGGTCTTTACTACTTTCTTACTGGCGTCAAACGTGTTACGTGCCCGTAACGTGGCCGTACCAATCGCGGTAGCTAATATAATCTCGTTGTAAAACTTGTAACCTGCATTTTGCATTATGGTTACTGTGTCTCCTACTAAGTTATGGTAGTTACCTTTCTTGTCTCGTACGTTGCCTACTACTATTATAGCCCACCCGTGGGGCTTTAGTAAATCGTACGTGTTGTGCATAACCTTATCATATCGTTTAATAAAATCTGCGTACGTTTTACTGGTGCTTATGTCCTCTGGGTTGTCTTTGTCGTATATCTCTAAATCGTAGTAGGGCGGGCATGTAAATACTAGGTCGGCCTTTTCTTTTACGTGGTCTTTTATATTTTCTCCACTGGCTATTACCCACTCGGCGCCTGTTTCTTTTAGTTGGCTGGCTTTGTTTTTGTTCTCGTCTACCTGCTCTTTGCGTACGTCGGTGCCTATGTATTTATAACCTAGGGCGCTGGCTACTATTCCACGGGTATACCCTCCACAAAATGGGTCTAGTATTAGCCCGCCTTTATCTGCGTACCAGGTATAAATTACTTCGGTTAGTACTGGGTCAAATACGCTAGTACCTGTAATACCTCGGTTGGTTAGGTCGGCTAGGTTATTTAAGCTGGTGCCTAGTAGGGCTTCGTCCCGCCCCTCTCCGCCACTACCTCCAAAAAACTGTACCCACTCTTTCTTACGGTTCTGCCAATACCCTTGCTTTGTATCAAATACGCTAAATGGTGGTACTACGTAATCCTCTATTAGCTTACGGTTTATCTGGTTGTTCTGTTTAAATTGTAGTTTCTCTAGCTCTCGCTCATTAAAGCCTGTGTAGGCTAGGCGGTTCTTGTCGGCTAGTTCTTCTAGTAGGGTAGTAAGTTGTTCGGTGTCCCAGTCTCCGCTAATTTTATTTAGGGCTATGTTTAGTTCCTTTTCTTTGTCCTCGTCTAGATCTACTACCATTACTGGTACCTCTTTGTATTTTAGCCGTCGGCACGCTTCTACTCTTTGGTGGCCACCTACTATTACGTTAGTGGTGTTTACTACTATAGGCTGTACTAGTCCGTATGTCTCAATACTTTGTACTAGGCTTTGTAGTTCTTTCTTACTAATTTTACGCGGGTTATATTTCGCGGCTTTTAGTTCTTTAATTGGTATGGTTTTTAGTTCCATAAGGCCTCTAATTTTACTGGTATGTAGCCGTGTATTTCTGGGGCTACGTCCTTATGTAAGTTATGGTTATAAGTTCCACCCCCTAACATTGTCCCCTCATGTCTGTGGCTATTTTCTGCGCTTCCATGGTAATGGCCATGTATGTTGTGGTCTAAGCCGCTTAAATGTTCTGCTGGTATTGGTGCGTGGGTAAATAATAGTTTCTTACCAAAATAAATATTACTAAACTCTCTGCAAACAAAGTCCCACCCTTTACTGTAATACCAGGCGTCGCTTTTATTGTCGTGGTTACCTCTTACTAGTATTACTTTTTTAGCGCGTGCTTTTGCTCTAGTAAGTAGGTCAATGTGGTGCTGCTCATCGTTTCCTATACAAACGTCGCCTAAGTGTATTAGTAGGTCTATTTCTTTTGGTAAGTTAAGTACCCCGTCTAATACCTGTCTAGTAAAATCCTCTGGCCTACCTTGCCCCATATCTATTAGCTTATCGTGCCCTAGGTGGCTGTCTGTCATTACGTAAATTTTCATAGTGTTTTGTGTTTACCGTCTTTATGTTTTGTTAGGTGCCATGCCCTACATTGTGGGTGCCAATAAATATATAGTTCTCGGTCTTTGCCTGTACGTTGGCGTAGGTTTCTCATTGTCTGGGCGTCACGTTTCTTTAGGTAGCGCTTTTTCCTACACCATGTCATACCTACTTTTTCGGTGCCTCTAATTGTGGTGTATAAACCACGTCGGCGTTATCTTTATTACTTGCTATGTACTTCTGCTCCCGTTGTTTTAGGGCGCTCTTTAGTGCGCTCTCGTCTGGGTAAATATCTTTTAACTTTACCATGCCGTGTATCTTTGCCCGTTGGTTATTACGGTCTATATCTCGGCTAAACTCTACTACTCTTTGCTCGTCTTCTACTACGCCAATAAAATAGCTAGGGTTAAATATTCCTTTTTTAAGTACGGCTACGTCGCCACTACTTACCGCGTCTAATACGGTCTGTAGTTCTTCTTGGTCTATTTGTATCTCTAGTTTGGTACAAACTACCTTATACGCTTTGGTGCGTTTTACGTGTACTGTCTCACTCATACTATTATTTTCTTACCCTTACTATTTCCGCTACGCTCCTGCTCCATACGGGCTTTAATCTTTCCTAGGTTAGCTTCTAGCTGGTATGGGGTTGTAGTGGTTACCATGCCTCGTACCGCGTTTACTTTCGGTAGGCTTTCTATCATGGCTGTTAGTTGCTCGTCGCCAAACTTTTTAAGTAGGCGGGTTAGTGCGTCCCGTTGTGCTTTCATTCCATAAAGGCGGTCTATGCTTGGGTTCACTGGTTCAAATAGTTTTATAAACTGGTTTATTTTTTTACCCTCACTATCTGGGCTAACAGCCGCTTTAGCGGGTGTATCTTTACTTGACTTAACTTTATTTAACTTAACTTTACTTAACTTAGGGTACGGTGCCGTAACGGTTTCGTTACGGGGCTGTAACGGTACTGCATTGGTGGCTTTAATACTGGGTATTTTGCTGGGTGTATACATATCTTTACGTATACTTTGGTACTCCGTCCACTTTGGGTGCTGGGCGTACACTACCCCCTCTGCTTCGTATAGCTCTACTACCTTTTTGTCATTTAAAGCGGTTAGTAATTCTTCTACTCTAGCTGCGTCTACGTCGTCGTCGTAACTAAATATTTGCCCCTTTAAGTACCTAGGGTCGGCGGTTAGTCTACCGTCGTCGTCCGCTAGCACTAGCATACCTACGTACAAATACCGTGCTTCTATCGGTAATGTATTTAGGTGGTAACTGCCTAGTACTTTTGCGTATACCATTCTTCTTTGCTGTGCCATTGGTTTTTGGTTTTAACTAATAAGTGTTGTTACATCACTCTAAATATTACCACGGTGGTTTTTCGTTATCCCCAGAGTTATCTACTTCGTGGGGTTCTGGTATTCGTACGTTGTACTCTAGGTCTGCCCAGGTTCGTATTTGGTTCATGGTTTCCTCCCACGCTACGTTATTAACCTCGGTGCTACTTATAGGCCGTCTAAGTTCTGGGTGCTTTTCGTGTGGCTCACTCCAAAATAAAGGCCTTAGTACTTCGTGCATTTCCCATGGTAGGTAGCCAAAATACTCACCTAGTATAGGTATTACTGCGCCCCAGTAATAACCGTTTTGGTTGCTTTCTTCATCGTCGGCGCCCTGGCTTCTTTTTTTAAATCTTTTCTTTACCACTATGTATACGTTCTGGTCTTCTTTAAATCGTGTGTCAAGGTACTGCTGTAAAGTGCTAGGGTCGTTAGGTACTGGTTTGTGTTGGCCGTTTACATTTTTTATTACTGCTTCAAATTGTGGGGTTACTTTTTTACTCATGTATCATACTCAATATTTAACCTATCTCGTAATGCCTTATAGTCTGTAGCCTTGCTAATAGCCTCTAGTTCTTCGTCTGTCGCCCTGTTTAGTGCTATGTGTAGGTTACGTTGTTTATCTAGTATACCGCCGTCCTGGTACGTTCCTACGCCGTGGTGCCTCTCACACATGGGTATTATTGCCCACTTTTCGTTTAGCTGGCGTCCTGCAAATATTACGCTGTGTTCCCAGGTTACCCGCCCTGCACACCCGCCGTCTATATGGCGGGCGCATTTCTTATAGTACGGGTCTGCGGCCATTTCTTCTCTAAGCGCTGGCGGTATTTTTCGCATGTTCTTCCGCTTTAATTTCCGCCTCTGTACTGGCTATGTAGTGATCTAATATTCTTACTCTAGTTTCTACTGGGCTGTCCCAGCTAACTTTTACTTTTTTCTCTTTTTTTTCTGCCATAAATAATTTAATTACCAGGGTATATCTTCTTCGGTTACGCCCTCTACGTGTGTAGGCTCTGGTTGCATTTCGGGGTTAGGGTTATTTACTTCTGCCTGTGCCTCGTCACGGCTTTGGGGTTTACTAATAAGTATGTTCCAATCTGGGTGCTTATCTTCTTTTTTATAGCCGTTGGTAAAACAAACTAGGTTAGTACGCTTGCCGTCTATCTCTACGTAGCCACTCATGCTTACGTTACCGTTGTTGTTTTTAATCCATAGTGCGCCTATGTTGTCTTCTTTAGCCATATTAGTATTCTGCTTTATTACGTTCGCTCCACCTTGGTAAATTTAATTTCTTTCTATTTTGTTTCCACCAGGCTCTACGCCCTTGTCTGTTAAGCCCTTGTAATTCACCCGCAATTTCTGGTGGTAGTTGTACTACGTCTTTTTCTTGTACTCTGCCTTTAGCTATTGCTTCTTTCACCTCTGCGTCACTCTCAAAAATTTGGCCTGTTTGTGTGTCCATATTATTTAGTAACTATATACGCCTGCTTATAATCTTCGTGGTGGTATTTAAGCCAAAACTTAATCATTCCACTATCGTCGTTCATAATCTTGTTTATAACTCTGTTTTCACACTCGTCGTTTAAATTATCTATAGCCTCTTTCCTTGCTTGGTGTAAGGCTTTTTTAAATTTCTTATCTTCTTTTAACCAGCGGTAAATTGTCTGTCTACTTAGCTTTAGTTTGTTACAAACTGCTTTTATTGTTAGCTCTTTTTTAATTTCTTCTATAACGTCTTCTTTTTGGTAGGTCTTCATACTACTTTTTCTTATTCTTTGCGTACCACTCTGCCTGTAGGGTTTTGGCACGTTCCTTTAATGCTACTAATCCCTTAAATGCTACGTAGTCTAGTAGTAGGTCTTTACGGCTTCTAAACTCTGGTAGTATGTCGCCTGCTACTTTGTCGCCTTTATCTTCTTTTACAATCGCTACTAGTACTGCGCCGTCTAGCTTGTCGCCTGTTTCTTCTTCGTAGGCTTTTAGGTATGCGCTGGTTTGGTAGTAGTACTCGTCGTAAATGCCGTTACTAGTTTTGTAGTCACATAGGTAACGCTTACTGTTGTGCTTAATAATAGCGTCAAACCGTCCTACGTAGCCAAACTGCTTACTATATACTAGCTTCTCCGCGTGTTCTATTTCTATTTTCTCGTCCTCTAGCCACTTGGTTAGGCCTACTATACCTGCGTCAATTTTCTTTTTGTCGCTTGGTGTTGGCTGTCCTAGCTTTTCGATAACTCGGTTATATGCCTTTTCTGCGTTTAGGTCATTGGCGTATTCTTCTGCAAACGTATGTACGTAGTCTCCAATACCTGCCGCTTGGTCGCGCTTTTCTTCGTATGCTTTCTCCGCTGCGCCTAGCATACTTTCTAGGTCGTCACGGGTAAACGTATTATCGTCGGCCATTAGTTCCTGTACACGCTCGGTATACATTCGTACTGCCCATGGCATTAGGGCGCGGCTTTTATCTACCTGCCCTGTAATGCCTGTAACGCTGGTAAGTTGTTTTTGTCGTGGTAGCTTCTCACCCTCTAAGTGGGTTAGGTAGTAACGGTGGCTATTGTCGTGGTAGTTAATCGTTACGCTACCGTTGTATAGTTCTAAAGTTTCTATGGTTTTTTCACTCATGGTTTTTATTTATCTTTTTTAAACGGGTTTGCCTCTGGGTCATTGGCTACGTCTATTGTATCGGCTTCGGCTTTTTTCTCCGAGACTTTCTTTGTTGCTGTTTTCTTTGGTGCGTGCTTTTTCTTAGTCTTCTCAATAGTTTCTGTTACGTCACTTTTAGTTTCTTTTGCTTTCGGTGCCTCTGCCTGCTTCTTTACAATAAGGTTGTGTATGTAGTCATACTCTGGCTTTACGTATGCCTCTAGCGCTCCCGTTCGGTCTTTAGCTATGTACTTCTTGTCGGCTGCGTTTACTCGTAGTACTCGCTTTTCTTCACCCTCTATATTTAGTATGTCTAGGTAACCTACAATGTCTACCATAGCTATAATCTCGTCACTAATCTTAGTAGCTATTAGTGGTCGTTTTACTAGTGTCTCGTCGTCTGCCTTTTCGTCTACGTGTGCTACTAGTACTACGTTCTTGTCTAGGTCACGCGCCCACTTTAGTACGTTACGGGCGTGGTCTTTAACTGCGCCCCAGCCTGCCATAGTTAGGCCTCCGTCTGCCTGTCGGTACTTGCTACCATTTACTACGTCACTTTTCATTAGCTTCTCCATCATTTCACCAATCGGGTCAAATACTAAAGTTTCGTACCCCTCTACTAGCTTGGCTAATTCTTTCTTGTCGTCGGTAGTAAACCAGTCACGCATTTGTACTACGTCTACGTCTATACCTCGTTGCTTAAAGTATTTTGCTCCGTTCTCAAAATCTAGTAGTAGTGGTTTTGGAAATGTACTAGCAAATGTTGTTTTACCTACACCACCTACCCCGTACACTAGCATTACTATTTTTGCCACGTCTTCATAATCTTTAATTGTGTTTTTAACTTCCATGGTTTTTGTTTGGTTAATTTATTTTGCTAAGCGGTCTTTGTTTGCTTCTAGGTAGTTTTGTAAGTCGCTACCTTTAATGCGTATCGTACGCGCTCGCCCCTCTCCTATAATTTGTGCTTTAAGTAACTGGTCTTTCTTGTTGCGCGCTTGGTCTTCTAGTACCGCTTTGTAAGCTGTGTGGTAGCTCTTAATAAACGGTATTAGTCCCTTGCGTACAATCTCCGTAAGGCTATATGTTTTGCCTGCTTCTACTGTTTCAGTCATTTATTTTATTGGTTGGTTTTTATAATCTTCTTAGCTCGACCTACTTAACTGTTATTATATATGTTGTTATAAGCAAGTCAAGTATTACAAGCTGTGTATAGCGTGCTGTTTTTCCACAATACGCTTAATGGCGTCTTTGGTTATGTCCCGTTCGTCTATCTCGCCACCCTCTAATATAGCCTGTATTATCTGGGCTTTTTTGTCTAGTAGTTCTATTATGTCCTCGTCTACGGTGTCCTTACCTACGTAATAATATACGTTTACTTGCTTCTGCTGGCCGTATCTATGTGCCCTACTTTCTGCTTGGTCATGTAGCGCTGGCGTCCACTCCATATCTATAAAGCGTACTTGGCTAGCGGCGTATAAGTTAATGCCTGTGCCTGCTGCTTTAATGTTTCCTACTAGTACCATAGCGTCACCCTCTTGTATGGCGTCCATGGCTTTTTGGCGGGCTTGGGTGTTGTCGCTTCCGTCTATCTTTACTACTTTAATTTTCTTTTTTCGTAGCTCTTTTACTGTCTGCTCTAGTGTCTCGGTAAACTGGGTAAATACTAAAACTTTCTCGCCCTGCTCTACTATGTTTGCTACGTCCTCTACTACTCGCGGTATCTTGGCTTTACTGGCTACCTGTTTTAGTTTCCCTAGTTCTATAATGTGCTGTGCCATTTGTGCGTTTCTAATTTTCCGTACGTCTACTCCGTCTAAGTCACTACGTAGGTACTCTAGGTAGTCGTCCCATACGGTGCTGTATTCTTCTCGCCATTCTTTAGTTAGATCTATTTCTATGTTCTCAATAATCTTGGCTGGTAGTTTGTCGCCTAGTATTTCCTTTTTACGCCGTAGGTAGTATGGCGCCATTAACTGCCGTAGTTCGTCTAGGTTGCTAGCTCCGCTGGTATCTAAAAACTGGTACTTACGTTTCTTGGGTTTGCCGTATTGGTCAAAAATAATACGCCCGTTTTCGTCTTTCTCGGTTCTATAAAATACTACTTTCTCCGCGGCACAATAGCGGTGTACGTATCTAAACCATGCGTTATCGGTTAATGCTACTGGGTGCTTAATTGCTTGTAGTAAGGTAAATAGTTCTTCTGGCCTATTGGTTACTGGGGTACCTGTAAGTAAAAAAACATACTCGCTATCCTCTACTAACTCTAGTGCCGCCTTGGTTCGTTTATTGGTTTTATTCTTAATGTAGTGTGCCTCGTCTAAAATCATGGCACGGCCATTAAGCCACCTTACTTTTTTCTTTATGTCGTTGCGGTCTAGTATGTCGTAATTAACTATTAACCACTGGCTACCCTCGCCTTGGTGGTACTCATGTAGTTTACTACCGTCTAAAATAACTATGTGGGCGTCGTCGTCTACTGCTAGTATTTCCCGTGCCCAGTTTACTTTAATGCTAGCTGGGCATATTACTACTCCGCCGTTAGTTAAATCGTAGGCGCTCTGGGCGCTTTGGTAACTTTTACCTAGCCCTGGTTCGTCACCTAAAATAGCGCGTTGGTGCGTCTTTAAAAACTCTATGCCCTCTACTTGGTGGTCTAGTGGTGTTCTCATTTTTTCTTATCTGGGTGCCCCTTACATCTACCTGTTTTGTCTTCTCTATCACACCCAGTATAAAACTCTTTACCCTCCGCTTCGTAGTCAGTGTATAGTTTCAGTGCTTCACCATGGCTACAATCTAAATAGTTTTTACCTTTTTTTAATTCTTCAATACCTCTACGTACTGGTATACAAATGTGGTAAGTGGTCATATTACTTAGTCGCTAAAAATAGCTTTAGTTCTTCGTATAATTCCTTTTGGTCTTCTGGGCTTAGTTGTAACGCCAGGTGGTCGTATACTTCCCGTACTATTTTTTTGTAATCCTCTTTACTGTAATACCGCTTGGCTGGCGTAATGTCGCTTACCTTACTGGTGTCGGTATGTTCGCCTAGTTCAGTAGGTTTTAGTATGGCGTGTTTACGTCCGTCTATTTTCTTGTCGCCAATCTCTACTAAATATCCTAAGTCCCGTAATTCTCCTATGCGGGGTTGTATTACGTTATTGCTCTGGCCAGTTACCGCCATAATGTCGCGGGCTGTGGCCTCTCCTACGTTTTGGTATACCTTTAATACTTGTAGCTGGCGTCGGCGTAATGTTGGTTTAACTTCGCCGTGCCATGCGGCTAGGCTGTTTTTGTGCATGGTTTTTTATTTGGTTTTATTTTGCTGGTAATGGTGTAGTAAGCTCCTTAATACGTGTATCAAACTTACAATTAGTAGTACCGTTAGCACAATATAAATGTGCTTTATCCCAGTCTACGTATTCATCACTACCTACTGCCCCTACTGGGTTCTCCTTTGGTGGGCTAAATAATACTATACTGTTTTGTCCACATTCTGGGCATACTGGGTATTTTTTGTTTTTAAACTCTGCCATAATTGGTTTTTTATTCTTATAAAGTACACTCACACGGTAGTACGGTTTGTACGTGTTCTCCGTTGTGGTCTGCGCTATCTATTATACATTCTCCGCTATCGGCGCACGCCTCACACTCGTACTTAGGTGCTTTGGGTCGCCCCGCTTCTACTACCGCCTTGGTTAGTCCGTCTACTATGCGGGTGTAGTAACCTTTCTTTACTGCGCTGGTTAGGCGTCGTAGTGCTGTGGTTTCTAGGTTGGTTACATATACTGGGTACCACTGGCTTTTACGCCAATCATATTGCTGTATTTCGTAACGGCTTTTGGTTTTCATATTTTACGTACAATTATGTCTAGTAAGTTTTGGGGTTTAAAGTACTCTCTAGCTTTTCTTTGCGCGCCCTCAAACGTCCAGGCTTTAATAATTATTTTAGCCTGTGGCTTCTGGTCGTCGTGTAGGTACGCTATATACTTTGGTATCATGTTTGGTTTTTAGTCTTTTAATACGGCTGTAGTTTCCTTTCCAGTTGGGCGGGTTTTCTGCTCTGTGTTTTAACCCTTTATGTATTAAGTTGTCGCTCTCGTATATTTTCATACTAAGCCTAACTTAATCGCTATTAGGTGTCCTACTAATATACCTAGTGCTATAACAATTACGTGTGCTGGTGTAAGTCCTATTGGTTTTTCCATATTTAGCTATTTAATACTACTAATTTCTCCGCCTCTATTCGCTCCGTCCAGCCTGGGCACTTACCTAGTCCACTTTCGCTTTCTTCGTGTACACAATAGGTGCCGTTCATTTCTTCAATAGTTTTACCTAACATGTGTGGCTCATGTAGTAAGTAGTTAATGTCCCATAGGGCGTCGTACTCGTTTGCGTACTTCTTAAACTCGCCTGTCTTAGCGTTTTTAATTGCGCCACAATTAGTACGGCTAGCTCCTACGCCACGGGTACATAGGTGGGTTTCTGCGTAGGCTATTGCTACTACGTCTAGCCACCTATCTAGTCCCGCTACTTCGTCGGCGTATGGTACTAGGCTGGGGTTTCGCTCGGCAAAATAGTTACGTAACTTTTCTGCGCGGGCTTGTTGGTTCTCTAGTTTCTCCGCTTCTATTTGTCGTAGTTCAAAGTCGGCGCGTTCCTTTTGCTCTGTCCAATAAATAGTACGTTGCTCTAGGTTCGTCCATACTTTAAAGTCTTCTCGCTCTCCAATTTCTTTTAGTGCTTCTTCGTAGGGGTCGGTTGTTGTTGCTACTGCTTGTAGTTGCTCCGCCTCCATTTCGTTTACTATGTCTACTAGGTTCGCTGCGTTGTAGGCTAGGTAGCCTAGGGCTGCGGTTACTAATACTGCGTAAACGTAAATTAAATATTTTTTCATGGTTATTTTACTAGGGCTACTAATGCTTTATGGTCTGCTACTAAATGTCGGTAGCTTTTACCTGCTTCTATTAACTTGTCTATTTCTCGGTTAATAATTCGTAGCTCTAGTACTGCTTGGTTTTTAATGTACTGGTCTAAGTTGGTCATGGTTTTTGTATTACTTGTTAATGGTTTTAAGTAATACCTCCTTAACTCTCCCACCTGCTGTTATTATATCACTTGTTATAACAGTAAAGCAAGTACCTGTGGACAACGCAAAACCCCCACCAGGTAGGGTGGGGTTGCGGTGCCTCGGCCAAAAACCAATTAAAAGCCTAGTACATATCTATAATACGGTATGTACGTTAATTGTGAAAGCCCTTTTATAGGTCTTTTGTGGTGGTAACTTTCCACCCGCCAAAGTTAATATTTTTAAGTATTACCTCGTAAAACGCTATTGCGTAGGTAAATACTTGTACACCTTGCATAAGTGCGCTCATTACTGCCTCGCTCTGTACGGCTACACTCCATACTATGGCGCCTACTAGTGCTATTGCTAGTACACTTACCTGTACGCCTACGGTGCCCCACTTTTTAAATACTACCCCCTTTAATATCTGGGCTAGTAGGTTGGTTATTATAAATAGTGCTACTGTTTCAATCATAATTATTTTTATTAAGCTGCTAACGTAGGGGCGCGTACCGACCTGCACGCCCCCGCGTTAGTTTCCTAACGGTACCTACTGTACTTTACTCGTTTATTTTTAAAGTCGTCTAGGTTGTAGTCTAGGGTTAATTGCATGTGTGGGCGGTCTTTAAAACTCGTCCAGCGTCCGCCCCATTCTAGGCCTATTGCTTCGGCGGTTTCGCCTAGTAGTGTCCATGGGTGTTTTTCTGCCCAGCTTGGTTTACCCCCTACCATAAATACTGCGTCAAATGCTACGCCGTAGTTGTGTAGGCTCTCACCTCCACGGGCGTTAGTTACTATACTGCCTGGTGTAGTGCGCCCTTGGGCATATAGTTTATTTTGCTCGGCAAAACTTCTAAACCCACTTACTATATCTATAGCGTGTCCTTTGCGTGCCATAGCTATAATTAGTTGCTCGGCCTTACGTGCTACTAGTGGTTGTAGTCCGCTTAGTATTTCTTTTTCTTCGTTTACTCGCTTTGTTACTATTTGGTTAAGTAGTAAGGTGGCTAGCTCTACTATTTTCTCTAGTAGGGTTCTCTTTACCTGTACTCGGTCTAGTGGTAGGCGTTCCCATGGTATATCGTGCCATGCTGCTAGCGGGTCTGGCTTACGTACATACCGTCTAGGGCTAATAGCGTTTTGCTCTCGCTTTGGCATGTTCTTATATTTTTCTGCCCACCCGTAAAAGTGGTAATGGGTACTAGTTGGGTCTATGTTAAATAGTGCCCGTATACCGTGGTCTAGTTCGTGCCACTCTACTAAATCTATCTCGGTTAGGTGTTTCTGTACTCCATTCTCTTTGTGCTTCCGTAGTATGTTGCGGTTGCCACCTCTAGCATAGGTAACTATTTGCCCGTCTATTTCTTGGCTTTGGCCATATAGGGTACTCCGTAGGCCTAGTTGTTTCCATTCGTTACCAGTAAGTATAAGGTGTACATTTAAGTAATCTGGCTTTCCTATCGCTTCACGTATACTATGCTCGTCTAGATCGTCTTTACCCTCTAGTCGTAGTTTATCTAATACGCCTGGTATTGTCTTAAACTCTACTTTTATTTCTAGTCGCCCTGGTATACTTAAAAACTCCGCTACTCTTTCGCGTTGCTCTCGCATTTTCTCGGTTATAGGCCGTGGGCTTACAAATAGTCGGTGTAAGGTTTTCATGGTTTAAAAGTTATTTTATAAAAATTGTAAAGGTTATAACTGCCCTTTAGTACTAGTATCGTTATAGCTAATGGTAGCACTACTTTGTCTAAAAATTCTACACCTACCCACATATTGGTTATATCTAGTAGCGCGGTAATACGCCGTAATGTCATTAAAATAAACGCTAAACCTAGGTATGCTAAGTAGTCGTGTTTGGTATGTATGTAGCTTAGTACTACATAAAAAGCCGCTATGCTTTGTAATAATATCTGTACTACTAATACGTCTATAGTTAAGTTGCTCATGGCTCTATTATTTTAAATGTATTCTTACTGCGTAATCGCTGTAGCCTGTCCTTGTCCTCAGTTATTTGTAGTTCGGGTGGAGTGTAGGTTATTTCGCTCTCTAGGTAGCACTCTGCCCCTACTGGTGGGTGCTTGGTGGTAGCGTTGCCATACTCCCATATACTAGTTACTACTTTATTAGGCTCTACTGGCTTTTCACCTCGGCTACTCTTAGCGTTAGTAAAATAAATAAAATCCCCGTCGCCGTTCTTGTCACAAAATAAAATATCATTCCAGCTTAGGGCGCTTGGCCGTTGGTGTATTACCGTACTACTAAACTCTATTGGTTCTTTAAAAGTAAAAGTAGGTTTAACTGGCTCTATGGCTATATATTCTGCCCAGTATGTGTAGTCTTGGCTCTCGTAAAAACCTATTCGTACACTTGTAATTACGTTGTCTATACTTACTAGTAATAACCACACTAGTAAATAAGTTACTAAGCCCCCTATAACTAAATTCTTTCTAATAAACGTAGTCATGTTACTTTTTGCCTTTTACTGCGCGTATAATCGCGTCTACGTCTAGTCCCATAAGTAAACTCGGTATAGCTACAATAAACCACGGTATATCCTTTACGTAGCTGTTAATCAGTACTAAAAATATAATCAAACCTAACCCCGTTAAAAAACGTAGGTCTATTTGTGTCTTTTTAGTTTCTTTTTTCTCATTTTGTTCTGGCATAGTGTCTACGTATTACTATCGTGGCTACTACGCCAGTAATAAAACCACCAAAGTAGTATATGCCTGCCTCTAGGCTTACTCCCGTTAATACCACGCCTAGTACGCTTACTATACTGCCCTTAATTTCGTGTAGCGTTGTCATACTAAACATTTGTGGTACTATTTATTTGTAGTCTTTTAATACTACAAAAACCAATAATTATGACAAACAATATATATTTTGATACTGCTTGCCTTTGCGCCCTCGGCTTCTTCGTGGGCGGGGTGGTCGGTTTAGTGGCTGTTCTCATAATGGCTATTGTATATGGTGCCATTCTTTAAAAGCTAGGCACGTTTCTTAGGCCACTAAAAGTACTTTCGGGCGTAACTGGTACGTCCTCCTGTATCGTCTGCGGTATGTCTACCTCGGTGTCGTTTAATGCCGCCTCCATAACGCGTTGTATTATCGCTATGTACTCTGGGCTTGGTGCGCCTATTGCTAGGGCACGTTCTAGCGCGGTTATTTCTGTGTTGCTTAATTTGTTAAGCTGGCGCGCTAGGTTTGTTTGAAACTTTGCGCTTTCAAATACTTTTTTAGCTACTACTGCCGCGGCTCCTGTCCCTAGGTCTACACCACCACCTATACCAATACCTACTATAAGGTCGGTTAGGCTTAGGGTGCGGTTGTTACTTAGGGCGGTTTCTTTTTTAATAATAGCTTTACGTATTTCTGTAGCGGCTTGGGTTTCTTTGTTAAGTTCCTTAATACCCTTTACGCCATTCTTGGCTGCCTCATCTTCAATAAAGGTTTTAAGGGCGTTGCGTATATTTGCTAATCCAGTTGCGGTTGCTCCACTTCTAATATCACCCGTTACCTTAAATATTTGTAGGTTTCGGTCAATTAAACTTTTTACTTTATCTAGCTGGGTTAGGGTTAATTCCTTTTGGGCTAGTAGGTCGTCTACTTGTTTTATTAGTACGTCGTTACCTGGTACCCCGTCGTAAGCGCTCTTAATAGTTTCTAGGGCTTGGCGGGCTGCGGTTATAGTTTCGCCTGCTCGTACCTTATTAGTTGCGTAGTCAATAGTCGGTAGTTCTCCGTCGGCTATTCGGTAGGTCTTACTAATACCTGCTAGGGCACTATCTTTAGCACTCTTGCTCTTTGTACTAATATCGCTTAGCTGTTCTATAATCTGGTCACGGCCTCCTGCTATTTGTCGCTCTACTAGCCACTCGCTAGCACTCTTACCATTTAATACGGTAGGTGCCTCTATACGTCGCTTGTCGCTAGGGTTTAGCTGTAGGGCTTTGTCCATTCGGCTTACTGCTAACTGCCCCGCCTTATTCTTAACGGTTCGTATTGGCTTTGTAATTGGTGCGGTTACTATTTGGGTTGCTCTAGTCGCTACGGTTTGGGCTGTATCTTTCGCGGCTTGTCTGGTTGCGCCTCGTAATACACCTTTACCTACTGCTGTTACTCCACCTACTAAGTCGGCTCCAAAACCAAACGGGTCATTTGTGGCGGTAAGCTGTAGGCTCTCTAGGCTTCCGTATCGTTGTGCCATTAACTCTTTAAACGCGTTAAAATCTTGCTCGGCTACTTGCTCACCTGGTATTAGTTTTTGTATTCCACCTAGGCCAATGTTAAATATACCCTTTACTGTGTCTATCGGGTTTACTACTGCGGTGGCTATATTCTTAGCTAGGTTAAATGCGCTACTTGGTAGGTTTACCGCTGCTTTAGCTCCTGCTTCTATCGGGTTATCGTCTAGGCGGGCTGCTATAAATGGCTTGTTAGTCGTTTTGCTAGCTTGCTCGGCTGCGGTAAGGCTACCTAGGCTCTGGCCTATTTCTTGTCGTACTCGCTGTGGTTCGTTTACTGTCGGCTGTGCGTTTTGTACTTCACTAAAGCCCTCTAGTACATGCCCTTTCTGTCGTAAACTAGCTACAATACCCGCTGGTGTAGTTCCAGGCGGCGCTTGCCGTATTATGTCTGCTACTTGTTGTTTACTTAGGTATGCCATATTTATAGGGGTAAGCTATTAACATACGCGTTGTCGGCTGCGGTTGGTTGTACGCTACCTCCTACGGTTGGGGTATTTGCTCCTGTACCAATACCTACACTTTCGCGTATCTGGCCTGTAGTTTGTGTACCTCGTAGTACAAAGTTCTTACGTGCCGCCTCCAATTCTTCGTAAAAGTTCTTAATTTTTAGCCGTGCTGTTTCTTCTGGGTCGTTAAGGCCTGGTATAAATCCTTTAATACGCTCAAACTCCTGTGGTGTTACGGCTGCTCCACTACGTAGTTTCAATAGGGTACTACCCATGTTGTCTATAATGCTACGGTAGTTTGTAAAGTCTGCGGTATCACC
>RRYU01009858.1_pt1 | contig 19042 bp, 17 predicted proteins | sample 2162651 | NCBI WGS metagenome assembly RRYU01 (sample SAMN10267283, study PRJNA491782) | microbial mat metagenome | isolation source: biomat in the production well | place: Japan: Minami-Kanto gas field, natural gas well KTG3 | collected 2017-06 | reverse complement strand
GCTGTCCATTTGTTTGTTTTTTATTTTGGCATTCTTGCCGATGATACCCCGCCGGTCGGTCTGGCTGCTTTTGCCGCGGCCGGTATTTCCGGTGGTGATCCTATCATGACCGGCATTCAGGGGTTCATTTACGATATTCGTACCGCGATACTTCCGTTTATGTTCATCTTCAACACCCAGCTGCTGCTGATCGGTCTGACCGGCTGGTTTCACCTGTTGATTGTTATTGTTTCGGCATTGCTGGCCATGCTGTCTTTTGCTGCCGCCACCCAGGGATTTATGCTGACCCGCAACCGTCTCTGGGAGACAGCAGCGCTGCTGCTGGTGGCGCTGCTGCTGTTTCGTCCAGGGTTGGTGTGGGATGAGTTTTTTCCGCCACTGATGGAAGAACCAGCCACTGAGATTGCCACCTGGGTTGGTGAAATGGATCCGGGCAGTGCCTTGCGTTTGTCTTTATATGGCGAACGGTTGAGCGGTAAAGAATATACCAAGGTGGTTATGTTGCCGATCGGTGACGAGCCGACCGGAGAAGAGCGCCTGGCAGCAGTTGGTCTGGAGACACGGGTGGATGATGACGGGCGGGTGTTTGTTGATTTTGTCGGTTTTGCCAGTATCGCTTCCCGCGCCGGTATTGATTTTGATCAGGAAATTCTTAATCTGCAGGTGCCGACCCATCCACCGCCCAAAGAACTGGTTTACATTCCTACCGTCGCATTACTGGTGATGGTCTGGCTGGTCCAGTCGCGGCGCAGAAAAAGGGAGCAGGAACAACGCATAACATCGGCTTGATGCTGCAATTTTTTTCAATAGATGGCGCTTGATATCTTCATCGCCCAAGCACCCACGGTCTTTGACTGCACGTTTTCAGGGAGATAGATGCCAATGGAAGTTAGAATGAAAAATATCCTGGTTGCCCGGGATCTTGGGAAAGATTCCGCCCGAGTTATTCGTTATGCCCTCGAACTCGGTTGTAAGTTTCATGCTCAGATTTATGTCCTCCACGTGATGCCCACCGTTGATGCCTCGGTGATGAACATGGTATCGCTGGCAATGGGGGCTGACAAGCTGGCAAAATTCAACAAGGAAAACGAGGCGGAACTGGCGGAGCAAACGCGCAAGCAGCTTCATGAACTGATTCTTGAAGAAGCCGAATATATGGAGGAAGAGGTTGCCCATCCGCCCAAGGTCGAAGTCCATCACGGCGATCCGGTGCCAATGATTCTGACCATGGCTGACAGTATCGATGCTGATTTGATTGTTATCGGTAGCCATAGTAAAGGACGCCTGGAATATGCTTTTCTTGGCAGTGTCGCAGAAAAAATTCTGCGCAAGTCTCACCGTCCGGTGATGATTGTGCCGCCCAACGCTCTCAAGCCATCAAAAAAGAAGTAAAGGAGAAAAATTATGAGTATAGATTTGGAACGTGACGGTGTCGTAGAGTTCAAGGGAAACCCTGCCACCCTCCTGGGGCCGGAAATCAAGGTGGGCGACACAGCTCCAGATTTTCGTGTTGTTGACAACGGCCTGCAGCCGGTAACTTTGGCTACAGATGCGGGCAAAATTCGCCTGATCACCGTGGTGCCATCCCTAGATACCCCGGTGTGTGACGCCATGACCCGCAAGTTCAATCAGGATGCCGCGGCTCTGCCTGACGCTGTCGTTGTTTATACCATCAGCGTTGATCTGCCCTTCGCCCAGAAGCGCTGGTGTGGCAATGCCGGTATCGACAAGGTCAAGACCCTTTCCGATTATCAGGATCGTTCGTTCGGGTTGAATTACGGCGTTCTGCTCAAAGATCTCAAGCTGCTGGCGCGCGCCGTTTTTGTTATCGATGCCAATGACAAGGTTGCTTACGTTGAGCTGGTGCCTGAAGTGACGGCTGAGCCTGATTATATTGCCGCTCTGAATTCGGTGAAAAACCTGCTGTAGTTTTGCGGAAATACTGAAATGATAAAAAAAGCCCCTGGGGACGATGTTCCTCCAGGGGCTTTTTGGTAAAGAATTACGCTTAGTAAATGCGCCGGGTCTTGCTGGCGATTTTCGTTTCACCGCGGTCACGATCAACCGGATAGCGCAGATTTTCAACCTGATGCTGGACTTCCAGCGGCGGTGGCGGGGTGGAGCGTGAGACAATAATCAACAGGGTAAAGTTGATCAGCATGCCGACCGCTCCAATTCCTTCAGGCGAGATGCCGAATAACCAATAATCCGCTGAGTTCAATTCTGGATAAAACAGGGTGAAAAAGCCGATATAGGCAGTGGTAAAGAGAACCCCTCCGAGCATACCGCTGATTGCTCCATAAACATTGATCCGCTTGCTGAAAATTCCCATTAAAATAACCGGAAAAAAGGTCGAGGCAGCAAGACCAAAGGCAAAAGCGACGACCTGGGCGACATATCCCAGGGGGAAGATGCCGAACAGTCCGGCGACAACAACTGCTCCGGCAGCACCACAGCGGGCCCACAACAATTCTCCCTTTTCAGAGATGCTTGGCATCAAGACCCCTTTGATCAGGTCATGGGAAATGGCAGAGGCAATCACCAATAACAGTCCGGCCGCTGTCGACATGGCGGCAGCGAGGGCGCCGGCAGCGACCAATGCCACCACCCAGTTAGGTAATTGAGCTATTTCCGGGTTAGCCAGGACAATGATGTCGCGGTCGATATACACTTCGTTGCTGTTATCGGTTGGTAAATTCTTGACGATCTGCTGGCCAAGGGCTCCCGTTTGGCCGATTTGTCTGGCCTTGCCAATGATGGCGTCGCCGGGGCCATATTGAATCCGGCCATCGTCATTTTTGTCGACCCAGGCAACCAATCCGGTTGTTTCGGCGCTTTTAAACCAGTTGGGAGCCTCTTCATAGTGAATATTGTGAATGCTGCCGATGAAGTTGGTGCGGGCAAAAATTGCCACCGCCGGAGCGCTGGCATATAACAGAACGATAAAAATCAATGCCCATCCTGCTGAAGAGCGGGCGTCGCGGATTCTCGGAACGGTAAAAAAGCGGATAATAACGTGAGGTAACCCCGCCGTGCCGAGCATCAGGGCAATCACCACGCACAGGACATCAATTTTGGGGCGGATGCCGGATGTGTACTCAGCAAACCCGAGATCAGTGTGCAGGTCATTCAATACCGCCAGCAAATGACGACCCTGGGCGCTCGAATCACCGAGAACAGCAGCACCATCGGCACTGACAGTGCTGCCGATTCCGAAGAAAGGTACCGGATTACCGGTCATCATGATCGAGATAAAGATAGCCGGGATCATGTAGGCAATAATCAGGATGCAATACTGGGCAACCTGGGTGTAGGTAATGCCTTTCATCCCACCGATGACTGCGTAGAAAAAGACCACGAACATGCCGATGACCACACCGGTATTGATCGGCACCTCCAGAAAGCTTGAAAAGACGATACCCACCCCGCGCATCTGTCCGGCGATATAGGTGAATGAGATGAGGATGGCGCAAAGAACGGCAAGGATTTTAGCAAACAGAGAATAGTAGCGATCACCAATAAACTCAGGAACCGTATAGCGCCCATACTTGCGCAAATAGGGTGCGATCAGCATCGCCAGCAGTACATAGCCGCCGGTCCAGCCCATCAGGTACATGGAGCCGTCGCGCCCCATAAAAGAAATGAGCCCGGCCATGGACAGAAAGGAGGCGGCCGACATCCAGTCCGCACCGGTTGCCATGCCATTCATGATCGGGTGCAGCGATCGGTCAGCGGTATAGAAGTCGCTGGTGGATGTGCTGCGGGCATAAAGGGCGATGGCGATGTAGAGAAGCAGGGTGACAGACACCAGAGTCCAGGTCCAGGCCAGTATGCTCATGACGAAAGATCCTTCCGCCCGGTGCCGGGTTTAGTCTTCATAGACATCGTATTTCTGATCGAGATGATTCATCAGGCGAACATAAACGAGAATCAGGATGCAGAAGACCATGAGGGACCCTTGATTGGCGAACCAGAAGCCCAAGGGAAAGCCGAAGAGATTGAAGCGATCAAGTTGTTCAACCAGCAACACACCAAACAGGCAGGAGACAGTGAACCAGACAGATAAAAGGATAAAGATGTATTTCAGCGTTTCTTTCCAGTAAGAACGCAGTTGCTGCTCTCTGTCCATAGGGCCTCATCACGTTGAGGTGGTGGGTCTCCACTCAATAAAGGTGAGCTAATGGTAGCTTGGCATGGCATCGTTGTAAAGAATCATTTTCTTTATAAGGAACGAATCTGGGCCTGAGCGCCGGCCATTAATTCGCAGAAGACAAAGTTGTGAGTCAAACAGTGTAGAGCCGGATAATATCAGCTGATCTGTCTGGAAAAATGGCGCTTGGTTGAGTCTTGTAATTTTCCCGCAACACGGAAGGCCTCTTTGAGGAGATCCTGTTCATTTTTTGACAGCTCATAGGGGTTAAGAAAGTGTGAGGGAAACTTCCCTTGGTCGATCATGGCAATTTCGTTGCGTAAACGCAAGAACGTAAAGGCCTCAAACGCGGCCTTGATGTGTTCGGCGGTTTCGGAAGTGAAGATTTTCAGTTTGACCAGTTCATCAATGCGCTCGCTGGTGGTGGTGGCATCGATCTGTTGTTCAAGCAGAAACATGCGCACACAGTCGACGATGAAGATACTGCCGGCTTCCTTGACTGAGAGGGTTCCCTTGTGATCTTTGTCGCGGCTGGTGGTAAAGCGACCAATCAGGCTAAGCGGAACCTTGTGTTTAAAATCGAGTTCCATCATGTGGTAGAGAAAAATCGGGTGTTCTTTGATATGACGATGGACAATATCACGCAGATCCTGGCACAGGGTCGATTCTCCGGCAATCGGCATGAAGTCGAAAAATATGGATGAGTAGCGAACCTTCTGCGGTTCCGGTACTCTGATCCAGTCAGCAATCCGTTTTTTCCATTCTTTAAGTCGTCCACGCCAGAGCGGGTTGTTGGCCATGACCTTGCCCTTGCAGCGCGGGTAGCCGATGCGTGCCATGGCCCCGACCAGTTTTTCAGCAAAGGGGGCAAAGAAGGCTTCAACTTCCTCGGTTTTGCTGTCGGGGAAGTCCTCATAAATCAAGCCGTTGTCCTGATCCGGGCCCAGAAGCATCTCCTTACGGCCACCGCTGCCCATGATAAAAAAGCAGAAACGAATATCCGGGGGCGTTAATCCATGGCGTTTTGCATCATCCAGCACAATATCATAACAACGGCGAATGATGCGGTGGTGGATATAGGAGATAATCTCCATCGTTTCGACGTGGGAGCGGGATTCACCCATGAGCGCCCGTGCCACCTTGACGATTTCCGAACGCGCGATGATCAGATCCTCGATGGTGCGTGCTTTATTGATGTTGCCGACCAGCATCATCGATTTCTGACTGCGAAATCTCATCAGATCTCGCAAGGAGACGATACCAACGATGGTTTGGCCGTCGAGGATCGGGATATGTTTGGTTTTGTGAGCCATCATGAAGGTGGTCGCCTCATACATGAAGGTCTCAGGGCTCATAGTGTGGGGGTTGGGTATCATGACCTTGGCAGCGGTAGCGGTTTTGCAGTCGGCCGGCTGTCGGGCAAGAATTTTGGAGACCAGGTCACGTTCAGTAACGATGCCGGTCAACTGTTTGTTGGCGTCACAGACCAATATCGCTCCGATGCCGTGAACCGTCATCTGCCTGGCGATTTCAGGGATAGGTGTGTCAAGGGTGCAGGTTACTGCCGGAGCGGACATGATTTCTGACAAACGTTTTTTAAATGGATAGGCTTCAACCTGGGTCAGGGTGTTGCTGGCATGCTCGTTAACCATATCCGAATAGAGATTGCGCACCCGGGAGTAGACAATTTTATTGAAATGATCAGTGATATGGGGATAGCTGGCGGCAATCTCAGCAAGTAGATCGCCCGGAATCAGATAGCATTCAGTTTCCGTCGCAGGTCGCGCACCGGCAGTATAGCCGCCATCAGTGAAGATCGGTGTGCCGCCAAAAAATGCGCCCTCCTTGCGAAGGTCGACGGTCATTTCGACTCCACCCGGTGCCAGTACAACAATTTCCACCAGGCCGGATTTGATCACATAGAGGTAACCGGTCGGTTCGTCGTGCTGATTGAAGATATGGATCTGGGCCGGGAATTTTTGCACTTTTGCTGATTCACTGATGCGCTGAAAAACCGCATCGGGTAATTGATCAAAAGGCTGGGTGTCGCGCAAGGATTGGATAAGTCCCATGAATACCTACTCTACAGTCAACAAATAAAAGTCAGGGGGCAGGCTTCTTGAGCAAAAGCCTGTCAGTTTCAACGAGGGACAATATCACAGATTGTAACAAAAGTGGAAGAGGGCAGGAGGGTGGAGGTGCCGCAGGATCAGGCGTCCTTTTTTTTACCGAACTTAAAGGGGTGGGCATAGCGGCTCAGGATAAAATCAGCCATCAGTTTCGACCAGATGGTCACCCCGCCGATGGCGCTCCAGTTTTCGTAGTTGGCAAAGGGGCCGAGTTCAATGCCGGTGGTGATGTAAAGGGGGAGGCCGATAACTACCAGAGCTGCAGTCCCACCTGCCAGCAGGTTAATCAGTCCGGCTATCAGGGCAAACTTGGCCGGATTCTCCGGCGGCAACCCACGTTTGAGAGCAACCTCGGAGTAATTTTTGTCGATCAAAATGCGTTTGGCGCGACGCAGCCAGAAAAACGCCAGGGGGAACAGGGCCAGGAACAACAGCCAGGTAATCACGGTAGCGGCATCAAAAACTAATTTCATTGATCAACTCCAGATGAAAAAAAGACATATGTCCTTCAGTAGCAAAAAAAGATTTTTACCTGAGCGGTGCTGAATTGGCAACCATCTTTTAAAAAAAGCCCCGCCGGAGTATCCGGCGGGGCATGAATATTACAGATTGATGTTTAAGGTCAGGTTAATATCAGTGGGCTCCCGATACGGCTGATGAGCCGCGTGGGGTACGCACGTCCTCTACCATCTGCTGGATATGCTCTGGCGGTGGTGGAGTGACCTTGCTGACGATATAGGCCGTCAGGAAGTTCAGAGCGGCACCGATGGCACCAAAGGCTTCCGGTGTAATGCCGAAGAAGGAGTTTGCCCCACCGATCAGACCGAGGTATTCGGTCCCCTTGAAGAAGAAGATCCCCTTGTGGGCAAACACGTAGAACAGGGTGACAAACAGACCAACGCCCATCCCCGAGATTGCACCGTATTTACACATGTTCTTGTTGAAGATACCCATCATCAGAGCCGGGAAGATCGAACAGGCGGCAATACCGAAGGCCAGCGCAACCGTACCGGCGGCAAAACCGGGCGGGTTCAGACCCAGGTAACCGGCCAGAACGATGGCCAGCGCCATGGAGATTTTACCGGCCAGCAGTTCGTTCTTCTCACTCATGTCAGGCACAAAAATTTTCTTCAACAAGTCGTGGGACACCGCTGAAGAGATGGCCAGTAGCAGACCGGCAGCGGTTGACAGGGCAGCAGCGATACCACCCGCCGCCACCAGGGCGATAACCCAGTTGGGCAGCAGGGCGATTTCCGGGTTGGCTAGAACGATGATGTCGCGGTTAACTGTCAGCTCGTTGCCTTGCCAGCCGGCCGCAGCAAATTTTGGATCTGTGGACTTATCATTGTAATACTGAATACGTCCGTCGTTGTTTTTGTCAGTCCAGGACAACAGGCCGGTAACTTCCCAGCGTTTCATCCAGTCAGGGCGCTCATCGTAAACCAGTCCGGCGCCTTCAGCAACGGCCGGCGCATTGGTCAATACTTCCGGGCTGACAGTTGCGTGCAGGTTATAGCGCGCCATGGCAGCAACAGCAGGAGCGGTGGTGTACAGGATGGCGATGAACACCAGGGCCCAGCCGGCTGAGTAGCGGGCATCTGAAACCGTAGGAACGGTAAAGAAACGGATGATAACGTGGGGCAGACCGGCGGTACCGATCATCAGGGAGATGGTGTAGACAAACATGTTGAGGCGACTGCCGGGCAACGAGGTGGTGTACTCACCGAAACCGAGCTCGGTAACCACCTGGTTGAGTTTGGCCAGCAGGGTGATGTCTTCACCAACCAGGGATGCCCCAAGGCCAAGCTGTGGAATCGGTACACCGGTGAGCTGAAAGGAGATGAAGATCGCCGGAATGGTGTAAGCCGAGATCAGCACGCAGTATTGAGCTACCTGGGTGTAAGTGATTCCTTTCATGCCGCCGAACACCGCATAACTGAAAACGATGGCCATCCCGATGTAGATTCCCATTTCATTGGAGACGCCAAGAAAGCGGGAGAAGGCAACGCCGACACCGGTCATCTGACCGATAATGTAGGTGATTGAGGCGACCAGCAGACAGATAACCGCCATCCCCGCGGCTGATTTGGAATAGTAACGATCAGCAAAAAAGGCCGGCACGGTAAAGCGACCGAACTTGCGCAGGTAAGGGGCGAGCATGGTCGCCATCAGCACGTAACCACCGGTCCAGCCCATAAGAAAGAGGGCGCCGCCGTAACCCAGGTAGGCGATCAGGCCGGCCATGGAGATAAAGGACGCTGCCGACATCCAGTCAGCTGCGGTGGCCATACCGTTGACAACCGGGTGAACACCGCCACCGGCAACGTAGAAATCACTGGTGCTGCCGGCGCGGGCCCAGACGGCGATGCCGATGTAGAGGGCGAAGGACCCACCGACAAACAGATAGGTTAAAAATGTAAGACTCATTAGGGTGCCTCCTTTTATTCTTCGTTAACGTTGAATTTGACGTCAAGTTTGCCCTGCATTTTTGCATAGACAAAAATCAGCGCAATAAAGACGTACATAGAGCCCTGCTGAGCCCACCAGAAACCAAAGGGGTATCCACCGATGTGGATGCTGTTCAGCGCCGGAGCCAGAAGAATTCCGAAGCCGTAGGAAACAACCGCCCAGACAGCCAGGATTCCGCCGATCAGTTTCAGGGTTGCAAACCAGTATGCTTTACCTTGATCTTCCATTACTTTCCTCCTCTTCTTTCATTGTGATAGTGACAGCCTCAAATCGTTAAAGCGTGAGCAAAATCATTGATGTTCGCTCAGAAATTTACTCTCGAATTCGCGGCCTCCTTTCTTGAAAAAATACCAAGTTTGAAACCAGGTAAAAAACTAAAATAGCGAGCCAGAAAAAGATGCTGATAGCGCAGGCTTTATCATTGCAATCTTCCCGGGCTGTAGAGGTTGTAGCCAAGACGAGCCGAAATCATATCGCCGGCGGCCTTGAGGGCCGGCAGCAGTTCGCTGGTAATGCGCCGCTCATCCATGCGAAAGGTCGGAGCAACGATGGTCAGGCACCCGGCCAGTTTCTGTTTCTGCTGAAACAGGGGAACAGCCAGGGCGCTGCTGCCTTCACCCAGGCCATCATGGTCGACACAATAGCGTTGTGACCGGTATTCTGCTCCGCCAGAAGTGATACTCTCGAGTTCTGAAGGCGGGTCGAGGGAAAAAGCCAGCATCAACCTGCCGGGGGCACAGCTATCAAGAGCAAAGCGATGACTGGTCAGGGGGGCGACATTGACTTTCTGATCGTTGTCGGCCATTTCCAGAAACAGAGCATCCTGTCCGCGGCGTACGACCAGATAGACCGACTCATCACATTGGCGTGCAAGATGGGACATGACCGGGCGGGCGTGGCGCAGCAAGGGCATGCGGGCAAGGAGCTTCTGGCTGGTCTCGAAGGCACCCATGCCAAGCTGGTACTCACCGGCGCGTTCGCCGCGCTCGACGTAGCCCATGTTTTCGAAGGTCGCCATCAGGCGAAAGAGGCTGGCTTTGGTCATATCGAGCCTGTCGCTAAGTTGTGCCAGACTGCATCGGTCTCCGTCGCTTGCCAGTGCTTCGAGCAGGTGCAAAGCGTTTTCAACGGAGCGGATATTATAAGAGTCTTTATCCCTGCCTGACATAAACACCCTCGGGGAGAAACCGATTGATTATAAAATAATAGGTTAAATATTCTCATTGGCAACTCTTGCCTCACTCAGGGAGGCCGATGGCGGGAACAATAATACGCTGTTATATTTTTGTCAATACGGTTTTTTATTTTTTTAAAATGAGTCTTTTTTTCACTCCTGATGTGATTCCTTTTTTAACATATAAGCAGCCGAATAATAATAGAAATTCATTTTCTATCTGGCATGAAATTTTTAAATAACAATGTTTACTCATGCTGTATTGATTTAGGTTAAAAGGTGCATTTATGCGCTGTTCTATAACCTTGTTTCGGATTTGTGATGACGTTGAAGAAATAAAAATGAAATGCTATTTTTTTTCACATGGGAGATAGATCACCTGGTAAATAGCGTTCTATCCATAAGCAGCACATGTTATTGACTCAAATCTTACGTTTGTCCGCCCGGTTAAGGCAGGCAGTAAAAGGTGGCCGGTCTTGACTTGTTTTGCCCATGGGTGGTAAAAACCCAGACTTTCAAATCATCTCCTTTGGGGTTACTGCCTGCGCATTCCGGACGTCGATTTTTTATGTATTTCCCAAGCCAAGATCATTTTTGCCGCCTGGCCCAGCAGGGCAATCTGATACCCGTTTATCGCGAGATTCTTGCTGATATGGAAACGCCGGTGTCGGCCTTTCGCAAGATTGATGATGGCCAGAATGCTTTTTTGCTGGAATCGATCGAAGGTGGTGAAAAATGGGCCCGCTATTCCTTTCTGGGAAGTGGTCCGGCGCGGGTGTTTCGCTGTCGTGCTGATTATTATGAAATTCTGTTTGACAACAAACTTGAAGAATCCGGCAGGGTAGAAGATCCACTGGACTATCTGCGCAGCCTGATGGCGGTCTATCGGCCGGTTGAGGTAGAGGGCCTGCCCCTGTTCTGCGGTGGTGCAGTGGGTTATCTAGGTTACGATATGGTGCGGTTTATCGAAGATCTGCCGGATTCGAACCCGCGCAGTATCGGTGGATGGGATGCCTGCTTCATGATCACCGACCGGGTGATTATCTTTGATAACATGCGCCAGAAGGTGAAGGTTGTTTACAATGTTCATCTGCGTGACGGCGATGACCCACTGCAGGCCTACGCCGCTGCGCAGCAGCAGATTGATCAGCTGATAGAACAACTCCGGCGACCGCTGGTTTATGCTCAGCCGACCATCAGGGAATCAGCGTCGGTAGAGCTGGTCCCGAATTTCACCCGCGCCGACTTTAAGGCGGCGGTGGAGCGGTGCAAGGAATATATCCGCGCCGGCGACATCTTTCAGGTGGTTCTGTCCCAACGTTTCACTGGTCCATTGCAGTCCGATCCTTTTGATATCTACCGGGCCTTGCGGACCATCAACCCTTCTCCCTATATGTATTTTTTACGTTATGGCGACTCCCTTGTGGTCGGTGCTTCACCGGAAGTGCTGGTGCGCAAGGAGGGGGATCAGGTCGAGGTGCGTCCCATTGCCGGTACCCGCCCGCGGGGCCGGACAGTGGTGGAGGATCAGGATTTGGAAAAAGAGCTGCTGGCGGACCCGAAAGAACTGGCTGAGCATATTATGCTGGTCGATCTCGGGCGTAATGACGTTGGCCGGGTGGCGGTGGCCGGCAGTGTAGAGGTCAGCGAGCTGATGGTGATCGAACGTTACTCCCATGTCATGCATATTGTTTCCAATGTGCGTGGGCGGCTGCGTCCGGAACTCGACAGCTTTGCCGTATTTCGCGCCGCTTTTCCCGCCGGCACCCTGAGCGGATCACCCAAGATCCGGGCAATGGAGATTATTGACGAGCTCGAGCCGGTCCGCCGAGAGGTCTATGGTGGCGCGGTTGGTTATTTTTCTTTTAGTGGTAATATGGATCTGGCGATTGCTATCCGCACTCTGCAGATTGAAAAGGATCAGGTGCATCTGCAGGCCGGTGCCGGGGTTGTCGCCGACAGTGATCCGGAGCTGGAGTATCAGGAAACCCTCAATAAGGCACGCGGGGTCAAGCGTGCGATTGAAATGGCAAATCGCGGTTTGCTGTAACATGTCGGTGAAATGGAACTGATGCCATGCTGTTGATGATTGATAACTATGATTCCTTTACCTACAACCTGGTCCAGTATTTTATGGAGCTGGGGGAAGAGGTTGAGGTATACCGCAACGACAAGATCAGTCTGGACCGGATAGCCGCATTGGCACCGGCCCAGCTGGTGATTTCTCCCGGCCCCTGTACCCCGGCCCAGGCCGGCATCTCTATTGCTGCTGTTAGGCGTTTTGCCGGACAGATTCCGATTCTTGGTATCTGTCTTGGCCATCAGGCGATTACCGAAGCTTTTGGAGGCGAGGTGGTACGTGCCGGACGTCTGATGCATGGTAAAACCAGTCCGATTGAGCACGACGGCAGCGCTTTGTTTCAGGGACTCCCCAATCCGTTTATCGCGACCCGTTATCATTCGTTGCTGGCGCGGCGGGAAAGCTTTCCGCCAAGCCTCAAGGTAACAGCGTGGACGGCAGAAGGGGAAATCATGGCCCTGGAGCATGCCAAGCTGCCGGTTTGGGGGGTGCAGTTTCATCCTGAATCGATCCTCACGGTTGAAGGGAAGCGCCTACTGGGTAATTTCCTCGAACTCAGCAGCAGGGAGAAAGCCGCATGATCAGACAGGCAATTGGCATGCTGGTAGAAGGGCGGGATCTGTCCGAAGATATGATGATCGAGGTGATGACCATGATCATGGGTGGTGAAGCGACACCTGCCCAGATCGGCGCTTTTATCACAGCCCTGCGGATGAAAGGCGAGACCATCCCGGAAATCGTCGGCGCGGCGCGGGTGATGCGCGATCAAGCGACGCCGATTGAGGTGAAGACGACCCTCGATCTTGACCGCGATGATATCAACCTGGATCGCGAAACTATTCTTGATACCTGCGGTACCGGCGGCAGCGGTACCCGCAGCTTTAATATTTCTACTACCGTTGCCCTGGTGGTTGCCGCCTGTGGGGTCAAGGTGGCTAAGCACGGTAATCGCAGTGTGTCATCGGCCTGCGGCAGTGCTGATGTACTGGAGCATCTCGGTGTCAGCCTGGATGTGCCCCCGACCCTGGTGGCCCAGTGCATAGACCAGATCGGTGTCGGCTTTCTCTTCGCGCCGGCCCTTCATGGTGCGATGAGGCACGCCATCGGCCCGCGCCGTGAGATCGGTATCCGCACCATTTTTAATATCCTTGGTCCCCTGACCAATCCGGCCCGAGCCAACCGCCAGGTGTTGGGGGTTTATCGCGCTGACCTGGTAGAAAAGCTGGCCGCGGTGCTGTTTTCCCTTGGTTGTCGTAAAGGCTTTGTGGTCCATGGCAGTGACGGCATGGATGAGATCACCCTGACCGGCACGACGATGATCGCCGCGATTGACAGCAGCGGGGTGTCGCTATCCACCATAACGCCGGAACAGTTCGGTTTAACCCCCTGTGACCTTACTGATCTGCAGGGGGGTGACGCAGCCCGCAACGCCGAGATCGTCCGCGCCATTTTGGCCGGAACACCTGGCGCACAACGGGATATTGTGCTGCTCAACAGTGCTTACGCGTTGCTGGCGGCAGGGTCGGTTGAGACAGTTCCCGAGGGTATCACCGTGGCTGCTGAGGCCATTGATGATGGTCGCGCGGCAAAAGTGCTGGAGGCGTTGGTAAGGATGACAAACGCATGATTCTGGACCGGATATTGCAAACCAAGCAGGAAGAAGTAGCCGCTGCCAAAAACCAACGTTCCCTTGCCGATCTGGCCGGACGCATCGGCGATCTTGAAGATATCCCGCGGGGTTTTGCCCGAGCGCTGCGCATTATGGTGGCATCGGGCGGGACTCCGATTATCGCCGAAGTAAAAAAGGGGTCGCCATCTAAAGGGGTCATCCGTGCTGATTTTGATCCAGTGGCCATTGCCGAGGAGTATCAGGACGCCGGCGCTACCTGTCTGTCGGTGCTGACCGATCAACAGTACTTCTACGGTCATCTGCGCTACCTGGGGTTGATCCGTGAGCAGGTCTCCTTACCGCTGTTGTGCAAGGATTTTATTATCGATCCCTATCAGTTGTATCAGGCGCGACTGGCCGGTGCCGACGCGGTATTGCTGATCGCAGCAGCTCTTGACGACGAGCAACTGCTGGAGCTGGCCCAGCAGGCAACGGCCTTGCGTCTTGATACCCTGCTTGAGGTCCACGATGCCGTCGAAATGCAGCGGGCACTCAAACTGCCGGTGGATCTGATCGGGATCAATAATCGTGACCTGCGCACCTTTGCTACCGATCTGCGGATCACCGAGTCCCTGGCAGCGCTGGTGCCGGAAGCCCAGCTCGGGGTGGCGGAAAGTGGAATTACTTCGCGCGTTGACATTGAGCGCTTACAGGCGGCCGGCGCTCAGGCTTTTCTGATTGGAGAAACCTTGATGCGTGAGGCCGATATTGCCGGGAAATTGCGCGAATTACTGGGAGCTGATTAGGCGATGGCTGTTACCCGTGTTAAAATCTGCGGTATCACGAATATTGATGATGCTAAAGGAGCTGTGGCGGCCGGGGCCGATGCCCTGGGTTTTGTGTTTCACCCGGCCAGCCCGCGTTATGTTGCACCGGAAGACGTTGCCGACATTGTCGCTGCGCTGCCTCCTTTTGTCTCGACTGTCGGGCTGTTTGTTAATACGCCGGCGGTAAAGATTCATCAGATTATGGTGCAGACCGGCTTGCAGCTGATCCAGTTGCACGGTGATGAAACGGCAGCTGACTGTCATCTTCATCCTCCTTATTCAGTCATTAAGGCGCTGCGGGTGCGGGATGAACATTGTCTGAGCCATCTGGATGATTATCCGGTAGCAGCTCTGTTGCTCGATGCCTGGAGTGACGAACATTACGGTGGAACCGGGCGTCAGTTTGATTGGCAACTGGTGAGTCGTGCTACACTGAATAAACCGCTTATTCTGGCCGGTGGTCTTAGCCCGGCTAATGTGGCCACGGCCATTCAGTTGGTCAATCCCTATGCGGTTGACGTTTCCAGCGGGGTTGAGCGGGAACCGGGGCACAAAGACCTGACCCTGGTGACCCAGTTTATTGAACAGGTGAGGATGGCATGAGCTACGAATATCCCGACGCAGGTGGGCATTTTGGGCAGTACGGCGGTCGATATGTTGCTGAGACCCTGATGCCGGCACTGCTTGAGCTGGAAGCTGCCTACGCTGAGGCGCGCAAGGACCCCGAGTTCCAGCAAGAAATCGATTATTATCTGAAAAACTATGTCGGTCGTCCCAGTCCCCTCTTCTTTGCTGAGCGCCTGACCGCCGAGTTGGGCGGAGCCCGGATTTACCTCAAGCGTGAAGATCTCAACCATACCGGTGCCCATAAGGTCAATAACACCGTTGGCCAGATTCTGCTGGCACGGCGGATGGGCAAGAAAAAGGTCATAGCTGAAACCGGTGCCGGGCAGCACGGCGTGGCTACTGCAACGATAGCGGCCCTGTTCGGCATGGAGTGTGAAGTATTCATGGGCACGGAAGATATCCGGCGACAGTCGCTGAACGTATTTCGCATGAAATTGCTGGGGGCCAAGGTGACCGGAGTCACCAGCGGCACCGCGACCTTGAAGGACGCCATGAATGATGCCTTGCGCCACTGGGTGACCCATGTACGCGATACCTTTTATGTCATTGGTACGGTGGCCGGTCCGCATCCCTACCCGATGATGGTACGTGATTTTCAGGCGGTTATCGGCAACGAAGCCAAAGAACAGATCCTGACCACCGAGGGACGCTTGCCTGATGTCGCGGTTGCCTGTATCGGCGGTGGCTCCAATGCCATCGGCCTGTTTTATCCTTTTATCGGCGATTCCCAGGTGCAGCTGCTGGGTGTTGAGGCGGCGGGGCTCGGCATCGAAACCGGCAAACATGCGGCTTCCCTTGGTGCCGGTTCGCCCGGGGTCCTCCATGGCAACAAAACCAGTCTGTTGCAGGATGCCGACGGCCAAATTCAGCATGCCCACTCTATTTCTGCCGGCCTCGATTATCCCGGTGTCGGCCCGGAACATGCCCATCTCCATGATATTGAGCGCGCCTGCTATGTTGCCGTGACGGATGACGAAGCCCTGGCCGCATTTCGCAAGTTAACAGAGATCGAAGGGATTATTCCCGCTCTTGAAAGTGCCCATGCGATTGCCCAGGTGATCAAAATGGCCCCAGCCATGAGCCCGGATCAGATCATCCTTGTATGTCTCTCCGGTCGGGGAGACAAGGATATCAACACGGTCGCGCAAGCGATGAAAGTCGAGTTGTAATGAGATTTACCGAATATGATTTACCGGCAACAGTGCTGCAGGGGATTGCTGATGCCGAGTTCGAACATTTAACCCCGGTCCAGCAGCAGTCGATCCCATTGGCTCTGCAGGGCAGGGATGTGGCTGCCCAGGCCCAGACCGGTACCGGGAAAACCGCCGCTTTTCTGATCGCAATATTTTGCCGGTTGCTGGCGAATCCGCGCCCTTCCGGGGACAGTCCGCGTGCTCTGGTGATGGCACCTACCCGAGAACTGGTGGTGCAGATCTGTCAGGATGCCGAGTTGCTGGGCCGTCATACGGGGATCAAGATCCAGCCGATCTTTGGCGGGGTAGATTACGAAAAACAACGCCAGGCTCTGCGCGATGGTGTTGATATCATTGTCGCCACTCCCGGGCGGCTGATTGATTACTTCAAACAGCGGGTATTTTCATTTGATCAGGTCGAGGCGCTGGTGATTGATGAAGCTGACCGCATGTTTGATATGGGCTTTATCAAGGATCTGCGCTACCTGCTGCGCAAACTGCCCCCCTTTGAAAAACGCCAGACCATGCTCTTTTCGGCCACCCTGTCGCCCCAGGTGATGGAGCTGGCCTATGAATTCATGAACATGGCCGAGCGGGTTGAGATTGCGCCCGAACAGGTCTCCGCTGAAGGGGTTGTGCAGGTGCTTTACCATGTCACCCGGCGGGAAAAATTCGCCCTGTTGCTGGGATTGTTGAAAAGGGAAAAGAATGCCGAGCGGGTGATGATTTTTGTCAATACCAAGATCGAGGCGGAAAAGCTCGATGCCCTGCTGCAGGCGAATGACCTTTCCAGTGCCGTGCTGTCCGGGGATATCCCGCAAAAAAAACGGATGCGGATCCTGGATCAGTTCAAGTTGGGTAGTATTACCCACCTGGTTGCCACCGATGTCGCTTCGCGCGGGATTCATGTTGACCAGGTCACCCATGTTATCAATTATGATCTGCCCCAGGATCGTGAAGATTATGTACACCGTATCGGCCGCACCGCGCGCGCCGGAGCAGCCGGTCGGGCTATCAGTTTAGCTGATGAAGAAACCGTCTATGTGCTGCCGGAAATTGAAGATTATCTGGGCTTCAAAATCCCCAGTGAAGTTCCGGTGGATGAAGACTTCTGCTTCACTTATAAACGCGCTCGTCCGAAGAAAAAGCGACCGGTGCTGGAAAAGCCCGTCGATCCACGCAAGCGACGGCGGCCACGGCGTGGCAAAAAGCCGGGAACCTCGGGCCCGGGTGGTAGCGGCGGTGGAGCGCCAAAGCCGCGCAGTAACAACCAGTAGTCACAAAAAAATGATTGAAACGCGCGCGCAGAATCGTCTATGGTGATCTGTCATTGTCAAAAAGGTTAATGGTCTAACCAACGTTGCTTATGAACCAGGATGTTATGTCACGTCTGCAACATACCTTTGATGAATTAAAAAAACGGGGCGAAGCGGCGCTGATACCCTTTATTACGGCCGGAGACCCCTCCCCGCAGCGGACCCTTGAATTGATTCGAACCCTCGCTGCAGCCGGTGCTGACATCATCGAACTGGGTGTGCCCTTTTCTGATCCGATGGCGGATGGCCCGGCGATTCAGGCTGCATCAGAACGCGCCCTGGCTGCCGGCACGACCCTGACGACGGTGTTGGATATTGTCGCCCAGGCGCGCCGTGAACTGCAGATTCCTCTGGTGCTGATGGGTTATTACAATCCGGTTTTTCGTTATGGGGTCGAGCGCTTTGCCCGTGATGCCGTGGCAGCTGGTGTCGACGGTTTGTTGCTGGTTGACCTGCCACCGGAAGAAACCACTGAAATCAAACCGGCGACCGCTGCTGCCGGGTTGCCCTTGATCACCCTGCTGGCGCCGACGACCCCGTTGGAACGATCCAGGCGCCTGGCGGCTGCAGCCGAAGGATATATCTATTATGTGTCGATGACCGGGGTCACCGGAACCCAGGCGGTATTGCCGGCAGCTATTCGTGACGTGGTGATCGAGCTTAAAACCCTGGCGCCCGTGCCCGTAGCCGTTGGTTTTGGTATCAGTACCCTGGCCGATGTTCAGGCGGTGGCTGAATTTGCCGATGCGGTCGTCGTCGGCAGTGCCCTGGTCAGGATTATCGGCGAGCACGGGTCGGATGAGGCCTTGCTGGACAAGGTTGCTGCCTTTATTGAATCGTTGAAACAGGGCTGCAAAAGATAAATTCATATAATGAGGTTGTGACCCCGACTGACGATTCATTTTAAGTGTTTGAACTGCTTAAAAAGCATGACATCTGCCGGTTCACGAACCACTAAAGAGGTTGAGCATGGTTTGGTTTCGTAAGAAAAAGTCGTTGACGGCTTCAGTTGAGAAAAAAAATGTTCAGGTTCCTGAAGGGGTCTGGACCAAATGTAAAAACTGCCAGGAAATTATCTACTGCAAAGAGATTGAACGTAACTTCAACGTTTGTCCGAAGTGTGACTATCATTTTCGCATCGGAGCCAGGGAACGCATTGATTTGATTATCGATGCCGGAACTTTTGTGGAGATGGACGCAAAAATGCGTTCGGTCGATTTTCTCGACTTCAAGGATACAAAAAAATACAAGGAGCGGATCAAGGCTGCGGTTAAAAAGGCCGGTGACGGTGATGCGGTCATCTGTGGCGAGGGCCAACTTGACGGTCTGCCGATAGTGGTTGCCGTGTTTGATTTCTCCTTCATGGGGGGGAGTATGGGCTCCGTGGTTGGTGAGAAAATTACGCGGGCCATAGAAAAAGGGTTGGAGACCCAGGCTCCGGTACTGATCTTCTCTTCGTCGGGGGGGG
>RRYU01000642.1_pt1 | contig 19130 bp, 15 predicted proteins | sample 2162651 | NCBI WGS metagenome assembly RRYU01 (sample SAMN10267283, study PRJNA491782) | microbial mat metagenome | isolation source: biomat in the production well | place: Japan: Minami-Kanto gas field, natural gas well KTG3 | collected 2017-06 | reverse complement strand
CCCTCCGGCCGCACTTCAGTATCGAGATCGGCGGCGTCGGGATCGAGCAGCACCGCTATGTCCTTGAGCAACTGGGCAATGCCCTGCAGCAGCAGCAGCACGGCCCCCAGCGGCAGGGCGAACTTGATAGGCCAGTACTGGATTCCCCACTCGGTGAAGGAGACCTCACCCACCTCAAAGGAGTCGTTGAAGAAGATCCAGCCGGTCACCATCAGGGTGATAGTAAAGATGAAGAAGAAAACTGAGCTGAGCAGATCGACGACCGCCTTGAACCGTTTGCTCAGACGCATGTAGATCACGTCCACGCGGACATGGGCGCCCTCGCGCAGGACATAGCCGCCGGCCAGCAGATACTGCATGCCGAACATCAGGAACATGCTCTCGTGGGCCCAGTTGGTGGGTGAGTTGAAGACATAGCGGGCGATCACCTCGTAGTAGTAGACCACCACAGCCAGGATCGACCAGAAGGCGACAAATTCACCAATCATTGCATTGAGACGGGAAACCGCCCGGATGAATAGCAGAGGTTCCCTACGGTCGTCATGCTCCTGTTCCACCACCGGACAATGGAAGCCCTCCGCGAGTTGAGCAGGTTCAATGCGGTTACGTTCGCGCACCAACTTCGGCAGCAGCAGGGCGTCGATCAGCATCAGCGCCACCAGCAGTCCGCCAAGCCCCATAGCGGCCTGGTCCCAGCGCTCACTCGTCTGCTCCATGGGAATGATGGCCGTCCGAGCTTCAAGCAGACCCTGCAAGGCCTTTTCCCGCTTTGCCTCGGCACCACGGCGTCCCTTTGTTACCGCTTTCTCTGCCCGCTGCAGTTTAAATTCCGCCAGCTTGATGACATTACTGGCCCCGGAAAGCTCATCCCGCGCAACCCGCACCTCGGCGTTCACCACCAGGATACCGACAAACAGCAGGATAAAAGCCAGCGCCCAGCGACTCTTCACATACAAGCGGTGCATACCGATGAAACCGCCGGTCAGTAGCAGGAAATAGCCCAGGGGCAGTGAAACAGGCGATGCCTTGGCACTGCCTGTGTCCGCCCTCCGAAAGAGAAAAATCGCGCACAGGGGAAATACTACGAGACCGCCCCAGTACAACCAGTGGGGCAGTACAAAATTCAGTTCCGGCATAATGAATTTTCTCTTGTAGGCATCCAGCTGACCGGCTGACACCACTGGAAGTCATGAGCGGGGTCATCACACCCGAAGGTGCAATGCCCCTGACTCAATGCGCTGGTTGATTTAGGCTTTCAGGCTCTGGCCCTTGATCATGTCGGCGTCGACATAACCCAGGGAACCCGACATCATGTAGTCGAGCTGGATCTTGAATGCCTTCGCGGCATAGGGGTCCTTGTTGGCCCATTTGAACCAGAGAGGAACGGCCAACTGGGTGAAGGCCTCCACGTCGTCCTGGGAGAGACGGGTCACCTCGGTGCCGGCGGCATTGAGCTTCTTCCATGCCTCCTGGTCAGCGGCCTGGATGGCGGCATGATGCAGATCGGAATAGGCATGCACCTCCATCTCTACGAACTGTTTCATCTTGTCCGACAGCTTGTTCCAGGATTTCTGGCCCACGGTGAGGTCCATCAAATCCACCGGCTGATAGATGGACATGAAGCCGGGAGGCCCCATGGAGATGTATTTGGTCACCTGATGAAAACCCAGGGCGTAGTTGATGGCAGGCCCCACATAGTCCGCCACGTCGATGGTGCCTTTTTCCAGGGCCGGGAAGATCTCGGATCCGGGAAGCAGGGTGGTCTTGGCGCCTGCGGCCTGGAACAGTTCCGCCACCATGCCGCCGGGCAGGCGCATCTTACGGCCACGAAAATCGTCTATGGAACGGATCGGCACCTTGGAATGGATGATGTTTGCGCCGTGGTGTATCGGTCCCACATAGTGCAGGCCCATTTTTCCGAAGGCCTCACGCGCCACTTCTATGCCGCCCAGTCCGTAGAAAAAGACGTCCCATTCATGCGGCTGGCGCAGACTCAAGGGGTAGGAGCTGAAAAAAACCGCCGAGGGCATACGGCCCGCCCAATACAGGGTGAAGGGGTTCATGGCGTCTAAAACCCCGTTCTTCACCGCATCGAACAACTGGAATTCACCCACCACATCCTTGGCGCCGAAGGGCTTGAATGCCAGTTCACCGCCGGTCTTCTCAATGATGCCGTCACACCACTTCTTGAAGATCTCCAGTCCGATGCCGCCCGGCCAGGAGGTTTGAACCTTCCAGGTGGTAGTCTGAGCCGCCTGTGCATTGCCAATGAATGGGGCGCCGGCAATAGTCGCGGCGCCAGCCGCTGCTGTGCCCTGCACGGTTTTCTTAAGGAAATCGCGCCGCCCGTTGTCCGGCTGAATAACATGATTGCTCTGGCTATCGTTTTGTTGTTTTTTCACTGCATTCCTCCATCGATGATGAATAAGGAAGCCCTGCATGAATCGAGCATCCACATTGCAGGCTCTACTCCATCCAGTAGATTCCTTAGCGTAAATCGAATGGGCTCCCGCCCATCGATTCATTTTAATTGAGCGCCTGAGCCACTATCGGCACCTAAGTCAACTACCCGCCTCTCCGCGCATGTGGATCCTTGCTTGCCTACACGAGTGTAGCGTGATCATCTGCTATGCCCGCCTTGATCACGTCCAGCACATGTGATCCACGCGCGGATTTTAGATTCAAGAATAAAAAACATCAATTTGCCCAAGGGTTCAAGAGTCCTGCCCCGCTGCCGACATTACCTCCATGAATGAGGTAGAAGTCTTGAGCGCGATTTCCCTGTCAACGTCCCTCAAGGCAATCATTGGTAAGTCGAGGACTGATCTTGAGTTTATTCTGAGCTTATCCTGGTTAATCTGACATGGGCAATAACAGGAACGGATTAGTCTTCGTTCTCAAGCGGCGTCGTGCCTGGGGACTTACGCTGATCGAACTTTTGTTGGCGCTCGCCATTCTAGGGGTGGTGACATCCATTGCCTACCCTTCCTACCGGGAATTCATATTACGCGCTGAGATCGCGCAGGCGATTGCCGACATTGTGTCCCTGGACTTCAGGATCGAGCGCTACAATCTGGAAACCGGCGGCTATCCTGACACCCTGGATGACGTTGGCGGATCACCCATAGACCCCTGGGGGGCGCCCTACGAGTATCTCGGAATAGAAGCAGCCCTCAGCAAAGACAAGGGCAAGGGCAAGGGCAAGGGCAAGGGCAAGGGCAAGGGCAAAGACAAGGGCCGGGTGCGCAAGGACAAAAGTCTGCACCCGCTCAACTCCGACTACGATCTCTACAGCAAGGGGCCGGACGGCCGCAGCAACGCACCGCTGACCGCGAAGGCGAGCCGCGACGATATCATCAGGGCCGGCAACGGTACCTTTGTAGGCATCGCCGAAGACTACTGAGCGAACGCTCTCCATGCACATCGACACCTCGTTTTTGCGCAGCAGACTCGCGGTTCGTATATTCCTGCTGTACGTCATCACCGCGCTGGTGCCCGTGACCGCTTTGATCCTGCTGGCTCACTTCCATTTCAGCGAGCAGTATCGGCAGAACCTTGAGCAGGGCCTGAGGGAATCAACCAAGAGCTATGGTATCGGCTTGTACGATCGCCTGAGGCACGCCGATGAAGTATTGCGCTCGATCAGTGCAAGCGGAAAGGATTCCACGGCTCTGATCCGGCTGGCCCAAGACCTGCTTCCCGCCGATTATCTCGGACTGGCCATCATACCAAATGACGATCGCCCACCCGTATACATGGCCGGAAGCGAAGCTCGCTTCAAAGGGCTGACCCGGCTTCCCGAGCAGCCGGACCCGTCGCTTGCGGATGCCAGTCGTGTCGTATTGCTGCAGGCAGCTAATAGGTCGGTGCACATTGCCCTCGCGCGCGACCTGCACACCGGCCCGCATGCGGGCGCCGAACTGCTCGCCTGGCGCGCCCCCGACTATCTTTGGGGCTGGTCCGACGAATTCGACCTGCGCAGCAGCATCTGCGTATTGGGGCCGGGTTCCCTGCGCCTGTTCTGCTCTGATCAGCGTCTGCAGCAGTTTCTTCCCCGGCAAAGTACGGACACCGCTGCAATGGGTAAAGACATGCCGATAGAGACTCGCATGCCCGGCCTTATCGTACAATCCTGGGACTTGTTCATTGGCAGCGCTTTTCGCGGCCACCAGTGGCACATCCTGCAGGCTATGCCAGAGGCGGACCTGCTCGAGGAACTGAGCGGATTCAAGGACATTTTTCTGCGTTTCCTGTTGTTGACCCTGCTCCTGGTCGCTTTTCTCTCGGTACACCAGATCCGCAGGAGCTTCACCCCGCTGGCGGCCCTGATGGACGGAATCCGCCGCATCGGCAAAGGCGAGTTCAATTCCCGGCTTGCCATAGAGAGCCGTGACGAATTCGGCGCCCTGGGCCAGGCCTTCAACCACATGGCGGAGCGCATTCACAATCAACTGCAGCGCCTTACGGCCCTGTCCCAGATCGATAGAAGCATTCTAGCCCGCAAACCGACCACGGACATCATCGCCGATGTGCTGCATGAGGCCCCGTCGATCCGCGGTGTGAAATTCGCCGCTCTCGCCTTGGCGGACCGATCCATGCCCAATACTTTCGTGGTGTACTTTGCCCGCAATGAGCCTGCGGACGCAGGTTCTCTATTGCAACAGGTCCACACCTTGAGTCCTGACGAAAAGACCCTGCTCAAGGCTGGGGAACTGTACCGGCCTGGCATTGCAGACAAGAGTTTTCAGCGCCTGTTCTCCCACCACAGTGTTTCTGGGCAGACACGTCTGCTGCTCTCTCCTGTGCACCTGGAGGAGCGTCTGGCTGCGATCCTTTCGGTGGGCTACGACGCTCTTACACCGTTAGAGCCCGAAGACAGTACGTCCGTGGAAGAGTTGGCCAACCGTGTTGCGGTGGCGCTGTCCAACGCGGCCTGGGAGGACAAGCTTCAGCACATGGCCTACCACGATCCCTTGACCGGACTGCCGAACCGGCTGCTCCTGCGCGACCGCCTGGAACAGGCCCTGGCATGGGCGCGAAGATCCCAGGGTAGTATTGCCGTCATTTTCATCGACCTCGACCGCTTCAAGACGGTCAATGATTCCCTGGGCCACAGCAGTGGCGATGCCCTGCTGTGCCACCTCGCCCGTGCCCTGGCCACGGGACTGCGCGGAGAAGACACCCTGGCCCGTCTGGGTGGGGATGAATTCGTCGCCCTGATAAGCGACCTGAACCGGGACCGGAACAGCGGGAATGGCGCAGCGGTCATCGCCCGCAAGCTGCAGGCCGCCGCCACTACCCCCTTCTTCGTCGAGGACCGCGAGATCAGGCCGACGGCCAGCCTCGGCATCGCCCTGTTTCCTGACGATGGGACGGACGCCGAGTCCCTGCTCAAGAACGCGGACGCGGCCATGTATCAGGCCAAGTCCCTGGGACGGGGGACCTATCAATTCTATTCCGGGGAGCTCAACGAACAGTCGCTGCATCGCCTGGACCTGGAGGCGGATCTGCACAGGGCGTTGGAGAATGAAGAGTTTGTTCTTTACTTTCAACCCAAGATCGCTACCAACAGCCGTTTGACCGCCGGGATCGAGGCGCTGGTGCGCTGGGCCCATCCGGAAAAGGGCATCGTCATGCCCGGGGCCTTCATCGAAGTGGCGGAGGAGACGGGCATGATCATCGAACTCGGCCAGTGGGTACTGAACCAGGCCTGTCGTCAGGCGGTGGAACTCGCTCGCATGGGCTTCGGCGACTTGAGCATGGCGGTCAATGTATCGCCACGGCAGTTCCGTGAGGCCGGACTGATCGAACAGGTTCGCGGAGCCCTGTCCGTATCCGGCCTGCCTCCGGAGAAGCTGGAACTTGAAATCACCGAAGGCAGCGCGGTGGAGAACATAGACAGGGCGCTGAATGTGCTGGAGGGCTTTCAGGAACTGGGCGCAAAGATAGGTATTGACGACTTCGGCGTGGGATATGCTTCGCTGAGCTACATGAAACTTTTTCCAGCCAATACGCTGAAGATCGACCGTTCATTCGTATCCAGCCTGGAAACCGATGCCAAGGACAAGGCGATCGTCGCCGCCACCATCTCGCTGGCGCATAGCCTCGGCCTGAATATCGTCGCCGAGGGCGTGGAGAACGAGGTCCAGTTTCGCTTCCTGCAGAGCCACGACTGCGACATGATCCAGGGTTATCTGTTCAGCAGGCCACTGCCGTTCGCGGACCTCGTCAAGCTGCTGCAGCGTGAACGGCAGCAGGGGGCAGCCAGTTCCGGGAATGAAGCCGCTCGCTGATGCTGGTGGTTTCAGGCAGAGACGCTTGCACGAGCCAGGCCGGCACCAGGCAGTCATTTGTGTGCATGCCCATGGATGCGAACGCGGCCCACACATTGAACAAGGCAAGCAGCCGTACATCCTATTGCCCGTTTACAATAGATCCGACCGCGCACTCGGTATGCGGCTTGCCAGCACCCGCTCCACCGTATCCACGATGGTCTGGGTCTGGGGATCGATCTCGATATTCACCCGGTCGCCGGGGCGGCGCCCGCCGATGGTGGTGCGGGCCAGGGTCTCCGGAATCAGGTTGACATTGAATTCGTCGCCCTGCACCTCGCCGATGGTGAGACTGATGCCGTCGATGCCGATATAGCCCTTGGTGAAGACGTATTTCATCCACTGGGACGGCAGGCGCATCCATACCTGGTGGTTGTTCTCGCTCTCCAGCACCCGGCTGACCTCGGCCATACACAGGATATGGCCCGACATCTGGTGACCGCCTATCTCATCGCCGAAACGGGCCGCCCGCTCCACGTTCACCCGGTCGCCGACGGTCAGTTCTCCCAGATTGGTCACGCGCAGGGTCTCCCGCATCAGGTCGAACCCCACCAGGCCGGCGTCAATCTCGACCACGGTCAGGCAACAGCCGTTGTGGGCCACCGATGCCCCCGCCGCCAGCCCGGGCAGCAGCCCTTCCGGCAGGCGCATACGCAGGCTGCGGAAGTCCTTGCCGTCCCGGATCTCCACCACTTCCGCCGTACCCTGCACTATGCCCGTGAACATATCAGCCGTAGACCTTGTGCGGCAGCCAGGTGGCCAGTTCCGGCCAGAATCCCAGCAGGGCCAGCACCAGCAATTGGATCAGGATGTAAGGTGCCACCCCCCGGTAGATGTCGGTGGTGCGCACCGTCGCCGGCGCAACGCCGCGCAGGTAGAACAGGGAGAAACCGAAGGGCGGTGTGAGAAACGAGGTCTGTAGATTGATGGCGATCATCACCCCCAGCCATACCGGATCCAGCCCCATGGCCAGCAATATGGGTCCGACTATGGGCACCACCACGAAGGTGATTTCGATGAAGTCGAGGATGAAACCCAGCAGGAACATGATGAGCATCACCACCGCCACCGCGCCCACCACTCCGCCGGGCAGATTGGTGAGCAGGTCCTCCACCACCTCGTCACCACCGAAGCCGCGGAATACCAGGGAGAAAATGGAGGCGCCGATAAAGATCAGGAACACCATGCTGGTGACCTTGGTGGTGCCGCGAATGACCTCGCGCATAGTGCCCAGGTTGAGCTGGCGCTGGCTGGCGGCCAGCAGCATGGCGCCCACCGCACCCACCGAGGCCGCCTCCGTGGGCGTGGCCAGGCCGCCCAGGATGGAACCCAGCACCGCGGCGATCAGCAGGATGGGCGGCACCAGCACCTTAAGCACCCGGCGCATCAACTGAGCCAGGTTGGCGTCACGCTCATCCTCGGGGATGGCTGGCACCTTGGCGGGTTGGAAAAAGGCGACGCCGATCTGGTAGAAAATGTACAGCATTACCAGCATCAGGCCGGGAATGATGGCGCCGACGAACAGGTCGCCCACGGAGACGGTTTCCGGCGTGAACACCCCCATGTCCAGTTGGGCCTGCTGGTAGGCGGCGGACAGCACGTCTCCCAGGATGACCAGAATGATGGAGGGCGGGATGATCTGCCCCAGGGTGCCGGACGCGCAAATAGTGCCGGCCGCAACGGAAGGCGCATAATTGCGCCGCAGCATGGTGGGCAGCGACAGCAGACCCATGGTCACCACGGTGGCGCCCACGATGCCCGTACTGGCGGCCAGCAACATGCCCACGATGGTGACGGAGATCCCCAGGCCCCCGCGCAACGGGCCAAACAGTGCGGCCATGGTATCCAGAAGGTTCTCCGCCACCCTGGAGCGCTCCAGCATCACACCCATGAAGACGAACAGGGGCACCGCGATCAGGGTCTCGTTGGTCATGATGCCGTACAGGCGGTTCGGCAGGGCCTGCAGGAAGGCGTCGTCGAACCAGCCGGACATGGACCCGAACCAGGCGAAGGCCAGGGCGGTACCGCTCAGCGAGAAGGCCACGGGATAACCCAGCAGCAGCACGCCGCAGACTGCCAGGAACATCAGCAGCGGCATCCACACTTGCATGTCCATCAGGTCTTGCCCCCGGCCGCGGGCAGTTGCGCATCGAGCCGTTCGATTACCCCTCCCAGCAGCAGCCGGCAGCGCAGAATGCTTACAATGCCCTGAATCAGCAGCAGTACGGACATGACTAAAATCATGCTCTTGAGCAGGTACACGCCGTCCAGACCCCCGGCCTCGCGCGAACCCTCGTGCATGCCCCACGACCTGAGCACATAGTCCCAGCTGATGAACAGAATGAACAGGCATACGGGCAGCAGCAGCAGCAAGCCACCGAGCAGGTCGACCCAGGCCCGCGTGCGCTCGGAGAAGCCGCGGTAGAAGATGTCCACCCGGACATGCCCCTGATAGCGCAGGGTGTAGGCGGTGCCGGCCATGAACAGCACAGCGTGCATGTAGGTCACCGATTCCTGCATGGCGACCCAGCCCAGGTCGAAGGCGTAGCGCAGCAGCACCACGGCGAAAGTGACCAGCACCATGCACAGGGAGAGCCAGGATACCAGCCTCCCGACCCACTCGTTCAGCGCCTCCAGGACACGCGCAATTTTAAGCAGGATGTGGTCCATACGGGTTGGTATTCAATCGACGATCCAGTTTCAGAACCGGTACAGTATCCACTGGGGCACACCGGTGTTCCAGGGCCGGTCATCGCGCACGTCCATCTGACCATCGCCATCGGTGTCCATCAGGTAATAGGGGGGACCGGCAACCGGCTGCACCTTCACCATGTAGACCTGGCCATTGGCCCGATACTCATAGATGGTGCCCTTGTCAGACTCGATGATGGTCACCTCCGGTTCCAGCGCCTCGCCGCTTTGCACTGGATCGGGCAGGGTTGGAGGCTGCGGGACATCGGAAACCGGCTCTTGTGCAAAGGCCGATGACGCCATCGAGAGGGTTAAAACCGCCATCAATCGTTTCATAAAATCCTTCCAATGCATCCGCCGGGCAAGACGCCGATGCTTTGCGTGCCCATGCTATTACAGTTCGAGCAGAATTTCCCGCTCCATCTCGGAGGGTTCGAAACCGCGGGACTCGTAGTGGGCGAATATGGCATCCACCACTTCCTGCGGTTGCTCATAGACCTGGATCAGGTCCATATCCTCCGGGCTGATGGTCCCATTGGTCACCATGGAATCCCGCAGCCAATCCAGCAGTCCCTGCCAGAAACTCCGCCCCATCAGGATGATGGGGATGCGATGGGTCTTGCCGGTCTGCACCAGGGTCAGGATCTCCCCCAATTCGTCCAGGGTACCGAATCCGCCGGGCAGCACCACGTAGGCGGAGGCGTATTTGACGAACATCACCTTGCGCGCGAAAAAATGCCGGAAGTGCAGGGAGACATCCTGGTAAGAATTGTCTATCTGCTCGTGAGGCAGTTGTATATTGAGTCCCACACTGGGTGATTTCCCCTCGAAGGCCCCCTTGTTGGCCGCCTCCATGATACCCGGGCCGCCGCCGCTGACCACCGCGAAGCCGCTGTCTGACAACAGCCTGGCGGTTTCCTCCGCCAGTCGATAGGAAGGATGCTCCGGTGGGAACCGGGCGGAACCGAAAAAACTGACCGAGGGCCTGATCTCCACCAGGCGCTCGAAACCCTCCACGAACTCCGCCATGATCTGGAAGATGCGCCAGGACTCGCGGGTGAGCTTGCCATCCCGGACCGGATAGGTGATGCGGGTATTGCCTGTTTTGGAGCCCATATCAAACCCTGCTGGAAATCATTCTATGGGTGGTGATAATACACGCTCTTCCCAAGCATCAAACAATAGTGACGACAATCATGAAAACAGGAATCATCGGCCTTGGGGCCATGGGCCAGGGCATGGCCGCAAATCTGCACCGTGCCGGGCACTTGAACTGCGCCTGGAACCGCACCCGGTCCAACGCCCAGGCATTTGCCGATGAACAGGGCATGCAACTGCAGGACAGACCGGAACAAGTGGCCGCCGAGTGCGAACTCATCATCACCTGCGTGTCCGCCGATTCCGACCTGCATCAGGTCATAGACGCTCTCTTACCCAAGCTGCGGCCGGGCTCGGTCGTGGTGGACTGCTCCACCGTCGCCGCCGACACGGCACGCGACCTATACAAGCAGACCGCTGAATACGCTGTTTCCTTTCTCGACGCCCCCGTCTCCGGCGGTGTGGAAGGGGCGCGTCAAGGCAAGCTGGCCATGATGGTGGGCGGTGACAGCGATGCGCTGCAGCGGGTACGCCCGATTCTGGAGACCATGACGGCGCGCATCGTGCATATGGGACCCAGCGGTTGCGGCCAGGCCACCAAGGCGGTGAATCAAATCATGGTCGCCGGCATCAACCAGGCGGTCACCGAAGCCCTGGCATTCGGTGCGGCGCAGGGGCTGGACCTGGAGCGCGTCATCGATGTGGTGTCCCAGGGAGCCGCCGGCAACTGGTTCCTGCAGCACCGCGGCCCCAGCATGACCCAGGGCCGTTTCGATCCCGGTTTCAAGCTCGCCCTGCACAACAAGGATCTGCTCATCTGCAGGGACATGGCCAGGGGCAGTAACATGAGCCTGTCGGTCCTGGAGCAGACCCTCAGCGACTACAAGCCGCTGATGGAAGCCGGTCATGGGGACGAGGACATCTCGGCGCTGTACCGGTTGAAACGACCCGACCCAAACCCGAGCGGGGCATAGGCCCCATCCCATGGCAGACAGGCTCAACCCCCGCCAGCAGGAGGCGGTGAAATACATCGATGGCCCCCTGCTGGTATTGGCCGGCGCCGGCTCCGGCAAAACCCGGGTCATCACCCGTAAGATCGCCCACCTGATCCGCCAGGGCATACACGAGCCGCGCCACATCACCGCCGTTACCTTCACCAACAAGGCGGCGCGGGAGATGAAGGCACGGGTCGGGCAATTGCTGCGCAAGGACAACACCCGGGGGCTGACCGTCTCCACCTTCCATACCCTGGGGCTGAACATCGTTCGGCGCGAGCATCAACTGCTGGAATACAAACCCGGTTTCAGCCTGTTCGATGCCGAGGACAGCGCCGCCCTCATCCGTGAACTGCTGCGCAAACACGCCATGGACGAGGACACCGCCGTCTCCGGTCTGCAATGGCAGATATCCAGCTGGAAGAACGCCCTGCTGGAGCCGGCCGCCGCCCGCTCCCAGGCCGAAGATGCGCCTCAATTGCACGCCGCCACGCTGTACGAGGAGTACCAGCGCAGTCTCAAGGCCTACAATGCGGTGGATTTCGACGACCTCATCGGCCTGCCGGTCTATCTGTTCCGACGCCATCCCCAGGCCCTGCAGCGCTGGCAGTCGCGCATCCGCTACCTGCTGGTGGACGAATACCAGGACACCAACGGGGCCCAGTACGAAATGGTCAAACGCCTGGTCGGCCTGTCCGGGCGTATCACCGTGGTGGGTGATGACGACCAGTCCATTTATGCCTGGCGCGGCGCGCGTCCGGAAAACCTGGCTAAACTGCACGAGGACTTCCCGCAGCTCAGGTTGATCAAGCTGGAGCAGAACTACCGCTCCACCGGCCGCATCCTGCGCAGCGCCAATCAACTCATCGGCAACAATCCCCACGTGTTCGAAAAGCGCCTGTGGTGTGACCTGGGCCCGGGCGACCCCCTGCGCATACTCAGTTGCCGCGATGAAAAGCATGAGGCGGAGAAGGTGGTTTCAGAGATCCTGCACCACCGTTTCACCCAGACCGGGGAACACGGCGACTATGCCATCCTGTACCGGGGCAATCACCAGTCGCGCCTGTTCGAAAAGGCGTTGCGGGAACACAACATCCCCTATTTCCTCAGCGGCGGCACCTCCTTCTTCTCCCGCGGCGAGATCAAGGACCTGATGGCCTACCTGCGCCTGCTGGCCAATCCGGAGGACGACGCCGCCTTTCTGCGCATCGTCAATGTGCCGCGCCGGGAGATCGGTCCCGGCACCCTGGAAAAACTGGCCGGCTACGCCCAGCAGCGCGCCTGCAGCCTGCTGGCCGCCTGTGGCGAGATGGGTCTGGAACAACACCTGGACGCCCGCGCCCGCGCCCGGGTCGGGACTTTCACCGAGTTGGCGCTGCGCTATGCCCGACGCGCCAGGAGCGACGACCCGATAAAGACCGTGCACGACCTGGTGGACGAACTGGAATACCGGGACTGGCTCAGGGACAGCAGCACCAGCGACAAGGCCGGGCAGCGGCGCGTTGAAAACGTGGAAGAACTGATCGACTGGCTGGGCAATATGCGCAAGGGCGATCTGCAGGATGCCCCCTTGGCGGATCTGGTCAACCGTCTGGCCCTGATGGATGTGCTGGAACGCCAGGCCGAGCAGGAAGGCGGCGACCGGGTGCACCTGATGACCCTGCATGCAGCCAAGGGCCTGGAATTTCCCCATGTGTTCCTGGTCGGCATGGAGGAGGAACTGTTGCCCCACCGCACCAGCATCGAGGAAGACAATATTGAGGAAGAGCGCCGCCTGGCCTATGTGGGCGTGACCCGCGCACGCCGCACTCTGACCCTGAGTCTGGCCAAACGGCGGCGGCGCTACGGCGAACTGACGCCCTGCGAACCCAGCCGGTTTCTCGCCGAACTGCCGGAGGAGGACCTGGTATGGGTCGGCGGCAAGAGCGCGGCCGCCAAGGAAGAGAGCCGCAAGCGCGGCTCACTGCACCTGGCCAGCCTGAAAGGGGTGCTCGGCTGATCCTCCCCCTGATGCTGCGGCACTCGCCTGCAACAGTCTCTCTACACCGTTCTACCCGGATACAGCCGGCAGGGTCGCTGCGCCTGTTCCCCGCTACAGCTTGGGAAGAAAATCTCCGGTATTGGTCTTGTAGACCTTGAACCAGTCTCCGTCCACCCACACCCAGCTTTCCTGGAGCCGGGTCTGTGTGGGCGGCAGGGTCTTCATTTCGTATCCCACTTGAAAACCGCTCGACCGGAACCCCACATCGACGTCGACCGTGGCGCGGTTTTCCACGATTTTCACGCTGCCCTCGTCCAGTTCATACTCAAGGTACTGAATCTGTCCGACCCTGGAAGCGAAGATGTTGGCATTGCCCCTGGCCTGATAAAACGGGTCCAGGAGATGGTAGCCCTTGGTGAAATCAGCTTTCAGATAGGCATCCCAGAACTCCCGTATGCGCTGCAGCAGACGTGCGCGTTGTGCAGTTCCATCGGGCGGATTCGCGCCGATCCCGCTGCAGGCATTGGCGGCCAGGCAAGCATAGTCGAGCTGATGCTGAGCCAGCCGGAATGAACGTTGCATCGGATTGTCGGCGTCGCCGTGCTGCCAACTGATCGCCAGACGCCCTGCCTGGTCGGCCGCAAGGTCCGGGAATTGTGCATAACCGACGCCGCCAGGGGGATCGAGACGCAGGTCCTGTTCCAGCCAATGATCGCCAAGGTCCAGGGAATAGTTGAGATACAGTCGTGGCCGAATCTCCCTGAGATCCTGCCATACAACCAGAATCCGTCCCTCGGCATCCAGGGCGACGGCGGGCGCCAGGGAATGGGCGACACCGGGCAAATTGCGGTTCAGCCGTGTCACCTTGCTCCAGGTGGTTTCCGAATGGCGGCGGCAGACGGTAAAGACATCCGACTTGCGTGCAGCGAGCCGGAAGGGCCCCGGCCACACCAGGCACATATCACCGCGAATGTTGCTCACGGCATTGAAACCCGTGCTGGCATCCGCCTGGGTCCCGGGCAAGGTCTCAGGCCCGCTCCAGGTCACGCCTGCATCCTTGGAGTGCAGGAATTGAAAACCGTGACCATCGGTAAAATAGAATACATACAGTCCAGAGTCGGTAATCAATGCCCTTGGCGTTCCCATGCCAAGATCGCTGACTGCCAGGGTCTGCGCCTCATCCCAGGTGTCCCCGCCATCGCCGGAGCTGCGCAGCATGAGCGACTGCCCGCCCTTCCCGGCAGTAATCCAACCCACCACCACCCGATCAGCTGCTGCTGAAACAAAGGGGTCAAACACAGCCCCTTCTCCACCATCCAGTGGCAATGGACGGGCCAGCCATGTCTGACCGGCGTCCCTGGTTCGGTTGAAATACAATCGATGGGATGCGCCGCCCGTATCCAGCCAGGCCGCATAGAGTTGTCCCGTGTTGCCCTGGGCGATCCTGGGGTGATTGCTGCCCGCGGAGGAACTCAGGCGCTGCGGTGGAGACAGGGTCTTTCCCCCATCGCCGGACATCCGCGCATACAGATGGCGTTCGCCACGGCGCTCACCGGATTTCGCAACACCCCGCCATAACAGATAGAGGGTCTCTGCATCCGCGTACAGACCGACAAAGGAGTTTCTGCCCCCGTTCCCTGGTGTCACGGGCACGGGTGAGGCATCCGCCTGCGAGCGCAGCCACAGGCGTCGCGCGGGATCGAAATAGGCCGTCCACAGACGCCCCCGGTGAAACAGGGTCTTGGGAGCCTCGTCCGGGGTGGAGTACAGGGTGGGGACAGGATCTCCATTTCCGGCCAGGGCCTGGAGGCTGCACAGGGCCAGCAGCAGGAATGACAGCATGCTCATGAAAAAGGTTTGCCCTACTCGCACGGGGTTGCAGAACGCTGAACGGGCAGTCAGGCTGCCCGCTCAGGAGGAGCCGGAAGGGCGCCGCCCGCCCGGCGTGAAACAGGCTCAGAAGTCGGTCCGGTTGGCACTGGTGTACACGGACTGCAACGCGCCCGTGATGGCGGTCGTGGTCTCCATTTTGTTCACCAGTATGCCGCGATGCTTGCTGAAGGGAGCCTGGTTGCCGTCCGTCTCCGGGTCCAGGTCGCGGATCTGGACATGGGCCCAACCGCCGGCCGCAGCCTGGCTCAGGGCGGCACCGGGCAGGAAGTCTGACAGCGTGTAGTCACCGAAACAGGTGACCGTGAAGGCGGCCGCACCGCCCAGCAGGTTGCTGTTCACATCGTAGAAGTTGTTGATGCTGCCACCTGTATCCGCCAGCCCGATGGTGGCGGCGGGGATTACCCCGTCCTTGTTCATCTGGAAGTCCACCACCGTCACGTTGATCTTGAGATCGACGATGGAGGGCGCATGCCATATGAGGGTCGGCATCTGGCTTACCGCACTGCCATTGGCGCCATAGGCCAAATCGTCCAGGTTGGCCTCACCTGAACTCTTGGTGTCGTTACTGGCCCGGTACTTGTAGATCTCGCCAGTGGCCACGTTGACCACCGTGGCCTCGCCACTGAGGCTGTGCTCCGCCGAGGCTGAGCCGGGATAGGTTCCGGTATAGGTATAGACCATCAGGTAGCCGTGAAACCCGGGACCGATCAGGAAGCCGGTGGAATTGGTATCGGCAGCAGGAATGGGATCGCTACCCAGGGTCTTGCTGACATCGAAGGTCATGACGTCGTTTGCCTCGGTCGTGCCGAAACCGGCCAGATGCAGACAGTCGTTACCCGCAGTTGACGGATCGTCGTAGCGGTATATCCAATGCACATCCTTGGCCGGGGATTTGTTGACCATGGTGGTGAATGTAAGGTGTCCCGCCCGGGTATCAAAATAGGGGTACAGCAGGGTGTCTGCCTGGGCCAGGGACACCACCGATGCCATCGCGATGACGGAAGCTGCCGATTTGATTCCGGCATGTGCGGGTAAGGCGCGCTTGATAAATCCAATCAAGTTCTTCTTTTTCATTTTTCTTCCCTCTAGTGGACACTCCAAGAGCATGGTTTGGTCTTAAACTCATATCAAATGCTAGTCGCCCGGGTCTGTGAGTTCAATACCCGATTAAAATACTAAGTAATATTAGTCCGAGTAATTTAGTGTGTTATATGTCCGCTGTTGAGTAGAGGAAGCTAGAAAATGCCACGCACTTCTTTGTATTAATTGATATTTCCAAGGATATTACCCGTTCATTCCACCCTGAACCGACTCTCCAGAGACTGCCGGATCATGCATGGATCACGGAATTCAAACTGCCTGAAAACAAAAAGGCCACCAGAAGGTGGCCTTTTTAATACTTATGCGGCGAAACTTACTGGGCGGCGGCGACCATGTGCTCCACGGCGGCCTTGAGATCGGCGTCAGAACAACTGGCGCAGGTGCCGCGGGGCGGCATGGCGGTACCCGGCACCCCATTGATGGCGGATTGCATCAGCGCCTCCATACCCTTGGCGATACGGGGCGCCCAGGCGCCCTTATCTCCGAGCTTGGGGGCATTGGCGGCGCCGGTCATGTGGCATGCCATGCAGAAAGTGTTGTAGGTGGTTTCGCCACTTGCGGCAGCTGCGACAGCCGGGGCAGCCGCAGGAGCCTCAGCCGCCGGAGCGGGGGCAGCCTCGGCGACCGGTGCAGCGGCAGGGGCGGCTTCTGCTACCGGGGCGGGGGCGGGGGCGGGTTGTGCGGGTTTATCAACGTTCACCTGACCGATGGGTTTGATGCGTTCCAGTATTTCTGCATCGGAATCCGCCAGTGCAGTGCCGGACAGGACCAGGCCCGCCAGAATGGAAACCAAACCGATTTTGCGTATCACCTTCAAACCCTCCAAATAGCAGCGGAACCGGGAAATATTAACGTCTTATAATATTCCCATGAAATCGCCGCAGTATACCCCATGCCGAGAAAAAAAAACGACTTCAAGCGAATTCCCCGCCCCCACCCAAGAGCCCCTGCAGGGTCTTCTCCAGCAACACGGATTGGCGCTCTTCGCGCAGGCGCCGGGCAATGACCAGGGCATGCAACTCCTCCAGGGCCTGATCAAAATTGTCGTTGACCACCAGATAGTCATACTCCGGGTAATGGGAGATCTCCGCCTGCGCATCGCGCATGCGCCGCTCAATCACCTCTTCAGTATCCTGACCCCGGGCGGAGAGGCGCTCACGCAGGGCCGCAACCGAGGGCGGCAGGATGAAAATGCAGCAGGCCTGGGGAAAGCGGCGGCGCACCTGCCGCGCCCCCTGCCAGTCGATCTCCAGCACCAGATCCCGCCCGGCCGCCAGGGGTTCCCGCACCGCCTGCTCGGAGGTGCCGTAATAGCAGTCGAACACCTGGGCCTGTTCCAGAAAGGCACCCTGCTCCACCATAGCGGCAAAATCCGTCTGATCCACAAAATGGTAATACACCCCATCTTTTTCACCGGGTCTGGGGGCACGGGTGGTGTGTGACACGGCTACGCTCAACCCCGTCTCCCGTTCCAGCAGGGCACGCAACAGGCTGGACTTACCGGCACCCGATGGGGCGGAGACGACGAACAGATTGCCTTCGAGTGTGCTCATGATGGTCTCCGGACTGATTTTCCCTGTGTGAATGAATCAAGTGATTGTACATGATCTTGTGGCGAGAGCATGGCGGCATCAGTGAAAACGGCTCACAGCTTATCCCCGGGGTATTGCCTCTGGAGGTAACTCGCAGCATTATCCTGGGCCTCTTTAACAAAATCTGCTGATGACCGGCCGCCTGCACACCATCAATCCCTACGACTATCTGGTCAGGCTCAACTCCTGAGTAAAATGTGATAGAAATAATCTATAGATAGATTTTGCGATAGTCGATTATTGGCGATGAACGCCTGCGGTTGGACCTTCATATCTTCCCCGTCATCAATTTCGGAGTTCCACGATGCTGAAACAAGACATGCTCGATAAGCTCAACAACCAAATCAATCTGGAGTTCTATTCCTCCAATCTGTACCTACAAATGGCGGCATGGTGCGAGTACAAAAGCCTGAGTGGTTGCAGCCAGTTCCTGGCAGAACATGCTCAGGAGGAGATGATGCATATGCAGCGTCTATTCGCCTATGTGAACGAAACAGGCTCATTGCCGAAGCTGGGCCAGATAGATGCGCCACCGACCGAGTACGACTCTCTGGCGGATATGTTCGAACAGATCTACAAGCACGAGTGCCTAATTACCAGCGAGATCAATGGGCTCGCAGATGCCTCCTTCCAAGGGAAGGACTATTCGACGTTCCATTTCCTACAGTGGTATGTCGCCGAGCAGCACGAGGAAGAGGCTCTGTTCAAGAGCATCCTGGACAAGATCGAGATGATCGGTACTGAAGGTAAGGGATTGTTTTTCATCGATCAAGAGATCGGAAAGCTTGCAAAGGGCGGCAACGCGGCGGTTGGTGCCGCGCCTGCGCCGGATACAGCATGAACTGGCGCCCTATTGCGATGGATACGGTGCACAGATTGTTATCGGTGAAGGCACCACAAGCGTCGTTCAGCTCGCCTTTGGGGTTACGCCACCACGATCAAAACTTAAACCCTAACTGCCGGTCCGCCGCCGCCTGCTCACTGATGTGGTAGACCCGGCGTAGCGGGATGCGGTGACGCTGTGCAATCTCGGGCACCGTCTCTCCACGAGCCCGGGCTGCCAGCAGGGCCTCGCGGTGGCCCTTGGCGGAGGCCCGGCGGGCCTGGCACTGGAGTTTTTGGTGACGACGGCCACTTCAGCGCGGCGAATACCGGTGCGCTCCGGGTCCCGGGCGGCGCCGATGAAGACCTTCGCGGCGGACTCGGATGGGGAACCTCCATCGAGGACTTTGACAACGATGGTGACCACGACGTCGTCTACGTTGGCTCGCTCGACATCCTTCCGTTTATCGAGAAGTCCAACCCAGGCATAGTCGCCATCAACACCGGTAGCTGCAGCGGCAAACTCGTCTATGACTTAGCCCGCGTGCAACCCGGCAAGCCTGCGCACAGTACTGAGGATTGCGCTTGATACCGGCCAGGTTGCGGCTTACTGTCACTTTCCAAT
>RRYU01009862.1_pt1 | contig 19175 bp, 14 predicted proteins | sample 2162651 | NCBI WGS metagenome assembly RRYU01 (sample SAMN10267283, study PRJNA491782) | microbial mat metagenome | isolation source: biomat in the production well | place: Japan: Minami-Kanto gas field, natural gas well KTG3 | collected 2017-06 | reverse complement strand
GCTTCTGCTTCTGGTTCTGCTGATTATTGCACAATCATTTGTTTATGCTCTTGTATGTTCCTTGCACTTCAAAATGGGCAGTTTTATTAAAAGTCCTACCCTTCAATTTATTTTCCTCGCTCTTGACCTTTTGATAATCAGGGCTATACAAAGATTCTTCGAGTTGCCCGCTGTCTTGTACGATTCCCCTCTTTTCAGTGCGACATTTTACAGCTCCGGCTTCATATTTGCCAATTTTGGCGAGCTTATTTTAAATGTACTTACGTTTTTATTTATTGCAATACACTTTTACAGGCTGTTTCACAATAGTTTAGCCACGCTTTCGAAAAGCATTCAACTGATTAAAATCTTTATCATTTCGATCGTGTTAAATGTGTTGTATATTTTTTATATACAAACTGTTGAAAGCCTGTTATTTCACTCAGCCATTCCACTTTCATTTGCTGAGCTTTATCAACTTAACACCTTAAGCTATTTATCGTTTTTAGTATTAAGCAGCATTACCCTGGCATTTTACCTGGTAGCCAGGGTTATATTGGTAAATATTGTGCGTTGTAAACAAATACAGGCCTTGGGCATATTGTTGTTTTTAGTTTCAATCTGGATCGTGTGGTGGATGGCGGGCAGTTTCATAATCACCGGCTATTTGGTGCTCATTTTACCAGTTCTGTTGTTCGCACATGAGTGGTTTATAAGCAGGACTCAGAAGACAGGCGATGTGTTCAACCAATTTATTTGGCCATTGTTGTTTTTCTCTCTGTTGCTCACATTTGTATTTTACCAGGTTAATCACCGTAAGGGCGATCAGAAATTACAATTGATGGCCTTTAACCTGGGGATTGAATCTGATCCGGTTTTTGAATTCCTGTATTTTTCCTCACAGCCAGCTATTCAGCAGGATACCCTATTCCAAAACATCTTGTACGATCATGTTCTGGATGTGGAAGAGGGGGAGGTAAATCTGAAAGATTACCTGACAGATAATTATCTTAAAGGATACTTTGACCGTTTCAATATTAACCTGACCATCTGCGACAATGATGAGGTTTTAAATATTCAGCCGGAGAATTACCTGGTAAACTGCATGGAATATTTTGATGATCTTTTAAATGCTTTTGGAGAGGAAACGGAAACAGCAGGACTTTTTCTGATCCGTGACAATTTGCAAGGGACTTACTATTTATCTCGCATGGATTTTGCCATGAACAAATCTGATATAACAACAGATACTGTATCAGTTTTTCTGGAGTTTTACTCGAAATTCATTCCAGAAGGCCTGGGTTATCCTGAATTATTGGTTGATGAACGACATGGAATTGGTCAAGACCTCTCAAAATATTCATTTGCAAGATACTCGGATGGAATATTGGTGTACAAGTTTGGAAATTATATGTACCCCACCAAACTCAACGACACAGGCAGTGGGCAACTTTCATTCTTCAATCTCAATGGGTTTAGGCACCTGTCATATCCGGTGAATGACGATTTCAGTTTGATCGTCAGCAAAAAAAGCAAGAGTATTATTGATATCCTTGCGCCTTTTACTTACTTCTTTATTTTTATTGGCCTGCTTGGAATTTTAGTATTTGTTCTTGCTTTCAGACAGCTTTTTTTTCAGCAAGGGTCTATCAATTTCAAGCTGAGACTCCAAATGCTTATTGTTGGTTCTTTATTGTTTTCGTTTGTAGTTATCGGCACAAGTTCAACTTTATATATCCAAAATATTTATCAACAAAAGAATAATGCCATACTAACTGAAAAAACTCAATCTATCCTAATAGAAATAGAACATAAACTAAAGGACGAAAACATTCATACGCATGCCATGGAAGGCTATTTGCATCAGTTGTTGGTGAAGTTCTCCATGGTTTTTTATGCGGATATCAATTTGTATGATGTCAATGGAATGCTCCTGGCCAGTTCAAGACCCGAAATTTTTGAACGTGGGCTTGTATCTGGGTTAATGAACCCTAAAGCTTATCGACAAATGCATCATGCGGGAGCCTTGTTTTATTTGCAAAAGGAACAGATTGGTTCAGCCACTTACCTTTCGAGCTATATTCCATTTGCCGACTCATATGGTCAAACGGTCGCATATATCAACCTGCCATATTTTGCCAGGGAATCAGAGCTTAGGGAAGAGCTGTCGGCTTTTGTGCTTACCTATGTGAATATCTTTTTCCTGCTTACTGGATTATCGGTGATTTTAGCCTTGTTGCTCTCCCGACAATTGACTCGCCCCCTGAGCATGATACAGGAAAAAATGAGATCGGTTAAATTCAATAGCATTAATGAAAAGATTAGCTGGAAAGCCAGGGACGAGATCGGGCAATTGATTGATCAATATAACCATATGATCGATGAACTGGAAAAAAGTGCCGAGCTCCTAACACGTTCTGAACGAGAAAGTGCCTGGAGGGAAATGGCCAGACAGGTTGCCCATGAAATAAAGAACCCATTAACCCCAATGCGACTTAGCATTCAGCATTTATTGAGAGCATGGCAAGAACAAGATCCTGATATTGAAAACAAAATCAAGAGAACCACACAAACTCTTGTCGAACAAATAGATACCTTATCTGAAATCGCTTCGGCTTTTTCTGATTTTGCTAAAATGCCACGCTCCAGGCCCGAAGAGGTAAATCTGGAAGAAATTATCCAGAAAACAATCAGGCTATATAGCGGAATGCAGCACGCCCGGTTCACCTTCGAGAATCACATACAGGAGATTCCTACTATATATGCTGATCAGAAGAACCTGAACCGCGTGTTCAATAATTTGTTTAAAAATGCCATTCAAGCAGTTGAAAAAGGCGAACAGGCACATATCAGGGTTGTTTTAAGCAGCCTAATTGATAACTATCGAATTACGGTTACCGACAACGGCAGGGGAATGACGCCTGAACAAGCTCAAAAGGTATTTACACCTTATTTCACAACAAAATCAAGTGGTATGGGTATTGGATTGTCAATCGTATATAACATCATCACTTCAGCAGGTGGCACCATCAGCTTTGAAACCGAATTGGGCAAAGGCACCACGTTCACAATCCTGCTTCCTACCTATGAAAAGAGTAAAGATTTAACACAAAGTGAATAGTATCGTAAGAAAAGGACCCGAGTAACAGCTAAAGGCACAAATGATCATGAACCAGAACCAAAATGAAACCTAACCCAATCAAAAGCCTTGCAAGTCAAACAGCAGTGTATGGGTTGGGTACCATCGTGCCGCGCCTGTTGAACTATTTGCTTGTTCCATTTTATACACGAGTTTTTGCACAGACTGAATATGGTCAGATAACAGAGTTATATGCCTATGTGGCCTTTTTATTGGTTTTCCTGACCTATGGTATGGAGACTGCCTTTTTTCGCTATGCTCAAAAAGAGGGACGCAAACGGGTGTTCAATACGGCCTGGTCGGGTATTATCCTTACAACCAGCGTCTTTATTGTATTGATGTTGATTTTTTACAGGCCTGTAGCGGGGGCTATCGGGTACTCCTCCGAATCGAGCTATATATTACTTATCGCACTGATTGTTTCACTTGATGCCATAACAGCTGTTCCCTTTGCTTTGCTACGTCAGCAGAATAAAGCACGTGTTTTTGCCCTGATCAAGATTGGCAATGTATCTTTCAATATTGCCTTGAATGTATTTTTTCTTGTTTTAATTCCTGAAAAAGCAGCCCAATGGTCTTCAAACCTCATTGGAACTGATGCGGGTTTGGTTTTGTGGGTATTTGTCTCGAACCTGGCTGCCAGTTTGTTGACATTATTACTTCTTTCACCCTACATTAAAAGCTACCGGTGGAAAATTGATAAAGCCCTATACAAACCCATGTTAAATTATGCCTTACCGGTGTTGGTGGTAGGTCTAGCCGGAATGGTAAATGAAGTAATGGATAAATTACTGCTGAAGCACCTGTTGCCCGAGGGCGAAAATGCATTGGCACAAGTGGGCATTTATGGTGCCAATTATAAACTGGCCGTGCTGATGACCCTTTTCATACAAATGTTTCGTTATGCAGCCGAACCATTCTTTTTTGCGAACGCTGAAAAGAAGGAATCTCCGGAGCTATTTGCCCGGGTAACAAATTATTTCATCATTTTTGGATTGGCTATATTCTTGTTGGTCACATTGTATATTGATTATTTCAAACTATTAATCGGCAAAGATTTTCATGAAGGCCTTCATATTGTACCCATCATACTGCTTGCCAACTTGTTCTATGGTATATTTTTTAATTTATCGATCTGGTATAAATTAACTGACCGAACGCGCTATGGGGCGCTCATTTCATTGATAGGCGCAGCTATTACCTTGGTATTAAATATTATTCTGATACCAATATGGGGCTATTATGGATCTGCATGGGCTCATTTTATTTGTTATTTCAGCATGATGGCCATATCCTTTTTGTGGGGACGGCGGTTCTATAAAGTTCCATATCAATTACTCAGAGCCTTAGGTTATTTTATATTTGCCTTGGGTATCTTTTTTGTTTCTGATTATTATACAAATGAATTATCATTGATGTTTAAAACCATATTGCACTCGGCATTATTTGCAATGTTTTTGATCGTGGTTTTTATCAGGGAGAGACAGAAGTTAAGTCTGACTGGGAGCGACAATGAAGATTGATTACCTTATTATTTCATCAATAGGAATAAACGCTTTTGCGAGCATGGATTGGGCCAATGCTGACAGAAAAAAATTCAATACTTGAGCTCATCATATAATTCTTATTAAATTGCTGCATAAATCAAACCTGACTAACCATGAAAATCAAAACAGCTTTAGCGACACTAGTACTAGTGAATTTTTCGTTTTTTCTGGGTGCAGAAGAGAACCAGGATATAAAAACCGGCTGGAATTTCGGTGCTTTGCCGGCCGTTTCGTTTAATTCTGACCTGGGGTTTCAATATGGGGGATTGATCAATTTATTTAATTACGGCGATGGAAGCCGATATCCCAACTATGACCATATGCTTTATTTTGAGATTTCCCGTTATACCAAAGGAAGCGGTTTATTCAGGTTTTCATATGATAGTGAGGTACTAATTACGGGTATTCGATTGACTTTTGACGCAAGCTACATGCCCGAACAGGCCATCTCATTTCTTGGGTTCAATGGGTTCGAATCAGTGTATAATCGTGATTGGGAGGACGACGAAATCACCACTGATTATAAAAGTCGTATGTTTTATAAGCAGCAGCGAAACATGTGGCGGGTACACACCGATGTGAGTGGCCCTTTATATGGTGAAAAGCTGAAATGGGCAGCAGGCTTTGAAATTTACGATATCAGACCGGCATCGGTTGATATTGACCGGCTGAATAAAGGCCTGGATGACGACAAAAAACTACCATCCGTTGAGGAACAGCCCGGACTTTATGAACGCTATCAGCACTGGGGTCTAATTCCTCAAAATGAAACTGATGGGGGAATGTTTGTAGGACTAAAAGCTGGTTTGGTCTATGACACACGCGATTTCCACCCCAATCCGATGAAAGGCATCTGGACAGATATGATCCTTTATGCTGCCCCAAAACCATTTTCCGATCTTGATGAAGGTTTTATGCGCTTGAGTATTACCCACAGGCAGTACTTTACCCTGGTTCCAAAAACATTGTCCTTTGTTTATCGGCTGTCCTATCAGGGAAATCTTGGCACCCATGTTCCCTTTTATGCCCAACCCCTAATGATAACAACCCAACTTAGGGGTGCTTATTCAGAGGGACTTGGCGGTCAGCGTTCATTGCGTGGAATTTTACGAAACAGGGTGGTAGGCGAAGATTTTATTTACGGGAATCTGGAGTTCAGATGGAAATTCCTTCAAACCAGATTGATCAATCAGAATTTTTATCTCGCACTGAACCCTTTTCTTGATGTAGGCCAGGTGGTCAGAAAAATAGAAATTGAAGATCAGGTGAATTTGCTTAAACAGCAGTATGTCAATGTTGACTGGGATAATTATTTCAATTTTGGATCAGAAAAGCTGCATTGGACAGCAGGAATAGGGTTAAAAATTGTGATGAACGAAAACTTCATTATTTCTGCTGATTACGGGAAGCCTTTTGACCCACAGGATGGTAAAAGCGGGCTCTACATTGGATTGAACTATCTTTTTTGATAATCAACCCCTTAAAGTGAGAAGTAGATTTTAAATAATTTTACAGTCGGTTAATCGTTTATCATTTATCACGAAACAAAGTCGGGTGAACCTTTATACGAGGAAAAAAAAGTGGAAGATATTTTTGGCAAGCATGGCGCTGATCATTATCAGTGCTTCTATTTATTATACCAATAAGTTGGTTGGTGAGTTTGCCCGGCAGGAACGTGACCAGATCAGGGTTTGGGCTGATGCAGTGCAGCGTCGTGCCAGCCTGATGAATTACACCGAAGGTTTTTTTAACGAAGTACGTATACAGGAGCGAAACCGCGTTGAATTATTAACCAAAGCCTATAAAAATGTGATTGAAGGCTCCTTGGAAGCTGAGCTCACACTAGCACTAGAGATCATCAATAACAACACCAGCATTCCCGTGATCATTACTGATGATAATGGGAAAATACTGGGTAAGGCCAACCTGGAACCCAAACATGATACCCTTACCCTACTGCATGGTGAAGCATTACAGGATTTTATGGAGTATGATCCTTTTGTCATGCAGATATCACCCAGGATTAGACAATATTTATATTACAGGGAATCCATCATTTTTACCGAATTGAAAAGGGTTCTGGACGACCTTGTCAGTTCGTTTATGACCGAAGTAGCAGTGAATGCGGCCAGCGTTCCTGTTATTATTACTGACAGCACACGCACCAATGTCTTACAATTTGGAAACCTGAATGAGCGAAACATGGAGAACCCAGATTTTGTCGCAAGGCAGCTCAAGATCATGGCCTCAGAAAATAAGCCCATACAGGTCAATTTTCTTGATCATGGCGCTACTTTTATTTACTACAAAAGCTCGGATCTGCTCGTTAGTATGCGATTCTTTCCGATTGTGCAAATCATTGTTATAGCGCTTTTCCTGTTAATTGCCTATTTGTTGTTCAGTTATGCGCGAAAGTCTGAACAAAACCAGGTTTGGGCAGGAATGGCTAAAGAAACGGCACATCAGATCGGAACACCCTTATCATCAATGATGGCGTGGCTTGAGTTACTTAAGATGGACGAGCAAGCGCAGCAAAAAGAGGCTATCGGTGAGATGGAGAAGGACATACAACGGCTTGAAAATATTACAGAAAGGTTCTCAAAAATTGGATCACCACCCAAGCTTGAAATTGTGGACCTGGTGATCGTTATCAGCGAAACGATTGATTATTTGAGGCCACGAACCTCTAAAAAAATTGACTACCAATTCGATGTTCCTGCTGACACTAAAGTTATGGTACCCTTAAATGCACCACTTTTCAAATGGGTAATAGAAAACCTCTGTAAAAATGCCATTGATGCCATGAGTGGACAGGGAATAATAAGCATACACCTGAAACAGATCAACAACAAAGTCATTATTGATATTAGTGATAACGGAAAAGGCATGTCAAAGTCTGAATTCAAGAATGTATTCAACCCGGGTTATACCAGCAAAAAACGTGGGTGGGGGCTTGGATTATCTTTAGCCAAACGGATCATTCGCGATTACCATAGCGGACGTATCTTTGTGCGTTCATCTGTTCCGGGCGAAGAAACTACTTTCAGAATTATACTTAAAACCTCAAAATCAACTATTTGATATAAAGATTTTAATCTTAAAATTTTCCTTATGAGAATCTTTTTTATCGCCCTAGCTCTCATGATCAATATTGGCCTGAATGCCTCTGCTGAGGTCAATGAAGTCATAAGTCACTTATCCAGACTGAAATTTGATTGGCTAATCGAAAAACAGACCGATTCCCTTCAAAGATACCTTGATGATAACCTGTTGTATATTCACTCAAATGGGGTTGTTGAAAGCAAGGATGATGTCATTCAGAATGTACTTGAGGGTACCATCGTTTACTATGAAGCGGAACTTACAGATATATTGGTAAGAAGCGAACAAAACACTGCAATTCTGACAGCCCAATGCCATATTCATGCTGCCATGAATGAAAACACACTAAAAACCACACTGTTTATAACAGAGGTTTATGTGTTTAAGGATGAGGTGTGGAAGCTAATAAGCAGGCACGCCAGTCGTCTACAATGAAACATAGAAAAGAAAAGCCACCATAATAAGATACGGTGGCTAATGTTAAATGTTTTAAGCTAAGATTATTCCTTAATCAGCTCAAGGTTTACACGCAAGTCAACATTATTGCCAATCAATACACCACCACCGTCAAGAGCAGTGTTGTAGGTCAGGTTATAATCAGTACGATCAAGGGCACTGCTGGCACGAAAACCTGCACGCGTATTTCCCCATGGATCTTGAATGGTGCCCATGAACCTGACATCAAACTCGATCTCCCGGGTAACATCATTCATGGTAAGGTCACCCAACATTTTGTAATTGTTACCTTCTTTTTTCTCAAACGCCTTGCTCTTGAAAGTCATGTAGGGATTGATTTCTGAGTCAAAGAAATCGTCACTGCGCAAGTGATTGTCACGTCTTTCGTTGTTGGTATTTACCGAGGCTGTTTCAATCTGAAACTCAACAGTAATATCTGAGAAATCCTCTGCATCTGATCTAATGGTGCCAGAAAACTGCTCGAACTTACCTGTTACTGTTGCCACCATCAAATGGGTGATTTCGAAAGTGACATTGGAATGAGCATGGTCAATTTTCCACTCGGTGGATTGGCTGAAGCCCAAGGTGGCTACAAGCAATGATTCCGTGGTGCATGCTCACGTTGAGCCGATTAGTCAATGTACTCTTGTTCATGATTTACTTTTGGCCGCAAGTATAGGAGGTTTCCTTAAATTGAATTCTTTACGATTTCTTACAAATTGTTAAAAATATATAACAGAAACTCGAACTAACTTGCTCAACTATAAACAGTATTAACCACCTTTTGTTCAATAACCCGATTGCTGAAGCTATGGCAGGCATCTATTTACATATTCCATTTTGTAAGCAAAAGTGCCATTATTGCAATTTTTTTTCGTTGGCGACCACAAAACACATGGATGCCTTTGTAGAAAAATTACTTTTTGAAATCGAATCTCAGAAAACCTATCTGTTGAATGAGCCAGTTTCGACCATTTATTTTGGTGGTGGCACACCATCACTTTTAAAAACTGATACAGTTCAAATCATCATTGAAAGAATCAAACAATATTTCAATGTGCAGCCTAATGTTGAAATAACACTTGAGGCCAATCCGGATGATCTCAATATGAACGATCTGGTTGCGCTGAAAGAAACGGAAGTGAACCGTCTTAGTTTAGGAGTGCAAAGCTTTCACGATGCAGACTTGCATTATCTAAACCGTGTACATGCTGCCGAACAGGCAAAGAGATCCATATTTCTTGCCCTGAATGCTGGTTTTACTAATCTTACCATTGACCTGATTTATGGAATTCCCACTTTAACAAATGAGAAATGGTTGGATAACCTTAAACTGTTTTTCGAACTAAAAATCCCCCATCTTTCAGCTTACGCCCTCACCGTTGAGCCAAAAACTGCTCTGAACACCTTGATTAACAGGGGCAAAATGCAACCGGTTGACGAGCAGCAAACCGCAGAGCAATTTGAACTTCTAGTTAAGCAAATGGATGCTCAAGGCTTTGTTCATTACGAGATATCCAATTTCGCCTTACCCGGTCACTATTCCAGGCACAACAGCATTTACTGGACAGGAGGCAACTATCTTGGGCTGGGCCCTTCGGCACATTCATACAACGGCATTACGCGTCAATGGAATGTTTCGAACCTGAACCAGTATATACATGAAAATGACTTTCGCAATATTGTCGAAGATAAGGAAGCGCTTAGCCTGGAACAACGTTACAACGAATATGTGATGACCTCATTGCGAACGATCTGGGGTTGCGACATCGAACATGTGTACAATACTTTTGGAAAAAAAGTTGCCGATCATTGTCATAAACAAGCAAATAAATATATTGAACGTGATCAGTTGGAATTGAAACAAAACCGGTACTATTTACGGCCTAAGGGAAAATTTTTTGCGGACGGCATCGCAGCGGATTTATTTCTCTGATCTTAAACTTTATGCCTGGTTTAACCACTGTGGTTATGAATGCCTAAAAATATGCTTTGATCTGTATACAAAACGGCCTGAATTTACGTTATGGAAAAACTTATTAATTTAGACGAGTTATAAATAAGTCATTAATTCAATCATGAAAATCACTTTCCGGACTTTGGTCGTTATGTTACTACTTGCCTCATCTGTTGCCTGTAAGCACGAGCCTGATGACTTTATCCCCAATCCAGATCCCGACCCAGATCCCGATCCTGTAGTCTTATGTGATCCGGATACTGTTTATTTTCAAAATGATATCTTACCCTTGCTCATACAAAGCTGTGGGGTTATTGGATGCCACGATCCGGGAACAGCTCAGGATGGGGTTGTTCTTACCGACTATGCCTCCGTGATCAACACCGGAGATGTGCGTCCCGGAAGACCTGACAACAGTGAGATATATGAAAAGATCACTGACGATGATGAAGATGACCGCATGCCTCCCCCTCCTTATGACAGATTGAAACCTGATCAAATTGCGATGATACGCACTTGGATCATGCAGGGCGCACAGAACAATGCATGCGAAGAAGAATGCGATGACCAATTGGGAAGCTTTAGTGGCGAGGTTTGGCCGACCATCCAAAAACATTGTCTTAGTTGTCATAGTGGAAGCAGCCCTCAAGGAGGCATCAGCCTGACTAATTATAGTCAGATAGCGGCAATGGCTAATGGTGGCAGGCTGCTTGGCGCAATAAGTTGGCAGTCGGGCTATACAAATATGCCATTAAATGGTAATAAATTAAGTGATTGTGAAATTACACAAATTGAAAATTGGATAGTAGATGGAACACCTGATAACTAAATACAGTAAATACATTATTTTAATTTTTATAGGATCAATTATCCTACCCGGATGTTATAAGGACAATGAAGAGGAATTATATCCCAATGGGGATTGCGATACTGATAGTGTATCATTTTCGGATGAGGTATGGCCGGTGATCAACAACAACTGTGTGATCTGTCATACAGGCGCTGTTGCACCTGTTGGATTGACAATGGGTAATTATGATGAGCTTACTGCTACAATCGGTGCCGGACCCACACGCTTTCTTGGAGCGATCAAGCACGAATCAGGATATTCGCCAATGCCACAGGGAGGAGCCAAACTGGACGATTGTACCATCAGCAAAATCGAAGCATGGATCAATGATGGCATGCCTGATAATTAGTGTTTTGCTGTTACATCTATAGCTATTAACAGGCTTAAGCACAGGCCACTGATTTGATTGACTAAACAAAGTCGTAATACAAATGAAAGCAACAAGCCGATTATTAATTGTACTTGCGTTTTGCACAGGTACATATTCACTAAAGGCACAGGATGATCTTTTTGACCTATTCGGTGAAGACGAACCTGTGATTGAATATGCTTATGCAACATTCAAAACTACCCGTGTTGTATATGGGCACTCGGTTGAAAACCCAGCAGAAGGTAATTTGCTGTTTCTGATCCAGCATAATTTTGGTGCACTTAACAGTGGTGCATATGAGTTTTTTGGACTTGACAGGGCAACCATTCGGCTTGGACTTGAATACGGTATTAATGATCACATTGCAGTTGGAATTGGACGCAGCGCCTGGGAAAAAACCTATGATGGATTCATTAAGGTTAAATTACTGCGGCAGAGTAGTGGGGCAAGAATGATGCCTTTGAGTGTTTCGTATTACGCAAACATGGCATTGAATTCGTTAAGGTGGCAATTTCCTGAACGCACCAATTATTTCAGCTCACGTTTGTCCTATGTACATCAACTTTTGATTGCCCACAAATTTGGAGAGAGCTTCAGCTTACAGCTCAGTCCTACCGTCATTCATAAAAACCTTGTTCCTACCAAGGCTGATAAGAATTTGTCATATGCCATGGGCTTTGGCGGCCGTGTAAAGCTAACCAACAGGATGACTTTCAATGCTGAATACTTTTACTATCCCGAAGACCAAACCACCTTGAACCGAATGGATATTGTTTCTTTAGGTTTTGATATTGAAACCGGTGGCCATGTTTTTCAGCTTCACATTTCAAACGGACAAGCCATGTTTGAGCGCGCTTTTATAACTGAGACAACAGGTAAATGGGGAGGCGGAGATATTTTCTTTGGGTTTAATATTTCACGCAATTTTGTGATCGTCAAACCAAAAGCATTCCGCGAATAGTAACACTGTTATGTCATTGATCGAAATATTTCTTAATTTCGTTGTTAAATCTAAACATTTAATATCCAATGAAAAACAAAACACCTTCGTTTACAATTGCGTTGATCTTCATGCTTTCAGTTGTATCAAGCTGTGTGTCACCTGAAGCTGAAGAACCTGAACCCTCACCAATGGAACAACTTCTGAATAAGTATGTGCAAGTTCCGCTTACTGCCAATATCGACCACCTGAGTGCCAATGAAAAAGAAATGTTGAAGCTTTTATTCAAAGCTTCTGATATCATGGACGACATCTTCTGGACACAAAATTATGGCGATAAAGATGCATTTCTGGCTCAAATTGATGACCCGGCTGCACGACAGTTTGCAAAGATTAATTATGGCCCTTGGGATCAGCTTGATAACCAAAGGCCATTTCTTGAATCCTATGGCCCCAAAACCAAGGGAGCTCAATTTTATCCGGAAGATATGACCGATGAAGAATTTGATGCTTTTGATGATCCAAACAAAGCTAGTCAGTACACCCTTATTCAACGTGATGAGCTGGGGCAGCTGAAGGCAGTTTGGTACCACGAAGCTTATGCAGACCAGATCATGGAGGTAGCCACATATTTGCGCCAGGCTTCAGAGCTGGCAGCTGACCCGGAGTTTGCTCATTATCTCCAATTGAGAGCGAAAGCTATGCTGGAGGACGATTACCTGGAGAGTGATATGGCATGGATGGACATTCGAAATAACAATGTCGACCTGGTGATCGGGCCCATCGAAAATTATCTCGACAACCGTTATGGATACAAAGCAGCACATGAGGCATTTATACTGATCAAGGATAAGGCCTGGAGTGACCGGCTGTCGCGATATGCTGAATTTTTACCCGAACTGCAAACACAATTACCGGTTGAAGAGATTTATAAGCGTGAAGTTCCTGGATCTGATGCCGACTTGAATGCTTATGACGCTATATATTACGCCGGCGATTGCAATATGGCCAGTAAAACCATTGCCATCAACCTGCCAAATGATGAACGCGTTCATCTTGAAAAAGGAACACGTAAATTACAACTAAAGAACAGCATGCAAGCAAAGTTTGATCATATTTTGATGCCAATTGCCAACGAATTGATCGCGCCGGATCAGCGACCATACATTTCTTTTGATGCCTTTTTCAGTAATACCATGTTTCATGAAGTGGCACATGGTATGGGTATTAAAAACACCATTGACGGCAGTACTACTGTGCGTAATGCGCTTCGCGAACAATATTCTGCCCTTGAGGAAGCCAAAGCTGACATACTGGGCCTGTTTCTGGTTACACGCTTATCCGAAATGGGCGAATGGACGGATACAGATATAATGGAAAACTATGTCACCTTTATGGCCGGATTTTTCCGCTCTGTAAGGTTTGGGGCAGCAAGTGCCCATGGCAAGGCAAATATGTTGACCTTTAACTTTTTCTTGGATCAGGGAGCTTTTACCCGTGATGAAGATGGTTTTTATGCCATAGATATGGAAAAGATGCAAGCTGCAGCACGTGAACTCACTCGAATGGTGCTTACTGCACAAGGCGATGGGGATTATGATAAAGTGAAAGAATGGATTGGTAATGAGGGAATAATCAAGCCACAGTTGCAGGCTGTTCTTTAGTTTTAATTTGCGTGTTGATTTCTGGTAGATATTTACTTTGAAATGGGTCCCGAGATGGTGGGTCTGGAATAATTGAATGCTGACAGGCAAAAAATTGATTGACAAGCTGAATGTTAGGTGTTCCGGGTCAATATTTCTTTGAGGATAGTTATACCTTGGGTATTTGAATTTCCAGCTTCAAATTAGCAATCTATCTCAACCACCACAGGGCAGTGGTCGGAGTGCTTTGCTTCAGGTAAGATTCTGGCTGATTTCAATTGGGGCAGGAGATTTTCGGTGATCATATTGTAGTCAATACGCCAACCCTTGTTATTGTTGCGTGCATTGGCACGGTAACTCCACCAGCTGTAATGATGGGGCTCCTTGTTCAGATGCCTGAAGGTGTCAATGTATCCTTGAGCCAGAAAAGCGCTCATCCATGCACGTTCTTCCGGCAGAAAACCTGATACCGTTGCATTACGGACAGGATCATGTATATCAATGGCCTGGTGACAGATGTTGTAATCACCAGAGAGCACGAGTTTATTTTTTTTCTGGCGTAAGTGGTGCACATAGGTGTTAAAATCATCAAGCCATTGCATTTTGAATGCTTGTCGTTCGTCACCACTACTGCCCGATGGGTGGTAAACACTTACAACGGAAAGGTCTCCAAAGTCAGCGCGAAGAAAGCGTCCTTCATCATCATAGTGTTCGATTCCCATACCATACGCTACATAGTCAGGCTGTGACTTACTCAAAATACCCACCCCGCTATATCCTTTCTTTTTGGCTGGGAACCAATAGTGGTGATATCCAAGTTCTTCAAAATCAAGCAAAGGAATCTGATTTTCCTGTGCTTTAATTTCCTGCAAACACAGCACATCCGGTTTGGTGGCATTGAGCCATTCAAGCAGTCCCTTGTTGATAGCGGCACGAATACCGTTGACATTGTAGCTGATAATTTTCATGGAGATAAATCGGATTTGTGATGCTAAAGTAGTATAATTTGACTGACATCGAATAATTAGATCTGCAGTATGATTTCATCATTTTGTCAACGGAAACCTTTCAATGATAGTATACTCAGGACCGGTTGGTTTTAACACACTTTCATAAAGCCTGAATTCATTAAGTTGTAATTGTTGGTAATCGGCCTGTTCAATCGATTGAATCAGTTGCTGAAAACGATGCTTGTCAGACAAGAGTTTGATACGCCCAATGGTAAGGTGTGGAACAAAGTTTTGCCGGTCGCGCTCAAACCCCAGTTTATGCATGCTGTCAATAATATCTGTAGCTAAACTGATGATGGATTCGGGGTGACTGTCAGCACCGAGCCAGATCACCCGCGGGTTGTATTTGCTTCCGAAAATGCCACATTTGTTCAGATAATAGGCTATAGGCTTGTGGTTGCTAGCCACTGATTGTAATTCCCTGGTAATTGGAAGAATTTTGTCTTGAGGTGTGTTACCCAGAAATTTAAAGGTTAAATGCATATTATCCGGCTTAACCCAATTGATTCTTTCATATGAAAGTGAATGGCGTAGCTTTTCGACAAGTGTTCTCAAACTCAGATCGGCCAGGATAGACGCAGCGATAAATAAGCGTTTTGTGTGATGATTTTGCATATTTCAAAAATAGCGAAAAGCAATATTCCGGGAGGAGCCAGTCAATTTTTTCGGAACCATTTGGACAAAATGAAATAAACTGTAATTTTGCATCTCGTTTTACGGGGCATTAGCTCAGTTGGCTAGAGCGTTTGACTGGCAGTCAAAAGGTCATCGGTTCGATTCCGTTATGCTCCACAGGGTGAAGAGGTTGCTTTAAAGAACCTCTTTTCCTTTTTTTATAGTTCCTTTCTATTTCTCCCTAACATTCTTCGGAAGTTCTACGCATTCATAATCATTCAATCGTATCTTTGCGCTGATTGATCATAATGTTCTTGTGTAGCAACCAACAACCTAATCAATGATGCACAGGATAATTTTAGTTTTATTTTTTTATTTTCCCGTTTTAATACTTCAGGCACAAAGGGCTGACAGTCAGGTGAGGGGTGTTGTTTTAGACCGGCAAACAGGTGAAACTATTCCTGGGGTGAGCATATTGTTTGGTAAATCACAGGGCACCATTACTGATGATAAGGGTAGTTTTACTTTCACAACAGCTTCGGGCAACCAAAGCATATTTTTTAGAATGCTCGGTTACAAAACACTTACTCGCAACATTTCATTAAAGCCGGGCGAAACAACGGAATTAACTATTTCGCTGGAGCAGGACGTCATTCAAATGGACCAGGTGGTGGTCACGGCCAGCCGCATCGAGCAGCGTATTGCCGAGCTCACGGTTTCGATGAGCATCATCAAGCCCGAAAGTGTAGCGAGGCAGCACATCAGCAGCCCGATGGAGCTTATTGATAAGTCACCCGGCCTTGAAGTGCTTGACGGGCAAGCCTCCATGCGTGGTGGCAGTGGTTTTAGCTATGGTGTCGGCAGCCGCGTGCTTATGCTTTTAGATGGTCTGCCAATTATCGCCCCCGATGCAGGCAATATCCGCTGGCAATTTCTTCCACTGGAAAATATCAGCCAGATCGAGATCATCAAAGGCGCCTCTTCTGTGGTATATGGATCATCTGCACTGAACGGGGTGATTAATTTCCGCACCGCTGATGCCACGGTTGAACCCATTACCGGCGCCTTTGTTGAAGCAGGCATTTATAGTAAGCCCAGGAATAAGGAATGGGTTTGGTGGGATTCGCCAACAATATTTACCAATGTAGGTTTCAATCATCTTCAAAAGATAGGATCTACGGATTTTGGCCTTGGTGGGAGCATCATGCTCAATCCGGGCTACAGGTTGCGCAACGAAGATAACGGCGGCCGTTTACACTTAAAAATCAAACATTTTGATAAAAAAATTGAAGGATTGATTTACGGCATTACAGTGCATAACGGGCAGGTTCGAAAAACGGATTTTGTGCTTTGGGAAAATGCAGAAACTGGAGCACTGATACATGACACCTCAACAGCCATTGCGCTTAAAGGAAGTTTTTTGGCAATAGACCCTTTCATCAGTTATAAGAAGCCCGGTATTTTCAGCCATGACATCAGGGCCCGTTATCAGCGCACAGTTAATCTTTTTCCCGAGTCGGCTCAGAATGATAGCGAAGCCAATAATTTCTATATGGAGTACCAGTTTTGGTATCAGCTTGCTAAATGGCTCCATATCAATACGGGCATTTCACAAAACAGCAGCAAGGTGTTGTCCAATTTTTACGGTGATCATCAAAGCCTTAACCTGGCAGCTTTTATGCAAGCTGAGGTGAGTCCCGCCGAGCGTCTTAAGCTTGTGGCAGGCATGCGGGTTGAACACAACAAGCTTGATAAGGAACCGGATAAACTTGTTCCTTTATTCAGGGCTGGTCTCAACTACAAGCTGGCCGATTTTACCTTTTTGCGGGCATCCTTTGGCCAGGGGTACAGATTTCCTTCCATAGCCGAACACTTTGCATCTACGACCCTAGGTGCGGTGCAGGTATATCCAAATCCAAATATTTTAGCAGAGTCGGGATGGAATGCCGAGCTTGGGATCAGGCAGGGTCTTAAAACAGCTTATTTTTCCGGCCAGGCTGATCTGGCGCTATTCTATCTGCAAAATAAGGATATGATCGAGTTTTTGTTCGGCATTTATAACAACCCCATCACAGGCAGCACCGGTTTTGGTTTCAGGGCAGGCAATGTTGAAGCATCAAGGGTGTATGGGCTCGAGTTGGAATATATGGTCTCCAATCAACTTGGGAACTTCAGAAATACCCTCACGGGAAGTTATGTGTATATGTATCCTGTAGAATTCGATCCGTTCACCGGCGAAAACACTGATGATATGCTCAAATACCGTCGACATCACACAGTTAAAATGCTGTTAAGCAGTTCTTACAAAAAGTGGGACATCGGGTTGGGTCTGGTTGCTCGTTCAAAAATGCTTCGTATTGATCAGGTTTTCCTGGATCCGTTAACTCGTGAAAGGATACTTCCGGGTTTTTATGAATACTGGCAATCAGCTAACACAGGACATTTAATTATCGACTTGCAGGCCGGCTACCAAATTAGTGGACAACTCAGGCTTTCGCTGGCAATTAAAAACCTCACCAATGTCGAATACATCGGCCGGCCCGGAGATATTCAACCACAGCGTAATATCAGCCTTAGGCTTTCAGCCGGTTTTTAGGGATTATTTTTTCTTTTTCGCCTCGTTGTAACATTTGCGGCAAAGCGGCTCATAGCTTTCGGTTTCACCCAACATCACAAGCTTGTCGCCGGCCACCTTACGGTGCGAAAATTGAGCCAGGTTACCACACTGCATACAGATTGCGTGCACCTTGGTGACATAATCAGCACATGCCATAAGCTCAGGAATGGGTCCAAATGGTTTACCCTGAAAATCCATATCAAGACCGGCCACGATTACACGTACCCCGCTATTGGCCAATTGTTCGCAAACAGATGCAAGCTCATTGTCAAAAAACTGAGCTTCATCAATTCCAACCACATCATAATCATGAGCATAGAAAAGTATTTGTGACGCACTTTGCACCGGAATAGAGACCACGGTATTGGCATCGTGCGAAACAACATTTTCATCGCTATAACGTTTGTCTATCTGAGGTTTGAATATCTCAACCCGTTGCTTCGCAATGCGTGCACGATTGAGCCTACGGATGAGTTCTTCAGTCTTACCTGAGAACATAGAGCCGCAAACCACTTCAATCCAGCCTGTCCGTGACTTGCTGTTTGTATCTTTTTCAAGAAACATGATGGGCTGTGTGCTGTAACTTTATAATTTTATCCTTTGCTTTTGTGCAAAAATAATCATTAAAACTTCTGTCTGGCCCCTTAGCCTGAATATTTGAAAACAATGGAATCAAACAAGCTGATTAAAGAAATTAAGTTGGAGAATGACAATCTGGCCGCACATCTTAACCGAATCTCTAAATCTGGATTTAAGCTTCATAGCATAGACGTGGATGTGATGCTGGATAAAACAAAACTGCTTTATGAACAATTGCTTCATTTGCAGGAATTAGTATCTAATACAGAACCTGACAACATGATCAAGACAATGGATCATGTACCGGATACAGGAACACCAGCAACCAATGTTGAAGAGAGGAGTTTCACCGCGCCGGCAACAATGCCGGC
>RRYU01010008.1_pt1 | contig 19187 bp, 21 predicted proteins | sample 2162651 | NCBI WGS metagenome assembly RRYU01 (sample SAMN10267283, study PRJNA491782) | microbial mat metagenome | isolation source: biomat in the production well | place: Japan: Minami-Kanto gas field, natural gas well KTG3 | collected 2017-06 | reverse complement strand
CCCCCCCCGGATTATTGCGTAAATCCAGCACCAGACCTTTTAGGCTGTCACCATTTTCCTTTTTTAGTTCATCCACCATCTGGCGGATCTGTTGTCCGGTTCGAGTCTGGAAGCTGGTGATGCGAATATACCCAAAACCATTTTCAAGGATCTTCTTTTTAACACTGCGTACCTTGATAATGTCGCGGGTAATGGTAATGGTCAGTGGCTTCTCTTCACCTTCACGTACAATGGTCAACTTAATGCCGGTACCCGGTTTACCGCGCATGATCTTAACCGCTTCATTGAGAGTCATGCCTTTAACCGGTGTTTCATCAAGACGTATAACCAGATCTCCAGCTAGTACCCCTGCCCGCTGAGCCGGAGTGTCATCAATTGGTGTAACCACCTTAACGAATCCGTCTTCCATGGTTACCTCGATACCCAAACCTCCAAACTGACCTGTGGTACCTACCTGAAGCTCTTTGAACTCATCCGTATTCAAATATGCAGAGTGTGGATCCAGCCCGGATAACATGCCTCGAATGGCATTCTCCAGTAGCTCTTCATCTTTCACATCTACTACATAGTCTTTTTTGATTTTTCCAAACACTTCACTGAAATTTCGCAACTCTTCCAATGGTAGGTGTTGGGATGAAGTACCAGATCTATCCGCCATGACGGTAGTGCCAAGACTTAATATGAAGCCTATCGTTGCACCTACTGTTATTAATGAAAGCGTTCTAAAAGATAAGCGCATTCAATTCTCCTGCTATGTGTAAGAATGTCTGACGGTCTGGTTTTGTAATAGCCAGTGATGTCGTGATTTTTTAAAATCATCTTTTGGAAACTGTTTCTACCATAACATTACTATGAAAACTATTATTGGATAGTGATTTATCAAAAAAACAGCTTTGTCCTAATGTTTTTCAGGTATGAAGGTAAAAACACCTTAACCACGACACCAGTATTTTGGATTTGTCGGTTTTCCCTTATAACGAATCTCAAAGTAGAGTGCGGTTTTATCAAAGCCACCACTGTTACCTACTGAGGCAATGACTTCATCTTTCTCCACCCATTCACCTACATCTTTATGCAGGCTCTGATTATGTCCATAAAGACTCATGTAGCCATTACCATGATCAACAATAATGATCAGGCCATATCCGCGTAACCAGTCTGAGAACACAACCCGCCCATGGGTAATCGCACGGACATTGGTTCCCTCTTTTGCCTCTATGACAACGCCATTCCAGCGAAGTTTTCCCAGATTACGTTCACTGCCAAACCCGGCAATGAGCCGTCCACGGGTAGGCCAGCGCATTTTACCTTTTTGGCTTTTAAATGGTTTGAGTTGTTGTGCGGATGATGGGATATCGTTGAGTACTTTACTCAGTGCCTTTAAAAGGTTTTGTAACTCTTCTTCACTTTTAAGTAGCTTGGCTAACTGTTGATCCTTGCTGATCAGCTGTTGCTTCAGCTGTTTCAGAATTCGCTGTCGTTCAAATTGGCGTTGATTCAGATCGCTACGCTCTTCCAGGCGCTTTTCCATGATGGTTGCGAGTTGCTGCTGTTGCTCCTGAACCTCAGCTTTGATAAGTTCAATTTCAGAAATGATTTGATTTAATTTATCAATCTCACTAGTACGTGCGCGATTGAAATAGTCGTAATAGGTAAGAGTCCTTCCCATTGCAGCAGGATCCTCCTGATTAAGCAGGATCTTCAGATACTCCTGGCGACCAGTAGCATAACTGGCGCGAATTTGTCCTTGCAGCAGTTTTCGTTGCTGGTTAACGGCTTGGAGTCTGTCTATGCGCTTTAGATGTAGCTCATCAATTTTGGATTGTTTCTCATTGATACTGGTTTCCAGTGTCGATATTTTCTTCGTTACCTTCCCTATCTCGATTTCTGTTTGTTGCAGCGCCTGTTCCTGGCGTGTCAGTGATGCCTGATCCTTTTTTAGATCCTGTCGTATGGTCTGAATTTTTAACTGGAGTGCTTTTAATTCCTGTTGTTTAACGGTGCGCTTATCCGCTGCAAAAGAGTGCGCTGAATAGGTAACAGAGAACAGACACAGTAAAAACACCCACATGCCAGGCTGTGGCAGATAGCTATGCACTGTAAAACTATGCTGTTTGTGTTTCGTCAGAATCATTATCTATAAGTAACGAATTACCATTCATATCGATGGGTTGTTGTATCATCATCATCTCCAGCATAGTGGGAGCGATATCACAAAGCGCACCATGATCACCAAACTGCAACGGACGTTTACCGTAATAGATCATTGGAACCAGATTGGATGTATGTGCTGTATGTGGTTGTCCACTCTCCTCATCACGCATTTTTTCAGCATTGCCATGATCAGCCGTTATCAATGCTTCACCATCAACACTGTCCAGTGCCTGCATAACTCTGCCAAGTTGTATGTCCAGAGCCTCAATCGCTTTAACGGTGGCGTCAAAGTTACCGGTATGTCCAACCATATCCGGGTTGGCAAAATTACAGATAATCACATCATAGTTTTTACTTGAAATAGCCGAGATAAGTTTGTCTGTTAACTCGACAGAGTTCATCTCGGGTTGTAGATCGTAGGTAGCGACATTGGGCGAAGGGATCAGGACTCTGTCTTCCCAGTCAAAAGGTGTTTCACGCCCGCCATTAAAGAAAAATGTTACATGGGCATATTTTTCTGTTTCTGCTATGCGCAGTTGGCGCATGCCCAGATTGGATATGTACTCACCAAAACAGTTATTAAGGCGCTCAGGTGGAAATGCAACAGGGACATCATACTCAGCATTGTATTCTGTGAGTGTGACAAAGCTTCCTAGTTTGACCTTTTTGGCTCTTTCAAAGCTGTTGAACTCTTCTTCAATAAAGGCACGGGTGATCTCACGTGCCCTGTCTGAGCGATAATTCATAAAAATTAAAATATCATTATCACTAAGTTGAACAGGCTCATCTTCTGGCGAAATAATGGATGTTGCCTGAACAAACTCATCATTCTCACCACGCGCATAAGCCATCTCCAGACCTTCCACAGCAGTAGCAGCAGTGAATTCTGCTTTGGCCTGAGTGATTAGATCATAACAGGATTGAACCCGTGGCCAACGTTGGTCTCTATCCATTGCAAAATAGCGCCCAATGATAGAGACAATTTGGCCATGCCCCAACTGTGTAAACAGTGATTGAGCGGCCTCGAGGGATTCTTTAGCGCTCTGTGGAGGGGTATCACGACCATCAAGAAAGGCATGCAAGTAAACATTCTTTACCCCGCGTTCCACAGCCAGGCGAATCATTGCATGAATATGCTCTTCATGACTGTGTACTCCACCTGGCGAAAGCAGTCCCATAATATGGATGGCACTATTGTTGGCTATTGCAGCGTCAGCGGCGTCAGTCAGTGTTGAGTTACTAAAGAAGGATCCGGTTTTAATAGAACGACTGACCCGGGTAAATTCCTGATAAACCACACGACCGGCACCAATGTTTAGATGCCCTACCTCTGAATTACCCATTTGACCGCTGGGTAATCCAACTTCTGCTCCCGATGCGCGAATAAAGGTATGAGGATATTCTTGCCACAATTTATCCCAGTTAGGTTTGGATGCAGCTGAAATTGCATTCCATTCACTGGTTTCGGTATAGCCCCAGCCATCAAGAATAATCAGCGCTAACGGTTTTTTTCGTTCAGTTGTTGTCATGTTTTGTAATATTTAAGTAAAAAAAGTCAGTTTTATGACTTATTAAGTAAAAATTGGTACCCAGATCTCTTGATTCAACCATTCATTGGAGTGTATGTTCTCTAGAAGTATTCAAGAGTATTATTGTATTAGAATAAAGCTCTGCACCTGATATGTTTTATTGTATAATGTTTTGCTGCTGATAACAGCCAGCAGTTAGAAAAGTACCTAATTAATAACAAACCAAAACCAGTCAATGGAAAGGTAAAGAATGATGAGCGACAACACTCATGGTTTGATGACTCGTGATGAAGATATTGATCGCGCTTCTCGATCATTAAAAGCAATGTCTCATCCGCTACGTCTTAAGATTCTCTGCACCCTGGGTGATCAGGAGGTTAGTGTTCAGGATATTGTTGAACGTGTTGGTACCTCACAAAGCAATATTTCTCAGCATCTTGCCATATTACGTGACAAGGGAATTCTTTCATCACGAAAGGATGCTAACCGGGTTTTCTATAAAGTCGTTGATTCGCGCACATTACAGCTAATAGTGATGATGCGTAATGTTTTCTGTACCATGGATTAAAAGGTCGAAGCATTCCTGCAATTTTTTCTGTAGAATCTCGTTTTTTGTATGATCAACTGAAGAGTCTATGGAACGTTTTCTAGAATTTGCGATTAATCACTGGGACCTATTTCTGGCCCTTTTCTTCATTATTGGAATGATGTTTAGCGGCAATGTTATGCGCCGTATTAGTGGCTATCACGAGGTAGACACCGCTGGTGCAGTTCAATTGATGAATCATCAGGATGCACTGGTTGTCGATGTGCGTGAAACCAATGAGCTCAAGGAGGGCATGATACCTGAATCCAAACATATTCCCCTGTCGACGTTTGCTTCACACATTGCCGAGATTAACAGCGATAAAAAACGTGCTGTTGTTGTGAGTTGTCGTAGTGGAAACCGTTCCAGTTCTGCGTGTGCAAAGCTACGCAAGGACGGATTTGAAAATGTATATAATTTAAAAGGAGGGATCATGGCATGGAAAAGTTCCAATCTGCCACTGGAGATCCCTGGTAGAAAGAAAAAGCGCAACCGCTAAAAAAGAGGTTTATCTAAATGCCTAATGTTGTGATGTATACCACTGCAAGCTGTCCGTATTGCATAAGAGCAAGGCTGTTACTGGATAAAAAGGGTGTTAGTTACACCGATATCCGTATAGATGAACAGCCAGAAATGCGCGCTGAAATGGAAGAAAAGGCTCAGCGCAGCTCAGTCCCGCAAATCTTTATTGATGATTTTCATGTCGGAGGCTTTGATGATATGGCCGAGATGGATGTCATGGGTGATCTTGAACCCATGCTAGGGTTAAGTTAACAGGGGAGAGTCAGATGGGCGATTATAAACATATTGTCTGTCCTCACTGTCATAGTATCAACCGTTTGCCTGCCGAACGTGTAGCCACTGATGCAAATTGTGGCCGCTGTAAACAAAAACTGTTCATTTCCAGACCGATTGCACTTAAATCAATTAACTTTAACCAGCATATCCAAAAAAGTGATATTCCCGTGGTTGTCGATTTTTGGGCACCCTGGTGTGGTCCCTGCAAAATGATGGCGCCGATATTTGAGCAGGCGGCTCAACAAATGGAGCCTGCAGTCCGCTTTGTAAAAGTGAATACAGAAGAAGAACAGGGCTTGGCGGCAGCGTATAACATACGTAGTATCCCTACTATTGCACTATTTAAAAATGGACAGGAAGTCACTCGTATCGCCGGAGCAATGGAACTACAAAATTTAATTGGCTGGATACGCCAGTCACTTTAGTCAAAAGGTTGAGTCAGATGAGTGAGAACGAAAAAGAAAAAAAGGGTGGTCAGCAATTTGTAATTCAGCGAGTTTATGTAAAAGATATCTCGTTTGAAACTCCAAAGTCCCCGGTGATTTTTACCGAACAGTGGGAACCTAATGTGAGCATTGAGCTAAATACAGATGTCAACTCGATTGCAGAACATGTATATGAGGTAGTGATCAGCCTTACAGTAACCGCCAAGCTTAAAGAAGAGATCGCCTATTTAGCAGAAGTAAAACAGGCCGGTATCTTCACAGTTAATGGCTTTAATGAGAAAGAGATGGGACAGATGTTACATAGCTTCTGTCCTAATATCCTTTTTCCTTATGCGCGTGAAATGGTCTCTGATCTGGTTAATCGTGGCAGTTTTCCACAACTGGTATTGGCTCCGGTGAACTTCGATGCACTCTATGCACAACATCTGAAAAAGCAGGAATCAGTGACTGCACATTAGTGCAGGGTAGCTTATGATTAGCGAAAAGCATATTGCCGTAATTGGCGCTGGTTCATGGGGTAGTGCACTGGCGATCCAGTTTTCACGCAATGGTCATAAAACCATACTGTGGGGGCGAGATCCTGAACAGATGGCTGCAATATCTATACAGCGTATGAATCAACGCTATCTCCCGGATATAATTTTCCCTGAATTACTAGATGCCACAGCTGATCTAAAACAGGCATTGCAAAATGCTCATTCTGTAGTAGTGGTTATTCCCAGTCATGTCTTCCGCTCAAGCATAGAGCAAATCATTCCATTGATGGATAAGCAGACCCCGATTGCCTGGGCAACCAAGGGTCTGGAACCAAAAAGTGGTAAATTCCTCCATCAGGTGATTACTGAGGTAAAAGGTAATTGTGAAGGCTGTGCCGTTATCTCGGGGCCTACGTTTGCGCTGGAAGTTGCCAGGGGTTTACCGACAGCCGTCACAGTTGGAGCGCATCATATTGAAGTGGCGGATCATTTCGCTCAGCTGCTTCATGGTCAGGCCTTCAGGGCATATACTGCTACTGACATAATCAGTATCGAAATCGGTGGTGCTGCAAAGAATGTACTGGCTATTGCTGCCGGTATTGCAGATGGACTTGGTTTTGGAGCAAATACCCGTGCAGCCTTAATCACCCGTGGTCTTGCCGAAATGGTACGTCTGGGAGTTGCCATGGGCGGAAATGTTGAAACCATGATGGGACTCGCTGGTATGGGTGATCTGGTTTTAACCTGTACCGATAATCAGTCACGTAACCGGCGCGTAGGCTTGGGTCTGGGTGAGGGTAAAACGCTGGATCAGGTCATTGCCGAGATTGGCCAGGCGGTAGAAGGGGTTAAAAGTGCACCTGAAATATACCGTCAGTCACAAAATTTTGGGGTAGAAATGCCTATAGTCGAGCAGGTTTACAAAGTGCTGTATGAAGGCCTGGATGCCTCAGCTGCGGTTGATGCACTTCTGGGACGCACCCCAAAAGTCGAGACAATTTAAAACGCTCGCAACTCCCGCATAAATCCATTCATTCTGTCAGTTACAGAAATACCCAGTGGCTTTTGATAAAGACTTTTGGCACTGGCTGTGGCTGAGCATGTACCATCATTTATATAATCAATTGCTGCTTTGTACAGTGGATCATCTTGTGAGCCAAAGGCCTTGGTGTTGTCGGCATCCACGTTGCAAGTTGGCAGAATTCCGTCTGTTGTCCAGCTATTATAGTTTGCATTTTGCATTTGGAACTCAATTGGTACCAGCACTTCATCACAAAATGAGTTGGCATACATTCCGTAGGGCTTTCCATACGTATCCGAGCCAATAGTAATCACATTAATATAGGGTTTGACTCCCCAGATAAACTGTTCACTGGCAGAAGCGGTGTCTTTACTGGTGATCACAAAAACTCGATTCAGATTGAGAGTGGATGCTTTTGTTGAAAATTGTTCTTCATAATCATTCTGTGAATAACGATCGTTATGTATATAACGGGTGAAAATATTCTCCTCATTAACGGATTTTAGAATATAACTAGCCAGATTTTTCGCAGCGGTTGTTACACCACCGGAGTTGTAACGAAAATCGATAATTAGTTCCTGGACCCCATTTTTTATAAATGCCGTCATCAATTCATCTATTTCTATTATGGTTGGAGTGATAAAGCGATCAAGCACAAAGTAACCAACATGACTACCACTTGTAATAACCTCTTCCTGGGAGTAGATAACAGACTTCACAGAAATAACCTGTTTGGTCAGATTGTAGGTTGTAGTGATGTTATTTAAATCCGTTACAGAAAGTTCAACAGTTTCACCTACCTCTTTTTTTCCCAGAGCATCATTTAAATCATCTGTGTTTGATATCTGGCTTGCCAAAACACCATTAATGGAGTGAGCTCTGTATCCTCGTGCAATCCCGGGGTGTTCTGCAGCAGGAGAACCAGGGATGATATAGCGAATATTCATTCCCCCCTGATCGGTAAATTCAAATGAGATCCCGATGCCGATATACTGACCACTGGTAAAGTAGTCATTAAATTCATCCTGGCTGATAATATAGGACCATCGATCTATCGGTGAATAGACCAAGTCTTTGAGCAAATCACTTTCAGATTCATATTTGGTGTAATCTAAAACGGGTGTCTGTTTGTACCAGTAATAGGCATCGTGCATGAAGTTATATACAATTTCGTTTTTACCTTCAGTTGAGCATGAGTCACTACTACTACTTGATGAAACCGACGATGTGTCCGAACATCCGGTTAGTATCAGTAAGAGTAGTATGAAATAAATTCTCAACAAAAGATCTCTGCCTCTGTCTGTTTAGTGAACACTCTCTGTTCTATCAGGACCTCATTATGCGGTTATTAGTATGTTGGTGATTTATACAACTAAAAACCCAAAATGGGTCACACAAATAGGATTAACTTTTCTGTTTTTGCTCTAACATCTGTTTAAGATCTGCAAACGGATTAAATGTAGCCTGTTTCGTATCATCTTCACTTGAAGAGTAGCCATCTCCATCAATATAGCGTGAATGCTCGTTGTCATGGCAATAAATGCAGAGCAATTCCCAGTTACTGCCATCGGAAGGGTTATGATCATGATTATGATCACGGTGATGTACAGTCAGTTCTTGCAGGTTCTCCCGGTTAAATTCACGCTGACAACGTCCACATATCCATGGATAGAGTTTCAATGCCTGTTCCCTATAGCCTTTTTCCCGTTGTTTACTCAGTTTGTGAGCATTTGCAACGATTTTATCCAGTTTGTTATCTGTACTCATGGGTCTAATCCTGTGATCTCTATTACAAAGCCAATTTACGGTAGATATCCGATACCTTCAATGGTAATTGTCGTACATTATTTATAACTGTAAATGCCGCTGGACCATACATCCGCGATAAGTAGTCTCTGGCTTCATGGTCAATGGTAATGCAATAAGGGTGGATCCCGTTTCTTTTCGCTTCAATGAGTGCTCTGCGAGTATCTTCGATCCCATACTCACCATGATAATCGTTATAGTCATCCGGCTTACCATCTGAGAGAGTGATGAGAATGCGAGTCTTTGCACCGGTTTGATTTAATTTATCACTTAAATGGCGGATAGCTGGACCCATCCGGGTATAGTCTTTCGCTTCAATACCACTGATTCGCTCATCAATGTTGTGGTTATAGACTTCCTCAAAGCTCTTTACCTTAAAAATTTCACAACGCTTGCGGCTGATCCCGGAAAAACCATAAATAGCAAAACGATCACCCAAGCGACTAATAGCGTTACTGAGAATGATCAGCGCTTCACGTTCAGCATCGTTAATCCATCCTTTTGTGGAACCACTCATATCAACCATGAACATGACTGCAATATTGCGGTCATGGCGTTGTAAGCGAGTAAAGAGTTGTTCGGATATCTCATGTCCTTGTAATTGATCAGCAAATGAGTCCACAAACGCATCAAGATCGATATCATCACCACTGGACTGTTTTTTTAAGCGACGCTCATCATCCCGTAAGGCTTCAAAAATACGCTGTGTCCTGTGGATATAGAGTTTATAAGTTGTGTAGGTATTTTGAATAAACTCAGAGTTGACAGTTTCAATATCAATTTCACGCACTGCACACCAGCTTTTCCTGTAATCCTTTCGCAAGTGATCCCACTCATCGTAGAGTGATGCATTATTTTCGTGATAGGTACCATGCCAGACAGATCCCTCCTCCTGTTCAGCTTCATTCTTGCGAGCTATTTCATAATCACCACTACCTGCCGGGGTTAGGTAGTCAGGAGGTAAATGCCCGAAATCGAGCATAATTGATTGACGTAATTTGTTTAAGGTCTGTGGTAGTTTGAGGGCTATGCCATCAAGAGTCAGTTCTGTATTTTGAGTATTTGGTTCATCTGCTTTATCATTTTTTTGTATTGATAATTGATGATGACTTTGATTCATCTCCTTGAGTTGTTGCTCAAGCTTGACTTTAAAAAAAGCCTTTTCCTGGATAATGCGTTGATGCTGGATATTGATGACGGCGTCGAAATTGAATGCTCCAGTGTAAATAATCTCTGGGATCTGCTCTATTTTATCCGGATACTCACAGGTGAGATGAAGGCAATCATCTCGCGAGCTTTTTATATGCAGTTTTTGCGATAACGCATGGTAAATTTGATTTGATGATATTTCAGGTTTGAATTGATGGAAAATGCGCTGCATTCCCGGAAGTTGTGCCAGGATCAATTTTTCAAGACGAATGCTTTCTATTAATGAAAATAATTTTTTAAGTTGTGTTGAGCTGTTTAGTTGTTCAACTAAGGGTTCAAGTGGTTCGCGAAAAGAGCCGAACCGGGTCTGACTCCAAAGATAGACCACGATGGCTTTATACAGCTCAAAATTGGTTTTTTTATCACTCTGTGTTGCAAGTTGACGGGGAAGATAGATGGTTTCACTGTCGGTGTAGGGAGTAGTAGAATTGGTTGCCTGTAGTTTTAGTGGCCTGCCTGACAGTCCTTGCACGAAGTGACCCAAAACATTTTCTATTTCAGTAAATGTTACGCCATGGGTCTGGATATGGTAATGCTCCTGATACTTATGAGGCTGTCGTGCCAGTGCCATTGCGGCCTGTAGTCCTGAACAATCATAAGTATCCATGGTATAGAGCGCCCACTTTTCAATAAACTCATTTGTGAGTGCCGGGTTGTGATTGATTGCACGAGTTATGATCTCATAGGCCAATGGGACCTGTGTTGAAGTAATGCGTTTTGCCAGATCAAGATAAAACAGTCGCTGTGAATGCGATAACGCAGCAATACTTATTGCCAACGACCGGGTATCTAAAAAAGTAAACTCAACTTCAAATAGATCGTTTAACTGTTCCAGCAAATGAGTCTTATCAATGTCACACAAGGTAGCTGACATGATTAAAAGATTGATGAAGATAGTTCGTTGATTGCAGCCAGCATTTCCGCATCGTCGGTCAATGCCTGAGCAATCCCGCTGTAGCAGGCATCCTGTGGTGAGATCCCTGACTTTATCATTTTCGCAGCATGTACCAACAAACGTGTGCTCGCACCTTCATCAAGACCGCTACCTTTCAGATTGCGTGTCATGTGTGCAAACTTGACCAGGCTTTGCGCTGTTTGTGCATCTACCTGACTTTCTGCTTCAATAATTAACTGTTCAACTTCAGCTTGCGGATAGTTGAATTCCAGAGCAATAAATCGTTGGCGGGTACTTTGTTTAAGATCTTTTAATACACTCTGATATCCAGGATTGTAGGAAACCGTCATCATGAATAACGGATCAGCCTGTATTACCTCACCCTTTTTTTCTATGGGTAAAATGCGTCGATCATCAGCCAGCGGATGAATAACTACCATGGTATCTTTGCGGGCTTCGACAATCTCATCAAGGTAACAGATAGCACCTTCACGTACGGCATGGGTGAGAGGGCCGTCTATCCATGAAGTTTCGCCGCCTTTAATCAGATAACGCCCTACCAAATCAGAAGAGGTAAGATCATCATGACAAGAGACTGTGATTAAGGGTCGCTTTAGACGCCATGCCATGTACTCCATAAAGCGGGTTTTGCCACATCCCGTAGGACCTTTTAGTAAAACAGGCAAGCGGTTGTGGTAGGCTGATTCGAAAATGGCAATCTCATTGGAGATTGGTTGATAAAAGGGTTCAGCCTCAATCAGGAATAATTCAGAATTATTTATATTATTTTTCACATTAATAACCTTCTGTTTTTGTAAGAGATTGTTGGGATTTTTTCCTGAAAATTCAAGGCCATAGTAATCCTTTACCTTTAATATGGATATTGTGTAGTATTTTCTAATATGGTGATAAATTTACCTCATTGGTAATTAATAACCGGATCGAATAAAACAGTTCCCAAACTATGGATTCTAAAGATTGACCTTTTGGAGGTAATCAATGTCAGAGGTAATCGCAACCAACGAGACCATTATGGTCGTAGGGGGTGGCATCAGTGGATTGACTGCAGCACTTGAAGCAGCTGAGTGTGGCAAGCAGGTTCTATTGGTGGAAAAAGCTCCCACTGTAGGTGGCCGTGTTGGTCAACTATATAAATATTTCCCCAAGCTTTGTATGCCGAGCTGTGGTCTGGAGATTCAATATCGTCGTCTGAAAGGCAACAAGAATGTTCGCCTGATGACCATGACTGAAGTAACCGGAGTCAGTGGTGACAGTGGTAACTACAGTGTGGATTTGAAAGTTAGTCCACGTTTTGTTACTGAAGCTTGTACCGCTTGTGGTGATTGCAGCAGTGCTGTAGATGCCGAGTTTGATGATGAGCATAACTACGGCATGATGAAGCGCAAGGGCGCCTACCTTCCACACAACATGGCTTATCCACAGCGCTATGTGATTGACCCTGCGATTATCGGTACTGATGATGCAACCAAGGCCGCTGAAGCATGTAAAGCAGGTGCGGTTGATCTTGAAATGCAGGAACAAACAGTTCAAATCAATGTTGGCGCCATCATCTGGGCTACAGGATGGAAGCCATACGATGCGGCGAAGATTCAGCCTTATGGTTATGACAGACAGCAAAATGTTGTCACCAATGTTGAGTTTGAGCGCATGCTCGACCCATTTGGTCCAACAGGTGGCAAGATCAAGCGTCCATCAGATGGTGAGACTCCTAAAAATATCGCCTTTATTCAATGTGCCGGTTCGCGCGATCGCAACCACCTTAAGCACTGTTCACGCATCTGCTGTATGGCAACCCTGAAGCAGACCACCTATGTGGCTGAGAATCTGGAAGATGCCAAATCAACGGTTTACTACATCGACATCCGTGCGATTGACCGGATTGATGACTTCCATCAGCGTGTAAAAGAAGATGAAAACGTAACCTTCGTCAAATCCAAAGTGGCAAACATTGTCAGTGGTGAAAACAGCAATGTGATACTGCATGGTGTTGATACCGAAGGTTACCACCGTTATGCCAATGAACATGATCTGGTGGTTCTGGCGACCGGTATGGAATCAACCGTACCCGCAGGTGTTTTGCCAGAAGGTACAGTAATTAATGAGCATGGCTTTATCGATGCAGACGAATCTAACGGTGGTATCTTCGGTGCCGGCTGTTCTTCTGATGCACTTGATGTAAACCGCGCAGCTCAAAACGCAACTGCAGCAGCGCTGAGAGCGATTCAGGTCGTTAATCAGGTTGCAGGAACGGAGGGTTAATACAGTGGCTGATATGAAAATTGGAGCTTATATCTGTAAAGGCTGCGGCATCGAAGAGCGTTTGGATGTCAACCAGCTAACCATGACAGCGACCCGTGACGGTAAAGCTGCGATTGGTAAGGATCATGAACTGCTTTGTGGCGCTGAAGGCGTCAAGATGATTCAGGACGACATTGACAACGAAGGTGTAAACCGCGTTGTAATTGTTGGCTGTTCACGTCGTGCAAAAACCGATGCTTTTGATTTCGAAGGCGTCACCCTTTCCCGTGCCAATATTCGTGAAGGTGTTATCTGGGTTCGTCCAAATGATGATGAATCTCAGGAGACCACTCAGGAGATGGCCGATGACTATGTGCGCATGGCCTGTGCCGAAGCCAGGTCGATGAAAGTTCCTGCTTCCAGCGGTGAACAGTCACTGACAAAAACCATTATGGTTGTCGGTGGTGGTGTTGCTGGTATGACCGCAGCACTTGAAGCATCAAAAGCAGGTTATAGCATTGAACTGGTTGAAAAAGCTGACACCTTAGGTGGTATTGCCGCACAACTGTACAAGCGTGTTCCAGCAAAAAATGGTCTGCAAGGTCCTGCAGAAAATGATACGGATGCATTGATTGCAGCGGTTGAAGCAGCAGCAAATATTAATGTACATACCGGAACTACCGTTGCAAAGACTGACGGTGCTCCGGGTCGCTTTAGTGTTGAGTTATCAAATGGCACGACCTTCATGGCTGGTTCAGTTGTTCAGGCCAGTGGATTTAAGCCATTTGATATGAGTAAGCTTGATTACCTCGGTGCAGGTAATGCCGATGTGGTCGACCAGCTGACCTTCGAGCAGATGGTTAAGGCGAACGATGGGGCAATCAAGAAGGCAGATGGTAGCGATGCACAGAACGTAGTATTCGTTCAGTGTGCTGGTCAACGTAGCGATAAAGAAGGCGAGCTTCAATACTGTTCCGGTCATTGCTGCAATACCTCTATCAAACAGGCGCAATATGTAAAAGCCGCTGGTGGTGATGCTACAGTGATCTTTGATGACCTGCGTACTCCAGGCGCAACCGGCGAAGATTTCTATCGCTCCGGTCAGGAAGCAGGCGTAACGTTCTCCAAAGGTGAAGTCACCGGTGTTTCGGCTAATGGTTCACTGGCAGTTAACTACAAGGACAAAATCCTTGATGAAGAGACCAGTGTTAATGCCGACATCGTAGTTCTGGCTACGGGTATGGTTCCAAACTCAGGCCCTAATCCAAATCTGGTTGTTGAGTTTGCGGAAGCACGTGAGAAAAGTGATTCTGAGTTGATGGCAAAGATTGAGGCAGAGATTGCAATCCAGCCTGCCGCAATTCTTAACCTGCAATACCGTCAGGGCACTGACCTGCCACAGTTAAAGCATGGATTTAACGATTCACACTTTATCTGTTTCCCTTATGAAACCCGTCGTACGGGTGTTTATGCCTCAGGTCCAGTGCGTCGTCCTATGGATATTGTCCAGACTCAGGAAGATGCAACCGGTGCTGCACTGAAAGCCATTTCCGCTGCAGAAAATGCCGCTTTGGGTCGTGCAGCGCATCCACGTTCGGGTGATCTTAGCTTCCCAAGCTTCCGTAAGGAGGGTTGTACTCAGTGTAAGCGCTGTACGGTTGAATGTCCGTTTGGTGCTATCAATGAAGATGAGCAGGGCTATCCACAGTATAACGAAGCCCGCTGCCGTCGTTGTGGTACCTGTATGGGAGCCTGTCCGGTTCGTGTTATCTCGTTTGAAAACTATTCGGTTGAGACGGTTGGTCAGCAGATCAAAAATGTTGATATTCCTGATGAGTTCGATGAGAAACCGCGTATCTTAATGCTGGCCTGTGAGAACGATGCCTATCCTGCACTTGATATGGCAGGTATGACACGTCAGGAATACAGTCCGTTTGTACGTATTATTCCGGTTCGTTGTCTGGGTTCGGTTAACACTATCTGGATCACTGATGCATTAAACAGTGGTTTTGACGGCATCATTCTGGCAGGTTGTCAGAAAGGTGATAACTATCAGTGTCACTTTGTAAGAGGTTCAGAGATGGCTCATATTCGTATGAGTAAGATCGATGACACCCTGACTCAGCTTAATCTTGAGAAAGAGCGCGTTAAAACGCTTGAAGTGGCGATTACCGATATCCAACGATTGCCGCAAGAGATCAATGCGATGGCCAAAACCATCGAAGAGATCGGCATGAGCCCATTCAAGTTCTAAGGAGATTGCTATGAGTGATATGAATCAAAATATGATCGACAAATACCGTAGCAGCTTCCTGAAGGAAGTTGAAGCCAATGTCGAAGAAGGCCACATGGTCAAGATGTGTATGCAGTGTGGTGTCTGCTCAGGCTCATGCCCGATGCAGAACAACTGGGATCATCCTCCACAAGAGCTGTTCATGATGATCCGCGCAAACAAGCGTGAAGAGGTTCTAACATCAACATCGATGTGGATGTGTACCTCATGCTACAACTGTATTGCACGTTGTCCTCGTGGTCTGCCAATAACACACATCATGCACGGCCTTGCTACCTATGCCAAGCGCCTGGGTCTGGTTCCAAAAGAGCAGCAAACAGCAAAATTCGCACAACTGATGTGGGATAACCTGATCAAGAAAGGTCGTACCAATGAACTGAAGCTGGGTCTTTCGCTCTACTTCATGAATGGTTTTGGTGAAGGCATCAAAAAGGCACTTTCTATGAAGGATGTTGGTCTTGGTATGATGAAGACAGGTCGTTTAAGCCCAATGGAAATACTGGGCGGCCATGGTATTAAAGATACTGCTGGTTTACAGAAAATGCTCGCCAAGGCACAAGAGATTGAAGAGCAGCACATTGCTGAATACAAAGGTTGAGGTGAATAACATGGCAAAATATGAATTTTCTTATTACCCCGGTTGTTCGTCTCAATCGAAGGCATCAGCCGATAACTACATGAAGGCAAATAATGTCATCTGCACCGATCTGGATATCGAGTTAAATGAGATCCCGGACTGGAACTGCTGTTCAGCATCCGTTGGTTATGCCGGTGGTGGTGAATTGCCTCGTTTGTCATTAAGTGCACGTAACATTGCCTTATCACAGCAAGCTCACGGGCAGAAAGATATTGTCAGCCCTTGTGCCGCGTGCTGGTTGGCAACTCGTGAAGCCAATGAGCGTATGGAAGACAATGCACGGGTAAAAGCCGGTATTGAATCTGCTCTGGGTGAGATTGGGCTTAAGATCGAAGGTGAGGCTCCTAAAGCTCGGCACATGGTTGAAGTCCTTGTAGAGGATGTCGGCTATGAAGAGATTGGCTCAAAAGTAACCAAGCCTCTGGAAGGTTTGAAGATTGCCGGCTATGTCGGCTGTCAAACCAACCGTCCTTTTGGTATTGCCGGTGAGTCTTTCGAGAACCCGATGTACCTCGACAAGATGGTTGAGACCTTAGGTGCAGAGCCAGTTAGCAATTATGAGAAAAAGGTCTCATGTTGCGGTGGTGCACTGATGTTTTCAGAGCCAGAAAAGTCACAAGGTCTGGTAAAGGACATTATTGAAGCAGCCTATGATGGTGGTGCCGACATGATTGTGACTCCATGTCCGGTGTGTCAGATGAATGTCGAGGTTTATCAGGGACATATCAACAAGACCTATGGCACCAAGTTTGAAATTCCAGTTGTTTATTACTCTAATCTGATGGCGGTTGCTTTTGGTCACAGTGCCAATGAAGCTGCGTTGAATGGTCAAATGATTCGAGCCAGGAAGCTTGAAGAAATTGCCGGGAAATAGAAACAGGGAAAAATAAAACAATAAAAAAACACCTAAAATAATAAGAAGTACTCAACGCCCCTTTTCAGGGGCGTTTTTTTTGCCAGGGATGGCCTTATGCTGTGGAGGCCATGGATTGGCCGAGAACGGCGCTTTGCCAGGGATGGCCTTATGCCGTCGGCGGATTTCAAGGGAGTTGTCGCCTTGTATTATGGGGACACAATACTTAATTGCTGGTATTTCTAAATGGCAAGATTAGCCAGAGTCATCGTACCGGGACTCCCTCATCACATTACCCAACGTGGTAATAGAAGGCAGGATGTTTTCTTCGATGATAGTGATTACAGCCTCTATTTGCAGCTGCTGAAAGAGTGGTGCGATAAGGAGAGTGTAAAAGTCATCTCATACTGTTTGATGACAAATCATGTCCATCTGATACTAGTGCCAGATGAGTCCTCCAATTTGAGTAAGGCAGTGGGTGAAACACACCGTCGATACACTAAACATATAAATAACAGGGAAAACTGGAGAGGTTTTTTATGGCAAGGTCGCTTCGCATCATTTGTAATGGATGAGGCATGGTTACTAAAAGCCGTTGCATATGTTGAAAATAATCCGGTCAAAGCCGGTATGGTGAAGCACCCCTGGGATTACCGGTGGAGTAGTACTCTGCATATATCAATCAGTTTGACGAACAAGGGATTGTGAATATGGAACTGATGCAAGGATTAGTGACGGATTGGAGATCGTATCTACTGGAATCACTCGATCAGGGTTGTGAAGAGCTAAAGAAGCATGAGTCTACAGGCAGGCCGCTGGGTGATGACAGGTTTGTAGAGAAAGTAGGTGTGCAGTTAGGGCGAGATTTGATAAAGAGAAAGCCTGGGCCAAAGAGAGTTGATGATAGTTAAGTATTGTGTCCCTATATTTACAGGATGGTAGGTGTGAGTTGGCAAAATTTGCCAATATATGCCATATTCATACCATGTTTATACTGACTGGATGTGAGGCATTACTATTATGGCGACGTTAAATATTTCCATTCCTGATGAGATGAGAAGCTGGATTGATAGTCAGGTTAAGAGTGGTCGATATGCCAATGCCAGTGACTATTTAAGAGATTTGATTCGTAATAATCAGGCCTCGACCGATCTTATCCGTCTGGCTTTAATTGAGGGTGAGCAAAGCGGTATCTCCAAACTGTCTATCAAAGAGATAATTCAGTCAGAAAAGGCGCTGCAACAACAAGGATGAACTATCAACTTTCTGCCAGTGCTGAGGAGGATATCAGGGAGATATATCGCTATTCTGTTTCCAGATTCGGCGAAAGAAAAGCAGAGGCTTATCTGATTGGACTGGAAGAATCACAGGAGTTAATTGCCGGAAATGTGAATATCTCCCATTGCGTTGATGATATTCGAGCAGGTTACCGTCGTTATCTTTATCGACAACATGCGATTTATCTTCAGGAGCAGGGGACAAATATTCTTGTCGTCAGGGTTCTTCATCAGCAGATGAGGGTTGTGCTTCATCTTTGAATAGTGCGAAAGATGTCGGAGTCGCGCAATATAGCGACTCCGACACCTGAGCATCTGGATCAATTCACTCTTGGCTGTTTTCCTCTACCACGGAAAACAACCTTTCTACGAGATAGATGGGTAATGAAATCAATCGATAGCTAATCTCGAGATGTTCCCCACCAATGTTTACGGTTGTGGTTACCTGTTGCTGTGATGGTAATGAGGTGTCAAAGCGTATCGTAACTGGTGCATCCTTGACGGCCATAAACTGGTGAAGTGACTTCAGTCCTCCGCTTGCACCGGTCTTGATCTCGATCGGAATGATTGAGCCTTGATGGGCAATTGTATTATGGGGACACAATACTTAATTGCTGGTATTTCTAAATGGCAAGATTAGCCAGAGTCATCGTACCGGGACTCCCTCATCACATTACCCAACGTGGAAATAGAAGGCAGGATGTTTTCTTCGATGATAGTGATTACAGCTTCTATTTGCAGCTGCTGAAAGAGTGGTGCGATAAGGAGAGTGTAAAAAGTCATCTCATACTGTTTGATGCCGTCGCAGGCCATGGATTGGCCGAGAACGGCGCTTGGCCAGAGATGCTCGGTCTTTATTGTCATCCATGGTTTCCACGACATTTGTAGTTCGTATATGTGTATCTGACGTGGTCAACTAATTTGTTACAACCCAGTTAAGCTATGCTG
>RRYU01005736.1_pt1 | contig 19235 bp, 14 predicted proteins | sample 2162651 | NCBI WGS metagenome assembly RRYU01 (sample SAMN10267283, study PRJNA491782) | microbial mat metagenome | isolation source: biomat in the production well | place: Japan: Minami-Kanto gas field, natural gas well KTG3 | collected 2017-06 | reverse complement strand
CGGTGGCGACCTCGGTAATCTCGCCATTGGTAAGGAGGGTGCTGATCTCCCAGAGGTGGAATGCGCCATCATACCCAGCCGAGGCGAGGTAGCGTCCATCGGAGCTGAAGGCCACGGATGTGGCTACCCGACTATGATGCGCATCCAGCACCTTCAGCGGGGTTTCTGGCTGCTCCACCTGCCATAGGCGCACTTTGCCATCCTCACTGGCACTCGCTAGTAAACGGCTATCTGGGCTAAAAGCCAAGAGCCAGACCATCCCGGCATCTTCTAGGCGCTGTTGGAGTTGGATCGTGGCTCCATTAATCGCCCACAGCCCAATGCTCTTATCAATGCTCCCCGTTGCGAACCAGCGTCCATCCGGGCTATAGGCCACCGATGCCACTTCCCGGCTATGCTCGTGGATGATCGTGGTCGCTTGGGGGTGGGAGATGTTCCATCTCCGTATGCTCGTGTCGTTACCGAGTGTGATGACGTGGCTGGATGTGGCGTCAAAACGCGCATCTAGCACCCAGCCCTCATGCCCACGCAGCACCAGCGGCTTCATCTTGGTGTTGAATGGCGACCAGATCATGGCCGTACCGTCACGGCTACTACTCAGAATTGTCCGGCCATCATCACTAAAATCGAGTGCAAATATCGGACTGGTGTGATTGTTGAACGTAATGGTTCCAGCACGATTCTCGATGCTGCTGACGATAACATAACTATCGGCACTTCCACTCGCAACAAAGTAACCATCCGGGCTATAGGTAACGACCGTTGCTGGTTCGCTATGGCGATGGAGGAAGAGAGGCAGCGTCGCACTGGTCGGTGCAATATCCATGACCTTGACATTGCCATTGCTATAGCCAACAGCAACCTGTTGCCCATTCGGACTAATGGCCAGCCCGGTCACCCGCTGATTATCGCCGATTAACTCTTGTGGTTGGCTATTCAGATCGGCTACAGACCAGATGAAGGTATGTCCACTGCTATTCCCCACGGCGAGGGTTGTGCCATCCTGGCTGAAGGTGATCGCCGTCGCAGTACCGATGTCAGCGGGGAGTTGGATCGGGCGGGGCTGAGCGTCATCGCCCCAGAGGGCGAGTTGCCCATTACTACGTATGGCGGCAATCAGGCTACCATCGGGGCTGAGTTGGAGATCATTGAGTGACGTATTGAGCGTTATGCGTTGATTGATCGTCATCGCTGGCGGATCAATCGTTTGCAGGATGATCTGCTGCTCACCACTCGCAGCTTCGTAGTAGAGAGCAACCCGTGACCCATCGGTATTAAGAGACGCCATTGTGGATTGGGCAGCGATGGGGTAGGGTTCACCGCCGACTATGGTGAGGAGTTGTTGCAGCGCCTCTTCGCCATCGGTCAGGGTGTTATGCTCCAACTCGTATGAGGCCATGGCGAGGAGCAGGCTCCCTTGCGGGCGTATCGTGCCATCCACAAGTGCGGCGCTTGCCAGTTGGCGCACGAGCGCCTTTTGTTCGGCGCGTGCGGCGAAGAAGGCGAGGAATCCCGCTACTACCCCGACCAGACTAGCAACAACGGCCAAGCCACGAATCAGTTGGTTCTTGCGCCGTTCGTTCTGGATGATCGTCCGCACGACTCGGCAACGCTCCAGGAACTCCTGCTCTACCGGATTGATCGCATCGGAGTTCGCTGCTGCCCAGGCTTCTGCTGCATCCAGTGCCTGATCGCGCAAGAGCAACCCATCCTGGCGTCCCTCACGATGCCAGAGTTCGGCTTGGCGTTGCAGTGTACTCAGGTTGCGCACCCGCCACTCGGCATTATCGGCTCGTACCGGCTCAACCAGACGGTCGTGGGCCAGTTCGTACCAGATCGCACCACGAATCTGTTCGCCACGCACGAGGTGGCTATCTACTAATGCGGCAATGGCCCGATTGGACAAACCGCCACTCTGCTCTGGCTCCCGCAGCACCTGGCCGCGTAGCCCCTGGCTGGTGATCAGCTTGGTTTCACACCAATCGCGCACCTGGCGCTCGTGTACTTGGGCAGCTATGGCTGCTGTGGCTACCCGTTCGGTATAGTAGGCGCGCAGGGCACTCGTCACATCACCGATCTTGGCCACATCTTGGCTACAGATCTCGAAGTCATCATCGGGGAGGTTGCTCCACAGGCGGTAGCAGACCACCTGGAGTTGCACTGGCTCCACATAGAGGCCCATCTCTTCGGTGGTGCTGCCATCGCTGCGCTGGATGCGCACCATACGTAGGTCATCTACCAGTTTCTGGGCGGCTTCTTTGAGGAAGACGACGCCCTGGCTTTGAGCGGGTTTCTGAATGGCGGCCAGGGCGGCCTCGGCTTCGAGCAGATCGAGGCGCATGCGCTGATGGAGTCGGGTAGGAATCTCGCGTAGGAAGGGGTCGAGTTGGGCGATGTAGTCTTCGCGCATGGAGAAGAGTGCCCAGCGTTGCTGGTTACGTAGAGCGACCCCTACTTGGTTAAAGAACTCCAGTTTGGCCGCACGATCATTAGGAGCTATCGAGAGCACCTCTTCAAACTGGTCGAAGATGAGAATGATCCCATCCTGTTCAGGATCGGTGATCTGTTCGAGGTAGGTATCGAGGCTCAGTTCGGCCAACTCAGCCAGGGGAATCTGCTCCTCGGTCGGACGTTTGCTCTCGATTGAGAGCATGGTGCTGAGCAGGTAGCGATTGACCTGGGGCAGATCAGCGGGTGGCTCGGCTCCCACGCGGATGGGCGGGAGCACCTGAAAGCACTCGTCACGCAAGCTGGGGACGAGGGCCGCTTGCACGAGCGAGGTCTTTCCTGCTCCTGAGGGAGAATAGAGCAACACAATGCGCTCAGCGATCAACAGATTGCGTAAACGGCGCAACTCACGGTCACGCCCATAGAGGCGCTCGCCGGTGGCGAATGAACGTGGCCCAATGTACGGGTTCTGGCGCATAAGAAGATCCTGCTACCGTGATCACAGTCGCGAGGCGAGGTCACGAATAAAGTCTTCGGACGATCCCCAATAGATACTGATGTCTTCACCCTGGAAGTAGCTCTCCAGGTAGCTCCGGGCGCGTTCGGGTTCTATCGTGCGGCCCTCTTCGGGGTCAATCTGCGCAGCGACATGGGTATACTTGCGGCGACGACCGCCACCCTGATCGCGCATAAAGCTGCGGAAGAGGATGCGGAAGATCCAGTCATCCACGCGGAAGCCGAGGAAGAGCATGGAGGTATCGGTGAGTGCTCGCCGCACCGCATCGGGGATGAGTTCACGGTTACTTGTCACCCCGATCAGGTAGTTGAAGTAGTCATCTTCGGTGAGGACGAGCGAGTCGGGTTCATCGAGAATACCGAAGAGGTGGTAGACGAGGGGATGCTCTGGGTCGGGATCTTCGTCATACACCTCCTCCAATTGCTCGATATACTCGTTCCAGGGGCAGAGTGCGGTATGGGGTTCAACCCCTACCTCGCGCAGCGCATCTTCGAGGAGGGTATCGGCATTGGTGGTGATATAGATCGGCAGTTTCAGGTTGGCTAAGACGCGGTGGGGTTCGGTCTCTTCCTTACTCCGCAGCGATTGACCAACGAGAGTAATGAGATCATTGAGCGGAGCTTTGGTCTTATTGGGGCCAATCAGTTCACTATTCTGGCGCAGCAACTCACGGCGCATCGATTCGGCAAACTCATCGCGCAGGAACTGATCATCCTGATTAACAGCGATATACTGGGCAACCTGGGGCAGATCCTCGCGTTCGTGGGGTGAGAGGGGGAAGGTATACTCCTCGGCCCAGCGTTGGGCGATCTCGCGTGACGAGCCAAGGATCGCTTCGATCAAGCCCGGCCCTATGATGGGGGTACAGCGCCCCGATTTGATCCCGCGCACCAAGGCGGGCCACTTCTGGAAGTTGGCCTTATCATCGGCAAAGCCGGGCACATACCAGATCCGCCCGCTCTTCAGGCGCATGATCAACACGGGCATCCAGGAATCGGGGCGGTGGCTAACCGAACTGCGCGCCACGGCCATGGCGCGGTCAATCTGGCCATCGCGCATCACTTCGCGGAAGAAGGTTGGCATGAAGGTAGCATTGGTCTCCATGCTGATATTGCCCTGCATCGCCAGCACCGCCGGGATACCTGCTTCAGCGAGGCGAGGCCCCACGGCGAGCAGTGTCTCATGCGCAACACCCGCACCCATACTCTGGCACGAGGCCAGCACGATCATGCGCGGGCGCTGACGTAGTTCGCGCAGCCGTGTTACCAACTCCACCCCGGAGACGCGGGCGATCTGGTTCTTGTCATCCTCCAACCAGAGGGTTGGTTCGCCTTTGATCATTGAGCCATGGGCAACGATGTAGAGGATGTCTACCCCATTACGTAACTGATTGAGGATGTTATCGAGATTGGCACTCCCCGGTGTTCCCAGGACGGTTGTGGGCATGCCACTCAACCCACTCAGGGCGCGTGATTGTTCAGCGGCCACATCCACCGCTGCCATACGGAAGCGATCCAGACCTTGCGGGTTCGCAATCGCAACCAGGGCGCGCAGGTCGCCACGCGGACGCAACTTGACCGGACGCCAGTCGCTACTGGTTAGGTAGCGCGAGAAGAGAAATTGTTCACTTGTAAGCAGAGGTGTATCATCCGCCGGGTCGCGCAGTGTCTCCCAGCGCACGCTATGTAACTCTGCCGCATTCGCACTAATCGCCAGACGCACCCGTAGCGGCGCATCGAGGCTGGCAGAGGCACTCCGCGCCTGCTCAAACGCCCGTCGCAGTGCCTCGTCAGCAAAGAGTTGCTGTGATAGGTAGCGGCCATAGCCGGTAGGATCGGTATTCAGGGCAAGTAATTGGGCTGAATCGATCTCTATCGGCTGAGCCTCATCACGCATCAGGCGAATATCAGTGTCGCTATCGGGCTGGTTGAAGCGCAGATCGATCCCGTAGTGACCATCGGGGCGGCGGTTGAGACCAAGTTCGAGATCTGCGAAGGCAGCCATTGGCGCAATCCTCAATATGATTTGTAGTATGTGTAGGGTTAGTATAACAGAAGGGTATAGAGACGCAATATAGTGTGTCTCTACTTGCCGAATGACTCAACCTACCCTACTATGATGACATTGTTCTCTTTCGTATGGAATTGTACCCATGCCTCTTGATACGACTCTGATCGCGGTTGCTCTGGGGAAACTCGCTGGCCAACTCTCGCGCCGCTTGGGTGCCGGGGGAGGTACGACGCTCCCCGGTACGCTCGCTCGCCGGGTGGCTCCGTCTATCCTGCGTGACCTGAGCGCCCGCTTGCCCCACGGTGCGTTGTTGGTCAGTGGCACGAACGGTAAGACGACGACTAGCCGCATGGTGAGTGAGATCCTGCGTGCCCACGGTGAGCAGGTGCTCCATAATCGCGCCGGGGCGAACCTGATTGGTGGCCTGACGACGACGGTGATTAGTGCTACCAATTGGCTCGGTCAACCCCAGGCAACAATCGGCCTCTTTGAGACCGATGAGGCTGCGTTGCCCCAGGCGATTGCTGAGGTGTGTCCGCGCCTTGTGCTCATCCATAATCTCTTTCGTGACCAACTGGATCGCTATGGCGAAGTAGATACGGTCGCTGCCCATTGGCGCACCGCGTTGGCGACGCTGCCCGCCTCTTCAACCTTGGTGCTGAATGCTGATGACCCGGCAGTGGCCGATCTGGGGCGCGACATGGCGGCGCGGGTGGTCTACTATGGGTTGGAGGATACCCGCCATGCCACGGGGGCTGCCGCGCATATTGCCGACTCGCAGTTTTGCCGCCGCTGTGGTACGCGCTACCACTTCAGTGCTGCGTTCTATGCCCATATTGGCCACTACCAGTGTCCGCAGTGTGGCCACCAGCGCCCACAGCCGGAGGTCTCCCTGGCGCGGCTCGATCTGCGCGGAACCACGGGCAGTACGTTGGGGATCACCTACCCCGGTGGGGCGGTGGAGATCGTGTTGCCCCTGCCCGGCCTCTATAACGCGCTGAATGCCCTGGCCGCCACTGCGGTTGCGTATAGTCTCGCCGTCTCTCCGGTGCAGACTCGCAGGGCTATTGAGTCCTTCAGTGCGGCCTTCGGGCGCATCGAGCGGGTTGCGGCGGGAACGGGGGGGCCGACGATGCTCATCGCGCTGATCAAGAACCCCGTCGGGGCGAGCGAGACGGTGCGGATGTTGGTGGAGCAGGCACCGGGCGGCCGCGATCTGCACGTGCTGATCGCGATTAATGACCGCTTCGCTGATGGGACGGATGTTTCGTGGCTCTGGGATGCTGATTTCGAGGCTCTAGCCGATGCGGCGCATATTACGGTCAGTGGCACGCGGGCGGCGGATATGGCCGTGCGCCTTAAGTATGCAGGGCTGAACCCCGAACGGATGACGACGATTGATGATCTGCCAGCGGCGTTGGATACGGCACTGGCGCGGCTGCCTGCCGGGGCGACTCTCTACCTCTTGCCGACCTATACCGCCATGCTTGATCTGCGTGAGGATCTGGCTAAACGGGGTTGGGTGCGTCAGTTCTGGGAAGAGTAGTGGTACGGTGTGATACCATGCCACGAGATTCATCGTGATTTTGCATTGCGGATGGGAGTAGCTATGACCACCACCCACGCTGCCGAGCGCGTGCGCAGTTTCGGAACCTCGATTTTTGCCGAGGTGAGTGCGCTGGCCATCCAGTACGAAGCGGTCAATCTTGGTCAGGGTTTCCCCGACTTTGCCGGCCCGGAGTGGCTCAAGGTCGCTGCGATTGAGGCGATCAATGCTGACCTCAACCAGTACGCGCCCTACCTCGGTCTGCCACGCTTGCGCGAGGCGATTGCGGCGACGTGGCAGGCGAATGGCTGGTGTGTGGTAGATCCTGCCCATGAGGTGACGATCACGAGTGGGGCGACCGAGGCGCTCTTTGCGGCTACCCAAGCCCTGATTAACCCCGGCGATGAGGTGATCATCTTTGAGCCATTCTATGATGCCTATGTGCCGGATGTCGTGATGGCCGGGGGTGTCCCGCGCTATGTGCGTATGCACCCGCCCCGCCCGGCTGGCCCACAGACATGGCACTTCGATCCCGCTGAACTGGCCGCCGCATTCTCGCCACGTACCCGGCTGCTCTTCCTCAATACGCCCCACAACCCGACCGGCAAGGTCTTTACCCCATCTGAGTTGACCCAGATCGCGGCGCTCTGTATCGAGCATGATGTGCTGGTCATCGCGGATGAGGTGTATGACCAGATCGTCTTCGATGGGTTTCAACACACACCGATTGCCACCCTGCCGGGGATGTGGGAGCGCACCGTGACGATCAACAGCACGGGGAAGACCTTCAGCCTAACTGGGTGGAAGATTGGCTATGTGGTGGCAGCGCCCGCGCTGAGTGCGGCTATCCGTTCGGCGCACCAGTGGATTACTTTTGCCACAGCGACACCGTTGCAGGCGGCGGCGGCGGTGGGGTTGGAGCATGCGGCGACACGTGGGTACTACGAGCAGTTGCGGGTGGAGTATGTGGAGCGGCGCGATCTGTTGCGCCATGTGCTCTATGAGGTTGGCTTGCCGCCTTTGCCGGTCGAGGGGAGTTACTTCATGCTGGCCGACATCAGCCAGGGCAAGTTCGAGACTGATCGCGATTTCTGCTACTGGTTGACGAGTGAGGTGGGTGTGGCGGCGGTTCCACTTTCGCCCTTCTATGCCAATCATGACGATCTGCCCTTGCTGGTACGTTTTTGTTTTGCTAAGAAGTTGGAGACCCTACGGGCGGCGGCGGGGCGGTTGGAGATGATGAGGCATTAAGTGGCGTGGTGGCGGTGGCTTCGACAGGCTCAGCCACCGCCACCGCCACCGCCACCGCGCCGCTGCCTGAGCTTGTCGAAGGCAGCTGGAGCTTCGACAGGCTCGGCTTCGACAGGCTCGGCTTCGACAGGCTCAGCCACCGCCACCGCCACCGCCACCGCCACCATATAGGAGGAAGAATATGGAGCAGCAGCTACAAGAACTCAAACAGCGTCTCGCCGAAGTCTTCGACCTGCACATGGTCGGGGCACTCTTAGGGTGGGATCAGAGCACCTATATGCCACCGGGCGGTGCCGAGGCACGCGGGCGGCAGTTGGCGACCATCGGGCGACTAGCCCACCAGAAGTCCACCGACGAGGAGATCGGGGCGTTGTTGGAAGACCTGCAACCCTACGCGGAGAGCCTCGCGGCTGACGCGGATGACGCGGCGCTGATTCGGGTGGCGCGGCGCACCTACGAGCAGCAGGTGCGTATCCCTGAAGCCCTGGTGGGCGAGATGCTGGAGCATAGTGCGGCGTGCTACGATGTCTGGACACGCGCCCGCCCAGCCAATGATTTTGCCGCTGTGCGCCCGATGCTCGAACGCACCCTCGACCTGAGTCGCCGCATGGCCGACTGTTTCCCCGGCTACCAGCACATCGCCGATCCGCTGATTGATATGAGCGACTATGGCATGCGTGCCGAGTCGGTGCGGGCGATCTTTGCACAGTTGCGGGCTGAACTGGTTCCGCTGGTACAGGCGATTACCGAGCAGGCTCCCGCCGATGATACATGCCTGCACCGCCACTACCCGGCTGAACAGCAGCGTGCATTTGGCGAGCAGATCATCCGCGCCTTTGGCTACGATTTTAGCCGGGGTCGCCAGGATCTCACCCACCACCCCTTTATGACCAAGTTCTCGTTGGGGGATGTGCGCATCACCACGCGCTATAACGAGCATGATCTGAGTGATGGGCTCTTTAGTACGTTGCACGAGTCGGGCCATGCCATGTATGAACAGGGCATCAACCGTAGCTTCGAGGGTACCCCACTTGCCAGCGGCACTTCGGCGGGTGTCCACGAGAGCCAATCGCGGTTGTGGGAGAATCTGGTGGGGCGCTCGCTTGGTATGTGGGAGTTCTACTACCCCCAGTTGCAGGCCGCTTTCCCCAGCCAGCTCGCCGATACATCGCTCAATACCTTCTACCGTGCGATCAACAAGGTGCAACGCTCGCTCATCCGTACCGATGCGGACGAAGTGACCTACAACCTGCACGTGATGATCCGCTTCGATCTGGAACTGGCCATGTTGGAGGGCAGCCTTGAGGTGAAGGATCTTCCAGAAGCGTGGAACGCACGCTACCGCGAGGATCTAGGTATCACCCCACCCAACGATAGTGACGGCGTGTTGCAGGATGTCCACTGGTTTGCGGGGCCAATCGGCGGAGCCTTCCAGGGCTACACGTTGGGCAACATCCTGAGTGCGCAGTTCTTTGCGGCAGCCTGCGCCGCCCAGCCCACGATTGAGCCCGAGATCAGCCAGGGTCAGTTTGCGACCCTCCATAGCTGGTTGCAGCAGCAGATCTACCAGCACGGCAGCAAGTTCACCACGGATGAGTTGGTGCGCCGGGTCACTGGCGGGCCGCTCGATATTGGCCCGTACATGACCTACCTACGCAAGAAGTATGGGGCGATGTATCAGATCGGGTAGGGGTGCATCGTGATGCGCCCCAAACCCATCGTTTTGCTGGTGTGGTTGGCCGCGAAGCGGCCAACCCTACTCCCCATACAAGCCCCGTGCTCGCGCATACACCGCCTCCCAGGTCATCGTCTGGGCGACTCGTGCCCGCCCGATGGCTCCGAATCCGCGCGCAAGTTCCCGATCCTTCAGCAGCCGCTCGATACTCCCCGCCAGGGCTGCCACATCCCCAAACGGGACGAGCAGCCCATCTACTCCGTGCCGTATCACCGCTGGGACACCGCCAGCCTCCGCACCAATGACCGGCACGCCATAGCACCACGCCTCTAGGTAGGCGATGCCAAAACTATCTGTACGTGAGGGCTGGGCGTAGATGTCGGCAGCGGCCAGCGCATCGTGGCGCACCGCATCGCTCACATAGCCCAGCACACGAGTCTGGGCGCGTTCAGCATCCGTCAGGCTGGCGTAGAAGGTCTCGAAGTGACCCAACAGCGGCCCACACTGCACCCACGTGACCGGCATACCCGCCGACCACAAGCGCCGCATGGCCTCCAACACATGCACGGTTCCCTTATCGTAGGCAGCAGCCCCCAGGCTCAGCACGATAGGCCCACTGATAGCGTGGGTCTGGCGGAAGCGCGTCGCATCGCCCCCGGCCAGCTCCGCCGGTGTTACCCCGGCCCCCACCGTATGTACGCGGGTCGGTTGGAGGCCGCGTGCCAGGAGAAAATCGCGTTCGAGATCGGTCATGGTGGCCACCGCATCGCACTGGCGCAGCAGATCGATCTGGTGGGGCATACTGTAGTAGCGCACAATCTGCGGGTTGCCCGGTTCGCCCAGGTGGACAAAGGGGGTACAGATATGGCGAATCCGACGCTCTTTGGCCCACTGCGCCACGGGCAGAATGGCAAAATCGAGCGTGATGTTGGTGGTATGCACCACCGCCACATCGGCCAGATCGGGGTTGGTGGCGAGGTAGTGCTGGAGTGCGGGCAGGTGCGGGGTGAGCGTGGCCATCCGGCGCAGCAGCGGGAGACTCGGACGCCCCAGGCGACCCAGTTCCACCATCAGGCGGCGCACAATCGGGTAGATGATCGCTGGGCCAGGGGCGCGCTGTACCGGGAAGCGCAGCACGCGCACCCCACCTATCTCTTCTTCAACCTCAGCTATCCGGCGCTTCCCAGAGACCCAAAAATGTTCGAGGTCAAAGGCATCAGTGGAGAGCACCGTCACCCGATGGCCCTCACGTGCCAGACGTGCCCCGATCTCGACAAAGTAGCGAGCCGCACCACTAGCCTGGTGATAGAGTTGGACAACATGGAGAATGTGCATAATCGGTCACACCACCCGCCCCGCATCAACCGTATCGTTCACATGGACGCCCCGGCTCAGCACCACCCCCCGCGTACAGAGTTGGGTACGGGTAAGCAATCCAGCAGTATCAGCAGTGGGGCGCAACGCACTAAAGTGCTGGGCGGGGAGGCGCGTCATAGGCGCGACCGAGGCCATATCATCGAGCCAACTACTCGCCACATGGCTCCCCGCGCCCACCCGCGCCCCCGCACCGATCACCGAGTCTTGTACTCGTGCCCCATCATCCACGTGGGCACCCGGCTCCATACAACTGCTCTCGATACGACAACCCGCCCCGATCACACAGCCATCCTCGATCACCGCCGGGCCAATAATCCGGCTCCCCGTTCCGATCCGTGCTCGTCCGATCTTCACCGAACCACTGATCTGCACCCCTGGCCCCAAATCCGAGTGGGCATCAATCTGGCTGGCCACATCCGCCCGCCGCGCCAGCAAGAACTGGGCCGCACTCAACGCCTCCCAAGGCGTACCAATCGGTATCCAGAAGCCCGTGCAGGTGTGGTAGCCCACCCGATGCTGCGCCGCCAACAATGCGATCAGATCGGTCAGTTCATACTCGCCGCGTGGCGAGGACTGGATGTGATCGAGCGCCGGAAAGGCAGCCGCATCCAGGTGGTAGATGCCGGGATTGGCCAACGCATCGGGCGGAGGGTTGGCGGGTTTCTCCCAGATACCACGCACATGCCCATCCTCGATCTGGAGTACCCCAAAGGAGCGCGCATCCTCCACCCGCAGCCCGGCGAGGCAGGGCAGGCTACTCGCCGTCCCTAGGAGATCAGCACGGGCGATCAGGTTATCACCATAGAGCAGAAAGAAAGGCTCGCTCAGTGGCCCAACCGCCCGTAACGCCCCCGCAGTACCGTTCACCTCGGTCTGTACGACATAACGTAGCTTAATACTCCGGTATCGAGCACCAAAGGCATCACGAATATCCTCAGCGCGATAGCCAACAACCAATGTAGCCTGATCAATAATGCCCACCAACTCATCAAGGATGTGGGCTAGGAGTGGCCGACCGAGGAGAGGAATGAGGGGCTTGGGGCGGTGGCTGGTGAGTGGGCGGGTGCGTTTCGACTCGCCCGCAGCCAGAATGACTGCGTGGCGAGTTGTACAAGTAGCGGGAACCGGGAGGTGTGCCATAGAGACCTACTTCCCCCACTGGGGTGGCCGCTTCTCGATGAAGGCACAGATACCTTCTTGGGCATCGGCGAGCATGGCATTGGTGGTCATAACATCCCGCGTATAGGCATAGGCTTCGGGTTGGGGCATGTTGATCTGGCGGTAGAAGGTCTGCTTCCCCAAGCCCAAGATGGTTGAACTAGCGGCAATAATCTTCTCTGCCAGGGCATGGGTCGCACTCGCCAACTCAGCCACCGGAACGATGCGGTTCACCAAGCCCGCTTCGTGCGCTCGCTGGGCCGAGATCATCTCGCCGGTGAGCAGCATCTCCATTGCCACCTTGGCCGGAACTGCCCGGCTGAGCGCCACCATCGGCGTCGAGCAGAAGAGGCCGATCTTGACCCCAGGGGTTGCAAAGCGAGCATCTTCGGCAGCCACGACCAGATCGCAGGTAGCCGCCAATTGGCAACCTGCCGCCGTCGCCACCCCGTGGATCTGCGCGATGACCGGCTGCGGAATCGCCTGGATCTGCTCCATCAGTTGGGGTACAGACACCAAAGATCTCCTGGTAGAACTCCTGCGTCTGGCCGGTCATCTCACTCAGGTCGTGGCCAGCACAGAAGACCGGGCCATTCCCACTGAGGATTACCGCTGCCACCTCACGATCTTCTCCGATCTTGGTGAAGCAGTCCAACAACTCCTGCATATGCGCCAGAGAGAGCGCATTGCGACGCTGCGGGCGGTTCATGATCACCCGGGCAATCCGGCCTTCACGTTCTACCAAAATGTGCTGATACGCCACTGTACCCTCGCTCATGCAACCTCCTTTGGCTGGTATATGATCGAATTTGGGTGCATGGTACAATTGCAGCGGGTTTTACGCAACTTAGAGATAATAGGTAGCACCGGCTTCTAGCCGGTCAGTGGCGCATCGTGACCGGCTGGAAGCCGGTGCTACCCTGTGCGGATGTAGGGGCGCGTCGTGACGCGCCCTTCGGCGCGATGGAGGAGTATGACCCATGCGCGTTACGCAACGTCAAGTCACCCTGACACTCTATATGATGTTGATCCTCGGTGCGGTATTCAGTGTGATCTACCAACTCATGTTGCCACAGATCTACGATACCTCCCTCCTCATTGGTAGTGCTGTTGTCATGCCACTGCTCATCATACTCATAGTTGCCTACATACGTGGCCAAGAGTGGACGCGCTATGCACTCTTGCTCCTGATCACGATCTTGTCGGGCATCTTGATAGACGAGAACTACCTCTATGAGGATTTCTCGCTTACCACACTTCTCCCTCCCGTCTTAGCCCTGATCGTTGCTGGCCCTGCATGGCTGATTGGGAGCAGTGTGGGGCTGATCCTCCTGCTCTTGGTACGTGCCGGTGGGCAGGGTATCTATACCGATCCCATAACGATGATGCTCTATTCGATGTGCGTGGGCGGCATGTTTCTCGCACGTATCGTCATGGACAACGCCCAACACCAAGCCGAACTGAGCGCCCAAAAAGCCCACGAGGCTCTGGCGCATACCACCCTTCAAGCCCAAGAATTGACCCAAAAAGCCCAAGAACTTGAAACCCAGAATGCCCAGCAGCGCCAGTTGCTCGATCTTGTTTCTAGCCTAGAGACCCCCGCTGTTACCCTTGCGGACGGGGTGTTGCTGGCTCCGATTGTTGGCCATCTCGATAGCCGACGCGCAGATGGGCTGACCAAACGTCTGCTCTACGAGGTCAATACCCAACGTGCCCATATGGTCATCATTGATATTGCCGGAGTACCCACCGTAGACACCTCGGTTGCCCAAGCGATAGTACGCACCATCCGAGCCATCCGATTACTCGGCTGCGAAGTGACTATCACTGGTATCTCGGCCTCGGTTGCAGCCACAATGACCCATCTCGGTGTGAATCTGAACGGGGTGCGCACGGCGCGCACCCCGCAGGAAGTACTAAAGATCGAATAGGAACGCGGATCTTCTTACCCTACCCGTGCCCCACAGGTGGGGCAGAACAAAGCCGAACCCGGCATCTGGAAGCCGCAACTCGCGCATACCTTCTGAGCCGCTGCTGCGGGTGGTGCCACCGGCGGTGGGGTGACAATCGGCGGCGAATCATACGCAATCGGCACCGATTGGCTCGATCCTGTTGCGGTACTGCTCACCGAACCCTCGTCAAAGACCTCATTCTGAGCGTTCTTCAACTCCTCCTCATTGGCAAGCAAGGTCGCACGCAGTTGATCGACCAGTGCCGCCATCTCCGCAATCGAGGGCGCACTAATCTGGCCGGCACGCTGGAGATCGTAGGCACGCTGCCCCATCTCCATCAGTTTGGCATCGAGTTGGCGACGAGCCTCATTGATCTCGCCCTGTAATCGTGTCGTCTTCTGAAACTTCTCGGCCTCAAACTTTGCCCGATCAATACCCTGATTGAGTGTCTTACCAAGCTGATCAAACAAGCCCATGACCAACCTCCTTGTGCTGTTGCGCACCATCCCTGCGGGTATGACGTTGGAGGTAGCCCGCTGGATGCAATCATTATTATTGTAGCATATCCGCCCTACGCCACTCTGTCGTAAGTCACCCCCGTAATCAAGACAGAAGTACTATGGACGCTACAGCTAACCTTGCGTACCATATACTATACGTGTAGATACACACTGTTGCGATTTGAAAGGATCTGCTGTGAGCCAACTCCTTACTATCACTCCTATTACTCCGGAAGCAGCCGATCAACTCTTAGTATTGCTCGAACTTCGCCGTCAAGAGTTGCCGTTTGCTAATGAGGAACTAGCCCGCCACCAGGCGTTGCGCAGCGCGATTGATGAGCAGAATCAGCGCGGTGAGCAGACGTTGGCTGATTGGCGTAAGGCTCTGTCGGAGCGATGGCAAGCAGAAGTTGCTGGTCAGCGTGCCTATATTACCGTACAACGTAAGTTGGCGGCCTACTTTGATAACGATACCACCTACCTGCAACTGGTCGCCCCGACTGCTCCCGCCGCCGCTCTTACTGCGACGACCCTGTTGGCCGATATGCGCCGCCTTGAAGCTTCGCTGGCTCTCTTGCGCCCCCACCCGCCCTTCGCCGAAGAGTGTCTGGCTCAGATGCGTGAGGCTGGCAACCGCTTAGCTGCTGCCATCACCTTGACGGATCATTGTGAGGCTGAGCGGCGGCGCGTGTTGATCGAGCAGCGTATGGCGACCAATCTCTACGAGCGTGTCTGCCAGAAGACTCGCCAGTTGGTGGCCGAGTATGCGCTTGAGGAGGAGTTGGCGGCGTAGTGACGCAAGCGTCGCTACCCCACCAACGCCGATTGTTGCACTAGGTAGTTGCGTAACTTGGCGATGCGTTCGCTATTCCCACGCTCTTCACCTAATGTCTGGAGTTGGTGCTTCTTGTGTACCAACTCCGCACAGGTGGTGTAGAAGTCACGTTGCGTCCGGCCGCGTAGCCCCAAGCCGATCTGGGCACGGATCGAGCTGGCGACAAGGTACTGTTCAGGGCTGATGATCCCCAATGCCACCTCCTCGCGCAGGTAGTCGCGCATCCAGCGCCGTTCGCGGAAGATTGCCCAGATGACGATCCCGAACGCTGCGGCCCAGCCCGTCCAATCCACCAATAGTGTTGCGAGTAGCCCGCCTAGCCCAAAACTTCCGCCTAAGAAGGTGGCCATTCCGTTGTGGAGTGCGTGCAGGAAGACGGCTACGCACCACCCCAGGAAGGGTGCAGCCAGTTTGATCGCCCAGCCGCGCCGTAGCCGTGCTACCGCGAGTCCGATCCCAATGAAGGCGGTGTAGACGGCATGTCCCCAGCCTCCCAGGATGACCCGTAGGACAAACAGGGTGATCATGTCGCCCATGCCGCCCTCTTGGTAGCCCATGAAGTAGAGGTAGAGGACATTTTCGGTGGCGGCAAAGCCGAGTGCGGTAATGGCGGCGTAGACCATTCCATCCAGTACTGAGTCAAATTCGTAGGGGAAGAAGAGCACAATGAGGAGTACCGCCAGCCCTTTGAGGCTCTCTTCTACCAGGGGGGCGAGGATGGTAGTACCGGTGACATCGGCGAGGGCGGCGTTACCTGTGATGGCTTCGATGCTCACTTCGAGGATGCTGGTGGCAATGATCGCCCCCAGGGTGGCGACGAATGCTCCCCACAAGAAGGCTCCTCCTAGGAGGTGTAGCGGCTCCTTCTCGAAGCGGTCGAGCCAGTAGACGATGGCCGCGTAGAGAAAAGCGGGCACAAAACTGAGCAGTACCGCAACGAGAAAGATCATCAGAGAATCCCCTTTGTACTCGGTATGGCCCCTGCCAAGCGCAGGTCAAGTTGGGTGGCGCTGTCCAATGCTCGCCCAAAGGCTTTGAAGATCGCCTCAACTTTGTGGTGATCGTTGCGCCCGTAGAGTACCTGGGCGTGTAGGTTGAGCCGCCCATGGAAGGCGATGCTCTCTAGCAGATGGAAGATGAGGTCGGTGCCAAGTTGTCCGACCCGTGGGGTGGCGAAGTCGGCCTGCACGACGCAGTAGGGTCGCCCACCCAGATCGAGCGCCACGAGGGCTAGGGTCTCGTCCATGGGTACGAAGCTGTGCGCTGTGCGCACGATCCCGCGCCGCTCACCCAGCGCCATGTCTATCGCGCGCCCCAGACAGATGCAGGTATCCTCGGCGGTATGATGCTCATCCACATGCAGATCGCCCTCTGCATGTACCGTAAGGTCGAAGAGGCCATGCTTGGCCCACAGGGTCAGCATGTGGTCGAGAAAGCCGATTTCGGTGGTAACATCGGCATGGCCTCGACCATCAATCTTCAAACTTAGGCTAATGGTCGTCTCGCCGGTGGTGCGGTTAATCGTTGCGCTGCGCTCCATATTGCTCCTTACGCCTCACGCTGAATACTGCGCTCGCTCGAAAAGCCTTCGGGGTAGCGGCGACGCAACTTCTCGATATTCTGCGCCATGACCTCGCCCATCTGCACTCCCAGGGCATCACAGGCTAACGCCGCGTACCAGAGTACATCACCTAGCTCCTTACGCAAGGCATCGGTATCGAGGCTGTGGCCATGGAACTCGGCCTTCTTCAGCGTATCGGCAAATTCGCCCGCCTCGCCACACAACCCAAGTGCCGCATTGAGCAAACGCTCACGGTCGCTCCGTCCACCCGCCTCGGTTCGTAAGGCCAGTACCTGATACTCATTCGCTTCCATACGTAACGTTTCCTCTGTTCTATTTCACCATTGAAGGGGCATAATCTACTCGTGGGTGGTAGATACTCTGCAAACTATTCACAAACGCCTGCTTGATCAGGGTCAACTCACGCATCGTGAGCGGCGAGTCGTCCAATTCCCCCTCACGCATACGGGTTGAGATGATGGACTGTACCAGATCGTCAAGTGCCTGGGCACCCGATGTGCCCTCACTCTTTGTCCCCACTGCCAGCAGTTTCCCGTGCTGCGCCTTGGAGCGCACCGTGGCTTCGACCGAGTCGGCGAGCATGAGGATGGCCTGCTCACGGGTACGCGGGCGCGGGCCGGGGTAGCGGAAATCACGCGGATCGACGCTGTCATGCTGTTGGAGCGCCTGTTCGTAGAAGTGACGGATCAGCCCCGTGCCGTGGTGGGAGGCAATGAAGTCAATGATCTGCTGGGGCAACCCCGCCGCATGCGCCATCTTCACCCCTTCGCGCACATGGTCGAGAATGATCTGCGCACTCGTCTGGGGATCGAGTTCATTATGCACATTGGCGCGCCCCATCTGGTTGTCGGTGAAGAAATAGGGCCGGATGGTCTTGCCAATATCGTGGTAGTAGGCCGCGACCCGCAACAAGAGTGCATCCGCATTGATCGCCTCGGCAGCCGCTTCGGCCAGATTGCCCACCGCCACACTATGGTAGTAGGTTCCCGGTGCCTCGCGGATCAGTTTGCGCAGCAGCGGGCGCGAAGGGTGCGCCAACTCCATGAGTTGCAGCGGGGTCACTTGCCCCGCTGCTCGGCTCACCAGGTTGAAGACCCCCAGGGCGAGGATGGTGGAGAAGGTTCCATTTACCCCAGCCAGCAGCACCCCGGTCGTTGCTTGCAACCCTAGGGCTGCGAGGTCATCAGTGTTGATCCCTGGTTGTTCGAGCATCCAGAAGGCGAGTTGGGCTAGTGCCACTACAATGCTCACACTCAGACCCGCCAGCAAGAAGACGGCGATATGATCGGCGTTGCGCACCACAAAGACGGCCACGATGCAGCTTGCCAGCAGGCTTAGTGCCAGTGGGAAGTTGCCATCATGCATAAAGCTGATGGTGATGGCTAGTAGCGTGGAGCTTGCTAATGCTAACCGGCCATTAAAGACCACTGTAATGATGATGGCGAGGCTGGCGAGCGGCCAGAAGTAGGCATTGGTTCTGGCAAGGGGGATGACGATCCGGCTTAGGATGAGACCCAGCAGGATCAGTCCGATGAGGACAAGCAGCGAGCGAGGTTTGTGGATCGTGTGGATCTGTTCGATCACGCCATAGCCGATGAAGGCCAGCATAAGCAGGAGTGCAATCAGCCCACGTCCGGCAATCCCTAACCAACTCAGCGCCAGTGGCATAGCCCCGGTCTGCTGGAGTTTCTCTATCGTCTCTGGGCGAATGATCTCACCCACCCGCACGATGCTCTCGCCTGCCAAGACCCGTACCTGCTGGGGGGGTACCTTATCGCGGGCGCTCTGGCGGCGTGCTGCTGTGGCCTCCTCATCCAAGGTTCGGTTCACCAACAGAAAGGATTGGGTGAAGAAGAAGGCCAGATCGCGCTGTGTGGGCGAAAGCGTCGTGGTCGCTAACCAGTAGTTGAGCCAGCGTTCACGTAGCTCGATCAGTCCCTGCTCATCGAGCGCATAATCGTAACGATTAAGGGCACGGTTATAGAGACCGACTACCTCTTGGCGCAGGGTCGTCCACCGTTCCTGATCCAGGCTCAAAATGAGATCGGCACGCTCATCAGAGAGTTCCACTGTCGCATTGGGCAGATTGGCCAGGGTAGCCAAACGCGCCTCGCGGCTAAGCGAGGGGTCATCGCGCACACTCGTAATCGTATCGAGCAGCGCATTGAGCGCGGTACGTTGCTGAATGGGGATCTGCGGGTCGTAGCGATAGACGAGGTTCTCCGGGCTATTCTCGGCCTGCGCCTGACGCTCCGCTGTCAGCACGACACTGATATAGGTGGCATCACGCGGAGCCACGATACTCTGTGGGCTAGGCTGGCCCACCTCTAGGCGTCCATACTCACCGGGGAGGCTGAGGGTCAGGACGGCCCAGATCCCCAGCC
>RRYU01009607.1_pt1 | contig 19249 bp, 17 predicted proteins | sample 2162651 | NCBI WGS metagenome assembly RRYU01 (sample SAMN10267283, study PRJNA491782) | microbial mat metagenome | isolation source: biomat in the production well | place: Japan: Minami-Kanto gas field, natural gas well KTG3 | collected 2017-06 | reverse complement strand
GTCGAGGTTTATCTGGAGCAGTTGATCGCAAGCCCCAAGCCGACCTTGACGCAGTTGCTCAAGACTCTTTCGATAGATAACCTTGCTGAGGATTATCTGGATGCCTGCGCCGGTATCGTGTTCACCAAGCCCAATCGCAGCGCCCTGAAAGTGGCCTGGCCGGATGGCCTGAAAGTCTCGATTCAACGGCAAATTGGTGAATACTCGTTTTTATCGCCTTACGCTCACCCCGAGGCCGGGCCTTGAGTGGGAAAATTGCGCTTGTTATGGGCGCGCTGCCCTTGGGCAGTCGCGAGCGCATGATCTTCGCCGTGGCCGATGCGCTGTTGGCCCGGGGGTACAGCGTTGATCTGTTAAGCCCACAGCCTACCGAAGCCATGCGCCAGGCCGCGCCTTGCGGCGCGCGCTGGATCAATATCAGCCAAGGTTTTGGCCATTGGCCGCTGCTGCGTTCGTCCAATGTCCTTCGCCTGATGTTGAGCATTCCCGCGCTGGCACGCTATTTACGCAGCCATTCCCCGGACGTATTGCTGGGCTTGTCGATTCCGCCGAATCTTTCGGCACTTACGGCGCGGCGCTTGGCGGGCAGCAAGACCCGAATCGTGGTTCGGCAAAGCAATGTCTTGTTCAGTGCCGATCATCCGGAATTTGCCGGGGTCAAGCGGCGCTGGCGCGATGGCTGGGTGAAAACCGTTTATCCAGCCGCCGACCGCTTTATCGCCGTGGCCGACGGCGTGGCGCGTAATCTGACCCAGGTGATCGGCATCGAACCAGAGCGTATCGGAGTGATTTACAATGGCGTCGATCTGGCCGACATTGACCAAAAAGCACAAGCGCCGTTGCCGGCAATGCTGCGCTGGCCGGAAAACACCGCTAAATTCGTCGCTGTCGGCCGTTTGGTGCCGAAAAAAGATTATCCCACGCTGCTGAAAGCGTTCGCGCAATTGCCCCAAACCCGGCCTTCGGAGCTGATCATTCTGGGCGAGGGGCCGGAGCGGGCGCGGCTTGAAGCCTTGGTTAAGGAGCTAGATATTGACGCCAGGGTGCAACTGCCGGGCCGTTGCGATAATCCTTATGCCGTGCTGGCGCGCGCCGACGGCTATGTGTTGTCGTCGATTTCCGAAGGCATGCCCAGTGCCCTGATCGAAGCTCTGGCCTGCCGGTGTCCTGTGGTCAGTACCCGTTGTCCGTCCGGGCCGGAGGAAATTCTTGAGCAAGGTCGATACGGCGCACTGGTGCCGGTGGGCGATGTCAACGCCTTGCGCGATGCCATGCTGGCGGTGTTGACCAACCCTGTATCCGGCGATCTGTTACGCCGGCGGGCCGAGCAATTGTCCGGCGCTCATGCCGCCGGGCAGTATTTGCAGGTGATCGAGCGTGTCTTCACCGATGCTGAATTTGAAGTGATCTAAAGGCCCCTGCGCCAGACTGTCCAGATTGAGAATTACTGTCGTGTTTTGGAATCATGAACCATACCCCTAAAGTGACCGTGTTCATTCCGGTCTACAACCGCGCCGCTTATGTCGCCGAGGCCATTGCCAGTATTTTGCGGCAGACCTTTACCGACTTTGAGTTATTGCTGATCGATGATGGCTCCGGCGATGGCAGTCTTGAGGTGATTAAACGCTTTACCGATCGCAGAATTCGCGTTTTGGTCAACGAACGCAATCTGGGCCAGCCGTTGACCCGCAACCGGGGTTCGGATGAAGCCCGGGGCGAGTATATCGCGCTGCTGGACAGCGACGATCTGGCCGAGCCTGAGCGACTGGCCCGGCAGGTGGCGTTTTTGGATAGCCACCCTGATCACGCCCTGGTCGGCTGCTGGAACCGCTTCATCAATGCAAAAGGCAAGGCGCTTAACAAGCGCAAGCGGCACCCTTTAGACAGCCGGGAAATCCGCGCCAGAATGCTGTTTCAATGCCGGATCAGCCACCGGGCGGTAATGGCGCGTACCGCGGTGATGCGTCGCTTTCGATACAATCCCGAGTTCAAGGTCTGTCAGGATTACGATTTGTTCAGCCGTATTTCCGAACAGTATGCTCTGGGTAATGTGCCCGGCTACCTGGTCAAAGGCCGTATTCACGCCGAACAGATCACCGAGACTCAGGCCGATGCCGGACGGGACATGCGTATCCGCATCATGGCCCGGATGCTGGATCAGCTGGGCGTGACCTGTTCTCAAACCGATTTGCTGCGGCATTATTATCTGCCGCGCAAAGGTTTTCCGACATTCAAGCCGGATCGGGAGTATCTGGATTGGGTAGAGGCCTGGCTGGCGCGTTTGCTTGAGGCCAATCAAAAAAGCGGCATTTATCCTGAGCCAGAATTCAGCCGGGCGTTGAGCTTGCAATGGAGCCGGGTGTGCTGGCAAACCCTTACGCCGCACAGGTTCTGGCGTTCTGATTGGCGTATGACAGCTTTGACTGCCGGTTGGCGAAAAGTATTGATGGTGTGATTGACCACAAGGGCAAACTGGTTGTCGGGCAGTGCTACAATATGGCAACTTTTGCGTTCGAGTTTCCCCTTTCTATGAAAATCGCCTTGCTATCCCGCAATGCTTCGCTTTATTCCACCCGTCGCCTGGTCGAGGCAGCCGAGCTGCGCGATCATGAAATCCGCGTGATCGATGTGTTGCGTTGTTATATGGAAATCACTTCCAATAAGCCCAGCATTCACTATAAAGGCGAAGTACTCAATGACTTTGACGCAGTGATCCCACGCATTGGCGCGTCAGTCACCTTTTACGGCACGGCGGTACTCAGGCAGTTTGAAATGATGGGCACCTTTCCGCTGAACGAATCGGTGGCCATTTCCCGCTCCCGGGATAAATTGCGCTCCCTGCAATTGTTGTCGCGCAAGGGTATCGGGTTACCCATTACCGGTTTTGCGCATAAACCGGATGATATTGAAGATTTAATCAAAATGGTTGGCGGCGCGCCGTTAGTGATCAAACTGCTGGAGGGCACGCAGGGCATCGGTGTGGTGCTGGCGGAAACCAAGCAAGCTGCGGAAAGTGTGATTCAGGCGTTCATGGGCCTGAAAACCAATATCCTGGTACAGGAATATATCAAGGAAGCCGGTGGCGCCGACATTCGTTGTTTTGTCATCGGCGACAAAGTGGTGGCGGCGATGAAACGGCAAGGCAAGGAGGGCGATTTTCGTTCCAACCTGCATCGAGGCGGTTCGTCTTCGTTGATCCGCATCACGCCGGAAGAGCGTTCCATTGCCGTGCGCGCCGCCAGAACCATGGGTCTGAATGTTGCCGGCGTCGATTTATTGCGTTCGCATCACGGCGCGGTGGTGATGGAAGTTAATTCTTCACCGGGTCTTGAAGGCATTGAAACGTCAACGGGCAAGGATATTGCCGGCATGATTGTCGATTTTCTGGCGAAAAACATGATTACCCGATCGACCCGTACCAAAGGTAAAGGTTAGTTGTCAGGGTTACGTCTTAAGGCTTGAACACCAGGCATTCGCTCTTTCAACTACTTAAGTAGACGCTTTTTTTCAAAACTGGAGCCGGCATGGGCCCGCATTATTTAAGTCGTTTTTTCACACCGAAATCGATCGCTATTGTCGGCGCATCGGAACGTCCGGACAGCGTTGGCCATAGAATTCTGAGTAATATGATCGCCACCGAATTCAAAGGCGCACTGTACCCAATCAATCATAAACGCGAGACCATCCTTGGCATTAAAGCCTATCCGGATTTACTGGCGCTGCATGAAATACCGGAGTTAGTGGTGATCGCGACGCCCGCGGCAACGGTACCCGGATTGCTGCGGCAATGCGGCGAAAAAGGCGTGAGCGCAGTGATTATCATTACTGCCGGGTTTGCCGAGCTGGGTGAACAAGGTCAGCATTTACAGCAGGAAATTCTGGATATTGCGCGGCGTTTCAGTATCCGTATTATCGGCCCTAATTGTCTGGGTGTGATCCGGCCCAGCGCGCGCTTGAACGCGACTTTTGGCGATGGCCTGATCAAGGACGGTCATTTGGCGCTGCTATCGCAATCGGGCGCGGTTTGTACCGCAATTCTGGATTGGGCGCAGTCTCAGGATATCGGTTTTTCCACCGTGGTGTCGATGGGCGCGGCAGCCGATGTCGATTTCGGCGAAGTGCTGGATTATCTGGCGTTGGACGACAAAACCACCGGTATTTTGATGTATATCGAGGGCATTCGCGATGCTCGCCGGTTTTTGAGCGGCCTGAAAGCGGCGGCGCGCTTGAAACCGGTGGTTCTGATCAAAGCCGGGCGTCATGAATCGGGTTGCAAAGCGGCCATGTCGCATACCGGCGCGTTGGTTGGTGGTGACAATGTGTTTGATGCCGCCATCGAGCGGGCCGGTGTGGTGCGTGCCTACAGCATTGCCCAGTTGTTTGCCGCAGCCAGAGTGCTGGCCAACAACTACCAGGTCAGGGACAACCGGCTGGCGATTATCACCAATGCCGGAGGGCCGGGCGTGATGAGTACCGACCGGGCCGAGGATGTCGGCGTACGTATGGCCGAGTTAAGTCCGGAAACGCTGGCCGCTTTGGATCAGGTATTACCTACGCATTGGTCGCACGGCAATCCCATCGACATCCTGGGTGACGCCACGCCCGAGCGCTATCAACAGGCGCTGCAAGTTTGTTTGCAAGATCCAAACATTGATGGCGCGTTGTGCATCTTGACGCCACAGGCAATGACCGACCCGGAAAAAGTCGCGCATTTGCTGGTGGCGGCGGCTGAGCATACCGATAAACCCGTGCTGGCTTCCTGGACCGGCGGCAAGCGGGTGGAGTTTGGGCGCAGCGTTTTTGATAATAGCAAAGTGGCGCATTTCAATACCCCGGAAATGGCGGTGGATGCGTTTTCCTTTCTGGCCCAGTACAATCAGAATCAGATTCTGCTGAAACAGATTCCATCCGGCGAAACCACCTTGATTTCACCCGATATCGACGGTGCCCGCCTGATTATCGAACGGGTGCTGGGTGAGGGCCGGGAAGTGTTGACCACCCAGGAATCGAAAGCGATTCTGGCCGCGTTTCGGATCCCAGTCAATTACACGGTGTCGGTGACCAATGCCAAGGACGCGATGATCGCGGCGGAAACCTTAGGTTTCCCGGTGGTGCTGAAAATCAACATGGCCGAGTTTTCGCATAAATCTGACATTGGCGGGGTGCGCTTGAATATCAACAGTGCCCGCGATGTATCCCACCACTTCCAGGATATGGCCGACAAACTGCAGGCCAGATTTCCCGAAGTCAAAAACGTCGCCATGACCGTGGAGCCGATGTACAAAGCCCAGCATGGCCGCGAGCTGATGATCGGCGTGATTCGCGATCCGGTATTTGGTCCGGCAATCAGTGTCGGTCTCGGTGGCACGCTGGTGGAAATTCACCAGGATAAATCGGTGGCGCTGCCACCACTGAATGAATACATGGCGCGGCGTATGCTCGGCCGCACCAAGGCGGCAAAATATCTGGGCGCGTTTCGCGGCATGCCGAAAGTCAACGACAAGGCGTTAGTAAAAGCGTTGTTGTCGGTATCCAGCCTGGTGACCGAATTACCGGAAATACAGGAGTTGGACATCAATCCGCTGATTGTTGATGAATCCGGCGTGATGGCAGTGGATGCCCGGATCAAGGTTCAGGTGTCGCATCAATTGATGCCGTACAGTCACATGACTATCCACCCGTATCCGCACGAGTTGACCCAATCGCATCAACTGGCCAACGGCATGGATATCACTATCCGGCCCATCCGCCCGGAAGACGCCGATCTGGAACAGGATTTCGTGCGTCGGATGTCGGAAAAAACCCGCTATTTTAGGTTCATGCAGGCCTTGCAGGAGCTGACTCCGGAAATGCTGATCCGCTTCACGCAAATCGATTACGACCGGGAAATGGCCTTTATCGCCCTGACCGAAACGGCGGGCGGCGTGTGTGAGCTGGGCGTGTGCCGGTACATGGTCAATCCCGATGGCCGCTCGGCCGAGTTCGCGGTAGTAGTATCCGACGATTGTCATGGCCAAGGCATAGGCACCCGGTTGATGAAAACCCTGATGCAAGCGGCCAAGTTCAAGGGTTTGACGTTTTTCGAAGGCGAGGTGTTGTCGGTCAATCAGCCGATGCTGTCGCTGATGAAAAAGCTGGGTTTCAGCGTGGAAAGAATCCCGGACGATCCAGAAATCGTCCGTGTAGTCAAGGATTTACGGCTTTGACTAATGTTGCAGTCTTCTATAAAGTCACAGTAAATAAAGTTGGCATGTAGGCAGGAGTGGCGTTCAGTGAGTCCGGCATTTCCTTTTGGATGCGGTGACGCCAGAGAAATTTATGGTTCGTGTCCTTTGCGGTTGGTTGCCTTACCGGAGCGAACGTATGGGTCTTTCGAGACGTGTATATGAAAACCGAGGCTTGTTTATGAAACGAATAAAAACGCCATGGCGCCTGGTTGGCGCGATACTGTTGTGGGTTGTGAGTCTTCATGCGGCGGCGGAAACCAGGATTGCCATCCTTGATTTTGAACTAAATGATTTAACACTGGCTCCTGCAATCCCCGCGGAAATTAAACGCACCGCATCGATCAAACCGTTATTGGAAGGGGAACTTAAAAAAGCCGGTTATAAGGTGATCAACATTGATTCGGAAAGCCAACAATTCGCGGACAGTGGCGTAGGTTATTTGTTTGATCATCCAGATGTGGCTGCCGATTTGGGCAAACGCTTCGGTGCCGATTATGTGCTGGTTGGGAGATTGCATAAGCCCAGTTTTTTATTTGCTTATCTGATGGGGCGCCTGGTCAGAGTTAGCGACGCAGAAATTATCGGCGATTATATTTCGGAATCAAAAGGTCCCAATCAACGGTTGACCATAAAAGCTGTGGAAAGTTTGACGGTAAAAATGGATAAAGCGCTGGATAATAACTATTCGCCGCCACCGCCATCCAGATTGCGTAAAGCAAAATAAAGCTTTCGGCCGGAAAAGTATTCATTGCATCCGGCATTCCGGTCGATTCGGTTTGAAATACAAAGCATTCGTTGTCTCACCAAGCCTAAGCAACGACAGAGAGATGCAAGTTTTGGTGGATGCGCTTCGCTTATCCACCCTACGAAACTGATAAGCTGTAGGCCGGATAAGCGTTCAGCGCATCCGGCGTTTCCAGTCGGTGCGGTTTGAAAATATAAAGCTTTCGTTGTTTCACCAAGCCCACGCAAAACAAAGAGATACAAGACCCATCATGACCAAACTGAAATGCGCCGTGGTCGGTGCGGGCTATCTAGGCAAGTTTCACGCTCAGAAATACGCAGGCGCTGAAAACGTTGAGCTGATCGCCGTGGTCGATAGGGAGCCGGACACCGCCGCTGAAATCGCCAGCCTTTACCATGCCCGCGCTGAAACCGACTACCGCGCCATTTTAGGGCAGGTGGATGCAGTCAGCATTGTCGTGCCCACCTCACTTCACTATCCAATAGCCCGTGAATTTCTCGATGTCGGCGTGCATGTGCTGGTGGAAAAGCCGATGACAGTTACCTTGGCGGAGGCCGATGATTTGATTGCTCGTGCCAAACACAACGACGTTTGCCTGGCGGTCGGCCATCTGGAGCGTTTCAATCCGGCGGTGCTCGGTCTTGGCGAAAGCCGCGAGGCACCGTTGTTCATCGAATCACACCGGCTGTCGCCGTTCAATCCCAGAGCCAACGATGTCAGCGTGGTGCTGGATTTAATGATTCACGATATCGACATCATCCTGGCCTTGGTCGATGCCCCGGTCGAACGCATCGATGCCAGCGGCGGCGCGGTGTTGACTTCCGGGCTGGATATCGCCAACGCCCGCCTTAACTTTGCAAGCGGCTGCGTGGCCAATGTCACCGCCAGCCGCATCAGTCTGAAATCGGAGCGCAAAATGCGCTTGTTCCGGCCCAGTTGTTATGAGTCGGTGGATTTTCAGAACCGGATTTTGACCCGGCACCGCACCGGCGATAAGGAAATGTTTCCGGGCGTGCCGGAAATCGTTTCCGAGGAATCGGTGTATCCCGACGCTGACGCCTTAAACGCCGAAATCCGCGACTTTATCGATGCGATACTCGGCCAGCACCCGCCCAAGGTCACCGGTCACGATGGACGCAGAGCCCTTGCAACCGCGCTGGCGATTACCCGAATGATCCACAACAAGGAGACGTTATGATTCCCATGGTCAATCTCAAACGCGCTTATGCTGAAATCGGCCCGGAAATCGAAGCCGGGTTTGCCGAAATTTTAAGCACCGGACAGTTTATTCTTGGCCCAAAGGTTGCCGCCTTCGAACAGGAAGCGGCCGCTTACTTAGGCGTGCGCCATGCCATAGGCGTGGCGTCCGGCACCGACGCGCTGCATCTGGCGCTGCGCGCCTGCGGCATTGGCCCAGGCGATGAAGTGATCACCACGGCGTTTACCTTTATCGCCACGGCCGAGGCAATTTGTTATGTCGGCGCGAAACCGGTGTTTGTCGATATCGATGCCAAAACCTTCAATATCGATGTCGAGAAAATCGAGGCGGCGATTACCGAAAAAACCAAAGCCGTGCTGCCGGTGCATCTTTTCGGACAACCGGCCAATCTGCCCCGGTTGCAGGAACTTTGCCAGCGTCATGATTTAACCCTGATCGAAGATTGCGCGCAGTCGTTCGGCGCGGCCATTGGCGGCCGGATGACCGGCAGTTTCGGCAAGGCCGGCGCGTTCAGCTTTTTTCCCAGCAAAAATCTGGGTGCGTTCGGCGATGGCGGACTGGTGGTGTGCCAGGATGATACCATCGCCGAAACCTTGAAAAGCCTTAGAAACCACGGCTCGGCGGTGCGTTATTATCATGACCGTATCGGCTACAACAGTCGGCTGGATTCGCTGCAAGCCTGGGTGCTCAGCGTCAAACTGAAACGCATCACCGAGTACAATGCCGCACGCCGGCAGGTGGCAGAATGGTACCGCGAGCATTTAGCACATCTGCCGTTGACCTTGCCGTTCGCGGACGGCATGGGTGAGCACGTTTACCATCAGTACACGTTATTGACCGACCGGCGCGAGGCCATTGCTGCCGCCTTGCAGCAACAAAACATCGCCAGCGCGGTGTATTACCCGGTGCCGCTGCACCGGCAAAAGGTATTTGCTGAAGTCTGCGCCGGGCTGTCGCTGCCGGTGACCGAGTCGGTGGCGAAGCGCTGTTTGTCACTGCCGATCTGCCCGATGCTGCGTGAGGCGGAAGTGAAACAAATCGCCCAAGTGATTGCACAAAGCTTGGCATGAAGCTTTTATTCAGCGCCGGCGAGGCTTCCGGCGACCGCCACGGCGCGGCGGTGCTGGCCGCGCTGAAACAGCGCATGCCCGAGGTTCAGGCGCTGGCCATGGGCGGTCCGGCGCTTAAAGCGGCGGGCGCACGGATTGTCGTTGATTCTGCCGAACTTGGCGTGATCGGTTTGTTTGAAGTGATCCGCCATTATCCGAAAATCCGCCGCGCGCTGAACATCATGAAACAGACTCTGGTCAAGCAACGGCCGGATTTGTTGATCTGCGTGGATTACAAGGAATTCAATTTCCGGTTGGCAAAATACGCCAAACACCTGGGCATCAAGGTGTTGTTTTATGTCAGTCCGCAGGTCTGGGCCTGGCGGCCGGGCCGGGTCAGGCAATATGGCCGGGTGATCAGCGCGATGGCGGTAATTTTTCCGTTCGAAACCGCCTACTACCAAGCCGAAGGCATTCCAGTCCGCTATGTCGGCCACCCCTTGCTCGATCAACGGAAAGCGCCCAGGTCACGGGCCGAGGCACGGACTGCGCTGGCCTTAACCGAAGCGGAAGGCCCGGTGATTGGTTTGTTGCCGGGCAGCCGGGTTCAGGAAATCGAGCGCCTGTTGCCGGTGATGCTGGCGGCGGTATCCTTGTTGCAACAGCGCTATCCTAAGGCACACTTTGTCTGGGTGGCGGCCGAGCGTTTATCAGCCGGCGAGATTCAACAGCGGCTGGCCGGACGGCCGATCAGGGTTTGTCAACAACCTCTCGAACAGGTCGTTCCGGCCTGTGATGCGGTGATGGTCACGTCCGGCACGGCAACGCTTGAAACCGCGCTGCTCAGCGTGCCGATGGTGATTGTTTACCGGCTTTATCCGCTAACCTATTGGCTGGCGCGGCGGGTGGTAAAGACAAAATTCATCGGCCTGCCCAATATCATCGCAGGGCGCTGTGTGGTCAGGGAATTGATTCAGCAACAGGCCAGCGCGGTTAACCTGGCCGAAGAAGTCGAGCGGCTTCTGGAGAATGCCGATTACCGGCGCCGGCAGATTGAAGCCTTGCAACAGGTCAAACAAACGCTGGGTTCGGGCGGGGCAGCCGAGAACATGGCTGATTTCATTGTCGATTTATTGACAGACCATACGGTTGGTAAGCGCACCGCATTGAGAGAGTCCCGCAGCATCGGTTCGCTGATGGGAAAACTATAATCCCCCAGTCCGGCATATATTTTTTCTCTAAAAAACGCGTATGACGTTTTCATCCCGATTCAGGTGGTCATGCACGATTGCGACGCTCATGCCGATGATTCGTTGCCAATTGATGCGGTCTTGTTGTCAAATCAGCTCTAATTCGGTTGGCTTTGCAAAAGCCGGAGCACTTCAATGTTATCGTCTTAGCCGGGTGAGAATAGCGTCTTTAGGCCACGGAGTTGTCACGTCAGTCCCTGACCGGTTTTTTTTCCAGTTTTCTCTGCAAAGTGCGCCGGTGCATGTTCAATGCTCGGGCGGCGGCGGAAATATTGCCGTCATGCTGCATTAGAACTTTCTGCAAGTGTTCCCATTCCAGGCGTTTGACCGAAAGTGGGTTTTCATTGATGGCAATGCCGGGATCGCCTTCATCCTTGTTCAGCGCGGCGACGATTTCATCGGCATTGGTCGGTTTAGTCAGATAATGGACTGCGCCTAGCTTGATGGCCTCGACCGCGGTGGCGATGCTAGCGTAGCCGGTGAGCATGACCACGCGGGTATTGATGTCCTGTTTCATCAGGCTGTTGACCAGCTCCAGGCCGGACTGATGGCCAATGCGAAGGTCGATGACCGCAAATTCCGGTTGCAATCGCTCGGCCATGTCGATACCGGTTTCCACATCGTGGGCGATGATGACTTCATAATCGCGTTTTTCCAGGGCATTTTTCAGTACCCGGCAGAAGGTTTCGTCATCATCAACAAGTAAAAGTCTGGGGCTATCCAAAAGTTCCGGCATAATTGTCAGAGCAGTCCTGAGTATTGTTAAGCAAAGCAAGTTCAATGGTAACGCATGCGCCGTCTCCGGGGAAGTTAATGAACTCAATACCGCCGCCTAATCGGCGAATTGTGCTGCATGCCAGGAACAAACCAACACCCAGGCCTTTTTTATCGCTTTTAACCGGCTGCAGGCCGTTCATTTGTCGGACTGCTTCCGGAAAACCTGGGCCGTGATCTCTGATTTCCAGAATGACATTGTGATCGGACAGGCGGGCGGCGAAATGTATGCCTTGTTGTTTGTCGGTGACCTCGGCGGCGTTGTTGAGAATATTGATCAGCGCGTGGGTCAGGGCTTGTTCGGCCAGAATGCAGACTTTCTGTTGCTGTATGGCTTGTAGCGCAATATCCAGCTTGATTTCCGGTTTATGCGAGCGCCACTGTTTGATCACTTTATCCAGATAACTGGCCAGTTTCATCACTTGACCGGCTTCGGCGCGCATTTCGCCGGCGCTGGCCGACATCAGCGATAAGGCATTTTTGCAACGCTTGATCTGCTCCTGAATGATCAGCGTTTTATCGTAAAGATCGGGCAGCCGGTGGGCGGGATAATCCTGTTCCAGTTCGTGAGCGATGATGTCGATGGTGGCCAGCGGCGTACTCATATCGTGCGCGGCATTGGCGGCTAATGTGCCCAGCGAGACCACCCGTTCGTCCTGCAAAGCTTTTTCCCGGGCTTCGGCCAGATACCGTTCCTGGGCGCGCAAGGTTCTGGACAGCTCGATCACAAAAAAGGCCACCAGGCCGGCGCTGAACACAAATCCGAACCACATGCCGAAAATATGCAGATTGTAATAATGCCGGTCACTCAGTTCATGAATTCTACGAAAAACTTCATAGCGTTTCAGATGGCCGACGTGTTCAGTTGAACTCGCCATCAATTGTTGGATTTGTTCCAGTTCCGGTGCGTTGCTGGGCATATGTGGTTCAATGGCCGGAAGTGGCACATTGTAAGGAATCAGTATGGTGTACACCGAACAGGTCAGAATCACCATGTACCAGGCATAAGAGGGTGGCAGCATGATCGAGGTCAGGATCAGGGGCAATAAAAATACCCAGATGATCGGGTTGGATGCGCCGCCGGTTAGATACAGTAAGGCAGCGGTCGCCATGACATCGATCACCAGCTGTGAAAATAATTCCAGCTCGGTGACCGGGTTATCGGTATTTAACCGCATCCAGGTGTATAGATTGACCGAGCCGATGGCCATGATCACCAGCCAAAGGTGCTGTTGCGGCAATGGCACCGATAGACCGTACACCGACAGAATAATCAGCACGCTTTCGCTGACAATCATCAGATTACGCAGAATAAACAGCCATTTCAAATTCTCTCGAGTGGAAATCGCTGTTCTGGGTAGGGCGTCAGTCAATAAAGAGGGTATGGAGGACATGGAGTGAGGGCGTCAATGCAGGATAGTCGGTAAATTGTACGGAGCGAACCGGTGATTTGTCGAGCGAACACTGACGGTCAAGCAAAAATGGGCGATGTTTCTTACAACAAGGCTCCGGAGAGCCCAAAAAAACGCTGGTGTTAATGGTCGGCATTTTTTTGGTATTGGAGAAATGACTCTGTTTTTAGATAAGTCAGGGTTTGAACGCGGCTCGTTCCCAGAAACTTTTCGTATGGAATGGTGTAAGTGGACGTAGCGGGAGCTGCATGGCCTGTTTGATCCAGGCGCTGGGAATCGCGTAAAAATGCAGACCGCTTTGATCGCGGCCAATGAATGTCATCAGGCCCAGCAAACGACCTTGGTCGTCGAACACGCCACCGCCGCTGGCGCCTTGCATAAAACCTTTATCAACTTCCAATATGGAACTGTCCCGATAGGGGTGAAGGGCGCTCAGTCTGGCCTGGCGCATACGTTCGCCCAGAGCGAAGGGAAAACCAAATAAGACGACTTCCTGCCCGGTTTGGCCATCGCCCAGAGGTGATGCCGCATATGGTAAAAGAGTTTCCGTCTGAATCACGCATAGATCGAGCTCAGGCAGCCCGGTTTGGGCAATTACGTTATGGATTTGGTCATTCTTGACCACGCGAATGGCCTTAGCCTTGCGGGTTACATGACAATTGGTGGCGATCAAGTCCTTGCCGATAACCACCCCGGAACCCAGATTTTGTTTGCGACCGGATTCCTGAGCGATGACCTTAACCACGCTCTCCATCGTTTGAAAATCAGCGTCGGCAAAAGAGGGATTGGCTAAAAATAAGAGGATGATGAACTGCTTGAAATTAGTCATGATGAGGCACTATTGAGACTTTAGTGCTCGTCTTGTGGGGTCGTTGTTTTTGTTTTTGTTTTTGTTTCAGCCAAGTCTTAAGCAACATTAGCGAAAGCAGGATGCCTGCGTAGATTAGAGGGTCACGCAAGTCGGCTTTTTCCGAGAATAAAAAGTGCAGTATGGCAATCCAGGCGGTGAAATGAATACTGTTGTGCAGTTTTTTCCAGTTTTTGCCCAAACGACGCATCATTTTCTGAGTCGATGTAATGAATAGTGGAATCAGCAGCAGGTAGGTTAGCCAACCCAAGTCAATCGGGAAACTCACTGTGATATCTTCGATGATATACCTGAAGGTGAAGCCTTGTTCCAGTAGCAGATAGATAAAAACATGCAAGCTGCTGTAAAAAAACGTGAACAATCCGATCATTCGACGATAGCTCATGATCGCTGGGCTATTGAACAGCATCCGGGCGGGGGTAAAGGCCAAAGTCAGAAAAAGAAACCGTAAAGCCCAGATTCCGGTGCGTTGACTTAAGGTTTCAACAGGATTGGCACCAAGTTGACCACTGAAACTATCCCAGATCAGCAAGACCAGGGGAGTCAGCGCCAGACAAAAAATTACCTGTCTGCGGCCAATTGAGTAACGATTAAACATAGCCCGATCACTCCTCGATTGAGTTCAGCATGATTGCCGATGAGTTGTTATTTTTGGCGTTGATTGACAATCACCGGGTGCTGAGGTTTTTATTTTTTTGGACAGGTTAGCAGTGCTTTCCAGTTACACAAACCCATTGCCGTGCGGAAAGGCAGGTTTACAGATGAAATACACTGAGTGATGGAACAAAAATTGTCGGGTTTGGCGGTGAAAAGCGGTTACTTCCAAAAAAAGATCAGCAATTATTGTAAGCTTTGATGGCGTTTTTACCGGTATTGATCGCTTTCATTTGTTGACTGAGGTCGGTCTTGTGACGTTGGCTTAGTTCAATAAGTTGTTGATTATGTTTAAAAATGGTGTCAAGCGTGATGCGTAATTGATCAGGATCGTATGCCGATGATGATTGAGACCAGGCAGCCAGTAACTTGTCCCGTTCATCCTGTAAGGCATTAACCTCACGCCACTGGTTATCAAGCGCGAAACTGAGCATTTGCGCGGTAAGGGCCTCGGCCAAGGCCAGAGGGTCGGTGGTCACTGCATGCTCCGATATTCCGTTGGAATGGCTTGCCAGGCTTCGCGGATCTCTTTCAGTAAACCGCTGACTTCATCCAGTGCCCCGACATCATTCTCGGTATTGGCGATAATCAGGCGGCGTTGCATGTAATCGTACAGCTGGGCAAGGTTGGATGCGATATCACCGCCTTTGTCAGAGTCCAGCGAGGCTGAAAGGCCATTAATGATGGCAATCGCACGGCTGATTTTCTGCCCTTTGAGCTCGATATCCGAACGCGCCATGGCGCCTTTAGCGACAGCAATGCGTTCCAGCGCGCCATCGAACAACATTACGATAAGCTGATGCGAGTCGGCCTGGTCGGCGCTGGCGCGAGTGCCGAATTGCTGATATTGATTTAAGGCCCGGTTAACTGCCGAATTCATGATTTATCTCCTGACGGGATTTTAGTTGTTACTGTTATTTCGATTGGCGGTGGGTAGCGAAGCTAATTGCTGGCTTAAAAACGAGCCGGTGGCCTGCAATTGTCCGATCAAGGCATCCATCGCGTTAAACTGATTTAAAATTCGTTCTTCAAACTGACTGACCCGAAAAGTCAATTGCTGTCTACGTTCATCAATTTCATCCAGATTTTTTTGCAGGCCCTCGGTGCGGGCAGTGATGCTGCCATCACTGTCCAGCAAGCCGCCCAGAACATTGTCCAGTCGGTTGAGTAGGCCGCTGGAAAACACCACGTTACCCAGGTTGCCTGCCTGATTTTGCTCGACCATCAATTTCAAACCGTTACTTGCGGTCAGAACCTGCCCCTCACCGGTGGCCGACAAACCATTGATGGTACCCTGAACATTGGAACCGGTAATGCCATTGGCAACGGCCAGGCCAAGATCGGCACTGGTCGATTCGGTAATGGCCACGCTGGAGTCAGAACCGACTTTACCCGATGTGAACTGCAATCGGTTATTGGCAGTATCAAAAACCACGGTTACCGAAGCACCGGCGTTTTTCAGGTTGTCATCGCCGTTAATGGAAGCTTGAACGGCTGCTGCCAGTTCGTCTCCGGAGCCAAACACGCCGACTGACAGGGTGATTTCGTTGGACAATACACCATCGACTCGAATCCGGAAACGGTCATTGACGCCGGATGTTACCGTCAGGTTGCTGACGCTACCGATAGTACCATCCAGTTGGCCTTGAGTTGCCGGCTGGGCGATGTTAACCGAATAACGGCCGGGACGGGTGTTTTCGGTGGAATCCAAGAAAGTAACGGCGCTGTTGTCTGGTCGGCCCAGCGTGTTGAATACGGCCGCCACGCCGTCGGGATCATTGGCGATGGCGCTACTCAATTTTGAACGATCAAAGCTCAAGTTGCCATCGGCTTGTGTTCTCAGGCCTAAATCAGCCAGGGTGCGCAAACTGGAGTTTTCCAGACCACTGACGACATCGCTCAACACCGAACGGATTTGATTGACTCCCGAACGCACGGTGGCATCGCCCAGCAAGGTGCTGGCCGATCGTGTATTCGGGTCAAACGCAGTTAACGATTTGACCGTATCATTCAAGGCATTGAATTTCTCGACAAAGGCATCGATGGCATCAGCGGGGCCGGCGTTATTGCTGGAAACCCCAAGCCTGACCAAAGTGTCGGGTTCAGCCTTGTTCAGGGTGATGGTAAGTCCTTTTATCGCTTGATCGAAGGTGTTGCTGGCGTTGGTGATATCCAGGCCGTTGATGCTGAGAATGGCATCCTGGGCGAATTGTGTTTGACTCAGATTGGTTGTGTTCTGATTGAACTCAAAAGCGGACAGGCCGGGATCGCTGACGGAAATTTCCATGCCGTTTTTGACCCCGGTGTCAGTACTGGTCAAAACCAGCCGGAATGCTGAGCCGTCATTGACGATGGTGGCATTGACGTCGGCATCGGCTTTATTGATGGCGTCACGCAATCCGGTCAGGGTGTTGTTGGTGCTGTCCAGATCGATGGTCAATACGCCTTTGTCCGGATTTTGGGTAAAACCGGTCATCGCGCCGGTATCCGGATCAAAAGCGCCGGAGCCGAATCGCAAGGTCAAGGTGCCGGTGCCAACCACGGCGTTGGCATCGGCAAAACCGCCGCTGGCCAGACTCTGCGTTTGGGCCAGCTGCTTGGCTTGGCCGCTGAACTGGCCTACTTCAGCATTGCTGGCGGCTGACAGACTGATCAGTGAACTGTCGCTGGATTCTGTTTTAAGCGTTTGAAACTGACTTTGTTGCCGCAATCCGGCCAGTGATGCGCGAAAATCCGACAGTGCGCCTTTGAACACCCCAAAGGCGGAGATTCTGGCTTGCAAGGTTGATTCTTGACGGGCAAGCAGTATCTCCTGCGGTTGACGTTCAGCAGCAACCAAACCATCGACAATCGAGCGGATGTCGATGCCGGAACCCAAACCCAGAGAACTGATTGCCATGCTGATATCTCCCGAGTGGCCTAGGCGCGTTCTTTCACCAGAAGTCCTAAAAGTCCAGCGTCTTCAGCGGATTGCTCTTGTAAACGTTCGGCCAGTTTGACCACCGCTTCAGGTGGGATCTGCCGAATGACTTCTTCGGTTTCCTGGTTTCGAACCTCGATAACAAAACCGCCCACGGCGGCTTCGTTGACGGAAAATGCCAATTGTCTGCGTTCATTTTGAAAAAACTGATTAACACTGGATACCGCTTTATCAAGTTCCTCGTTGTCAGCCTGGATTCGTCCCCGCGCAGACGCATTGCCGGTTGTGGCACTGGGCTGGGATGTAGCCAACATCGGCGCTCCCTCTGTCGAGGGTTTTGCCGATGCGGACGATGGTTGAGCGAGGCCGACATTTTTTTGTTCGGATGGCGCGGCGGGAGTATTGGTTTTTTTCGGCGCGGACAGCGAGGCGGCTTCTCCGTTGATAGATGATAAGGTATTAATGTTCATGAGTGAACCCTCGCTAACATGAAAACGGGCGCGGTTACCGCGCCCGCGGCTTTAGTCTTAACCGAGCAAGGACAAGACGCTTTGAGAAGAAGCGTTTGCCTGCGCCAGAACGGAGATGCCGGCCTGTTGCAGAATCTGACTACGCGCCAGGTTGGCAGATTCCTTGGCGAAATCCGCATCCTGGATACGTGATCTTGCCGCTGATACATTTTGCGACACGTTTTCCAGATTGGCAATGGTGGAACTGAACCGGTTTTGCACCGCACCGAGATTGGCCCGGCTATCGGAGATTTTGGCCAAGGCGCCGTCAATCACGCTCAAGGCGTCGTTCGAGCCTTGTTGGGAGCCGATATTGATACTGGCGACTTTTTGTAGCGTGGAATTTCCGACTGTACCCGCCGCACCAGCGGCCAGCTCATCACCAACGCTAGACGTTACCGTGAACGAGCTATTGGAGTCGAGTACCAGATTGCCGGCTACTGTACCGCTGTTGGCGGCGCCTTCGGTCAAGGTTGCAGCACTGCCGGCCACAGTTACGCCATCTGAAGCAAGACCCTCAAAATTTGCCGTGCTATTGGTGGCTGCGCCGCTGTTGGCAAAGTTTTCCAAGGTAATGTCGAAACCTTCGGTATTTTCCAGGATGACACTGGATTTATCTTCACTCAAGGTGGCACTGATACCGGTTCTACCGGAGACATCGTTAATGGCGTTGGCCAGATTGGTCAGGTCGGCGACGTCGGTAACCGCGGCGCTGACGGTGATCGCATCATTTTCATTTTGGCCTTGGAGGTCAAAACTGACGGTACCCGCTTCGCTGATACTGCCGAGTCTGGCAAAGGTAATGGCATTGGCAGTGACCCCGGTTTGCTCGCTTTTTTGATTGATGCCATCAGCGATGGTTTTGGCGCTGCCATTGGCGGCTACATCTACCGTGGTTTGACCCAGGCTGCCGGAAATGGTCAAGGTCTGGGCTGAAACCGTGTTCTGATTGGCAGCGGTGGCGGCAACAGCCGATGATCCGTCAGCGGCGCTGGTGAAGCGCTCATTACCCAGTGTTTCAGTGGTTGCACTGGATATGTTTACGGAAATGGTCTGATTAGCGGATGCTCCCACCTGAAATTGTTGACCGCTGAAGCTGCCGTCCAGCAGGTTTTTTCCGTTAAATGTGGTGCTGTTAGCGATTCGGTTTAATTCATCTTGCAACTGCACAACTTCTTTTTGCAGGTTGGACCGGTCTGCGGCGGTGTTGGTGTCGTTGGCCGATTGTACGGATAGTTCACGCATCCGTTGCAGAATGCTGGTAGATTCCTGGAGTGCGCCTTCGGCGACTTGCGCCAAGGAAATGCCATCGTTGGCATTCCGCACCGCTTGATCCAGGCCGCGGACTTGCGCGGTCATTCGGTCGGAAATACCCAAGCCCGCCGCGTCATCCTTGGCGCTGTTTATGCGCAGGCCGGAGGAAAGGCGTTCAAAAGTGGTTTGTTGGGCCGAGGATGAACGGTTCAACTGACGTTGCGCGTTCAACGAGGCGATGTTGGTGTTGATAACTTGTGCCATGACGGATCTCCTGACTTAGACAAAATGGAGTTGTTGCGTTCACAGGGGTTATCGGTCATGAGCGAAAAAGCTTTAGTGCTGATTGACTGGAAACGTGATCGCTG
>RRYU01000184.1_pt1 | contig 19276 bp, 16 predicted proteins | sample 2162651 | NCBI WGS metagenome assembly RRYU01 (sample SAMN10267283, study PRJNA491782) | microbial mat metagenome | isolation source: biomat in the production well | place: Japan: Minami-Kanto gas field, natural gas well KTG3 | collected 2017-06 | reverse complement strand
TTTTTTTTGATAAAAAAAGGTTTTTATTAAAAAAATAATATCTTTTGGTGTATACTGCTTATTATGTAATGTCAATCAAACTGAATTGCTCATGACTGCCAATGCTTATCAGGCCTGGGAAAAAGTACTTGAGTATGCATCGATGCCTCTCCATGGCACGATGTCCCGTACAATCAGAAAAGGGGTCCGTCTTCAGATCGGAGACGGTAAAGTCTATGAAAACGCGGTTCTGTTTATCAGCGATCTGTTTCTCCGTGTTACAGAAGAGTCTCCGGAAGGGGAGAGCATCAATACCTATTATGATATCAACAGGATATCCAGTATCAGGACATATAGCCGCAGGGAGCAGTAACCGGAATCGGGTTGTTTTCCGGGGGTAGACCGTATCCTGCAGGTTATGCTGCTGCAGCAGGCAAGGAGGGATTTCCTGCAATGACTGTTATCGGGCGTTGGGCGCAAAAAAACACACAAGGTCGTTATTTGTATAACGGCTTTGTGTGTTTTTTGTCTGATGTGATGCGGGCTTGTTGTGGTCTCAGAGCTTTTTGTGCCAGACATTCATGCTTTCTATCTTTCCTGAGATGTTGGTATTGTTGACAAGGGTGCCGCTGAAGCAATAGCCGGCTCTTCCAAATGTGATGTTCATTCCTGGAGAGAGGGCGCGGGCAATGGTATAGGCTGTTTTTATTTTTCGCGCTCTCATCTCCTTTTCCATCATTTCAAGAAGCTGTGCTGCAAGATTATGCCCCCTCCATAAAGGATGTGTGGCAAAATCGGTCATTTCGACATTCTCATGGTCGATATCCATTTCCGATGATGCCAGCGCTACCGGTTCATGTTGGTTTTCAGCGCTGAAGTAGGCGATATGGCTCTTCATGGTCTGGCAAAGGTAGTCCGGATTGTCGATAGGAAAGGGGTATGTAGGGAAGACTTCCCTGTAGAGCCTGCTCATTGCTGATGCTTTGTCCGGAGTGCATTGCTGAAGGCTGAGTCCGTCAGGAAGGGGGGGCGGCGATTTGGTCGTCGTCCCGGTGGCGAGAGTGATGATATTCCGGATTGTTTTTTCATCTGACATGGTGCTGCGGTGCCTGTCGAGATAGCGAGCCAGAAACAGTGCGTTTTCATTGTCATTGAAAAATCCCGGAATTTGAGCTTCGATAACGTAACCGTTTTCAAGAAATACGTGTGATGATGATGCCGGTATTTTTGCGAAAATTTTTGTGTAGCCTTGTCGTTCAGCCAGACGACGGGTTTCTGTCACCAGTTGCGGTGCTGCTGCGCCTCCGGTATGCATGATGTAAATTCTGTTGCTTGCGGGTCCATGCTGGATGACTGCCCCGAGCAGGTTGTCAAGCCTGTCTGTGTGCATTGGTCTGTTCCTGTTTGTCGTGGTCCGGGAAAAGAAGCGAAATGATAAGAAAGAGAATCGCGGAGAAACTGATGCCATAGACTGTGGCATCGAGGCCCAGTCTCTCGAGTTGGTCCGGCAGTGGGATTGTTTTTGTCATCAGCAGCAGTGTAAGGGTTCCTCCACCCGCCATTGCGGCAAGAGCGCCGTTCGATGAACTTTTCTGCCAGAATAACGCTCCGATTGTCGGAACGAAAAGACCGGAAACCATAAACGAGTATGTATAGAGAATTGCATTGAGTACCGTTGTGAAGCGCGCGGCAAGAAGTGCTGCGGCCAGACCGACAAGCAGGGTGATGATCATTGACAGTCTGATTGCCGGGGGTATTCTTTTCTGTCTTTGCCGCAGATATGGCTTGAGGAGATCGCTGGTGAAGTTGCCTGATGATGCCATCATGCAACTGTCGGCTGTTGACATGACTGCCGAGAAATATGCCGCGATGACAATGCCGGTCACGCCCGCCGGCAATATATCCCGGATGAGCATCGGCATTGCCGTTTCAGGGTCTGCTTCCGGGAAAACGACTCTTGCGCACATGCCGAGAAAGACCCCTGCAAATGCCATGAGCGGATATTCAAAAAGTCCGGCAACGAACCATGCTTTTCTTGCATCTGATGCCGAACGGCAGGCATACATTCTCTGATAGAGGGTCATGCCGATGAACCAGATCGGTACGATCGTTATCATCCAGTTTGTGAATGTTGCCGGAGAAATGGCTGTCAGGGAAAAATGAGAGGGTGGAAGCGAGGCTATCAGGGGCTCTATTCCTCCGATTGCATGGAGGGTCGCGGGAATAGTGATCACGATGAGGCCGGTGAGAAGAATGACCCATTGTATGGTATCGGTATAAATAACGGCCTTCAGGCCTCCTGCGGCGGTGTAGGTGATGGTCACTATGGCAATGAGGATCAGGGAAAACAGATGAGGTTCAATGCCGAAAGGATTCTGCTGGAGAATCGTAGCCGATGCCAGTTTGGCTCCTGCCAGCATCTGGGCACCAGTAAAGCCCAGGTAGCCTGATCCGGATATCAGGGCCGCAGCGGATGCGACCCTGTTGTCATAGCGGAACCGCAGAAAATCCGGATAGGTCATGAACGTATTGTGACGGTCGATCTTTTTTATTTTCGGAATGACGAGCACCGCTGACAGCCATGCTCCGACAAGCCCCGTGAAAAGCAGCCACGTTCCGGAAAGGCCCATGAGAAATCCTGCTCCTCCGAGCCCGATGGAAAACCCTCCCCCCACATCAGTTGCTACAATCGAGAGCCCGACATGGGAAGGTTTCATATTTCGGTTTCCCACGAAGTAATCTTCATCGCCGTTATTATGACGGAAATGATAGAAGCCTATGGCAAGGGTTCCTGCCAGGTAAACGCCGAAAATTACATAATCAACGATATCCATGTATTCTTATTCTTCAGCTTTTCGACGTGAATGTCGGGCATTGGAGGCGGGAACCAGCGAAATGGTCTGGTCGTGGTCCGAGAGAAGCTGTTCGATTCCTATTGCGTTCTGTTCGTCTGCGTCTTCGAGTTTGAGCAGTAGGTCGCATGATTCACAATTTCTGTCACAGAATGTTGGCTCATACGAGTCGGGTTCCTTATAGGTGGTAATGACGCCTTCATAATTTCTCAGGACTACCTTGTTAGTAGACCATGAAATCAGATAGTTTGGCATGACAGGAATTTTTCCTCCTCCTCCGGGAGCGTCGATGACATAGGTCGGAACACAGAATCCACTGGTGTGGCCGATAAGGCTTTCGAGAATTTCGATGCCTTTTCCTACCGGGGTTCTGAAATGCGATAAGCCTTCCGAAAGGTCGCACTGGTAGAGGTAGTATGGCCGAACGCGGTTTTTTACCAGTTGGTGAACAAGCGCTTTCATGATTCTCGGGCAGTCATTGATGCCGGAAAGCAGCACGGTCTGATTGCCAAGGGGAATTCCTCCATCGGCGAGCATTGCGAGTGCGTTTCGTGCAGACTGCGTCATTTCTCTGGAATGGTTGAAATGTGTGTTGACCCATACGGGCTGGTGTTTTCTGAGTATGCCAACTAATTCAGGTGTAATGCGATAAGGCAGAACGACTGGTGTCCGTGTGCCGATCCGGATGATTTCGACATGTCCGATGCTTCGAAGCTCCTGCAGAATCCAGTCGAGATAGTCGTCGGGAAGCAGAAACGGATCACCTCCGCTCAGCAGCACATCCCTGATTTCCGGGGTTTTACGAATATAGTCTATCCCTTTGCTGATGGCTGTTCTTGTCGGGATGGTGTCCTCGTCGCCCACTTTGCGTTTTCTTGTACAGTGGCGGCAGTACATGGGGCAGGTATTGCTGACAAGAAGCAGCACCCTGTCGGGATAACGATGCGTGACACAGGGAGCCGGGCTGTCCTCATCTTCATGCAGAGGGTCTGCCATATCGCCTTTCATGATGTCGAGTTCCCGGGGAGACGGGACGCTTTGCAGAAAGACCGGATCGTTTTCCATGTCCGAGGTATTGATAAGAGAGAGATAGTAGGGCGTGATGGACATCGGGAATTTTTCCGCAGTCTGGCTGAATGCCTGACGTTGTTCGGGGGAGAGCGTTATGTTCAGAAGGGTTTCAAAGGTATCCAGGTCCCGGATACTGTTTTTCATCTGCCACTTCCAGTCTTTCCAGTGTGACGAGGTTGCATCAGTGTCAATGGAGTTGATAATCTGTTCCTGAGTCGGTGATAATGTCATGTGATGGGTGAATGATTTCACGGTTGGTGCCGGGGTCGATGACGGGCAGGTCGAGGTGACCGGCAAGTGTTACAAGAAGCTCCGAAAGTTTTTGCTGGTCCTGATACGCCATTTTTCTGAATGCCTGGGCAAACTGGTCGCGCATCAGTTCAGGAACCGTGTCAAGGAGATTCTGACCGGCCAGGGTAATGGCGATCAGGACTTTTCTCTGATCTTGCGTAGAGCGGGTTCTCTGAAGAAGCCCTTGTGCTTCAAGACGGTCTACGATCCCGTTGACGGTGCTGACGCTCAAGTGCAGTTGAGAGGAGAGCGACGAGAGGGTCTGCGGGGAACTGCCGGAAAGATTTCGCAGACAGAGGATCTGAGGGGAGGTGATCCTGCACTCCCTGTAGAGTTTTCTTGAATGCACATCGAGCGCCCGGATGATGCGGCGCAGTGCCTGAAGGGCACTGATGCTCTGATCGTTATCCCTGGTGGAATCCTGTTGCAATGTCGGAGGTTTATTTCTTTGTGTACGAATGTTTCGTGTAGGAAATAATTGTTTAGTGTACGAAAAATAAATTCCGGATCAAAACCGGTCTTTTTCTGTGATGGTTGTCCAGAAACGCGGATTCATGGGGGGGAGACGCAGGACCTCTTGTGAATTGTCTTTTTTTTGCGCTTGTTTAGAAAGAGGCCGTTTTGTTTACAGCTTTTCCAACACCTGCAGATGGCAGGTTCCGGAGTATCGATACTATGCTTCAGTCTCTCGACGATCTGCTGTGTTCCCTACCATTGACTATCGATGTCGTCATTGAGCATGAATTGACAGGGACGTTTCCCGTTAAAGGAGTTGAGTTCGATGCCTCGGTCCTCTATGTGGAATTGCCTGACTATTTCCGGCTTACCCTCGATCTCCAGCCGGGAGCGTTACTTATTCATGGTAATATGTTCATCGCCTGGCTGGAACGTCTGATTGAACGAGCCGGGGTTTCAGCAGTGTATTCCATTGCCGGTTCTTCTGTTTTGCTGGTTTTTTCTCCGGTATGCGGGTCCTCCTGCACTCCATTTATCGATGCGCTGCATGTTGCCCGTCTTATGGGTGAACACGATGTTTTCGGTTTTCATCCGTTGACCGGTATAGCCAGCGGTGTTGTGATGGCAGGCAGCGCTTTTTTTAAACACTGTTCCCGTTCTTCTTTTTCGGGAAGACCTCTTTTTCTGGCCAATGCCTGTGCTAAAGTCAGGCCAGCCGGAAATTTTGCCTGCTGTATCACGTTTCCTGTTTCTGAGTGGCGTGAACGTATGTTTGGCGAGGTTTTTTCGTCACGGGTTCACCAGAATGCCGATCAGAAAGCCGCATATGAGGAGCCTCTTCTCTGGGAGGCAGGTAATCCCAGGACAATCGAGATTCCCGGCATGGGGGGATTGAATGTTCTCGACATAGCGAGTTTTATTCACTGGAATCCCCGGGACGGCGCGGAACATAAAGCGAGTGAGTGGTTCCTTGAGCTGCAACGAAAAGGGTACTATAGAAAATCCTGATCCTGAGGCAGGGAAAGGATTGAAACGAGAGCGGGGACGCAAGCCGGGAAGGTGTCGGAAATTTCCTGGAGAGTGATATCTTATACGAAGAGGGATAACGACCATTCAGCAATCAGGAGGTTGTGATGAGTGCAGAAACCGGGAAATTCAGAGCCTATCGAGACAAGCTTGAAACGCTTGCAGGGAGCTTCCGGAAGTCGGAAAACAGGCGGGCTGTCTACGAGCTTTCCCTCATGGAAAAAAGCCATTTTATTGAAATTAACGGCATTCTGCATCATTACTTTGATTCCGGCATGGGGTCAGGTGCCGATACTGTGGTGCTTATTCATGGGTGGGATTGCTGGTGGATGTGGTGGCATCATGTGGTTCGTTCGCTCAGTAATGCCGGTTTGAGGGTTATAGCATATGATCTTAAGGGGCACGGGTGGTCGGATAATGATCCTGCTGCTGACTATTGCATTGAATCATTTGCTGATGACTTCGAGGTGCTGGTCCGAAAACTCGGGCTCGAGGCGTTTCATGTCGCGGCATTTTCATTCGGTCCGCTTATTGCTCTTCACTACGCCCTTCGTTTTCCTCATAAGGTTCGTTCGATGGTTTTTTTCAACTTCGGCTATCTGCCGAATGATCAGCTGACAGAGGTTTTTGCGCCGGTTATCATTAATTTCACGTTTAACAATCTGTTGAGAAAGGTGAACTGGTGGCTTCCGGTCTATATGTTTGCCCGCCTGGTTCTATCGCGCAATACCGTTCTTTCAAACGATATTCTTATCGGTTATGAAAGCCTCGCTCTGGCTGCTCCGGAGGCGATCAGTCAGACAACCAGGGAGATAACATCACGAAGCGTTACCGACAATCTTTCTATGCTGGTAAGCCTGTTGAGCATGCCGGTGTTATTTGCTGCCGGTGAAGGGGATCCTGTCATGACTTGCGGGAATACCGCAAAACTTGCAGCTGTTTGTCCGCAAGGACGTTTTGTCTGCGTTCCCGGGTGCGGGCATCTCATTACTCTTGAACTTCCAGAAACTGCGTCAGAACTGGTTCTTGAACAGGTTCATGCTTCGCAGTCAGCTGTTTGAGCATCCGCTGTCTGAACTGCCCGGACAAATGCCTTTATTTTTGCGGGGTCTTTTTTGCCTGGAGCAGATTCAACGCCGCTGGCGGTATCGACGGCGTAGGGGCGCACCATTCGTACCGCCCTTGCTACATTTTCAGGTTTTAAGCCTCCTGCGAGAATAGCAGTTCCTATTGACGCAGCTTCTTTGAAAATGCTGATAGCTGTCTCGTCTGCAATGCTTTCCCCGGTTCCACCAGGCTGTCCTTCTCTGAACGCATCGAACAGAAAGTTTCTGATTCCGGTTTCCCTGGCATAGTCTCTTACCTGATCGATATGAAAAGAGGGTCCTGCACGGAATACCCTGATTATTGTAGGCGCTGAAACCGCCATCGATCTATTGGCGTTATAAGCCTCACTGTGGAGTTGCGCGCAATGCAGGCGACAGCGTTCGCATATCCTGGAGATCTCGTCAGGAGTCTGTTCGACAAAAATGCCGGTTGTTGTCACCAGAGGCGGGATTTCCGAGATGATAGTTTTGGCAGTCGCAGGGCTCACTGCTCGTGGACTCGTGCTGCTGAAGTTAAAACCGAGAGCATGAGCCCCAGCTTCAACAGCTGTCAATGCGTCCTCGAGGGTCGTAATGCCGCAGATTTTGATACGGGTCATGATACAAAAGAAAACGTTATCTGTTCATTGTTATCCCTGACCAGTGGCCGGTGAAGGGTTGTATCCCGGCACCCGGGGCTTGGCTCCATTATCTTCCGCTATCCACCATTCACCATTTACCAATCACTTCATGCATGAGTCATCAATCCTTGTGTGGCAGCAGGGTATGTGCTGATTCGGGTGTTCAACGACATGATAATGGCTTGTAAGGAGAGCGTCTGGATGGAAAATGAATAAAGCGCTTCAATGGCATGGTGAAGCGCTTTGTTTCTGCTGGGGCGGCAGGATTCGAACCTGCGCATGTCGCCTCCAAAGGGCGATGCCTTACCGCTTGGCCACGCCCCAGTGGCATGGATTCAGCTCTGAAAACATGTGACGTATGATAAGAATAATAAATCAAAATCAAAAACCATTTTCAACGGTCCAGCACGGATGAAACAGGAGGCAGTGAACGTTTTTTGAGCACCGTTCAATGATCTTCCGCTAATCACCAATCACCTCAACCTGCCGGAAACACCAACAGCCCGGGTTGATGCCGGGCTGTTGGTCGTGTGCATGAAGGACTGTGGAATCAGTAGCGGTAGTGCTCTGGTTTATAAGGACCTTCGACAGGAACGCCGATATAATCGGCCTGTTCTTTTGACAGCGTGGTGAGTTTTACACCAATCTGTCCAAGGTGGAGTCGCGCGACCTCCTCGTCCAGCTGTTTTGGAAGACGATAGACGCCGGTTTCGTACTCTTTTGTCCAGAGTTCAAGCTGCGCAAGCGTCTGGTTGGTGAACGAGTTGCTCATGACAAACGACGGGTGCCCGGTAGCACAGCCGAGGTTTACCAGTCTGCCTTCGGCAAGCAGGTAGATAGAACGTCCATCTTCAAAGGTATATTTGTCTACCTGAGGTTTGATGTTGGTCCGTGTTGCACCTTTAAAGCTGTTAAGCATGTCGACCTGAATTTCATTGTCGAAATGGCCGATATTGCAGATGATAGCTTCATCTCTCATCTGTTTCATATGCTCGAGGGTAATGACGTCTTTGTTGCCGGTTGTGGTGACAAAGATGTTGCCTTCCGTGACGGCTTCTTCCATGGTGGTGACCTCAAAACCTTCCATCGATGCCTGAAGGGCACAGATAGGATCGATTTCAGTCACAATAACGCGTGCACCATAGGTACGCATGGAGTGGGCACACCCTTTTCCGACATCACCGTAGCCGAGTACGACGACGACTTTTCCGGCAATCATGACGTCAGTTGCGCGCTTGATGCCGTCAGCCAGTGATTCACGACAGCCGTAAAGGTTGTCAAACTTCGATTTTGTGACCGAGTCGTTGACGTTGATTGCAGGGAAGAGCAGTTCGCCTTTTTCCATCATCTGGTATAGACGGTGTACTCCTGTGGTTGTCTCTTCGGAAACGCCTTTGATTTCAGCGGCAACCTTGTGCCAGTGCTGGCTGTCGTTTTCGAATACTTCCTTGAGCTGCCCGTAAAGCGCTTTTTCTTCAGCGTTTCCGGGTGTTACGTCGAGCAGTGCGGGATTGTCTTCGATTTTGTGGCCCAGAATGATCATCAGCGTGGCATCGCCGCCGTCATCAACGATCAGATTCGGGCCTTTGCCGCCATCGAAAGCAAGTGCCTGACGAGTGCACCACCAGTAGTCTTCAAGGGTTTCTCCTTTCCAGGCGAAAACAGGAACTCCTGCTGCAGCAATTGCTGCAGCGGCATGGTCCTGGGTCGAGAAGATATTGCAGCTCGCCCAGCGGACTTCAGCGCCCAGTTCAACCAGGGTTTCAATTAAAACCGCAGTCTGAATGGTCATATGGAGCGAACCGGTGATGCGGGCTCCTTTCAAGGGTTTCTGCCCTGCAAATTTGGCTCTTGTCGCCATGAGGCCGGGCATCTCCTTTTCCGCGATCTCAATCTCTTTTCTGCCCCATTCAGCCAGCGAGATATCTGCCACTTTGTAGTCGAGGACTGCAGTGTCAGTAGTCATCATAGTCTTTGTTTTGTGTCTTTAAAGAATAATCTGTCAGAGGTTGAAGGCTTTTTTGAGTTCTTCAACCTTGTCGGTTTTTTCCCAGGGGAACATATCGCGCCCGAAGTGGCCGTAGGCTGCAGTATCCTGATAACACCAGCCCTGAGGTTTGTTCAGGCTGAAGTGCTTGATAATGGCTGCAGGTCTGAGATCGAAGATTTTTTCGGCTTTTTCCTGAATCTCTGCATCGCTGAGGCCGTTGATCGCTGTGCCATGGGTGTTGATGTAGATCGATACGGGACGCGCGACGCCGATTGCGTAGGAGACCTGAACGGTACATTTGTCAGCCAGTCCTGCGGCAACAATGTTCTTTGCGACATGGCGCGATGCGTAGGCTGCGCTGCGGTCGACTTTGGACGGATCTTTTCCGCTGAATGCGCCGCCTCCGTGGGGAGCTGCACCGCCATAGGTGTCGACAATGATTTTGCGGCCGGTCAGGCCTGTGTCGCCGTGTGGTCCGCCAATTTCAAAACGGCCGGTCGGGTTGATGTGGAACTTGGTGTTTTCATCGATCATATCAGCAGGAATAACCTTCCTGATGACATTGTCGATAATATCTTTTTTGATGATTTCCTGCCATTCTGCTTCGCTGCAGCCTTCCGGTTCCGGATCGTGCTGGGTCGAGACGACAATGGCGTCGACACGTTTTGCGACATCATCAACGTATTCAAGGGTGACCTGGCTTTTCGAGTCGGGACGGAGGTAGGTCATGATTTTGCCTTCCTTGCGGATTTCGGCAAGCTTCTCTACCAGTGCGTGTGCGTACTGGATAGCTGCCGGCATAAGTTCGGGAGTTTCGGTACAGGCATAACCGAACATCATGCCCTGGTCGCCTGCTCCCACTCTGTCGAATTCGTCTTCGATCTCTTCTTTACGGTCAACGCCGCGGTTGATATCCGGCGACTGGCTGTGCAGTGCGGAGAGCACACCGCAGGACTGAGCCTCGAACATGTATTCGCCTTTGTTGTAGCCGATTTTTTCGATCGCTTTTCTTGCCAGTTTCTGAACGTCAACAATGCCTTTTGTCGTCACTTCACCCCCGACGATGACCTGACCGGTTGTGACAAATGTTTCACAGGCGACACGGGAATCCGGGTCCTGACGGAGAAATTCATCCAGGATCGCGTCTGAGATCTGGTCTGAAACCTTGTCGGGATGTCCTTCTGATACAGACTCTGAAGTAAAGAAGTATCTTGACTTTGCCATCTTCATTGGTATTTATGGTTTACTGAACAACAGCGACTGCACAGGCAGTCCTGCTTGTCTTCAATGGGTTTTCGTGCTGGAATGATAGTGAGAGACTGGACACGGAAAACCCGATGACAATCTTCCGGCAGAACGATCTCTCCCGGAGATTGCGGCACCGTGTCCATAGGTAATGGGGATGCCTGATAAGACCAAAATGTAAGCATTCGCATGTATTCTTGCAAGGGCATCTTTTGCCTTATTGCTTCAATCCGCAGGGGTGTCCTGAGCAAGTGCTTCAGGTTTGTCAGCGTAGCTTGATTTCGGAGGAATCGCCTATGTTGATCTCCTGATGATTTCCGGAAATAAGCGCATTGCTGCCGACGATCGATGTGTTGAGCATGATTTTCTCGACTTTTGCGTTATTTCCGATGATCGAGTCTTTGATGATCGCGTCGGTGATAACGGCATGTTCGCCTATTGTGGCATCGGGTCCGATAATAGCGTTCTGCACCGAGGCGCTTGCAGCTATATAGACCGGTTCGTTGATGACGCATCCCGGGAAGGCAGGGGTTGGGTTTTCCATGGTCTGGAGCAGCACCCTGTTTGTGGCAAGCAGTGTTTCCGGTTTGCCGCAGTCATACCAGTTTTTAACGGGAAATGTCGTGAATATTTCACCGGATTCTATCATATGCTGAAGCGCGTCGGTCAGCTGATATTCTCCCTTTGTTTTTATGTCGTTCGATATCAGGTGATCGAGGCTTGAAAAGAGCGAACCGGCATTGTTGAGGTAGTAAAGTCCGACAATCGCCTGGTTGCCGATAGGCTTGTCGGGCTTTTCAATAAGTTTTGTGATGCGGTTTCCTTCCGTTAAGGCAATGCCGAACCGTCTCGGGTCTTCAACCTGCTTGACGCCGAGTGTCGAGCTTTCACTTTCGAAAACACCATGCAGATCGACATCGAAAATGGTGTCTCCGAGGATAATGAACAGCGGTTCGTCGGCGTGTACATGCTCTTTGCATAGCCAGATTGCGTGGGCAAGACCAAGCATCTGTTGTTGCGTGACAAAGGTGAATGTGATCGGATAGGTCTTTTTGAGATAGGTTTCGATCATATCACCCAGATATCCTACGACGACAATTGCTTCGTCGATCCCTGAATCGATAAGCTTATCCATAATGTGGCCGATAATGGGTTTACCGGCGACGTTAACCAGCACTTTGGGCTGAGAAAACGTGTGGGGACGAAGCCGCGTTCCGACTCCTGCAACTGGTATGATTGCTTTCATGGGGCGATGGGGGATTGTTTATTGATAGTATTGATGATATGTATTGCCGTTCATCGGATTGAAGCGTTTTTTTCCTTTAGTAAGTTTAGTGAAATACGGCATAAATCTGAAATGTGCATGAGCAGCTTTTTTATCGGATCACATCATTATGCATCGTTGTGCCAGAGGGTTAGTTCGGAGCACATTGCCAGATCGTGCCAACGCGAATTTTTTGCCTGTTTGTATTTGTTTTCCGTGAAAACTTTATTTTGTTTTCCCAACAGAGTCTGATTTTTGCACTGCGATTTAAATGCCGTTATCCCATGCCCTCCAAGCGTCAGTGGCTATACCGTCAGTCCGGGGTGCTTCCCGTGTTCGATGATAATATTGTTCTGATTACCACCAGGCGCTCGAAACGGTGGATTATTCCGAAAGGCGTTGTGGAGAAAGGAATGACCCCCCATGATTCAGCCGCTAAAGAGGCTTTTGAAGAGGCCGGGGTTATCGGATCTGTTCACGATTTTACGATAGGTTCCTTCAGCTATCGAAAGTGGGGCGGAATATGCACTGTTCAGGTGTACCCGCTTTTTGTGGAGCAGGTTCTTGACGAATGGGATGAGATGCATATGCGAAAACGTAAAGTGGTCAGCGTGCGTGATGCTGTTAAAATGGTCGGGCATGAGGATCTCAGCCGGATTATTTCCGGTTTTTTCAGACATGTCAAAGGGTTCTGAAGCCTGTTTTACCCGGGATTTTGTGCGTGTTTTTTTTGGTTGTATATTTGCGCTATCAATTATTTATTTCTCAAGTTTTATGGAACCACAGGAGTATACGGTTAAGGGATTATTCGGCCATGAAATCGGGGTGACATCAGGAGTGCTCCGCAAGGTTTTTGCGTCCAGGATCAAAAGGGTTGCCGGAGGCATATCGCCTGAACAATTTGCGGTTCTTGTGCGGTTGAGTTCGGGAGAGGGGTTTCATCAGAATGAAATTGCTGAGTATGTTCTCAAGGATGATGCAACCATTACGAGGATTCTCGATAGTCTTGAAAAGAAGGGTCTTGCCGGCAGAAGGCGTTCTGCCGAAGACAGACGGGCTAATATCGCTTTTATCACTCGTACGGGGATGTCGCTGGTTGAACAGGTTTTTCCACTGATTACCGGACTCCAGACAGAGCTTACCCGCGGGATTTCCCGGGAGGAGGAGGCGCTTGTTATCGATATCCTCAGCAGGGTCCGAAGCAATGCTCTCGGAATGCATTGACCTCCGCATGGTTCGCGTAATTCTGTGTTTGCCCGAATAACCTTCAGGAATGGCTCTTCGAAAACGAAATACCAGGTCCTGGCAATTGAAAACCGACAACATCCATTCATTATGGCATTGAAAAAACTTCAGCCCTACATTATTGCAGCTCTGATTATTGCCGGAGGCCTGGTCGTCGGCAGGATGCTGGGGTCCTCAAAACCTTCGGGGCAGCAGGTTTCTCAGACGAAGACCGCAAAGCCGCTGCCTTTTATGCAGGTGAACAACGGCGATGTTCAGAGATCCATTCTGCTGAGCGGAAAAGCCGATGCATTGAAAAAGATCGATATTTATGCGGAAGTGTCCGGGGTTTTTCTTGATTCCCCTCACCCCTTCAGAAAAGGAAGCGCATTCAGCAGCGGCGATGTCCTGCTGCGTATCGATGATGGCGTCTATCGCAATACGGTTCAGGCGGAGAAGAGCGCCCTGCTCAACAAACTGACGCTCCTGATGCCGGATCTCATTATTGATTTTCCCGATGACGCTTCTCTCTGGAAACGGTATCTCGAACAATTCAGGCTCGATGCACCGTTACGGGAACTGCCTTCCGTATCCAGTGACCGGGTGCGGAACTACATTGCGGCACGAAGCATCTACAGCAGTTTTTATGCTGTTCGCAGTATGGAGAAGACTCTTGACAAATACCGCATTACAGCTCCTTTTGACGGTGTTGTGACCGTTTCTGACGTTAATCCCGGTATGCTGATTCGTTCCGGCCAGAAAATAGGCGAATTTGCAGCCCCTTCAGCGTTTGAACTTGAGGCATCCGTTGGTATCCGTGACGCAGGTGCGATCCATGCGGGAGATCGGGTTGTCCTCGAATCGGATGATCTCGATGGTCCGGTCGACGGTGTGGTTGTCAGAGTCAACCAGTCGATTGATGACGACACGCAGACGGTGGGCGTGTATGTCGAGTTCAGGGATGATCGGGTGAAAGACGGCATGTATATGACGGCAGATTTTAAGGTTCCTGTTTCCGGAGCGGCTCTTGTTCCCCGTTCTGTTCTCCAGGACGACGATGAGGTTTTTGCCCTTGTTGATTCTCTTCTGATGAAAATTCCGGTTGACGTTGTTGCTATCGATGGAAGCCAGGCTATTGTCCGTTCAATTCCTGAAGGGGCGTTAATTCTTTCAGAACCTGTCGAGGGGGTTTACCAGGGAATGGTTGTCCGGCAGGAATCGATGCTGTTGCCTGATCCGGGCCAGGCCAAGCCCTGAGATGTTTCTTCGGAATGCACCCTTTTTGATAATTATCTAAAGTTGTGAGTGGATTGTGAGAGCTCTTATCAAGCACTTTATAAAATACCCTGTTCTGGGAAATGCGATTTTCCTGGCAATTTTTCTTTTCGGTTTTCTTGCTTTCAAGGGGATGAAGACCACCTTTTTCCCTGATGTGCCTTCGGATACGATTTTTATCGCAGCAACCTATCCGGGAGCGTCGCCTGAGGAGATCGAGGAGGGGATTACCCTCAAAATCGAAGATAAGCTCAAGGGAGTTACCGGTATTGACAGGGTGACGTCGACCTCTCAGGAAAATGCATCAACGATAACGGTCGAACTGCTTCGCGGCTATGATGCCAACGTGCTTCTGCAAGAGGTGACCAATGCTGTCGACCAGATCAGCTCTTTTCCTGCAGGTCTTGAGAAAATAAGGATCTACAAGGAGGAACAAACCGATTTTGTGGTTGCCTATTCGCTCTATGGCGATGTGAACCTTTCGCAGCTGAAGACCTATGCGAGGCGGATTGAACGTGAGCTCAGGAACCGTGAGGGGATTACCAAGATTACGCTCAGCGGTTTTCCTGAGGAGGAGATCGAGGTCAGCGTGCGTGAAAACGATCTGAGAGCCTATTCGCTGACTTTCAGCGAGGTTGCCGCAGCTATCAGCCGCGCGAATCTGAAGATTACCGGCGGCACTATTCTCGGTCCTGAAGAGGAGCTTCTGATCCGTTCGGATAACAAGGGTTATGTCGCAGCAGATCTCGAGCGTCTTGTCGTCCGTACGAATGATTCCGGAACAGTCGTCCGCCTTGGCGATGTCGCGGTTGTCCGTGACCGGTGGTCCGACGATCCTGACAGGTCCTATTATAACGGAAAGCCGGCAGTGACTATCGATATAGCAAAGACGTCAGACCAGGATATGGTTACGATTGCTCGATCGGTCGCAGCTTATATGCATGAGTTTTCTGAGAGTCATGACGATGTATCGGTCAGTCTGCTTCGCGACGGATCGGGTATTGTTCAGGAGAGGGCATCTATTCTTACCAGCAATGGCATCATCGGCATCATTCTTGTCGTTCTTTTTCTTTCGTTTTCTCTCAATCCGAGACTTGCTTTCTGGGTTGCGTTATCGATCCCGCTTTGTTTTGCAGGAATGTTTCTGCTGGGCATTACCTACGGCCTGACGATCAACGTGGTTTCTCTCCTGGCAATGATCCTTGTTGTCGGTATTCTCGTCGATGACGGAATCGTGATAGCCGAAAGCATTTATCAGCATTATGAGCGAGGTGAAAAGCCTCTTGATGCTGCTGTAAGAGGGACAATGGAAGTTCTGCCTTCAGTCGTGGCCGCGGTCCTGACTACCATTGTGTTTTTCATGATTTTTCTGTTTCTCGATGGTGCTTTCGGCCAGCGATTCAAGGATATTGCGTTTGTCGTGATCGCAACGCTTCTGATCTCGCTTGTGGAGGGGATTTTCATTCTTCCTGCCCATATCGCGCATTCAAAAGCGCTGCATGACAAGCCCGGGACCAAAGGGTGGCTGATGAGCAAATCAGAAGCCTTTATCCATTTCCAGCGTGATCGGCTCTATGCGCCGCTGCTCAGGTTTGCGATCGGCAATCCGGTCATTGCTGTCGTTGTACCGGTTGCGCTGATGATTGTCACAGTCGGCGCGTTGCAGGGAGGAATCGTCAAGATGACATTTTTTCCTATTATTGAGCGGGATAATGTGACCGTAACTCTCGAAATGCCTGCAGGGACCAGAGAGTCGATAACCGATAGTCTTCTGGCAGGGATGGAAGAACGGGTCTGGAATGTCAATGCAGGCTATCTCGAACAGCATGAAGATGCCCCGCCACTTGTTACGGCTATAGGCAGAAGCGTCGGTCCCGGAAGCAATCAGGGCGGGCTGCGGGTGACTCTCGCAGAAAGTCAGCAGCGAGCAGTGTCGAGCATGCAGGCATCCAACCTTATCAGAGATGCTATCGGCGTTATTCCTGGAGCTGAAAAGCTGCAGGTGGGCGGACTGGGCCTCTGGGGTATGCCGGTATCGATTGCGCTGAGGAGTGATAACCTTCAGCAACTTCGCGGTGCCAAAGGGCTGCTTGAAAAAGAGCTCCAGAAGATGCCGGAACTCAAGGATGTCAGCGATAACGATCCTCCGGGTTTGCGCGAAGTCAGTATCACGCTCAATAAGAAAGCGCGTGCTCTCGGACTCTCGGAGTCTGACGTCATGCAGCAGGTTCGCAGCGGATTTTTCGGATATGAAGCCCAGCGCATTCTCAGAGGGATCGATGAAGTAAAGATCTGGGTTCGCTATGGCGATGGCGATCGTCAGTCGGTCAGACAGCTCGAAACAATGCGGCTGCGTCTTGCTGACGGGCGCTCTATTCCTCTCAGTGAAATTGCCGATCTGCAGATTCAGAGAGGTGTCTCATCTGTCAATCATATCGATGCCCAGCGTGTCGTGACAATCGAAGCTGATATCGCGGATTCAAAGGTCTCTGTTCCTGATCTTCTTGAACAGATTGAGTTGCGCATCATGCCGTCTCTTCTGGCGTCTTTTCCTGATGTCAGTTATGATTTTGAAGGACAGAGCAGGGAGAGCAGTAAAACAACCGGATCGATGAAAAGTGTTTTTCCTGCACTTCTGGGCCTGATGTTTCTCGTTGTTGTCTTTTCTTTTCGTTCCTTTCTTCAGGCTTTCGTTGTTTTCCTTATGATTCCCTTCAGTCTGGTGGGGGTTGTATGGGGGCACTTTATTCAGGGTTATATTCTCAGTATCCTTTCGCTGTTCGGTGTGGTTGCTCTTATCGGTGTCGTGGTCAATGACTCGCTTGTGTTTGTCAATGCCCTGAACAATCGCCTCAAAGAGGGCGGGGGATTTATGGAATCGCTCTATACCGTCGGCATCAGGCGTTTCAGACCCATTGTCCTGACATCGCTGACCACGATAGCTGGACTGGGTCCATTGATGTTCGAACAGAGTCGCCAGGCGCAGTTTCTTACGCCAATGGCAATATCTGTCGCCTATGGCCTATTGTTCGGCACGCTCCTCACGTTGTTGATGCTTCCTGCCATGCTTGTGCTGGCTAACCGGATCAAAGGAGGCATGATCAGGCTGGTGACCGGTCGCAAGCCTTCGCAGGAAGAGGTTGAGCCGGCAGTCCGGGAAGAACTGTTCTCCGATGAGCAACCTGTTTCATTGCCTCAATAATCCGTTTGTCATGAATATGAATCATTTTTCGCATTCCTGTTTTCTGAGCGTCAGATTACTTTCTTTTCTGCTTCTGATCGCACTGTGTTCCGTTCCGACGACAGCTCATGCTTCCGGGCCGATGACGCTTGATGAAGCCATCAGCATTGCAATGGAGAACAATCCCGATGTCAGAGTTGCAAGGGGAGAGGAGCGTATAGCTCGAAACATGGTCAATATCGGTAATGCCGGACTTCTTCCTTCAGTCGATCTGGTAGGTTCGGTTTCCTATCAGGAGACAGATGATCCTCCCGCAGCATCGATGGATGAATCAACGACGACAAGCGCAAAAGTTCAGGTTTCCTATACCTTTTTCGACGGTTTCGGTAACATCTATTCTTTCAGAAAACTGAAAACGGGCGGGCTTCTGGGGTCGTTGCTGGCAAAAAACAGTATCGAACAGACCATTCTCGATGTCAGCGAGGCCTATTACCGTTGTGCTGATGCATCGGTGCAGCTCGACGTTGCCCGCAGCGCGCTTTCGCTATCGGATGAACGTCTCAGAAGAGCCCGCCTGAGAGCAGAATACGGCCAGGCAAATACTCTTGAGGTTCTCTCGGCAGCCGTTGATGCCAATGCTGACAGTGTGGCTGCTATGCAGGCGGGACTGGAATACAATAGTGCACGACGTTCCCTGAACCTTCTTCTGAATCGACCGGTTTCAGCAGGGGTTTTTGTTGCAACCGATGTCGAGTTTGCTTCGGATCTGACACAAGCAGCTGTTCTGGAAGGGGCGAAGCGAAGTTATTCAGAATATCGAATTGCAGAGGAGCGTGTTCATCAGGCGGAACATGAGCTTGGAATCGCGCGATCGGATTTCTTTCCCGAGCTCAGTATGCAGGCAAGCTACGGTTACAGCCAGACAGATCCCGGTCTGATGGTCGATATGGATGATCCTTCCGAAGGGTTTTCTGCAGCGCTCACCATGACCCTGCCGTTGTTTAACGGTTTTCGATCATCGATAGCACACCAGAATGCCAGAATTGCTCTTCAGAACAGTAAAATCAGGCAGGAACAGGCTGCTATGGATCTCGAAAGACTTGTCGAGGATACATGGGAGGCATATCGTAACAGCCTTGATATCCTTGATTTCCAGCAGAAAAATCTGGAAACTGCCGAATTGAATTTCAGAAGGACAAACGAACTCTATGTGCTTGGTCAGGCGACAAATACTACGTTCCGGGAAGCCCAGCTCAACCTGGTCAGTGCCAGACAGGCTATTGCTTCTGCACGCTATGAAGCGAAGCTTCTTGAGATCAGGCTGCAGCGCCTTGGGGGATTTCTCGTGATTTCTGAAAAATAGATTTTGCAGAAAATTCAAAAATTGTATCTTTGCTCTCTCTCCGGGCGCATTCAGGGTATCCGGATGTTCATTGTCAGAAATTGATGCGGAAAAAAAGTTTTTGTTTCTGATTCAGAAAGTCTTATATTGCAAGACTTCTGTTTAAAGGAAGCGGGGCATGGCGCAGCTGGTAGCGTGCCTGCTTTGGGAGCAGGAGGTCCCGAGTTCGAGTCTCGGTGCCCCGACAGGAGTGTTCATTGACAGGAGCTTAGTTGTGCCCGTAGCTCAATTGGATAGAGCATCAGCCTTCTAAGCTGAGGGTTACTGGTTCGAGTCCAGTCGGGCATACAATGA
>RRYU01021569.1_pt1 | contig 19302 bp, 16 predicted proteins | sample 2162651 | NCBI WGS metagenome assembly RRYU01 (sample SAMN10267283, study PRJNA491782) | microbial mat metagenome | isolation source: biomat in the production well | place: Japan: Minami-Kanto gas field, natural gas well KTG3 | collected 2017-06 | reverse complement strand
AAAAAAGTTATGCTTGCATTGCCTGCAACGAGTGCAGCATTGCTTTTCAAGCACTCGTTGCCTAAGCTTTCAGAATTTCTTGAAAAGGTGACGTATTATCCGGTGGCAGTTGCTGTTGTTCAGTATCAGGATGATGTTTTTAAGGGCGATCACCGCGCAATGGTTTTTGATGAGAGTTCACCTTTAAGTAATGCTGGTGCATATGGTATCAATGATCTTAGCCTTGTTCGTTATACATTTAGTGGTGGTAAGGCAAGAAAATTGATATCATCAGAAGCAAATCCGGAAAATGTTATAGCAATTGCTGAAAAGACCATCGATAGCTATTTTAACGTGAAGGGAAATAAGAAAGACAACTATTTATATAAGTATCTTGATCCTGGATTATGTGCATATTCTCCCTATCATTATAAGCTTCTTCAAAAGATAAATGATGTTCTTAATGCATTTCCTAATGTTGGTCTCACAGGTGACTACTGGAGAGGTGCTTCAATAGAAGCGTGTTTCAGGTCGGCAGAGGAAGCCGTACAAAAATTCATACACAGTAGTGTACCCCAAGCATGAATTTTGTTACTTACATTAGATTTGCTGTTCGTGAAGGAACCTTGGTTTCGCGTTTCAACATTTTCACTGCCGCTTTTCTGGGAGCCCCAGCGCATTTTCTGTTCTATTTCCTTTTCAAATACACTTTCCATCTTCCATATGAGAGTTTTGTTCTTCGAATAATTGCGGGAGTACTTTGTCTGGGTGTATTGCTAAAGCTGAGGTATCCGGGTTTCCTGTTTGGGTATTTTTATGTCTACTGGCATACCATGCTGATATTTGTGCTGCCGTTCATCTTTACCTTCTATCTGTTGAAAAACGATTTTCATGAACTCTGGTTGTATTGGGAAATTTTCATGATTTTCATACTGATTGCATATGTCCCGAACTGGCTGATATTTCTGTTTGATCTTTTTGTCGGTGTGTCTGCCGCTATTCTCTTTTTCATTGCAACCTCTCCGGGTGTTCAGCTCAATCCGGATTTTAATATTCCCCTCTACTCGATAGTGATTTTTTTTACTGTCGTTGCTGGTTATGTGTTCAGCTACAGCAACAAAAGAGGACAGATAGCGCTGGAAAAAAACACTGCCATGCAAGCGCTTGCCGGAAGCATCGCGCATGAAATGCGGAATCCTCTCGGGCAGGTACGGTACAACATCGAGGCTATAGAGCGGAATCTTCCCAGTTATCATCCTGGCCGGTCTTCTGCTCCCATAAATGATCATACCCTTGATAAATTATACCAGTATGTCGCGCAGAGTAATATGGCGGTAAAGCGCGGATCACAGGTTATTGCCATGATTCTTGACGAGGTCAGGGAAAAGCCGATCGACAAGAGCAGTTTCATCTATTCTTCTGCTGTGGTCATTACACAGAAGGCGATCGATGAGTATGGGTTTGATTCCCGCGAAGACAGGCAGAAAGTAGTGTTTGACAAAAAAGGAGATTTTACCTTCAGGGTAGACGAGACGATGTATGTTTTTGTACTGTTCAATTTGATTATGAACGCATTGTATTTTCTTAGGGCCTATCCGGAGTCAAAAATATTCATATCCCTGGAAAAAGGTGAGTTATTGAACAGGGTGAAAGTCAAAGACACCGGGCCGGGCATTCCACCTGAAAATCTTGACAAGCTCTTTGACGCCTATTTTACATCGGGCAGGGTAGGGGGGACCGGGCTGGGCCTCGCCTACTGCAAACGTATTATGCAGGCTTTTGGGGGAGATATTGCCTGTGATTCCGTTGTAGGGGAATACACCGAATTTATTCTGACGTTTCCTGTGATTTCCATTGAGGAGTTGCAGGAAAGCCTTGATGAGCTTATTGCTGCGAAGAGGTCGCTTTTCAGAAACAAGCGCATCCTCGTAGTCGATGACGAGCGCATAGACAGAGCAGCGGTAAGAGAAACACTTACGGCTCTTGAGGTGACTGTTGACGAAGCTGGTAATGGAATGGAGGCTCTCGAAAAGCTGTCTGAAGACCGGTATGATCTTGTTATCATGAATCTTAAAATGCCTCTCATGAATGGTTACGAGGCGACGGAAAAGATGAGGAAAGGGGCGGCAGGAAGCGAGGCTGCGGTAGTGCCGATTGTGGCCTATACTGCAGGTCCTTATTACATAGCGTACAACAAGACAAAGAAAGCAGGTATGCAGGGGCTGATCACGAAGCCTTGTATGCACACTGAGCTTATCAAGCAGCTTGCGGATATTTTACATGACTTCCAGTTCCAGAAAAGTTCGACCGAAAACCTTAAAGGGAAGTCTCTTCTCATTGCAGATGATTCGTCTTTCAATCGGATCGCGCTTAAAACCGTTCTTGAAAAGCAGGGCATTCTTACCGATGAAGCGGTTGATGGAGCAGATGCATTGAAAAAACTTGAAAACGGCTCGTTTGACCTTGTGCTGATGGATATCAGGATGCCGCTGGAGGATGGTATCAAGGCCACGAATCGTATTCGTCAGTCCGTAGATCCCGGGTTGTCTTCTGTACCCGTGATTGGTCTCAGCGGTGACTCGGATGAAGGTTCCATACAGGAGGCTATGCATGCCGGTATGAATGATTACCTTGTCAAGCCTGTCGATACGAGAGTGTTACTGATGAAAATCAGTCAATGGGTACGGTAATAGTCGTATATTATCAAGAAAATCTTCAAATCGATATCTTGTGGCTTTTTTCTCAAAACGTTTTGGTGGTCGCCGCTCCGTATCGTCTGCTCCAAAAGAAGAGCCAGCGGCAAAAGATATCGTGGTGGTGCTGGGAAGGCTCGAGCCCTGGACGAAAGGGCTGCGGTTTGTGGATGCCGATCCACAATATTCCGATGTCATCAAAAACCTTCCTCCCGGTGAGGCGACCTCTATGCGGTTGTCGGAATCTCCGGGGACGATCTCGATTACAGGCGAAGAACCTCGTGTTTTCGGTTACCCGGGGGCGCTTGAATTTAATATGCCTGCAATAACGGAGTTGTCCGGTACTGCAAGGATTCTCGTCGATCTCGGGTATACGGGCGTCGAGCAGGAGGCGCAGGGAATCGCACATGATATCATGAACAGGACTTACGGCATGCGTATTTCCTATCTTTCACTGAAAAGCTATCCGCTCCTACGTTTGCAGATAAGTTTTTACAGTCATTTACAGGAGCCTCTGCATCTTGAAGTGTTGTCGGATATTCTTGACCGGAACGTTCAGGATTTTTATACAGCTTTGTATGCAAGTGGCAAATACGAACTGTCGATTCATGTGACTCGCCGGCATCTTGGGTCGGTGTTTTCTTCTGTCACGGAAAAAGAAAGGAATGATGTGTATCGCGGTATTTCCGGTGTTGCCGAACGTTTGGAGGCCATTTCTCCTGAAGAGCGTGATATGAACAGAGCTGTCAACGATTGTGAGCGAAGACACCCTTTGGGTGAAGGGATGTGATGCTATGACCGAAGATCTGCAGCTTGCCGTCAAACTTGCCGAAGAGGCGGGAAATCTGATCCTCTCCTTTTATCGCAGCAAATCTCTCAAGGTTGATGCGAAAAGAGACGATTCTCCTGTCACGGAAGCCGACAGAAAAGCCGAAGAACTTATACGTAACGGGATAACCGGAGTGTTTCCCGATGACGGGATATTCGGCGAAGAGTTCGCCGAGAAAATGTCGCTCAACGGGCGTCGCTGGATTCTCGACCCGATTGACGGAACAAGGTCCTTTATCCACGGTGTACCCCTTTACGGGGTAATGATCGGTCTTGAGGTCGATCGTGAGATGAGGCTTGGCGTAGTCAATTTTCCGGCTCTGAAAGAGATGTATTATGCCGAATCCGGTTCAGGTGCTTTTATGAACGGTAGCGCGATACGTGTTTCGGGAATATCGGACTACCGTGACGCAACCGTTGTATTTACCGAAAAAGAATATCTTCTGGACTCTCTCTCAGATCACCCTGTAGACAATCTCCGGCATGATGCGGGCCTGGTTCGAGGGTGGGGTGACTGCTATGGCCATATGCTTGTTGCTTCGGGAAGAGCCGAGGTGGCAGTCGACAAGATAATGAGCCCCTGGGACTGCGCGGCTCTGATCCCGATAATTCACGAAGCAGGGGGGTGCTGTTTTGACTATACCGGCCAGACTACGATTTATGGTCAGGGGTTGGTGAGCGCCAACCGGTTTATCGGGGAAAAGATTCTTGCCGCGATTGTCTGACGCTTCATGACCTCGTTCTGGTTTGGCAGGATATCCTGCCTGAGTGCTCCGTATAGCAGTTCAATACAGGTGCCCTACAGTAACAATTTTGATCCGGTTTCAAAATTGATCACTTCAATTCAGCCGACTCCCATGACAATCTACCTCCTTATCGCTGTTATCATTCTTCTGATCGCTGTTTTGCTTGTTCTTTTTCTGGGTAGTAAAGGAGCGGTTTCGAAAGAGCTGTTTCAGCGGAGCGAAAGCATGCTGCGCTCCGATCTGGAGCGGCTTCAGAATGAGCAGAAAAATGAATTTCAGCGTAACAGAACGGAGTTTTCCCGATCGTTTCAGGAGAGTCGTACGGAGCTGTCATCCTCTCTGAAATCCTTTGAAGATGCTCTGGGAAAGCATGTTATGCGGCAGGATGAACTGCAGCGGAGAAATTTCGGTGAACTGCTCTCAAGACAGGAAGCGCTGAAAGAAGAAACATCCAGGACTCTGGAAAGTATTCGCGATACGGTCGAAAAGCGTCTTCAGGCTTTACAGGAACAGAATGAAATAAAGCTTGAAGAGATGAGGAGTACAGTGGATGAAAAATTACAGTCAACGCTTGAAAAACGCCTGACCGAGTCTTTCAGTCAGGTCAGTGACCGGCTCCGTCAGGTGCATGAGGGGTTAGGTGAAATGAAGACCCTGGCATCGGGTGTCGGAGACCTGAAAAAGGTGCTTGCGAACGTTAAAATTCGAGGAGTGTTCGGTGAAATGCAACTTGAGAATTTGCTGGCAGGTTTGCTTTCGCCGGAACAGTATGCTGAAAACGTTATGATCGGAAAGGGTAGCCGTGAACAGGTGGAGTTCGCGGTGAAGCTTCCGGGAAAGGATGACGAGGGCGGTACGGTTTACCTTCCTGTAGACTCGAAGTTTCCTCTCGAAGCCTATTATCGGCTTGTCGAAGCTACGGAAACCGGTGACAAGGAACGTGTAAGCGTCGCGGCGAAAGCAATAGAGGTCGAGATGCGCCGTTGTGCAAAAGATATCAGCGATAAATACCTGAATCCTCCCGAAACCACTGATTTCGGAATTTTATTTCTTCCTGTCGAGGGTCTTTTTGCGGAGGTTGTGCGTAATACAGCGCTTCTCGAAATCCTGCAGAGAGACTTCAATGTTATCGTTACCGGTCCCACGACGCTTGCAGCTCTTCTGAACAGCCTGCAGATGGGATTCAGGACGCTTGCGATACAGAAGAGAACCAGCGAGGCGTGGAAAGTTCTCGCGCAGGTCAAGACCGAATTCGCCAGGTTCGGGGAGGTGCTTGTAAAAGCCCAGAGCAGAATAACACAGGTTGGAAGTGAACTCGACAAACTTGTCGGGGTAAGAACCCGCGCTATCCAAAACCGGCTGCGCCGGATAGAAGAAGTTTCGGGAGAAGAGAGTTCGGCCATTGAGAAGAGATCTCAGGATGGTGAAGATTCAGCCAAAGGTGGCGAGGATTAAGCACTTGGAAATCCAGAATCAAGAGCACAAGACGCCGGGATTAGATCAGTCGGCAGTTGGCGGTTTTTCAATGACTTTCAGGCGAACAGGAGATCTTTTTTAGTCATCTTGCATGGGGCGGCATGACTTTTCTATCGATCTGAAAAACCCGTATACATGGTTACCGTGTCACTTTTTCAATGCTTTGAGATTATCGGAAGCCTGACACATCAACAGATTCTTATGAATCTTTACGTAACGCTTCCGCGATGGCTTTTGCGAAATGAGGACCGTCATAATATTCAGGGATGATATCGACGTTGACTCCGAGCTTTTCAAGTGCGGCGGAGGTTGTTTTTCCGATAGCTGCCACCAGGACTCCGGAAGGGATCTCCTTTGAACCGACGGCTTTGAAATAGTTTTGAGCCGTGGAGGGGCTGGTGAAGGACAAGCATGAGATTATACCTTCGCCCACCATTTTTTTTACCTTTTCGGTGGCGTCGAGATCGGGAGGATGGTTTTCATAAACAGTTATGGCGTCACAGACGCCTCCCCGTTCTGCAATGGCTGCCGGTATGATGCCTAACGAGAGACTGCCGCGAAGAAAAAGAAATGATTTTCCCTGAATTTCCTCCGGGCCGATTTCCTGCATGAGGTTTACTGCATCGGCAACTTTAGGGATCGGCTCCGTTACTATTCCATACTCTGCAAGATCTCCGGCGGTCGTTTTTCCAACGGCAAAAACCTTGATGTTTTTCAGTTTCTGCAGCTCATCGGGAGCCTCGCTCTTCAGTCTTTCAAGAAAATAGCGGACACTGTTCGGGCTTGTAAAAAAAGCTCCGGCATATGTTGAGATGTCGGGGATTTTCCAGCCGGAAGAAGGCCTGATCTCGATTGTCGGGAAGACAACCGAGTCCAGGTTATATTTTTTCAACTCCTGTACAAATGATTCCGCCTGATGTTTCGGTCGCGTAACGAGAACATACTTCATCAGCAGGTTTTTCTGATTTCAGCGAGGATCTCGTTTGCTCCGAGCTTGAGTAGTGCTTCGGCAAGAGTAATGCCTGCCTGCTCAGCCTGTTCCGGAGTAGTGCAGTTTTCCAGGGTGACTTCATCCCGGATAGCGCGCTTTCCATCTACAGAGCCAACGTATGACAGCAGGTGCAGTGTACCGTTTTTCAGACTCGCGTAAGCGCCGATAGGAATCTGACATCCTCCCTGCAGGTGACGGAGAAGAGCTCTTTCCGCTTTGGTGCAGAACTCGGTATTCGAATTGTTCATGACTTTGACAATTTCTCTTGTCTCTTCATCATCAACGCGTGTCTCGATACCCAGAGCGCCCTGACCGACAGCGGGAAGCATGATTTCATGAGGAAGTATCTCGGAAATGCGATCACCGAAATTGAGCCTGTGAACTCCAGCGTAAGCAAGCATCATCGCATCGAAGTCACTTTCATCAAATTTCTTGAACCGGGTGTTCAGGTTACCCCTTATATCGCCCATTTGGAAGTCAGGCCGCATACTGAGGAGCTGAGATGTTCTGCGCAGGCTGCTGGTAGCTATTTTTGCATCCTGACGGAGGGTTTTGAGGCTTTCGCCGTTTTTCGAGATGATCACGTCCCTGGTGTCTTCTCTTTCGGTAAAAGCTGAAAGCATAAGTCCTTCCGGGGTTGCAGTCGGAACATCTTTCAAGCTGTGGACAGCAAGATCGATTTCGTTTGCTATCAGGTGTTTCTCGATGTCCTTTGTGAAAAGGCCCATGTCTCCGATTTTGGAAAGGGGAGAGTCAAGCAGTACATCTCCGGTAGTCTTAACCAGTTTCAGCTCTATGTCAAGTTCCGGGTAATGCTTCGAAAGTTCGGCTTTGGTGAATTCTGCCTGCCACAGGGCGAGGGGGCTGGATCTCGTGCCAATAATTAATTTTTTTTTCAATGCGGTTACTGATTAGCGTTAACTGATTACTTGGTTCGTTGATTTTGTTCTTCGAGGTCGAAAATGTTCCTGACAAGGTTAACCCTGCTGGGGATGGTATCGGCAGTATCAACCGGCGCCTTGAGCATTTTGATGGGATGGTGCAGAATCTTTTTGAGGATTCTGTCGGTCAGGCGTTCCATTCTTTTAAGCTCTTCTTCGCTGACCTTGTAACGGAATCGCTCAAGCTCTTTTTCCTTGATTTCAATGAATTTCGATTGCAGATCGACAATGGTTGGACGAACTTTCAGGGTATTGATCCACTGGCCGAACCCGACAAGTTCCTCGTCGATGATTTTCTGGACTTTCGGGAGTTCAGCTCTTCTCATTTCAAGGTTTTTATCGATGATATGTTTAAGGGCATCGATATCCTTGAGGAACATGTTCTTGAGTTTTCCGATTTCAGGGTCTACATTGCGGGGGAGACCAAGGTCAAGTATAATGACCGGTTTGAGCCTTCGTTTTTGCATGCTCTGCTGCATTTCCGGCTCGGTAAGTGCATAGTCCTTTATGCTTACGGCAGTGATGATAATATCAAATTCATGAAGGTGTTCCTTGTACGACTCATAGGGAAGCACCTGATTGGTGCCGAGTTCTTCTGCGAGGGCTTCTGCTTTGGAGAGCGTTCTGTTCGTGATGACAATGTTCCGTGCGTTTTTCTGGAACATATGTTTTGCAGCAAGTTCGCCGGTTTCTCCCGCTCCGATCAGCAATATTTTCTTCAGGGAGAGGTTGGAGAAAATTTTCTGCGCAAGTTCGACAGCAGCATAGCTGACGGAAACCGCGCCTTCCATAATCTTTGTTTTGGTCTTGACTTTTTTCGCCACGCTGAAGGCCGTGTGACAGAGGCGTGTCAGAAGAATGCCGGCTGACTGTACTTCAACGGCTATTCTGTAGCCATCCTTCACCTGCCCGAGAATCTGCCCTTCGCCGAGGATCAGTGAATCGGTGGCGCTTGCCACTTCAAAAAGATGCCTGGCCGTGTTGCAGTAAAAACGATTGAAGAAATGTTCGGGACGAACCTCATTGTGCGCATTTCTGAAAGCGATGAGGTATTCCTTGAGGAACCGGCAGTCAACCTCCGGCATTCCCGGGACGACATACAACTCTGTTCTGTTGCAGGTCGAAAGCACCATGGCTTCTTGTGCTATCCCGTCATCGATCAGGTTTGTCAGAAATTCCTTTGCCTGAACTTCCGAAAGAGAAACTCTTTCCCGGATTTCAATAGGTGCAGTTTTGTGATTTACACCAACTGAAATAATGTTCATGATGTAAGTGGTTTTTTGCTTGCCTGAAGACGATATGAGTTCGCCGGTCACCGTTAAAAGTCAGTGAAGTGAAATATACCCCAAAACCCTAAAATTATCAAACAATCAGATGCTTAAAAGCTGACGCTGTGAAAAGTTGGAGAAAAAATACTCATCAGTATAATCAATGTTGTGGTCAGCACAAAGAGGACGATAAGCAGGTATGCCATATGAATGGTGTCCCAGCCGAAAAGTTTTTTGATGAAAAGGCTGGCGCCATAAAATAGCCAGATAACTACCAGCGCGACGAGTCGTGTTTCAAAAAGATTGATAATTTCCGAAGTTTGAATCGACCCGATGACCCCTGCAAAGAGTGTTATGGTGAGAAACAGAAACCCGAACGCAACAGCGTGTTTGATAAGCTGTTCAAGTACCTCGAGGTTCGGCAGGTTCTCAAAGAGGAACCCGAACTTGTTGTTTTTTATCTGTCGGAAAAGCAAAAGATAGAGAAAACTGTACAACCCGGCTATAGCGATGGCGCTGAAGCTGAATATCGCAGCAAGAAGATGGATTCCTATGCCCAGCCCGCTGAATGCAGGGCCGTCTGCTGATGAGGAAAGGAGCAGGATCGATGCGAGAATTTCTGCACCGGCCGAGAATGAAAGAATAAAAAAGCCCGTCTTGTCGGTTTTGGTTGAAAACTCGATAAACATATAGATGACAGCAAGGGTCAGGGCGACCATGGTCATGAGCATGGAACTGGAATAATTCAACCTGTAACCTTCGGGGGCAGTAAGAAAACCGATATAGGCTATATGTGTTACTATGGTGACGATCAGTGCGGGCTGTTTATATGTTTTTGCAAAGGTGTTACCCTTGAAAAAATCAGCTCCGTAGAGACTCATGGATATGATGTACAGTAATGAAACGGCGCAGGTGAGAAAGATGTGTAGTGTATTGTTTAATATTGAGTTGTCCATAGATGTCCTGAGGGTTCTTTATCGGTATTCCGCGGTTTGCATGAAACGTCCCTGAAAAGATCCGGACAGGAGTCATGAAAAAAAGTGTATATTCGCCCGGATCGAAATAAAATATAATTATTTGCCTCGAAAAAGATGAGTATGAAAAAGAATATTCGAAATATCGCTATAATCGCACACGTTGACCACGGTAAGACGACTCTTGTTGATGCCATTTTTCGTCACACCGGAGTATTCAGGGAAAACCAGCAGGTTGATGCCAGGGTGCTTGACTCCAATCCCCAGGAAAAGGAGCGTGGCATCACCATTTTATCAAAAAATGCAGCAACGGTATATAATGACTGTAAGATCAATATAGTCGATACTCCCGGCCATGCCGATTTCGGCGGGGAGGTTGAACGCATTCTGAAAATGGTCGATGGTGTTCTGTTGCTTGTCGATGCGTTTGAAGGGCCGATGCCGCAGACGAAATTCGTACTCCGAAAAGCGCTCGAACTAAAACTTAAGCCGGTTGTTGTTATCAACAAGATAGACCGTCCCCAGGCCGATCCCGACAAGGTGCATGATCAGGTTCTCGATCTTTTTATCGCGCTTGGTGCCGATGAGGACCAGTTGGAGTTTCCTTATGTTTTCACTTCGGCAAAATTCGGTATAGCGAAAGCGGCAATGAGTGATGCGGATGGTGATATGAGTCTGTTGCTCGATATGATCATAGAGGAAATTCCACAGCCGGAAAACCGTGATGAAGATGATTTTCAGATGCTGGTGACAACGCTTGACTACAGTGACTATCTGGGCAAAATAGCTATTGGACGGATTCACAGAGGAAAAGTTCATCCCGGTGATTCTCTTGCAATTGTTACCGAAGATGAAGTCTTTGGTAAAGGCAATGTCGCCAAGCTGTTTACCTTTGACATGACGCAGCGCATCGAGGTCAAAGAGGCAGCTTCGGGTGATATTATTGCGATTTCGGGTATCGCCGGTGTCAATGTGGGCCAGACTCTTGCCTCGGATGCCAAACCTGAAGCGATCGAGTCATTTGAGATCAGCAAGCCAACACTTTCCATGCTTTTTTCGGTGAATGATTCTCCTTTTGCCGGATTGGAAGGAAAGGAGGTCACCAGCCGCAAGATTCGCGAACGGCTCATGAAAGAGGTTATGACCAATGTTGCCCTGCAGGTCGAAGAGACTGAAAGTGCCGATACGTTTCGAGTTTCAGGCCGGGGAGAACTGCATCTTTCGGTGTTGATCGAAAGCATGCGCCGTGAAGGTTTTGAACTTGCTATTTCAAGACCCCAGGTGATTACCCGTACCGCAGAAGACGGTATCTTGCTTGAGCCGGTTGAACATGTTACGATCGATGTACCGGACGAATATAATGGGGTTGTCATCGAAAAGATGGGGAGACGTAAGGCTGAAATGAAGCATATGGAGACTCTGAGGGGCGGTATGGTGAGGCTTGAATTTGAGATTCCTACCAGGGGTCTGATAGGTTACAGCCAGGAATTTACCACTGACACGAAGGGTGAAGGTATGCTCTCCCATGTGTTTCATGATTATCAGCCGTTCAGAGGTAAACTCCCGGCAAGAGAGACAGGCGCACTGGTCAGCGGGGAAAACGGACAGTCGGTTGCCTATGCGATAGCCGGTCTTGAAGATCGTGGCATCTTCTTTATCGGAACCAATATCAAGGTCTATGAAGGTATGGTTGTCGGTGAGTCAACCAGGGAGTTCGATATTACCCTGAACGTTTGCAAGACCAAGAAGCTTACCAATATGAGGTCTTCCGGTGCTGATGATGCGGTTCGTCTCACACCTCCGAAAAAGATGACACTTGAACAGGCGCTGGATTTTATCAATGATGATGAACTTGTTGAAGTGACTCCGGAAAACATCAGGATCAGAAAAAGAATTCTGGATTCGAGCCAGAGGGCGAAGGCGGCCAAGCGGGCGAAAGGGTGATTTTAGAGCGAGAAAAACAGTTTTCTGAGGTGGGTTCTGGCAGAAGAAAAAATTTCCAGTACTTCTGATTCGCTGATTCCCTTTACCGCTGCAGTTTCCGCAGCGCTTTTTTTCTCCACCTCGACCATGCGGTAGATTTCCTTTTCGGAATCAGGTAGCTTTTCTATGCAGGCAAGCAATTTTTCACTGTCGGAAGAAGCCTGGCTGTTGTTTGCCGTTTCTGACGAGTTGCCGTTCGTTTGAGCCTTTTTGCCGGTTAGTTCATCTTTCGATGCAGGGGTAGGATGGGTTTCGTTTACTTCTCCGAACAGGCGGATAAAGGTATGAAAATCAAGTCCTGCAGCCTCGCAGGGTGTAATGTTTCGTTCAATAATATCTGTGGCGAGTTTGCGAAACTTCTCTCCGATTTCAGGGAGCCGGACGGCAAAATCGAAACTGTCGTCTTTGTCTCTTGCCGCCCGGTTAAACGGCAGTTTCATGAGGATATTGATGCCTGCCGCGGTCGCGTACTTTTCTGCGATGCCGCTGCCGTCGTCCCGGTTGACAATGAGCCCGAGAAGTTTTGATTGTCCTCCGACGGTTTTGAAGTAGTTGTTTGCCTGGCAGATATTGTTTGCCGTGAAAATCGACTGGCGATCGTTGGTTGTCAAGAGAATGACCTCTTCGCTCAGTGATCGAGCCAGAGGCGTGGCGAAACCGCCACAGACGACGTCGCCGAGAAAATCCATCAGAATAATATCGAGATCCCACGTAAACAGTCCGAGCTTTTCCAGTACGTCGAATCCGGAAATGATTCCTCTACCGCCACATCCCCTCCCGACCTGCGGGCCGCCAAGTTCAACACCGTAGATAGGCTGAGGAAAACCGGGGATATCCCTTCTGAAGACAATGTCGCTGACCTGAACGTTTTCATTGCGTTCGTTTTTTTTTCCAAAAACTTCCGTAACGGTAGGCAGTGATACGCCCCCGAAGAGTGAGGTTGTCGAGTCGTGTTTCGGGTCACAGCCAAGCTGCAATACTCTTTTGCCCATGAGGGCGAACGTTGCGCTGAGGTTGGTTGTCGTGAAGCTTTTACCGATGCCTCCTTTTCCGTATATGGCAATTGTGCGGGGCGTCATACTGGTTTCGTTACTATTCTGAAGGGCGTTTCAATGCTCATGCAGGACTACGTTCTTTCCAGTAAAGCACCATTTTCAAACAGTCGGGATTGTTGAAGGCCTGATGGTATGCTTCGGCTAAATCGGTGTCGACGGAATGGCGGTGCGTGAAAATCTTTTTCGCCTGCAGTTTGCCCTCTTTGATAAGCTCTTTGACTCGAAGGAGATCGCCTTTTGCCCACTGTCGCGCGGCAACGAATGAGAGTTCCTTGTCAAAAGCCTGGGAGTAATCGATATTTATCCGCTGATAGTAGCCGCCGAAGATCACTTTTCCGTGGAATTTCAGAAAACGCAAGCCGGTTTCGATTGCACTCATGACCCCTGTACTGTCTATCATGATGTCGAATTCATTCCCGGCAAGTGCTGCCGAAACGTCCTGGGTCGTCGGGTTTACTTTCAGGTCGGCGGAAGAGTAGTCGAGGCGGCGCTGGTGAGGTTCTGTGGCGGCGACAAGCCTGGCTCCCATGTGTTTTGCCAGTTGAACGGCAAGAATACCGACAGCTCCCTGTCCAAGGACAAGAACCTTTTTTCCCGTTACTTCTCCGAGGTCCATAAAATGAAGGGCGGTTGCGCCGAGTGGAAGAGCGATACCGCATTTGGGGTCGTCAATACCGTCAAGTACGGTAATACTTTCAACCGGACAGACCACGTACTGTGATGCTCCGCCAAAGGCTGCGTTGACGTCTGCATACCCGAAAGAACCGGCGATATAAGCATATTTGCCGATGAGGCTTTCGTTGACATGTGCACCGACCTTTGTGATTTTTCCCACGGTTTCGTAGCCGGGTATAAACGGAAAAATAAAAGGAGGAGAAGGAATCAGCCCCTCAAAAGCCATTTTTTCGGTGCCTGTACTGATTGAAGACCAGTAGGTTTCAATCAGGACGTCAGTGGATGAAACCGGTTTCAGCGTGACGTTTTTTACTTCTATCTGACGAACGCCGGTAAAAACAATTGCTTTTGCTTTCATATCAGGATAGGCTGTCTCTTCAGGTTGCGTTTTGCGTTTTCCTTGCGTGCTGTTTTTCAATGATCAGTCGGAGCAGGAATTGTGCCGCATTGATCAGATAACTCAGGTAGGCGAGAAGAGCGGTCCAGATCAGGATCGTTTCGTTCAGGCCCATGTAAAACAGGACAAAGTAGGAAAGGTGAATGATTATTGCGATGGTACTGCCGACATCTTCCCAGAAAAACTCCGGCGCAAAAACGTATTCGTCGAAAACATCTTTTTCAAAAAACGCTCCCGTGACGAAGATGAGAAGAAAGATAAGCGTTTTCAGAATGACAAAAACGGTTACCCAGGTAAAATTGTCGATGCCCGCACCTGCTTTGTACATGAGCGTTACAGCAAGTCCTGCAATGAAGACAACAAACTGTATGGGAGCAAGGATTCCCTGCACCTTTGTCCATACTGAAGCGTTTCTTTTTTCAAACTGTTCGGGTGTATAGCGAGGCATACCTGTTGATCTTGACCGGTTAACGATAGCACGGTATCGCAGAAAAAAAGTTCAGGAATATAGTAAAAATGACTGGATGCCCCAATGTGGCAAAGGGAGCTAATTCAGCTCCCATGCGTAGGCGTTGTAGAGGGTGGAGAGAAGGTTTACCTCCACGTTTTTTACCCGGTTGCTGAACCCTTCAAGCTCGTCATAGTAGTAGAGGAATGTTCTGGGTTGCTCGTCATGGAGGATTTTCTGGTACTGTTTCCATAACGCAAGGCTTTCATTTTCGGGAAGAGGGATGCTCAGACGGCTGATTACCCTGTCGAGCTCTTCGTGTTGAAACGCCGAGGAGTTAAAGGGGCGGTTTTCAAAATCCGAACCCCAGATAATAAGCTGAAACGGCAGTGTTTCGGCAGCAAGGCCCGAAAGAGCGGCATCGTATCGGAATTCGTTCTGGTTTTTGTTGAACACAAGTTTTTCATCGATTTTCAGCTCGCATTCTATTCCTATTTCCCGAAGGTTCTGCTGGATAATTGTTGCGGCATAGTTCCGTCGCGGATTGCCTGCCGGTGCGGCAAGAGCAAAGGAAAACCGTTTGCCGTTTTTCTGCATAATGCCGTCCGGTCCCGGTTCCCAGCCGGCAGCCAGGAGCAGCGACTGTGCTTTTTGAGGGTCATATGCATACGCATCCAGGCTCCGGTTTGCAATTGCCTCGTAAGCAGGGGAAAGAGAGCTGTTGACGATGGTTGCGTGTTCCGGTCCCATGAAACCGTCGATGATCGCCTGCCGGTCAATGGCATAGGTCATTGCCTGCCGGACCGTTTTATCGCCAAAAAAAACATTTGGTTTGATTTTCTTGTTGTTTCTGTATGATTCCCCATCGATATTGAGCCAGACAATACTGTCGAAATAACGGTTTTTCACAGGTTTTACCTCGATGTCCGGGTTTGTCCGCTTCAGTTCCGGAAGGTCTTTCGGGTTGAGCCCGCCTGCTGAAATAATGGCGTCGAGTTGTCCTGATTTCAGCATCGCAAGCCGTGTGGTGTATTCCGGGACGATGATGAAACTCATGTTGGCAGTCAATGCGGGATGTGGCAGTGTTGATTTCTCATTCGATGCAAGGACAAGTTTCTGTTGACGGGCCCATTCTTTTACCTTGAACGGTCCCGCGCCGATAACCGGTGTTTCAGCTGCTCGCATACGGATTTCTTCAGGAGGAAGCGACTTGAAAATATGCTTTGCAACCGGCATGAGGTCGTTAAAATGGTCGAGAATGATTGCCGGAGCCATCGGTTTGTTGAACTTAAGGATAAGCGTATGATCGTCGGGTGTTTCGACACTGTTTTCAAAGTCGATCGTGCCGTCGTCGAGCAGGAGCAGGTCGTTGAGGTAATCCTGTCGTGTACTGGCAATTTTCGGGTTTGCGTAGAGCCGGTAAGAGAATTTGAAATCATCTGCTGTCAACGGTGTGCCATCCTGCCAGACCGCGTCTTTTCTGAGATGAAAAACAGCTTTTTTGCCATTATCTCCGAACTCCCAGCTTTCGGCAGCGTTGGGTCTGAACTCGATCGTTCCTTTTTGCTGATCGTAGGAGGGCTTGGTCAGAGACGGGAAGATAAGGGTGCAGGCCTCTCTGGAAAGGGAGAGCTGAATAAGCAAAGGGTTCAGGTAATCGAAATCACCGTCGATGCCAACGGTAATATGGTCGGAACGATATTCCCGGGGGTTGTTGCCGCAACCTGAAAGAGTTGCGAGCAGTATGAGAATCGACAGAAAAGAAGCAAGTGTTGTTCGCATGACCTGTTTAGTTTGCAGGTAAAGGATATTTTATCTGAATTTAGAGAAAGAACGCATTAAACAAAACCTGGTTACAGTGAATATGGAACATTATGATGTCGTTATTATCGGAGGAGGACCTGCGGGGTCGTCCGCTGCCATTTATACAGCAAGGGCTGATCTTGAAACGGTTGTCCTCGACAAGGACCCACACGCAAGCGCTCTTGGCATGGCACATGTTATCGCGAATTATCCTGGCGCGCCTTCGGACATATCGGGTATTGCGTTGCTCGATTCGATGAAGGGTCAGGCGGAATCCTTCGGCGCGAAGTTCGTCAGGGAGAAGGTTACCGGACTTGATTTCGGAGATAAACATGAAAAAAAGGTGTTTACCGCGGGCGGCAAGGTGTTCGGGGCAAAAGCCCTTGTTCTTGCTACCGGTTCCATGGGAAAGAGCAGTGAGATAAAAGGGGAAAGGGCGCTTGTAGGCGCAGGAGTGAGCTACTGTGCAACGTGTGATGCTGCATTTTACAAAGGACAGATCGTTGCGGTGGCCGGGAGAACCGGAGAGGCGGTGGAAGAATCGAAGGTTCTGTCGCGTTTTGCCGGCAAGGTTTATCTGCTTTGTCCAACAACAACATTCGCGGCTCCTGATGAAGAGGTTGAGAGCCTCTCACATCTTCCAAATGTCGAGGTGCTCTACAACAAACGTATTTCCGCCATAAATGGCAGGGAAGCGGTTGAGTCCCTGAGTATATCCGGAGAAGACGTTCCGATAGAGGTCGACGGAGTATTTCTCTACCTTACCGGGTCAGCGCCGATTATTGATTATACCGGAGGCCAGCTTGAACTGGCGGAAGCAGGCTGCCTGAAGGTTGATAAACGTTTTTCGACATCGGTACCGGGTGTTTTTGCTGCGGGTGATGTGCTATGCAAAGAGATAAAACAGGCGGTTATCGTCGCTTCGGAAGGCTGCCGTGCAGCCCTTCAGGCGGACAGGTATCTGCGGGGTCGGGACAGGGCGAAAAGCGACTATCATTGATTTTGCCGCTTGATGAGCTGAATGGTTGAATAAACAACACATTTTTCATCTTTCCGGGAACAGTGCGCTGAATGACGTGACTCCCAGAGGGGAGGGCAAGGTAAAGCCCTCTCCGTAACGGACTCCTATTTGCTCTCCAAGGTATCGGGCTCGTGCGTCAAGGCCGCTGAGGAACTCTTTGCGCTGGATCATGGTCTCCGGTTCGTTTTCTGCTTCTTCCTTGTAGAACTGCGACCCGAAAGCAAGGATTCCTTGCCTTGAACGCTCAAAGGTGGTTGTGACATCGACAATGACGGATGGGTTGAAATGCCTGAACTGCATATAGTATAGCAGGTAGTGCGGCCGATATGGAAGCTGCTTCTTTCCGTTATAGGTGGTGTCGATTTTTTTGAGGCCGGCATAGAAGAGGGCGTCATAAACCAGGTTTGACGCTTTCATATGGTCCGGGTGCCTTTCGTCGGGAGGGTTTGTGAAAACAACATCAGGTTGAAAATACCGGACGATCCTGATTATCTCTCGGAGCGACTGATCGGTGTAATGGAGTTTCGAGTCTCCGAGGTCAAGGGTAATGCGTTCCCTGTACCCCATGACTTTTGTTGCCGTATCGGATTCCGCTTTTCTTGTCTCGGGGGTGCCGAGTGTTCCCATCTCTCCCTGAGTAAGGTCACATACGGCAACAGCATGCCCTTCGTCGATCAGCTTGAGAAGCGTTGCGCCGCAGGAAAGCTCCACGTCGTCGGGATGGGCGCCAAATGCAAGCGCATAAACCTTTTGTGTTTGATTGGCCAAAGTTTTATTGCAGATTGAAGTGGTTTGTTGCAAGCCATGGATATAACGCAAAATACAGTAAGATGATAAAAGTAAAGATAGTTCGTCTAAACAAAAATGCCATTCTTCCCCGCTATGCAACGGCACATGCTGCGGGTATGGATCTTGCCGCATGTCTGAACGCTCCGGTGGAAATCGAGCCTTTCACAACGGCGCTTGTTCCTACCGGACTCGCTATTGAATTGCAGCAGGGCTTTGAAGCCCAGCTCAGGCCACGAAGCGGTCTGGCGCTGAAGCATTTGATATCATTGCCCAATACTCCCGCAACCATTGACGCCGATTACCGGGGAGAAGTAAAGGTGATTCTCGTTAATTACGGGAAGAAACCGTTTCTCGTCCGGCATGGGGACAGGATAGCCCAGATGGTTGTTGCCCGTTACGAGCATGTAAACCTTGAAGAGGTCAGTGTACTTTCAGAGACAGAGAGGGGAGAAGGCGGTTTCGGGCATACAGGCATTGGCGCAGACTTGTCTGCGCCAGTGACGAGTGGCGAGTGACGAGAATAATTGGCGCAACTTGTCACGTGTCACTTGTTACTCACCACTTTTTTAATTGAGTCCGAATTTTTTGAGTTTCCGGTAGAGGGTCGTTCTTCCTATGCCGAGAACCTGGGCGGTTTTTGTCGGGTTTCCTTCACAGGCTTTATAGGCCTCTTCTATTGCATGGCGCTCGATTTCCTCAAGGCTCTGGATTTTTTCATCCTTGCCTGCTGTTTCCAGTTGTGCACATGCATCCCGAGCCATTATTTTTTTGTCGTTTTTCCTGATATGTCCGCCCCTGTGGCGCAGTATCGAGGTTATTTCTTCACTGTTCTTGCTGCTGATGGCCGTTCGCTGAATGGCGTTTTTAAGTTCCCGGATATTCCCGGGCCAGTGGTATTCCTCCATTTCATCGATAGCCTCCGGGGTGAAGCTCAACTGTTTGATGTTGTTGGCACTGCAGAACTCTTCAAGAAAGTGTCTGGCAAGAAAAGGAATATCCTCCTGCCGTTCGCGAAGGGGCGGTAGATAGAGCGGATATTCTTCGAGTCTGTAATAAAGGTCGTCCCTGAAAGAGTTGCTGTCGAGTGCCTGTGCAAAATTCCAGTGAGTTGCGGAGATCACTCTGAAATCGATGCTGCGCTCGCTTTTTTCTCCTACCCGGCGAATTTTCTTTTCCTGAATGGCTCTCAATACCTTGGCCTGTATGTCCGCATTCATGTCTCCGATTTCATCGAG
>RRYU01003871.1_pt1 | contig 19327 bp, 16 predicted proteins | sample 2162651 | NCBI WGS metagenome assembly RRYU01 (sample SAMN10267283, study PRJNA491782) | microbial mat metagenome | isolation source: biomat in the production well | place: Japan: Minami-Kanto gas field, natural gas well KTG3 | collected 2017-06 | reverse complement strand
TCAGTCAGGCTGGCTGCAGTTTCTGTGCAGAGTGTCTGGGCGCCTGCAAGGGGCGGGCCCTGCAGGGTGCCGCGGAGGACCGGGACGGCGCTTGGGATCTGCGGGCTGAGATCACCGGGGAGTGCCTGTCAGTGCGAGGTGTGGTCTGCCGCTCCTGCGGCGAGGTCTGTGACCAACGGGCCATACATTTTCGCCTGGAAGTAGGTGGTATTGCCCGGCCGCTGCTGGATGAGTCCGCATGCAGCGGTTGCGGGGCCTGTTTTTCTGTCTGTCCGGTTCAGTCGGTTCTCATCGATGCGCCAGTACCGGAGATTCAGCGGCATTCGAGAGGGGAGCGATAGCGGGATGAATATATGTAGTCTGGTGGTACACGCCCGACCGGAGCGATTGGGCGGTGTGCAGACGGACCTGCAAGCCATGCCCGGCGTGGAGATACACGGGCAATCGGAGGACGGCAAACTGGTCGTGACCGTTGAGGACGCGGGAGAATCCCTGGCGTCCGAATCAGTCCTGGCCATTCAAAACATAAGCGGCGTAATCAATGCGGTGCTGATTTATCACTATGGCGGTGATGATCCAATGGTGGAGGAAGAAATCCGTGAAAGTCACTAGAAGAGAATTTATCAAGTCCCAGGCAGCGGCGGCGGCCGCAACGGTTGCCGGTGTCAGCATTCCGATTGCCCGCAACGTTATGGCGGAAGGCGATGATGGTGTGCGCTGGGACAAGGCGGCCTGCCGTTATTGCGGTACCGGCTGCAGCGTTTTATTGGGTGTGAAGGACGGCAAGGTGGTGGCCAGTCAGGGAGATCCAGACGCCCCGGTGAATCGTGGCCTGAACTGCATTAAAGGTTATTTCCTGCCCAAGATCCTGTACGGCCAGGATCGTCTCACCCAGCCGCTGTTGCGCAAGAAAAACGGCCAGTACGATAAGAACGGCGACTTCGAGGCGGTCTCCTGGGACGAGGCCTTCAAGACCATGGCCGACAAATGGGTGGCTGCCCGCAAGAAGGGTCCGAAGGGCATCGGCATGTTCGGTTCCGGCCAGTGGACCGTGTGGGAAGGCTATGCCGCCTCCAAGCTGTTGAAGGCCGGTTTCCGCTCCAACAGCCTGGAGCCGAACGCCCGTCACTGCATGGCCTCCGCCGTGGTCGCCTTTATGCGCGGCTTTGGTATCGACGAGCCCATGGGCTGCTACGATGATCTGGAGCATGCGGATGCCTTCGTGCTGTGGGGCGCCAATATGGCAGAGATGCACCCGATCCTGTGGTCGCGCCTCACCGATACCCGCCTGACCAAGCCCGGCTGCGAGGTGCACGTTCTATCGACCTACGAGCACCGCTGCTATGAACTGGCGGACAACGGCATGGTGTTCGAGCCGCAGACCGACCTGGCGATCCTCAACTACATCGCTAATTACATTATTCAGAACAAGGCCTACAACAAGGAGTTTATCGACAAGCACGTCAACTTCACCAAGACCCCCACGGATATCGGCTATGGTCTGCGCGACACCGATCCGCGCGAGAAGGCGGCCAAGAATGCCGGCAAGGGCAAGTTGAGCAAGATCAGCTTCGAGGAATACGCCAAGTCCGTGGAACCTTACACCCTGGAATACGCGTCCAAGCTCTCCAAGGTGCCCAAGGACAGGTTGGAGCGTCTGGCCAAGGTCTATGCCGACCCGAACAAGAAGGTCACCTCTTACTGGACCATGGGCTTCAATCAACATACCCGCGGCGTATGGGTGAACGGCCTGTGCTACAACGTGCACCTTTTGATGGGCAAGATCTCCGAGCCCGGCAACAGCCCCTTCTCGCTCACCGGCCAGCCTTCCGCATGCGGCACTGCCCGTGAAGTGGGTACTTTCACCCACCGTCTGCCGGCCGATCTGGTGGTCAAGAACGAGGCACACTGCAAGTTCGCCGAGAAGACCTGGCAGCTGCCCGAAGACACCATCCCCCGCGCCAATGATCCGGTCATGGGCAAGACCCTGATCCATGCGGTAGCCATGCATCGTGCGCTAAAAGACGGCAAGATGAACTGCTTCTGGGTGATGTGCAACAACAACATGCAGGCCGCTGCCAACTTGAACGATGAGAGTTATCCGGGCTGGCGTAATCCGGATAATTTCATCACCGTGTCCGATCCCTATCCCACGGTCTCGGCCCAGGCAGCCGACCTGGTATTGCCCACCGCCATGTGGATAGAGAAGGAGGGCGCCTACGGCAATGCCGAGCGCCGCACCCAGTTCTGGCGCGAGCAGGTCAGCGCCCCGGGCGAGTCCAAGTCCGATGTCTGGCAGATCATGGAATTCTCCAAGTACATCAAGGTGGAGGATGTATGGCCGGAGGACCTGATTGCCAAGAAGCCGGAGGTCAAGGGCAAGACGCTGTACGACGTGCTGTACGCAAATGGGGTGGTCAACAAGTTCCCGTATGAGGGCAAGATTACCGACGACCGTGGCAATGAGTACAAAAATCACGAGTCCGAACACTTCGGCTACTACGTGCAGAAGGGCCTGTTCGAGGAATATCGGCTGTTCAACTCTGCCGAGGGTATTCCCAAGAAAGGACACGAGATGGCCGAGTTCGATGCCTACCATAAGGCCCGCGGGCTGCGCTGGCCGGTGATCGACGGCAAGGAGACCCTGTGGCGCTTCCGCGAGGGCTATGACCCGCACGTTAAGGCATCCGACGGTGTGGCCAAGGGGGAGGTGAAGTTTTACGGCAAGCCGGATGGACGGGCGAATATCATCACTGCGCCCTACGAGCCGGCGGCCGAGCCACCGGACAAGGATTTCCCGCTGTGGCTGTGCACCGGGCGCGTGCTCGAGCACTGGCATTCCGGTTCCATGACCCGCCGCGTGCCCGAATTGTACCGGGCGATGCCGGATGCGGTCATCTACATGAACAAGAAGGATGCCAAGAAATTGCGTCTGCGCGACGGCAAACTGGCCAAGATCTCCTCCCGCCGCGGCGAGATCACCGCCCGTGTCGAGACCCGTGGACGCAACCGTCCGCCTGAAGGGCTGGTATTCGTGCCCTGGTTCGACGCTGGCCGTCTGGTCAATAAGCTGACGCTGGATCAGACCGACCCCCTGTCCAAGGAAACGGACTACAAGAAGTGTGCCTGTAAGGTGGAAAGGGCCTAGACCCGAAACCCGGTCCCGGATTCCGGGGCCGGTCAACCGATTCTGCGTGGGCACTGAGAGATCGTTGAGAGCAAGCGATGGCTGAGAAGACTACCCGATGGATGAACAGGCGGCGGTTCCTGGGCGGCATGCTCAAGACTGCCGCAGGTGTCGGCCTGTTGGGTGCGGGCCTGGGTGCTTACTCCAACCGTGCATCTTCACTGCCTGCCTGGGCTATCCGCCCACCAGGGGCGCAGCCGGAGGAGGACTTTCTGGGTTCCTGCATACGTTGCGGCCTGTGCGTGCGCGATTGCCCCTATGACATCCTCAAACTGGCGGAACTGGGAGAGGATGTGGCCACGGGTACACCATACTTCGTGGCGCGCACCGGGCCCTGCGAAATGTGTGAGGATATTCCTTGCATACTCAATTGCCCCACGAATGCCCTGGACCACGGGCTCACGGACATCAATGATTCCCGCATGGGCCTTGCCGTGCTAGTGGACCAGGAGACCTGCATCGCATTCCACGGTCTGCGCTGCGAGGTCTGCTTTAACATCTGCCCTATCCGCGGTGATGCCATTTCCCTGGATCGGCAGCACAATAATCGTTCCGGCAAGCACGCCCTGTTTATACCCGTGGTGCATTCAGATGCCTGCACCGGTTGTGGTTTGTGCGAAAGGGCCTGCATCCTGGAGGAGGCGGCTATTAAGGTGCTGCCTCCCCATCTGGCCAAGGGTCAACTGGGCAAACATTACCGTTTGGGCTGGAAGGAGAAGGAAAAGGCAGGGGCTGCGCTGGTCTCGCCGGATGTCGAGCATATATACAACCTTCCGGAGGGCATGCGCTACGATCATGCTGGCGAGGGTCTGATCATGAGTGAGGGCCAAGCGACCCGGGAGATTCCAATCCCATCCAACCCGCTTGACGTACTCAACAGCAAGAACAGGCCATAGAGAGCCGTATTCCATGGGCAATCCAAGTGCTCCGAACAGGACTACCATCCAGGCAAAGGGCTGGCTGCATGCCACCAGATGGCTGTTGATGCGGCGTGCCAGTCAGTTGTCCATTCTCGGTCTGTTCCTGCTCGGACCGCTGGCCGATGTCTGGATCATCAAGGGGAATCTGTCCGCCAGCCTGTTGCTGGAGACCATTCCGATGACCGACCCGCATCTTCTGCTGCAGGCCATGCTGTCTGGAGAGATGCCGGTCACCAGTGGTCTGCTGGGCGGACTGATCATCCTGGTGTTCTACGCCATTGTCGGCGGCAGAGTGTTCTGTTCCTGGGTGTGCCCGGTCAACATGGTGAGCGATGCCGCCGCCTGGATGCGTCGCAAGCTCGGTATCTCCACCGGTTCCGGTATTTCCCGCAAGACCCGATATTGGATGCTCGCCGCAACATTCGCACTGGCTGTTGCCACCGGCAGTATCGCCTGGGAACTGATCAATCCGGTTTCCATGGCCCATCGCGGCATCATCTTCGGAATGGGCCTGGCGTGGGTGGTTCTGCTGGGGGTGTTTCTGTTTGATCTGCTGATCAGCAAACACGGATGGTGCGGGCGAGTATGTCCAGTCGGTGCATTCTACAGCCTGGTGGGACATAAGAGTCTGCTGCGGATTGCGGCGACCCATCGCAGTCAATGTGATGACTGCATGGACTGTTTCAACATTTGCCCGGAACCACAGGTGATAAAACCTGCGTTGAAGGGCGAGGCGAAGGGATTGGGCCCGGTCATCCTGGACAGTGATTGCACGAATTGCGGCCGGTGCATTGATGTCTGTGACAAGGATGTCTTTACGTTGGGCACCCGTTGGTCGCGGAAAGTGATTACGCGTGCTGTCGAGCAACATGCGGCAGGCCGGTAAGGGGGCGTCGGCCTGCCCAATTTGAATTGTCTATTGATAAAACGGTGGTGGAGAACGTCATGAAAAGAAAGATGCTAAGCCTGATCGTGGCCCTGGCGGCCTTTGGTATGACCGGAACCCTGATGGCGGATTCCGTTCAGTCACTGCGTGGTGACGATTTGAATACGATGTCGTCCAAACCGGCCCGTATGAAGCTCATGGAAGTGCAGGGTGGATTTGAGCGCGATTTCAAGGAACAGCCTCCCATGGTGCCCCATGAGGTGGACAAGTACGAGGTCAACCTCAAGTTGAACGGTTGCATGAAATGCCATAGCCCCGAGACCTACGAAAAGGAAAAATCGCCCAAGATAGGCGACAGCCATTTTCTGGACCGGGACGGCAATAAACTGGAAAAAGTTTCCGGTGGCCGGTATTTCTGCAACCAGTGCCATGCACCCCAGTTGAAGGGGGAGCCTCTGGTGAAGAATACCTTCGAGGGCCGCAAGTGAAACCGACACCGTCACGGCAGTCCTCATGGCGGTATTATTAAACTAAAAATCATTAGAAAATAAGGTGTTGCTGAAATGTCAGACCAGGGTTCAGGCAAATCGAAGGGTGCGTTGTTTGTTCTCATTATCGGTGTCGTGTTGGGTATCCTGCTTTGGGGTGGTTTCAACTGGGGCATGGAGATGACCAATAGCGAGGGATTCTGTATCTCCTGTCATGAGATGCGCGACAATGTCTTTGCCGAGTATCAGGATACCATCCACTACAACAATCGCACTGGAGTGCGCGCCACCTGTCCGGATTGTCATGTACCCAAGGATTGGCAGCACAAGATCGTACGCAAGATCCAGGCTTCCAACGAGTTGTACCATCACCTGATGGGAACTGTGGATACCCCTGAGAAATTCGAGGCGAAGCGCTTTGAACTGGCGCAGAATGTCTGGACCAGCATGAAAAACACCGACTCCCGTGAATGCAGAAATTGCCATGGCAACGAATTCATGGACTATAACAAGCAGGAAAGCCGTGCCATCGACAAGCATGAAGAGATGGAAGACGCACGGATGGATGCGGCGGAGTTGCGTAAGGAGGGCAAATTCGAGGAGGCGGACAAGGTCGACCTGACCTGTATCGATTGCCACAAGGGCGTCGCCCACAGTCTGCCCGCGGATTATGACCCGGAAAAGGATAACCGTGGAGAAAGTCCGTATTACCGGAAGTAAGAATAGTTTAGTCTATTAATGACATGAAGCCCTCTGTTATTCAGGGGGCTTCGCGGGAGATCAACCAACAGAAGGGCAACACCCATGCCCCAACTCGTCGACCCATTTGAACGCCGCATCTCCTATTTGCGGCTATCCGTGACGGATCGCTGCGATTTCCGCTGCTTTTACTGCATACCCAAGGGTTTTAAGGAGTTTGCCCAGCCGGATACCTGGCTGGTTCCGGAGGAGATCGAGCGGGTGATTCGTGTCTTTGCAGGAATGGGCGTGAGCCGGGTGCGGCTGACCGGGGGTGAGCCTCTGGTGCGGCGGGATTGCCTGGATATCGCAGAACGCATTGGCGCATTGCCCGGTATCGAGGATCTTTCCCTCAGCACCAATGCCTCCCGGCTAGCGGATCAGGCGCAGAGGCTCAAGCAGGCGGGCGTCAGCCGGATCAATGTCAGCCTGGATTCCCTGGATACGAATAAGTTTCGAGAGATCACCGGCGGCAGTCTTGCGAGCGTCTTAAACGGTCTGATGATGGCAAAAAAGGCCGGATTGACTCCCATCAAGATCAACATGGTGGCGATGAAGGGGGTCAATGATGCAGAGATCGGCGATATGGTCGATTTCTGTCTGGAACACGGCTTCACTCTACGTTTCATCGAGACCATGCCGGTAGGCGATACGGGACGCGATGCGGCTGAACTCTACATGGATCTGAGCGAGGTGAAGCGTGATTTGGAAAAGCGCTATCGGCTGGAACCTGCCGTGATGAGCGGTGGTGGTCCCGCGACCTATGTGAGGGTGGCCGATACCGACCTGCGCATAGGTTTCATCACGCCCATTTCCCAACACTTCTGCGAGACCTGCAACCGGGTGCGCCTGTCCGTTGAAGGTACCCTCTACCTCTGTCTGGGCCAGCACGACAAGGTCGAACTGCGCCCGTTGCTGCGATCGGGCGCGAGCGATGCGGAACTGCAACAAGCCATCCGCGACGCCGTTCGTCTGAAGCCCGCTCGCCACGAATTCAGCGAACAACCCAACAAAATCATCCGGGTAATGGCATTGACGGGGGGGTGATCAAATAAAATCGTGACCAAACGTCACGATTTTATTTGATCACGACCGGCAGGGATGCCGGGCCGGGCGGATGCTACAGGGATGTAAATACCACCCAAGGCGGATTTTCAAACGAATTTCCAGATTTCATACTGAATGAGTTGAATTTTCCTGATCCAGGCAATTTTACTTGGAGGATGCCAATGTACAAATCTACGATGTACGCAGCGTCGTGCGCCGTGAGTGTCACGCTGGCAGTCGTTTATCCCGCAACGGCCGACGATTGGGTCAAGGATCCTCTGACTGGCTGTGAATTATTCATGCAGGACAACAAGGCAAATGAAAAATATCCTGGACCGGTGCATGTGCAGATGGCAAAGCGTGCGGTAATGGTGTCCTCGTCGTCGTGAATGACGAAGGTCTCGTTGGAGTCTATGAAGGTGATACCAAGGCAGGCCTGATGGAAAAGTTATGCTAATACTTGGAGTTGCAAAGACATAGGCTGCTTATGCTCGCCGTGAAAAACTACCCTGACTCGCCAGCCACAAGTCCCAGCTTGAAGGCTTGAAGGCTTGGTGGCAAGGGGGCGGCGTGGCCGGTTTGAGAGCTCCCGCTTTGGGCTTCATGGCATGTGCCTGGGTTTTTTGTTTTTTATTCTCGCGATTGGCTAGTCTGAGACTGCCGAACCTCATTTGAGGTTTCCTCGCCTGCTCCGAGACATCAAAAAAAATGAAATGGATCGCTTTCATTCTTGCGCTACCCTTCTTGCCGATCGTCGGCGGGCTACTGCTGAATCGGCCGCCATTGCTCGCGCCTCCGGGACCGTTGGAGCGGCTGAAAACCTATTTCACGAGCAATGTTGCCGAGACCCGTTTGGATCACGAGTTTCCCGAATTGCGTCCGCCGCTCGTTTTGGCGGATGCAGTACAAACGAAGGAAGTCGTACTGGCTGCCATACGATCCCTGGGGTGGGGGGAGGTCCGGGTGCTCGACGGAGAGGTTAGAGCGGTGGTTATCAGTCCGCTCTTGGGGTTTCGGGATGACGTGGTCGTTCGGCTGGAGGCGGCTGGCAGAGGTACTTTGCTGCATGCCCGCTCGGCCTCCCGGGTGGGCAAAGGGGATCTGGCGGCAAACGCCCGCTACCTTCAAATGTTGTTTGGGGAAGTTAGGCGGCTGGCGGGTGCACCTTAAGGCGTTGTTCATCGTGGACTGACGGTACGGCAGGACGGATGCGTCCCCATGTACTGAGGGTATGTCACGAAATAAATACCAAATTTTGCCTTTCTTTTGCCCGCCTTGAAGGCGAGCGCAAATCCGGCGCAATCTGCAACCACTTATTTCATTCCACACCCTATCAAGAGTGAGTGATACAAAAGTATGAGTGTGACAGCTGAGCGATCGTGTCAACGGAACCCACGCCGGATGGGCTAAGACACTGTCCTGAATACATTCCTTTTTTTTCGGCGCCGCACGCGCAACTTATCGATAAAACAAAGGAGTTCGCGATGAATATAAGAGAAGCAATCAGCACCCGCCGAGCCATCAAGTGGTACGACCCGGACCACGTGATGCCGGAAGAGACGTTCCTGGAGATGATGGAACATGCAATACTTTCGCCGACCGCGTTCAATATCCAGAACTGGCGTTTCCTTCGTGTGCGAGACCCGGAGCAGCGCAAGGCGATACGTGCCGTCGCCTGGGACCAGGCACAGGTGACGGATGCCTCCGAACTCCTTGTCTTGTGCTTCGATAAGAAGGCCTGGTCTCGAGAACCAGAAAGCTACTGGCGAAACGCGCCGAAAGAAGTGCAGGAATTTCTGGTGCCGGCCATCGCCCAGTACTATGAGGGCAAGCCGCAGGTCGAGAGAGACGAAGGGATGCGTTCCTGCGGGCTGGCGGGCATGGCCATCATGCTGATGGCAAAGGAGTTGGGTTACGACTCTTGTCCCATGGACGGCTTCGACTACGAGGCGGTTGCCGACATCGTCAAGCTCCCGCCCGATTACGACATCGCCTTTATGATCGCCATCGGCAAGGGCACCAAGGCGGCTTGGCCGAAACCGGGACAACTGCCCCTGGATGACGTAATGCTCGAAGATAGCTTTGACTCGTGACGACGTCGTTCGGCATTTCCCGCTGCGGGCAAGGATAACAGCGCCGGATACCAGATTTGGCGAGCCCAGGGCAATCAGTTACCCTGGTTACCGGTCCGGATCTATCCCGCATCCGTGTTTCTCCGTCATGGCTCGACCAGGCAATGCCCGAGGGATAGGGATTTACACAAGCCAGATCACCAGACCGGAGAGCGCGTCGGGACCAATCTCCTTGAGATTATAGCGGCGCAACACCAGTAGATCAGGCACGGACTGAAACAGGCGGGCCGCCCGGCTGGCCCCGCCAGAGGCATGGTGTTCTGTGCTCATGTAAGCGTCCCGTCAGTATTTCTCTGGAATGAAAGCGGAAGCGGGTATTGCTGATTCATCGTCGTACTTGCCCTTCATGTTGCGTTTACCGAGAACTATCTTCTCCCGGGCCAGCTTTTTGTAAGGGACCTGGCTGAGGAAGTGAGAGATGCAATTGAGTCTTGCACTCTTCTTGCTGTCCGCGCGCACTACATGCCAGGGGGCAAAGTCAGTGCTGGTGGCCGCCAGCATGTCGTCGCGCGCGCGGGAATACTCATACCAGCGCTTGAACGACTCCACATCCATGGGGCTCAGTTTCCACAATTTCCTCGGGTCCTCCATGCGGGACCGAAACCGCTCTTCCTGTACATCCATACTGACATCGAACCAGTATTTTATGAGTTGGATGCCCGAATCCACCATGGCGCGTTCGAATATCGGCGTATACATCAAAAAGCGTTGGTACTCTTCCTTGGTGCAGAAATTCATGACGCGCTCGACGCCGGCGCGGTTATACCAACTGCGATCAAACAGGACGACTTCACCGGCAGCGGGAAAATGGGGAATATAGCGCTGCATATACATCTGGGTTTTTTCCCGCTCGCTAGGCGCGGCCAGCGCCACCACGCGAAATACACGTGGGCTCACCCGCTCGGTGATCCGTTTGATGACCCCGCCCTTGCCGGCGGCATCACGACCTTCGAAGACCACCACCACCCGCAGCCCCTTCTGTCTAACCCAATACTGGAGCCTGACCAGTTCGGCATGCAGGTCGAACAACTTGGCTTCATACTCTTTTGTGGAAAGTTTTGCCTTGGATTCACCTCGAGTCTTATCAGATCCAGCTTTGTTATTGGATTTTTTCTTTGCCACGGTGATTTCTCCTCAAGGGCGGGTGACTGCGAACAGGGGGGCTGCCAGGACATCGACATCCATCAGCCACCGCATGAGATTCCAAGACTACTGATATGGCTATTGCTCGTAAAGCCTGAGTCGCGCGCTTACCTGGATTGCAGGGGGAAATAGTGAATTAGCGGTGCGGGCGCATGCGTCCATCGGGGACAAGGTGATGGTCACGACACGACGAACAGACGAAAGATGTCTCCGGCTGGGTCAGGGAAACGAGTATCCCTGTACGCTTGAATGAATATTCCTTCGGTAGGGTCTAAAGACCTGCCTTGAGCCAATGATTCAGTGATTCGCCGGGAAGAGAGGGCTGCAATTGCATCGCTTGATGTCAGCAGCCTATGCTGTTGAGGGCAGCATGCATAGTCCGATTAGCCGCTGATCAAGAACATGCTGTAGGGTCCCCTGCTTCTGGCAAGGGCTGGTGCAGACCGGTCTCGCCCTGACCCCGCCCATAGGGGGTCAGCGCCGATATTTCCAATACGCCAACAATGACTGAGGCAAACCATGAGTATTGAACAGCAACCAGGCCTGGGGACATCGGATCTCTACCTGATCCATGACGGTACGCTGGAGCTTTCAGAACTGGCCGTACTCGCGCCCGGGCACCGGCTCATCGGCCTGGGTTGGGAGCAACGCGATACACCACCGGAGTCGTCTCGGGTGTTTCTGCACCTGGACGACGAACACCTGCGGGAACTGGGGCCGCTTGCCATCGAAAGACAATGGGAAGTGGGTCTGCTGCCTCATCCCCAGGCCCGGCAGGCCATGCGCGCCCTGGGGGTCGGGACCGAGCTGAAACCGGTATTCAATCATTACCTGCATACCCAGCCGATCGATGCGGATGTGCTCACCTGTAACGACCAGATCATATTCTCCTCGGTGGTCATCGGCGAGGTGCTGGAACTCAGACCCTATGACGCCAACCGGCCACCGACCCGCTGGCACACCTTTCTCGATGCCGTCAAGGCCGTGAGAAAACTGCGCCTTCGCAGCTATACCCTGACCACCGGCAAGGAGCGGAAAATTCGCCTGGCCGCGCTCGGCATGGTGGTCCTTGAACATACACAGAACACCCTGATCGGGCGCAGTTTCGCCGAAGCGCTCAGTATCTCGGATCGCCGCCTCACGCTGCTGGCGCTGGCGCCGCGCAGCGTCCTGAGTTATCTCTGGTTTCTGATTCGCCTGCTGCTGCCGAAAAGGATCAGCCTGTCCCACCTGCCGGCTGCCGTCGGGCTGATACGCAGCAACCAGGTACTGATCGAGGCGCCCAGAGGCGTCGATTATTCCCTGGGCGGTACTCTCCTGAGTGGAAAGTCCATCGAATTCCGCATTCTCGACCGTCCCCTGCGTCTTTTGCCGGGTCCTGCGTTACTGGTGCGGGAAGACCAGTACAGCGACAAAGACAATATCAAAATGGACAATCTGCCCGTTGGCGAAACGGCGCGGCACTTGGTGGAGGTGCCACTGCCTTTGTTCAGTCACGCCAGTGAGGAGGAGTATCGCGACCTCTTCATCGCGTTGCGCGAGAAAGCCGCGCTGTCCTCCCCCTTTCTGGTGCTCATGGTGTTGAGCGTGCTGCTGGCGCTCACCGGACTGTATGCCAATTCGGCGCCGGTCATTATCGGCGCCATGATTCTCGCGCCTTTGATGTCTCCGATCATATCGTTCGCCATGGGACTCGCGCGTATCCAAGTTGTCCTGATACGCAGTTCGCTGCGAACACTGCTGATCGGGGTTGCTTTGGGTCTGTTCTGCGCCGTCTGCGTCGCCTGGCTCATGCCCTTGGAGAATCTCACCGTTGAGATGCAGACCCGACTGTCTCCAACCCTTCTCGATCTGCTCATCGCCGTTATTTCGGGCATCGCGGGCGCCTATGCCCATGCCAAGGAAGATGTCGCCAAAAGCCTGGCGGGCGTTGCCATTGCCGTCGCTCTGGTACCACCGCTGAGCGTTGCCGGAATCGGTATCGGCTGGGCCGATTGGGCAATGGCCCGGGGGGCGTTCCTGCTGTTTTTCACCAACCTGGTCGGGATTACACTGGCGGCCAGTGCAACTTTTCTGGTTCTCGGATTCGCTCCATTCGGGCTGGCAAAGAAAGGGTTGATGATCGCTTTGCTGCTGATGGCCGTCATAGTCGCCCCCCTGTATATCGCCTTTGTCGATCTGGTGGAGCAGGGCAGAATCGTGCAGCGCATACCCACCGGGCAGGTCGAGCTTGCCGGCCAGCGGGTAGGCCTGAGCATCGTCAAGGTCAGGGTGGATGATCCACCATTGGTCCAGGTCGTTCTTAGCTCGTCCCAGCGCATTGATGAAAGCCATGTGGATGCGCTCAAGCAGTTGATCAGCGAGCGAGTTGGTTACACCATCGATGTTGAAGCGCAACTGAATTTGAGGCGTTGAACTGGTGCTGAACATGCCGAGTCGAGAATAGGGAATATACCCGGAACTGTACCCGGTACCTGGTGTTGAAGGCAGTCGGTGTGAGTAGGCTGGAACTTTTTTTGTCTTTATCGGTCTTTAACAACTCGAAAAAACCATGATCGAAGTGGTCAATCCATGTCTTGTATCAACGGAGAAGGAAACAAGAGCCATGATCAAAGTCACGGGACTCACCCGAACATTCAATGATTTCACTGCCCTGGACGGGGTTTCGTTCGAGATCCAGGCCGGTGAAGTGGTTGGCCTGCTGGGTCACAACGGAGCGGGGAAAACCACCATCATGAAAATGCTGACCGGCTTTCTTGAGCCCACCGAAGGGTCGATCACAATTGATGGGATGAATGTGCAAACGGACCGGCTGGCCGTGCAGCGGCTGATCGGCTACCTGCCGGAGAACTGTCCTGTCTATCCGGAAATGACGGTCATAGACTACCTGGATTACCAGGCGATGCTGCATGGCATCGCTCCGGGCGAAGCAGAACGATCCATTCGAACCGTGATTACACGCACCAGGCTGTCAAGCAAGGCCAAACAAGCCATCAGTACCCTGTCACGAGGCTATAGACAACGGGTAGGCGTCGCCCAGGCGCTGCTGCATCAACCGAAGATCCTGATCCTGGACGAACCAACGAACGGATTGGACCCCACCCAGATCCGCCATATGCGTGACCTGATACGGGAGGCCGCGCAAAGCGCCACCGTTATTATTTCCACCCACATCCTGCAGGAGGTCCAGGCAGTCTGCGACCGGGTCATCATCATCGACTCGGGACGCAAAGTGGTCGATGAACGGCTCGATGATCTGCAGCAGGGCGCACGCCTGATCGTGGAGATGGATGCAGGCCCGGAGCGGGCGATTCCGGTCCTGCAGGCGCTGCATGAGGTTTCAGGAGTCAGTGAAGCCAGCATTGACGCGGGTTGGCGCTATGCCCTGACGGCTGGGGACGGGGCCGCTCCACAGGTGGCGCGTGCCGTGGGAATGGCCGAATTCGCTTTGCATGCCCTTTACCCGGAACGCAGGGATCTGGAAACCGTTTTCGCCGAGGCGGGCGCATCGGCCTCTCAGGAGGTGCGCCGTGTCGCATGATATTCTGCGCATCGCCCGCAAGGAATTGGCGGGATTTTTCGCTTCACCTGCTGCCTTGTTGTTTCTTGGAACCTTCCTCGCGGTCACCCTGTTCGTCTTTTTCTGGGTGGAAGCCTTCTTCTCCCGCAATATCGCCGATGTGCGCCCATTGTTCGAATGGATGCCGGTTCTGTTGATATTCCTGGTGGCGGCCCTGACCATGCGTGCCTGGTCTGAAGAACGGCGCGCCGGTACCCTGGAACTGCTTATTACGGCTCCGGTGCGGCCCTTGGTCCTGGTGCTCGGGAAGTTTTTCGGCGGTTTGGGCCTGGTATTGGTCGCCCTGTCTCTGACCTTGCCGCTGCCCCTGAGCGTCGCATTTCTCGGTCCCCTGGACTGGGGCCCCGTGTTCGGAGGTTACCTGGCGGGCGTGTTTCTCGCGGCGGCCTATCTCTCCATAGGATTGTGGGTGTCGGCACGCACCGACAACGCCATCGTAGCCCTGATCGGCACCGTAGTGGTGTGCGGCATATTCTACCTGTTGGGGTCCGATGTGCTCACGGCCCTGGTAGGGCACCGGGGTGGGGAGATCCTGCAACTTCTGGGCGCCGGTTCCCGCTTCGATGCCATTACCCGGGGCGTGATCGACCTGCGGGATCTCTATTTCTACCTCTCCATCGTGGGTGTATTCCTGGCATTGAATCTGTTCACCCTCGAACGGCTACGTTGGCAAGGCAACCCCACCGGCCCGGCACACCGGCGCTTGGGTTTGATCACCCTGACAGCGGCAGCTAATTTTCTTGCGGCCAACCTGTGGCTCGCACCCCAGGGTTGGGCCCGGGTGGACCTCACCGAAGGCAACATTTATTCCCTTTCCGAGGCAACCCGGGGCTATCTCGCCCAGTTGCGTGAACCTCTGTTGATCCGGGGTTATTTCAGCGCTCAGACTCACCCGCTGCTTGCACCTCTGGTGCCACAGGTTCGCGACCTGTTACAGGAATACGCACAAGCCGGCGCCGGGCGGGTGAAAGTGGAGTTCATCGACCCACACGACGAACCGGAGATGGAAGAGGAGGCCGGTTCGCGTTATGGCATCCGCCCGGTGCCGTTTCAGACCGCCAGCAAGTATCAGGCGTCGGTGGTCAATTCCTACTTCGATATTCTCGTGGCCTATGGCGATCAGTATGAGACCCTGAATTACCAGGATCTCATCGAGTTAAAGGTTCGTTCGGAAAACGATATCCAGGTTGAGCTCAAGAATCCCGAATACGACATCACACGCGCCATCCGCAAGGCATTGACCACTTACCGGGGTGGCGGCAATCTGTTTGAGGATCTGGCAAAGCCGGTTGTGTTCAAGGGCTTTGTGTCGCCCAAGCGGCGTCTACCCAAACCCTTGGACGAGTTGAGAGATGACCTGGAAGTCATACTGGCCGGATTACGGGATAAATCCAGCGCTAAGCTGCGTTTTGAATTCGTCGACCCAGAGGCCGGTGGCGGTGAACTTGCCAGGCAACTGGCCAGCGAATATGGTTTCCAGCCCATGGTGACCGGTCTGCTGGACCCCAACCCGTTCTGGTTCTCCATGTTGCTGGAAGGTGACGCCGAAATGATTCCCGTGCCCTTGCCGGCGGAACTGGACAAGGCAGGGCTGGAACGCAGTATAGAAGCGGCGCTTAAACGATTTTCCCCGGGTTTTATCAAGACCGCAGCCATCCTCGCACCGGAGCCGGCGCCATCTTACGGTGCAATGAACGCAGGCCGGCCGCGCTTCAGTATGCTGCGGGAAGTGCTGAGTGAAAACCTGCGGCTCAAGGACACCGATCTCAAGGATGGAAGGGTGCCGGCGGATGCGGACCTGCTGCTGGTCCTGGCGCCGGAAGGGCTGGACCAGAAACAGCTGTTTGCCATCGACCAGTTCCTGATGCAGGGCGGCACGGTTGTCCTGTCCACTGCGCCCTTCAGTGCCACTGTGGACCGCAGTATCACCGCGCGGCGTGTACAGTCCGGCCTCAAGGACTGGCTCGCCAGCCACGGAATCACGCTGGACGAGGTCATGGTTCTGGATCCGGACAACGCCGCCCTGCCGGTACCTGTGGAGCGCAATCTGGGTGGTTTCGCCGTGCGCGAGATCCGCATGTTGGACTACCCTTATTTCCCCTCGATACGCGGAGACGGCCTGAATCCGGATTCAGTCATTACCTCTGCCCTGGGAGAGATGACCATGACCTGGGCCTCGCCCATCGTTGTGGACATGGATGAAAACCGGCGGAGGGAGAGCACCTGGCTGCTGCGGTCATCGGAAGCGAGCTGGACATCCGGCGACCTGGGCGTGTTGCCGGACTTCAGGCTTTATCCGGGCGTGGGATTCGAACGGGCGGAAAAACGGGGAGCGCACACCCTGGCGGTATCCGTGCAAGGCGTCTTTGATTCCTGGTTTGCCGAAAAGGGTTCGCCCCTGGCCAGGCCGGAGGAAAAAGACACACCAGACGATACGGCCGAAAGTGCGGCAAGCGACGGCAAGGATGATGATGCAGCGGTTCAGCCGATCATCTCAGGCGTAATCGATCGATCGCCTGAGTCGGCCCGTATCATTCTGTTCGCCTCCAACGAATATCTGTCCGACGAAGCGCTTAATCTGGCAGGTCAGGGCCTGGGCACCCTATATACGAAACCATTGGAGCTGATGCAAAACACAATGGACTGGGCCCTGGACGATGGCAGGCTGGCGGGTATCCGCAGCCGCGGCCATTTTGCCCGGACCCTGACCCCCATGGAGCGTAATGGTCAGTTGTTCTGGGAATACCTGAATTATTTCCTGGCAATACTTGGCCTGGCATTGATTTGGTTGCTGCACCGCCAGTCTTTGAAGAAGGCGCTGGTCCGCTACGATCGAATCCTGGAGGGGATCTAATATGGACAAGAAGATTAATCTGCTAAGCGGCCTGCTGGTGCTGCAGCTGTTGTTGGCCCTTTGGGCCTTCTCGGGCGGGTCGGATCTGTCCGCGCAACGCCCGGACGAGCCTTTGCTTGGTTTTGACAAGGCCACGGTGATTCGAATTAAAATCGAGGGACCAGATGGCGCTGCCGTCACGCTTTCCAAGACGGACGAGGGCTGGTTTCTGCCGGACGCCTGGGATGTGCCGGTAAAGGACGGCAAGGTGGGGCATCTGCTGAACAGGCTGCAGCATCTGAAGCAGGGTCTGCCGGTGGCGACCACAGCCGGTGCGCAGGTGCGATTTGAGGTCGCGGAAGACAAATTCCAGCGCCGTATCACCTTGTCCACAGGCCCTGAGTCCATGCGGGTGCTGTATCTCGGCACTTCACCGGGCATGCGTATGATCCACGCGCGCATGGCGGTGGCTGAGACCGTCTACGCTACTTCATTCGCCGCCTATGAGGCACCGTACAAGGCCGACGACTGGCTGGATACCCGGCTGGTGCAGATCGATGATTCCGCGTTGCAAGCAATCGAGATCAATGGGCTTACGCTGACCAAGGCAAGATCCACCAATGAAGATGACAAAGCCACGGAAAAGCCTGTCTGGACCGCATCCGGTCTGGCCGAAGGAGACAACCTTGATTTACAACAGGCGAACAAGCTGGCGGCTAGCATCACCGCTCTGGAGGTAAGCAAAGTGCTTGGTATCGAGGCCGTCGCAGGCTATCGACAGGATTCGCCCGAGTTGGAACTGAGCTTGATGCGGACCGGAAGCGGGTCCGTCTCCTGGGTCATGTCGAAGCCTGAGCAGGGCGATGCGTATGTTCTGAAATCCTCGGACCGCCCATGGTACTTCGAAGTTCCTGCATGGGCAGCGAACCCCCTGTTGCAGGCGACGAAGGATCTGGTGCGCAAATCTCCAATTCCGCCCGCCGAGCCCGACATATCTGAAAATGGCGCAAATAACGCCACAAGCCGGTTGTTTCTACCGCCCCAGGCGCTCGAAAATGGAAGCTAGACGGAAATCGCACTTGTCGCGTTTCGACCGCCGAGTAGGCCGGGACGGCATTATACGACGTACCCCGAATGGCCAGGTTTATCCACGGTCCCTGACCTCATCCCGATTATTCTGTATTCTGTGTTCCATACTGGCCTGAATAACGGCGACTGGCCAATTTCACAGTGGGAGCCATATTATGTCCATACCCGGCTATCCTGAACTGGAAGACCGCGAGGCACTTAAAAGACACCTGCGGGGCCTGTACCCACATCTGCAGAACAACAAGCGAAACGCGAAAATCAAACTGAAGGCTGCCGTGAGATCCGGCCTGTTTGGCTTTTACCGAGCCTATGTACCTTATTTCTATGATCTGCTCAGGCGCAAGGGCAGTGATCCGGCGTTTCCCGATTTTCACGGTATGGAGGTTATCGAAGGCTGGTGCGTGGGCGATGCCCATCCGGAGAATTTCGGGGTAATCCACTGCCGATCGCAAGGGCGCGAAAACGACATGGTTTTCACCATGAACGATCCGGACGACGGCAGCCCCGGCCCCTTGTTCGCAGACGTGCTGCGTTTTCTCACAGCTGTCCGCCTGTTCGACCAGGCAATGAGTCTGGAACCCATCGTCAACGCATACCGGCAGGGTTTGGACGGCGACGAGAATTACTCACCTGTTGTGATGCGGGAAATTGAGCTTGCCCGTAGACATAGGAACCACCCAGAACGGCTGTTTCGCATTGGTGCGAACGGCGTCGTGAAACCCAGGGCCAAGGTGAAGAAAAGATTCAGGTTCAAGAAAAAGCTATCAGCGAGGGTGGAAAGCAGACTGAAAAAGGGTCTTCGTGACCTGGTGGGCGGGGACTATCGAGTATGCCATATCCGGAGCCTGAAAAAGCGTGGCGGCGGCTCTGGCGGATTAAGACGTTATTGGGTCGTCCTGACGCCCCGCAGGCTAGAAGGAATTTGTGCAAAGGCCTACGACAAGAGGGCGTTGGTGCTGGACTTGAAAAAGTTGAGCAAATCCGGGATGCACACCCTGCAGTGTCCGCAGGAGAATCCTCCTGAGAACATGGCTTGCTCGGACACCCCTGATATGTTGATGAATCGGGTCTGGGAAACCCTGGACCTGGAGCGGGGACAGAACGTCAGCCGATTCTGCGATGTGGTCAGATTCAATAAACTGCCGCCCATGGTGGTCAGGGCACGCTGGAAAGGCAATCGCAGCGTCAAGCTTGATCCAGACCGGTACAGTCGCCGTGAACTGGCGCAGCTCTTGAAAGACGAAGCCAAGGCCCTGGGTCACATTCACAGTAAAAGCCTGCCGG
>RRYU01001340.1_pt1 | contig 19335 bp, 16 predicted proteins | sample 2162651 | NCBI WGS metagenome assembly RRYU01 (sample SAMN10267283, study PRJNA491782) | microbial mat metagenome | isolation source: biomat in the production well | place: Japan: Minami-Kanto gas field, natural gas well KTG3 | collected 2017-06 | reverse complement strand
TAAAGTACCGGTAATAACAAATGTTTTACTATTTACAGGACTATCTTCCACTTCATCTACTTTGGTTTTTTCCCAATGGATACCATTGCTTATCAGCTTTTCGATGACTTCAAGGTTGTGCGCTTGTTGAAAAAAACTATTGATACTGTTGGCAACGACAGGTCCGATATCGGGGATCTGTATCAGTGCTTCAACATGGGCATTCATCAATGGCTGTAGATCGCCAAAGTGTTGTGCCAGAGTTCGAGCGGTGTTTTCTCCAACTTCCCGGATCCCTAATGAGAAGATAAATCGCTCAAGTCGTGCGCTTCGACTTTTGTTAATCGAATCCACAAGATTCTGTGCCGACTTATCACCCATGCGTTCCATCTGCATTAACTGTTCCTTGTTAAGAGTATAGAGATCTGCAACATTTTGAATGAGCTTTTGTTCAAATAGCTGCTCAACCAGTTTATCTCCCAGTCCATCAATATCCATGGCGCGTCTTGAGGCAAAGTGCTTTATCGCTTCTTTACGCTGAGCCGGACAATACAAACCACCACTACAGCGACTGACACTCTCATTTGGCAGCTTTACTACCGCAGAGTCACATATCGGACAACACTCAGGCATAACAAACGGCATGCTCTTTGGTGGACGACGCGAATGCACAACAGAAACAACCTCCGGAATCACATCACCGGCACGGCGAACAATAACAGTATCACCCACACGTATATCTTTACGCGTAATTTCATCCTGATTATGTAATGTTGCATTCGTTACTGTAACCCCACCCACATAGACAGGTTCAAGACGTGCTACCGGAGTTAATGCACCGGTTCTGCCTACCTGAATATCTATTGCGGCAACTGTTGTCAACTCCTCCTGTGCAGGGAATTTATGTGCTATCGCCCAACGTGGTGCGCGTGATACAAAGCCCAGTTGTTGTTGCTGTTTAAGCAGATTCACCTTATAGACCACACCATCAATCTCATATGGCAGTGATGCACGTTGTGCACCAATTCTTTGGTAGTAATCACGGCAGCCGGCAACATCTGTCACTGTTTCGATTTGTGGACAAACTGGCAAACCCCACTGCTTCAATTGTTGTAGCAACTGATAGTGCTTCTCTATTATGAGTGCGGGTTCCACCTCCCCTATGCCATAACAGTAAAAAGCCAATGGTCTTGTCGCTGCAATTTTTGGATCAAGTTGACGTAGCGAACCTGCAGCGGCATTTCGAGGATTGGCAAACGTTTTTTCTCCCAGGACCAGCTGTCTTTCATTGAGTTCAATAAATCCCTTTTTTGGCATAAAGACTTCACCACGAACTTCCAGTGTTTGCGGGTAATCTTTGCCAATCAGCCTCAATGGTATTGACTCTATCGTACGGATATTGTGTGTTACATCCTCACCAACACTGCCATCGCCTCTTGTTGCAGCCTGAACTAGCTGACCCTCAAAGTAACGAATACTTACAGCCAGCCCATCCAGTTTTGGTTCAGCACAATATTCGATTTCAGCTAGTGTTAATACATCACTAATGCGCTTATTAAAAGCTTCAAGCTCTTCATCATTAAACACGTTTCCCAGTGATAACATTGGAACAGTATGATTTACCTGTTCAAATGCAGAAAGCGCCTGTGCTCCCACGCGCTGTGTTGGGGAATCGGAAGTGATATAAGATGGATTTTCTCTCTCTATTTGTTGTAACTGACGGAATAGACGGTCATATTCCGCATCCGGAATTTCCGGATCATCAAGAACATAATAGCGGTGATTGTGATAGCGAAGTTGTTGACGCAGCATTTCAAGCTGTTGCTTAAGATCACTCATGGTTGCTAGGGTCTGTAGATCTTTCATATTCACCACTGTTGCAGCTTAAAAAATGCATCAATCAAGGCGCGAAGAGCGATGTTTGGTTATTCCAAATAAGCGATGAGCAACACAGACTGGTGCATTTTTGGGCGCAACCCGAAGGGACGGGACGCTTTTTTCGCCCAACTGCGTTATCAGTCGTTTATTTGGAATAACCAAACTACACTCCTTCTGCCTCGGTAACTGCTCCATGCGTTACTCTCGACTTTGTCTCCTGAGTCGTTCTACCTCGGACTCCTGTCCTCGTACCTCCTGCATCCATGCAGTCGTTGTTGGACGAAAAAACCCTCTCCGGCAGTGATGAATATAAAAGATCAACAGACCCTATGATACTGCTGCGTAGTTAGCAGCGATCTGTTTCATTGACTCGATGAAATCATCATCCAGGCGCTTTTTCTGTTGATTATAAATGTTGCCATCAATGGCTGTGGATATTTTCTCTGCAACTATGACCAACTCATCAACAGCTTCAACACCATCAATCACACAAGGTAACTGAATATAGATCCATATTCCTTTGGTTTTAAAATCATCCAGATTATCGAGATCAAACTTGCCTGATTCAGAGATATTGGCAACACTTAACACTGGTGAGTCTTTATACAGACGTTGAAAAATACCGCCATCCTGGTAACTGAAGTCATTCTGTTCCATTAAATCCCTTAACTGTTTGCCGTTAATCGAGGCATCTTTTTTGCTCACTATAGCCAGCATCATTACTTTTGGCTCAATGACAGCTTCTTCCCTGTTGACGCCTTCTTTTGGAGCTTCAGCTTGATTGTTTTGGTGTTTGTCTGAATCAGAGTGATCCTCAATCTCAGTATCGATTGAATTATCAGTTTCATCACTGTGTTTATCATAACCTTGCTTCAATTCCTGCAAATCTTCTTCATCAATCGGATCTGCACGTTTCGCAAAGAGTGGATCATTTTCATCATTGAGTAACGGATCGTCATCATGGTGAAACGCTGCTTTGAGATTTTCCTTACGCATACGGTCAATCACAATGATGGCAACCACCACCAATACTCCAATAATTAACAGAATAATCCTGAGTGAATCCATTAGACCCCTGCCAGTTCTATCGCTTCTTCAACATCAACAGCTACCATTCTTGAGACACCTGGTTCGTGCATGGTGACACCACTTAAGGTCGATGATAACTCCATTGTGGTTTTGTTATGGGTAATAAAAATAAACTGCACCTGTTTTGACATCTCTTCAACCATTTTACAGAAACGTCCTACATTCGCCTCATCCAATGGTGCATCAACTTCATCCAGCATACAAAATGGTGAAGGATTCAGCTCAAAGATGGAAAAGACCAATGCAACGGCTGTGAGTGCTTTTTCACCTCCAGATAACAGATGGATCGAGCTATTACGTTTACCTGGAGGGCGCGCCATAATAGTGACGCCGGTATCAAGCAGGTCTTCGCCTGTCATTTCAAGATAGGCATGACCACCGCCAAATAGTTTTGGAAACTTCTCCTGTAATCCTTTATTCACATTTTCAAACGTATCTTTAAAACGGGTTCTGGTTTCACGATCGATTTTTCGAATGGCATTTTCCAGTATATCCAATGCTTCTGTCAGGTCAGCATTTTGTGCATCAAGATAGGTTTTTCGCTCACTTTGAGTTTCATATTCACTAATGGCTGCGAGATTAATCGGTCCCAGGCGTTGAATCTGGGTGACGATCTTATCTACCTGTTGTTCCCACTCTTTTATCGTCGCCTCAGACGGCAATGAGGCTTTAAGCTCATCCAGACTTTGATGGTGTTGAGCCAACTGCTCTTCAATCGTTTTACGTCTGACCTGGCGCTCCTGCCATTGCATTCGTTTTCCCTCAAGAACACCACGCAAGTCAGAAACCTTACGTTCGGCCTGGGTGCGTTTGGTTTCAAACTCACGAATGGCGTGATCAATATCACCTAATACTCTTCTTGCCTCATTGAGTCTTTCCTCAATTTGCATCCGTTTTTCGAGCTGTTCTTCCAGTATTAAGCGTTTTTCCTGAATAGGCTCATCACCATCGATTAACAACTCCTGTAATTGTGCCCGACGCTCTGACAATTGCTGGATCTGTTGTTCGGCTCGCTCTTCTGCCTGGAACAGTGATTCGTATTCAGTTTTGGCGGTCTGATATTGCAATTGGACCTGATGTGACTCTTGTTGGTGTTCACGTGCCTGTGCACGATTATGTTCCAGCGTTTGTGTTAACTGTTCACGCTGTAATTGCAGTTGTTCACGTTCGCTTGCCAGGATATCTACAGTCTCAATCGCCTGATGTAATCGTGTACGTGACTGTTCCATCTCTTCTTTATTTGCAGCAATATTTGTATTTAGCTCTTTAATATCGTGTAACAGCCGTTCCTTGCGTGCAGAGATCTGTTCCAGGCGTGACTCTTTGCTTCCAATAGTGGTTTTTAGATCACTCAAATTTTTAGTGAAATCATTCAGTTTGCCCTGTAGCTGGTCACGCTCATGCTCCAGTTGATGTTGCTGCTGCTGGTCTTCGTTAACCGCATGAGTGAGGCGATTAACCTCCTGCTCCAGCGTATCAATAGAAGCTGTCAGTGTCTCCAGCTCCTGTTCACGTGCCAGCACACCGCTTCTTTCATCGCTGTCACGATGAACACGTAACCAGTTGCTGCCAATCCATATTCCATCCTGAGTAATAATTGACTGATGTGGCTGTAGATGTGAGCGCATTTGGATTGCCTGTGCCAGGCTATCCGCAGTGATCACATCACCAACCAGCCCGCTGATATCCCAGTCACAGCTTAGCTTTGAAAGTAAGGATGATCCCTGAATATCCGCACTGTTACTGGCTGATGTTGTATCAAGGATGGTAATGCTGCCATGTTGAAGTTGATCAATCACTGCTGCGACCGGATCAATGCCATCCACACACACAGCTTCAAGGCTTTCACCAAGCACGCTCTCAACCGCCTTTTCCCAGCCACTTTCAACACGTACGCCTTCAGCCACACGCTTTACATGATCCAGATGATGATTTGCCAGCCAGGTTGTGACTGCGCCATCTTTTTTGCCCAATGCTGCCTGTTGTAGCGCTTCGAGTGAAGCGTGTCGCCCACGTTGACTTTGTAATTCGGTCTGTTTTTTATTCAGAATCTGCACATTGTAGCGATAGCGCACCCTGGCCTGATCGATTTGTTCTCTGGTTTGTTCCAGCTGTTGTTGTTGGGTTCCCTGCTGTAAGTCCATTTCAGCGAGTTGTTCACGCAGTTCATTTAACTCAGCCTCGAGTGATGTGGTGGTGAGATTGTTCATCTCATCATTAATACGCTGAATTCTCCCTTCCAGCTGAAAGATCTGTTGCTCATGCTGTTGTATGCGTGAACGTTCTACTTGTGCTATTTGTGCCGGCTCTGCAGAACGATGATTAAAGCCTTCCCACTCCTGTTGCCACTGCTGCATAGCTGCTTCAGCTTCATTCAGAGCACTGCTGCTCTCCTGTGTAAGTTCCTGCAACAGCTGATGTCTGGGTTCCAGTTCAGACAACAGGGCATTAAGCTCATCACGTTTCTGCCGGTCGGTTTGTACTAGTAGTTGTGACTCGTTCCAGTTTCGCTCAATCATATCAAGATCATTGCGTAGCTGCTGATAACGCTCAGTTTCATGCTGAATGCTCTGTTCAAGGCGCGCAATATCAGCACCCACACCATAAAACTCTGTCTGAATCGTACTGACTTTATCTGATGCATCGATATGAGCTTCCCGCTGGGCCTCGATCCCTGCTTCTGCATTTCTTTGTTCTGCGTAAAAGCTCTCCAGCTTTGTCTCTTCCTCACGAATGTGCTTTTCGTGTTCACCGATATCCTGATTGAGTTCATCCCAGTGCAGAACATGTAGTTGTCCTTTTAGCAGGCGTTCTGACTCTTTTAGTTCTTTATAGCGCTCAGCTGTTCTGGCCTGACGCTGTAAATGTGCCAGCTGTTTATCCAGTTCTTCACGTAAATCATTTAGTCGATCAAGATTTTCACGGGTATGGCGCATGCGGTTTTCAGTTTCACGGCGTCTTTCCTTGTATTTTGAAATGCCCGCAGCCTCTTCAAGAAAAGTACGCAATTCATCCGGCTTAGCTTCAATTAGCCTGGAAATGGTTCCCTGCTCGATAATAGCGTAGCTACGCGGGCCAAGGCCTGTTCCAAGGAAAATGTCGGTAATGTCACGACGGCGACAACGCGCACCATTGAGGAAATAGAGTGACTGTCCATCGCGACTGACCTGGCGCTTGATAGCAATTTCAGTGTAATTGCCATATTGGCCGCCGATGGAGCCATCACTGTTATCGAAAATCAGTTCGATTGATGCCTGTCCAACAGGTTTACGTGAGGATGAACCGTTAAATATGACATCTGACATGGAGTCACCACGCAGATTTTTTGCAGAGGACTCGCCCAATACCCAGCGGACCGCATCAATAATATTCGATTTACCACAACCATTTGGTCCAACAACACCAGTAAGGTTAGAGGGAAACAGCACAGTTGTAGGGTCAACAAAGGATTTGAATCCAGCCAGTTTAATTTTACTTAAACGCATCTTTTTTTATTTTATAAGACTTTGAAGTCTCTCATTTAATCCATAAACCAATAAACCAGAAAAAACAGTGCAACTGCTCTTCGTATTGGGCCATATTTTCGTTACAATTCCGGGCCATCAAAACTATCATGAAAGGTGACTCATGCCTACCCAGCCAAGTAAGGATTTAGAGATATTTGATAACCCGATGCCGGAACGGGATTATAGCATTCATATCGACATTCCGGAGTTTACCTGTCTTTGTCCCAAAACCGGACAACCTGACTTTGCGACAATCGCCATCGATTATGTGGCGGATCAATCCTGTCTGGAGTTGAAATCACTCAAACTCTATATGTGGTCCTTCCGTGAAGAGGGTGCTTTCCATGAGAAGGTCACCAATGACATGCTTAGTGACTTTGTTGCTGCCTGCAATCCACGCTTTATGCGTGTAACCGGTAAATTCAACGTTCGTGGTGGCATATACACTACGGTGGTCGCAGAATATCGCGATCCCCTATGGACACCACCACAGCCAGTGACGCTGCCATAATCGCTGTCATTACTGACCGAGAATCATATGGAAGATGTATATGTAGGTATTGATATCGGCACTTCCGGTATTCGTGCCATCGCCATCACCAAACACAGGGAGTGTGTTGCGCAATCACGCATCGCTTTCACAAAGGTGCAAACCTCGCCCTCTCGCTGGCTATCCACGCTGGAGCAGGTACTTATTCAGTTAAATACCCACCTTCACGCCTGTTGGATAAGGGCGATTTCAATCGATGGCACATCAGCAACCGTAGTTGCCTTAAATGAACAAGGCGAACCATTGGCTGATGCCCTGCTCTACAACGACACTCGCGCAACTAATCAGGCAGCCCTCATCACGAATCAGGCACCGGATAATAGTGCTGCTTTGGGCGCAAGCTCTGCCTTAGCCAAGGCATTATGGTTATCTGAATCCATCCCTGAACGGATTACACGTTTTCAATCCCAGGCCAGCTGGTGTGCAGGCGTTTTAAGTGACAATTTTGGGGTGATTGACCCCAATAACGCGCTCAAGTTTGGATATGATGCAACAAACAGGTGCTGGCCTGAATGGATCACAACAACAGGACTTTCCCGGTCACAACTTCCTGAGGTTGTTGCTCCGACACATATTTTGGGAACCATCACCCCGGATTATGTAAAACAGCTGGGAATCGATCCCCGTTGCCAGATTGTCAATGGCACTACAGACAGTACTGCCGCTTTTATTGCATCAGGAGCTAGTGAACCTGGGGATGCGGTAACATCGATTGGGTCTACCCTGGTGCTAAAAATCATCTCTGACAAGCCGGTATTTAACAGTCAATATGGTGTTTATAGTCAACCATTTAAGGATCAATGGCTGGTTGGTGGCGCCTCCAACTCAGGGGGTAACGTTTTACGCCATTTTTTTAAAGATGAGCAAATAGAGTCTTTAAGCCGACAAATGGATATCACCAAACCGACAGGACTGAATTACTATCCGCTTATAAAAAAAGGTGAGCGTTTTCCTGTGGCTGACGCAAATTTTGAAGCTAAAGTTTCACCAAGACCTGATAGTGATACTCAATTTCTTCAGGGGCTGTTTGAAGGTCTGGCAATGATTGAACAGCAGGGTTATCAATTGCTGCAACAGCTGGGAGCTCCTGAAATAACTTCACTTCGCAGTAATGGTGGTGGTGCTAATAATCCATGGTTTAACCAGATCCGCCAGCAATATCTGGAGGTGAAAATGATTAAAGCAGATCATGATCAAGCAGCATTTGGCAGTGCATTAAATGCGCTTGCTGCCATTGAATTTACACAAAGGTCACAAACAGCATGATTGCACCATTTTTTAAAGGTAGCTCACATTTGATAAAAGGCTTTGGCTTGATCATAAAACCAGAGCTTAGACGCTTTGTGATCATTCCTTTACTGATTAATGTATTGTTATTTGCTGCGGGGATTTACTTTCTTATCCAGACACTCGATCCCTACGTCACTCAATTGCTCTCCTATCTTCCTGAATTTCTCTCCTGGCTAGGTTCAATACTATGGTTTGTTTTTTCACTACTGGTGATTGTGATTGTTTTCTTTGTGATCTCCATGCTAGGCGGCCTTGTAGCAGCTCCATTTAACTCCCTGTTATCTGAAGCGGTTGAGAATTATCTGACAGATGGTGTTGTCAAAGCGAATCAATCAACGGCACAGATGATTAAACAGGCACCTGGTTTGATTGTTGATGAAGTGAGAAAGCTCCGCTACTTTGCTGTCAGGGCATTACCTCTATTGCTCCTGTTTGTTATACCGGTGATTAATATTGCAGCACCTTTTTTATGGTTCTATTTTACCTGCTGGATTCTGGCGTTGAATTACCTATCTTTCCCAATGGAAAATCATCAAATACCATTCAGGCAACAACGTGCGATTGCGAGTAAAAACAAAGTATTATCATTAGGTTACGGTGGTTTTGTGATGTTGTTTACCATGATCCCTTTACTGAATTTCCTGATTATCCCCGCAGCTGTGGCTGGTGCCACTTCTTTATGGGTAAAAGAAATATCAGATGACAAGCCATAACATCAGTCGTTAGAATGGGCGTTTTCGCGTTTTGCGAAACAGACTATCATCTGCTTTTAAGCAAGCACACCATGGTGTGTCTATAATAATTAAATACTTGGGGTAAAAACCTGTAATCGTTTTCAAGGGGTTTTTATGTCTTTATTTAATGGGGCAGATATGAAAGAGCCGGAGATTTTTCAGTACAATCTTGACCAGCTCTATCGTCTGATGACACCTATGCTTATCGCAAATATTGTGATGGCATTACTCACCTTCTGGATCTATAACAGCAATCACTTCCGTAAAGAGACACTTTACTGGTTAATGATTATGGTGATTGTGTTGCTGTTTCGTGCCTCGATTTCAATTGCATACTATTCACGAAATCGAGCACACAGCCCTGTTTCAAAGTGGTTTTACCTCTACATGTCGGGAACATTTCTCACCGGATTAGCATGGGGGTTAACGGCTGTACTTCTTATGCCGGGGGCAAATGAGATTATTGTCTATGCCAGCATCGTAGTAATTGTTGGTATTGCAACATCCGCAATTACTTCCATGGGCTTTAATCAAACGATCTATATCTCCTATCTCACCCCCATTATTGTGTTAATCAGTTCACATCTGATTTTTTTTCGTAATCAACTAACAGATCTCTGGCTGGGTTTTTCTTTTATTCCTTTTGCGTTCTTTTTAATTGCGATGGCACGTGTATATTCATCCAATCTCAATAGTGCCCGTCGTTTACATTTAGAAAAAGAGCAGCTGGTCAAACAGTTACAGGAAAAAATCGAAGCACAGTTACAGCTTGAAAAAGAGCTTAGATATTTAAGCACGGTAGATTCGTTGACTGGCTGCGCAAATAGACATCACTTTGTCAATGAGAGTCAGTCAGCGTTCAACCGTTTTAAACGATATAACCGCGGTCTCTCCTTGATTGTTATCGATCTGGATCACTTTAAAAACATCAATGACCAGTATGGGCACAAGGCAGGCGATAAAGTATTGGTTGAGTTTAGTCAGTTGTGTCTTGGAATGTTGAGAAATGTTGATCTTTTTGCCCGTGTCGGTGGAGAGGAGTTTTGTCTACTACTGGAAGAGACTGACAAACCACACACCATAGAAATAGCTAATCGTATCAGAGAGATGGTGGCACAAATGGTTGTTGAGATAACCCAGTACAAGACTATACAAATCACATGCAGCATTGGTTGTTCCATGGCGAAAGAGAGTGACGCAAATATTGACATCGCCTATATTCGCGCTGACAGAGCCCTATACCACGCTAAAACAAACGGAAGAAACAAAATTGAATTTATTGAATAGATCCATCACGAGTGTAGTCATTATTCTGTGTTTGCTTGTTGCAACGCTTGCCAATGCCCAACCGTATACATTGCGAAAATATGAGCATGTAAAATCATTCTACCAGAGCATCGCCAAAAGCTCATTGGAACTGGGTATGGAGCAAAACGTCCCACCTGCAGCCATTCTGGCGATGGCTGGATTAGAGTCCGGTTATGGGGATGGTTATGTCTCCAGAATTACCGGAAATATTTTGAGCCTGGGTGCACGCAAAGATGAGCCAGAACTGCCCCCGTTGTACCTGCCCACCCATTTACCTTCAAACACGGTTTTAATTGATGAAACCAAAATACAGCAGACCCCGAAATCTGAATTGCTATGGAAAAAAAGGCCACCGAGTTTGAAAAAAGATTACCGCCCTAAAGCCTTTGCTGGAAAAGATAAGAACCTGGCGATTTTGCAGCAAAAACCACAGTTACAAGTTGAAGCTCGCAAAAATAATATTAACGATTTTGTCAGTAGCTGGATTAGCTACAAAAGTGTTGTTCCGGTATTTGTTGATACACGAAAGTGGCTGGATGACTCAGTCAAAGCCAAGGGGAAAAAGGTATTACTTTCCTGCGATACCGCCAGGGACTTTATCCGTCGTATCGGTGGTAAGCCACGCTCATTCAATCATCGTGAATCCTGGGTAAAAAAAGTGAACTATATTCTCGATTACGCCGGGTTGTGTGAATTAACCACACAAATGGCACAAAACAAGGAATTTCAAGAAGCGTGGGAACAAAGTAAAGCTAAAAACTAATGGTACACTAAATCACCCAATGTACTGATTTTGCTGATGCCAGTCTCTCACCGCTATCACTTTTAACAACGGCCTCAAAATAGAGCAGCCGTTTTTTCTGTTCTACAAATTGTGCAGTGACATAGACATACCCCAGCTCTGGAGATATCGGCTTTGAGTATTTCATCTCCATCTGACGGGTAAAATTGGGCGGTGAGACCATCAGGCTCAGTGGCCCGATGGTGTTATCAACCAGTGCAGCGATTATGCCTCCTTGCATGGTTCCATATGGATTGAGATGTTCAGGCAGCACTGGAAAACGATTGATCAGAGTATCGCTTTCAAAATTGTACTCAACCACTTCACCTTTGAGAGCATCAAACACTGGAGGAGGAAAGATAATTTCATCCTCACGTCCTTTGAGTCGTTCCTCAACCAGTGGCAGAAGAGCTGCCGGTATGCGATCTTTATGAATCATCAAAGATCCCGTCTAGACAATTTTAATAACAGTTCTACCCCGAATCTGACCATTCATTATGGCTTCTGCAGCATCAGCTACACCCTCGAGTGTAATTTCAGTGCTGATTCGCTCGAGTTTATCCAGATCCAGATCAGTGGTTATCCTCTGCCAGGCCTGTTGCCGTTTGTTGAGTGGGGCCATGACCGAATCAACGCCATAAAGGGTTACCCCGCGTAAAATAAAGGGTGCGACACTCCCTGGAAGGTTCATTGACTCTGCCAGTCCACAGGCAGCAACAGCACCACCGTAACTGATTTGACTCAGTACATTTGCCAGAGTATTACCCCCTGCTACATCAATGGCTCCTGCCCATAACTCTTTTCCCAAAGGACGAGCCTTGTCAGAAAACGGTTGACGTTCAATAATTTCAGCGGCGCCAAGTTCACTCAAATAGTCATGTTCACTGGTTCGTCCTGTCACAGCAACCACGTGGTAACCCAGTTTGCTTAAAATGGATATCGCCACACTTCCCACCCCTCCGGCAGCACCAGTTACCAGAATCTTGCCACTTTCAGGGGTGATCCCATGGTTTTCCAGTGCGAGTACACACAACATTGCTGTATAACCCGCGGTACCAACAGCCATAGCCTGTTTCGGAGTGATACCCTGAGGCAAAGGGATCAACCAGTCACTTTTAACCTGTGCCATCTCACTAAACCCACCATGATGAGTTTCTCCCACCCCAAATCCATTAAGTATCACCTGATCACCCTCTTTAAAGGCGCGGTTTTCAGAGCGGATGACGGTTCCTGCAAAGTCAATGCCGGGTATTAGCGGAAAACGTCTGACAACCGGTGCTTTGGCAGTTATTGCCAGGCCATCTTTATAATTAAGTGCTGAGTATGCAACTGCAACCGTAACATCTCCCTCCATCAGATCATCTTCACTTAGCTCAGTTAATGAAGCTACCTGTGCATCGTCATCCTTAGTGATTTGCCATGCGCGAAATGTTTTACTCATAATTTTCACTCTTCATTGATAGATTTAAGTACGGTTTCGATTCTTTGAATGCCCTGTTTCAGCTTTTCCAAAGATGTAGTGTAGGCAAAACGCAGATGCTGGCGTGGCTTATTTAAACCAAAGTCGATACCCGGGGTTACTGCAACCTTTCCTTTATCCAACAATTTGTTTGCCAGTTCAATACTATCGTGTGTTAATTCACTAACATCGGCATAAAGATAAAAAGCACCCTCCGGTGTATGGGAGATTTTAAAACCCAAACGTTGTAGTTCTGGCAACAGGTAATCGCGACGCTTTTTGAATTCGGCTCGATAATTCTCAAGTATGGCAATTGACTCCGCTGAAAAGGCAGCCAGTGCAGCATATTGGGAGATGGTTGGTGGGGAAATATAGAGGTTCTGCGCCAGTTTTTCGACATCCCGAACCAGCAACTTTGGAAGCACCATCCATCCTAGCCGCCACCCTGTCATCGAAAAGTATTTGGAAAAACTGTTAATGACGATGGTGTTTTCATCAAAACGCACCGCACTGGGAGCCTGGTTGCCATAGATCAGATTGTGATAAATCTCATCAACGATTAAATAGCCATTTTTTTTATGAATAAACTGCTGGATCAGATTTAGCTCATCTTCCGCAATGATGGTGCCGGTGGGATTAGATGGTGTTGCAACCATTGCTGCCACTGTGTTTTGATGCCAATGCTGCTCAAGATCGTTCACTGTCATCTGGAAGCCACTAGAGGCATCCACATTTACCGCGCGAGCATGACCTTCAACAAAACGAACAAAATGACGGTTACAGGGATATCCCGGATCTGATACCAGCACCTCATCACCAGGGCCAATAATGGCACCCAGAGCCAGCATTAATGCACCTGACGCACCAGAGGTAATGACAATTCGTTCCGGTTCGACCACCTGTTGATAACGTGATAGATAAAAAGCCGCTACCGCCTCTCGCAACTCGGGCAAACCCAGAGCATGGGTATAATGTGTCAGGCCATCCTTGATTGCCTGTTGTGCCGCCTTCAGAACAGGTTCCGGGGTGGGGAAATCAGGTTCGCCCACTTCCATGTGGATAATAGACTCTCCCCTTCTCTCCATCTCCTTGGCCCTGCCAAGCAACTCCATCACATAAAATGGCTCAATGTACGCCATTCTTGATGCGGCCCGGTGTGAATCAGGCACTATGACAGGCCTTTACCAGCTCCAGATCAAGCCACTGTTTACCTTGATTATCACCTGCAAGTACCGTAAATGGTGCATTGGGCTCACCCCAGTTATCGACAACCAGAACTGCACCATCAAAATCATCATCTGCAGTATAACCATTGATAGAAATGATGGTTTTCAAATCGGCAGCCTGTGATGAGAGTATGCCATTACGAGAATCCTCAAACGCAATACAGGCTTCCGGTTTGAGGTTCATCTGTTCCATTGCCCAGATATAGATATCAGGTGCCGGTTTTTTTGCCGGGACAATATCGCCTGCAGCAATCACCTCAAACCAGGACATCGCATCAGCACCCAGAGTATTAACAACCAGTGCTTCGACGTTTGCCGGTGTTGTGGTGGTTGCAACGGCCAGGCGCATACCCGCCTCTCTGGCTTCCAGTATCAGTCGCTTTACTCCGGGACGCAGTGGAATTGCACCATCGGCTAACAGCCTGGTGTAGTGGTCTGTTTTTGCCGCATGCAGTCCTGCGATAAACTCCGCCAGGTTATCAGGCTTTGTAAACTCGGTATTAAATTGATCGAGATAGTAGCGAATACGCTCTTTTCCACCGGTGACCGCAAGTAACTCACCGTAAAGTGATGCGCTCCAGTCCCAATCAAGGCCGGCATCTTTAAAGGCAAGATTAAAGGCAACACGATGACCATCACGTTCGGTATCTGCCAGGGTACCATCCACATCAAAAAGAAGTGCTTCTAACATAGTTATCTATTTATCCTGTGTAATTTATTTTAAGATTTAGTCTAGCTTAAACGAGGCATCATCAAACATTCAATTCTGTTATGATAATTTGCTGTTAATTGTTCTTATTTCTTGCCATTTCAAGGTTAGTTTGGTATAGATGCGCGCTTGATTTTTTTCGCGCTAAACGGGAGATAGCGAATGGCTGCAAAGAAAAAAGCCGTCACAAAGAAAAGTACTGATAAATCAACTACTTCTACAAAAGCAAAAAAGAGTAGCACACCAAAACCTCTCGCCGCTGCTGGTGATCTGGACTTTACCCCTTACAAAACAGTTAAGGGTGAAGATTATATGAATGCTGATATGAAGAAGCACTTCAGCTCCATCCTTTCCATGTGGAAAAAAGAGCTTATGGAAGAGGTTGATCGTACGGTACATCACATGCAGGATGAAGCAGCTAACTTTCCCGACCCCAACGACCGCGCGACTCAGGAGTCAGAGTTCACCATGGAACTTCGCGCTCGCGATCGTGAGCGTAAATTGATTAAAAAGATCGATGAGTCACTGATTCTTATTGATGAAGATGAATATGGCTACTGTGAAAGCTGTGGTGTGGAAATTGGTATTCGTCGCCTGGAGGCACGTCCTACCGCTACACTATGTATTGATTGTAAAACACTTGATGAGATCCGCGAAAAACAACGCGGCTAATCCACAATCCACTATGAGCTTATAACAACAGGGATGTAAGCTCAAAGTATCACCTCTCTTTCCCCAGAGTATAAACCGCTGTAACCTAACTGGATGGAAGAGTCCGTAGCTGAAAACTACCGTGGTCGTTTTGCCCCCTCCCCAACCGGGCCGTTACATTTTGGCTCACTGGTTACCGCTGTGGCTAGCTATCTGGATGCAAAAAGCCATCAGGGTGCATGGTTGGTACGCATGGAAGATGTTGACACTCCGCGGGTCTCTTCTGGATATGCACACGCCATTTTAACCACGCTTGAATCCTATGGTTTTGAGTGGGATGAGTCGGTGATTTATCAAAGTAGGCGCAGCGACCTCTATCATTCCTATATAAGTCAACTTGAAGAACAGAGTTTAATTTATGCCTGTGCCTGTAGTCGTAAGTCAATCAAGGCCTACTTGGAACAAAATCATTACCCATATCCCGGATATCCAGCTATATGTAGGCATTTAGATCTTCCAAAGACTGATTTAGCAAAACGAATCAACACTTGCGGTTTTGAACCCGTGGAATTTCATGATCGGATACAGGGAGTAATGACTCAAAATGTTCAACACGTGGTAGGTGACTTTGTATTACAACGCAAAGATGGCATATTCAGCTATCAGCTTGCGGTTGTTGTCGATGACGCTCACCAAAACATAACTCATGTTGTACGTGGTTTTGACCTGTTTGATAACACCCCCCGACAGTTGTTGCTTCAAAAGATATTCCATTTCCCACAGCCTTGTTATGCACATATACCCATAGCAACAAATCAACAAGGTGATAAGTTAAGTAAACAAAGCTTTGCACCCTCTGTTGAAGGTGATGTCACTGCAAATATACTCAAGGCCCTGGCATTTCTTGGACAAGAGGTGGAACCGTCCATGATTGACCTCAGCAATAATGAGTTATGGGAGCATGCCATCAAGCATTGGGATATGAGGCGTATTCCATCATTACAAACCATTGCAGTAGAGTGATTAAAGACTTTTGTTCAAAACAATATGCGCTATTATTAAATTATCTGATTTTATCAGTAACCCAAAGGAGTGAGAAAAATGAACAGTGACACAAAGGTATCTGAAGGCGGAAATGTAAGTTTGGTTGATTATGGCGATAAACATAATGATCAGGTAACCCGTATACTGCTTGAGTCATCCATGTTTGAAACACTCAACAAAGAGGATTGTGAGATCCTCTCTAACTATTTTCAGGTATGCAATGCCAGCGAAGGAACTGTGATTGTAAAAGAGGGAGAAAAAGACCAGACATTATACCTTCTTGCCGAAGGAACCCTGGACGTCAATAAACAAAGTGAAAATAACACTTCAAAACATCTGGTTATGGTAATGCCGGGGCGAACCATTGGTGAAATGGCTTTAATTGATCAAAAACCACACTCAGCGACCGTCAGTGCTATTAAGGATTGCCTTTTATTACAACTTACACGAGACAATCTTGATTTACTTGCAGCAAATCATCCCATAACGGCATATAATTTTATCTTTAAAATTGCTGAGCTTATGAGTATCCGCCTGCGTATGACGAGTGAAAAGCTGGTGGATTATCTATAATAAAAACTATCTATATGAATGCCATTCTAAAAACAGAGTTTCAAAAAAAATATCATGGCTATTTACGCAATGTTCTCCAGTGGGACGGGCTTACATCACTTTGGCAGAACGTTTTAGATAATGAGAGCGAAATCTGGTATATCTACGCTGTCGGTGAAACCCTGCCTGATAAAAAAGCAACCAAAGAACAACTTCAACAGTTTATAACCGCTATTGATAAGCTGTTAAAAAATGAGCACCACCATGACTATTGCGGCATTGTTTATACGGATAGTTTTGAAGAACCTTCATTGATTAAAATATATGATCCTAATAATTTAGGGAGCGCTTGCGGAAGTGGTTCGCATCCGCCACCACTACCAGGTTGGCTGTTATCACAATACCAACCAGAGGTTCTTGAAGTAGCGTTAGTGCCAGGAAATAGACGTCGCTGGTGGCAAGCAATTTTCTAGATCAAAAACTTACTTAATTTAACTGAGTTGTTCTTCATGTCAGAGTGTGAACATAGACCAATTTATTCCAAGTACTTAGCGCTTTTGATATTGTTTATATCATCTATTTCTATTCCTTTAACATCCTCAGCAGCCCTTACAACAAAAACCACAACAACAAAACAAAGGATTAATCTTCAGCTTAAATGGAAACATGCATTTCAGTTTGCAGGCTATTACGCAGCTTTGGAAAAAGGTTTTTATCAACAGGCAGGGCTGGATGTACAAATTCTGGAACATAATGGTATCCAGGCTCCTGTAGATGTTCTGATGGAAGGTGATGCTGATTTTGCCATTACCGGCTCTGATGTGCTTGTCAGTAGAACACAGGGCAAACCTGTTGTTGCTTTAGCGGCAATCTTCCAGCACTCACCTTATGCACTGATTGTTCTTGAGTCTTCAAAAATAACAAGGTTTGAAGACTTAAAGGGTAAAAAGATCATGCTGAATAATGGTTACCAGGATGCCATTTTAAACGCCAGTTTCAAACGAGCCGGGATCGAGAAGCAATATACTCAGGTTGAAAACAGCTTTAATCTGAATGATTTAATAACAGGAAAGGTGGACGCATTTAGTGCCTATGTAACTGATCAGGGGTTCCGGTTAAAGGAACGTGGATATGACTACAAATACCTGTTACCCACTCAATTTGGAGTTGATTTTTATGGTGATGTGCTGACAACCTCAGAAGCAATGATCAAGGAGCGCCCTGATATAGTAGAAGCATTTCGTGAAGCCAGCATTAAGGGGTGGGAATATGCTCTGAATCATCATGAAGAAATTATTAAACTGATATTGGAAAAATATAACACTCAAGAACTGACTCACAGACACCTGGATTATGAAGCTAATGCCATGCGTGAGTTTATTCAGCCACTTCTGGTAAATATTGGTTACATGCATTATGAACGCTGGAACCATATTAAAAATATATTTATTGAAACTGGCATAATTCAGCCTGACAGTTCAATCAAAGGGTTAATCTACCAGTCTGACCATCAACATTCCGAGTTCTACAGGATTATCAAGGAAAACTGGCCTATCCTCTTGTTGATTCTGTTACTCAGTATCAGCTTACTGTTTATGTTGATTATTTCGCATATGCGACGTGCAATTGATAAAAAAACCATCGAAATAAAAAGTCAGGAGGAAAATTACAAACGAATATTCAACCGTGCCCCTCTCGGGATCTGGGTGATGAATAATGAGCAGTCAACCATAGAAGTTAATCAAAAAATGACCGAAATATTAGGTTATACCGAAGAAGAATTTTTAGGTAAAAGCCCATATGAAATGGTCGACGAGGAAAATACCCAAATTATTAAAACCCAACTGGAGAGGATACCGGTTACAGATCATCGCTATTACGAAGCAGCATTTAAACATAAAAAAGGTCACAACATACCACTTAGGATTAATGGTATGTCCTTACGCAATAATGCTTACGATTTGATTGCTTCATTAGCATTTGTAGAAGATGTTAGTCATGAGAAGCAGATGCGTGATCAGATCGAGCAAAGTGAGCTGCAATTACGTACATTAATCGATGCAGAGCCTGCCTGTGTCAATACGTTTGATAGGGAACTGCGCTTTTTAACCATAAACAAGTCCGGGTTGGAAATGCTGGGCGCTGACTCTTTTAACTCAATTATTCATGCAGATATTACCCAGATAATCGATGAAGAGTATCGTCAACCTTTTACTGATGTCGCGAATAGAGTATTACAGGGTGAAAACGGTAAGCTGATTTTCAAGATAACAGCATTTAATGGCAAAAAAATCTGGATGGAATCGCACTTTGTCCCTTTAAGAGATAACTCCCATAAAATAAACCAAATTCTAGCAGTTACCCATGATGTTACAGAGAGAATAAAGCTAGAACAGGAAGCCTATACAGAGAAAGCCTTTTTACAAAGTGTTATTGATGGAATCAGTGACTCGGTTATGGTTATTAATGTCGACTATACGGTTCGCCTTATTAACGCAGCTGCATCCAGAAACAAGGTAAGTTCCAATAGCAACTGACGTGGTCAACTAATTTGTTACAACCCAGTTAAGCTATGCTGC
>RRYU01004138.1_pt1 | contig 19388 bp, 12 predicted proteins | sample 2162651 | NCBI WGS metagenome assembly RRYU01 (sample SAMN10267283, study PRJNA491782) | microbial mat metagenome | isolation source: biomat in the production well | place: Japan: Minami-Kanto gas field, natural gas well KTG3 | collected 2017-06 | reverse complement strand
TGGAAACTCGCGCTACCCCCAATCTATCCACTACGCTTGGGTGATGATCACCAATCAGATGATCTAGTTGGCCCTTTGGTTGCAGCCCTCCAACCCCGTCAGGGCGTGGTTTGTACCGAGTTTCAGTTGAGTTTGCGCCCACGCCTAGATGATAGTCATTTAGCGCATGGCTGGAGATCGGCGGGTACCCGTCGCCTGCTACGCCTCATGGGCAAGCATGAGTATGCGCTCTCTCCCGATGCCCGCGCCTTAGAGACCAAACTGGCTGAACCAGCCTATGATGCGACCGTTCGCGCACTGGCTGTTGCCGCTGACGCCAGCCAGATCGCTCATGCCCGCGCTGAGTTGGATGAGATGAGTGCCGTGCTTGGCCAATATGCAGCTCGCAGCGGTAGTCGTCTCCAGCGTTGGGTACGCCATGTTGGTGGCACACTACACATCCCTCAACGGATCAATTGGATGTCTGGTCTACTTGGTTGGTTCATCCCCCTGGGTATTGGTACGTTAATTGCGAGTCTTTTGTGGCAGTGGATCGGATTGGGCGCGTGTGCCATTGGCCTCTTCGTCAGCCTCATCCTTGATCACCTCCTCGGTCAATCTGCGTACCGACGAGTAGCACAGTTACAGGCGCGGGCAGTGCGTGCCACCCCATTACCCGGTCTGCTCTGGGGAACAGCTTGGCGCGGCCCCAACATCCTCAGTGTTGCCGAACTAGCCGGACTCTGGCACCTGCCTACCCTAGCACAAGGGCGACTGGTGCGCTGGTTGCCTTGTACCTACCTCCCGCCACCACCCCACGCCTTCGCCGACGAGCCACCAATCGTGGGGGTGGACGGCGTTAGCCGTCCGGCTCGGCTGGTTATTGGTATGGGTATGCACCGGGATGAGCAGATCGCACCCGTCGGCATCCCACTGCGCGATGCGCGCCAAGGCATTGCCTTCACCGCCCCGCCTGGTGTCGGTAAGACGCAACTTGCTTCCAATTTGGCCGATCAGTTACGACCATGCGGCTATACCCTGATTGATGGTAAGGGCGATGATGCGGGTAATTTGGTTGAAACGATGCGCCAACGTATCCCCCTGGAAGATGAAGCCCGATTGCTCATCCTCGATACCCTTGATGCCGCTTGGCCAGTCGGCCTCAATCCTCTGGCCGGGGTTGATCTGGCAGATACGGGTGCAGTTGATCAAGTGCTCGGCCAAATTGAATCGATCTTCGCACGCCTTGATCCCGACACATGGGCGAAGGCTCCGCGTATGAAAAACTATCTGCGCAAAGCCACACTGTTAGTACTCACGGGGGAACCCCATCCCACTATTGCGCACGTGAAGCAAGCACTACTTGATCAGAGCTACCGCGAACGGTTGCTACCGACCTGTCACAATGTCGAGGTGCGCGACTTCTGGCAGGTCGAGTTTCCGCAGATTGGTGAGCAGCAGAAGGCCAGCCGCGATGCACTGGTCAGCCGCTTCGATATGCTGCTCGACTCGGAGTTGACCCGCTATCTCTTCAACCAGATCACTCCGGCACTCTCATTCCATGATGCCATCGCCGAGCGGCTGATCGTCTTAGCTCCACTCCCCCACCGCACCCTAGGAGGGCTGGCTGGACCAGTGGGCATGCTGCTCTTTCAGAGCCTCCTACGTGCCGCCTTTCGCCGCCCAGGGAGCGACCTAACCCGGCCTGAGTATGGCTTCATTGGCGACGAGTTTCAGGTCTTGGTTGAGAACTGTGATACTAAAGATGTCCGTGATGCACTAACCCAAGTGCGAGCCTTCGGTATCGTCACGATTATCGCCAACCAGTTGCATACCCAACTTGGCGACCTCGCTGACTACGCACTGACCGCGATCTCCAATCGTATCATCCTGCGCACCCAAGAGCCGGATGCGACTCTCTACGCCCGACACTATGCCGAGAGCGGTATCACCGCCGCCGACATCTCCGGCCAGGAGCCGCGTGAACACCAGTATGCTTGGATCGGGGTTCATGGCAAACTCACGCGCCTCTTTTCGATGCGTCCCCTCCCCTGGCTCCAACCCCTCGACGTAACTGTGCCGGAGCATGCTGCCCCTGCATGGCAGGAACGCATCCCACCCGATTCACCTACCCCGGCTTTTGATGCGGCGATCTGTCAACTGATGTACGGGTCTCATACCGATGCCGAGGCGATGGCACAGGCACTCGCAGCAAGTGATCATGAGTATTGGGACTACCTCCTAACTCGCTGGGACGCGATCCGCGTGTTCCATCGCCACTACATTCTGGCGCATCCCGGCTGCATTCCTGCGACCAAGGAACGCCAAGTCTGGCTTTCGCGGCTACGTGCTGCCCGCCCGCGCATCCTGGCTATGGCTGAGTATGCGCGCATCCGCCAGGCTATTCAATCTAGCGACGTGACACCCACAACCCATCGCCGCGCCGCCAGCACGAGTATGCCCGTATCTGCTGCGAGTCTGGTGGAGCCTAAACCAACCCAGCAGGCGCACTTCCCAGAGATTGATCACCGCGAACCAAACCGACTTGGCCGGGCTGAACCCGATGACTTGACAGTCGAGTCGGTTGCGGAGGGTACCTGATGGCACGAGTGATCGCATCCCCGCTCGCACTGATGCTTGCACGGGTGCAAGCACCTTACCAGGGCTGCAAATGTTTGCCATACACAGAACAGGGCCAGAATGGGCTGTTTTTTCAAGGTTTGGCTGCAAAAAACAGGTTTTGCCAAACGGTTTCCAGCCGCGTGGCGCGACCATTCCCACGCCGTTTGGGCTTCCAGATGCGCGCCGCTTGGGAGCCGCTTGGGGGCCGTTTGCCCGCCATGTCCGCGCCGTTTGGGCCTGTTTGCTGCGTCCTGATGCGGAAGGGCAGGGGTGGCATTCCCGTAGGGGCAATTGAAGGACGGGTTTTTCCGCTGTTGCAAATCACGATGCACCACGATACCGATATTCATAACCTGCTCATCAGCCTCGCTTGGCTCGGCGAACTACGCACCGACCACGTTCGTCGGTTGTGGCTTCCCGATCATCGTCTCCAGGCGGCGCAACGCTTACTCCAGAGCCTCCGTGCGGATGGCTACGTCGAGCGGCGCATGTGGTCACGCTGGGTACCTGGACGTACCACACCCCAGCGGCAAGGGGCACTCTGGTCGGTAAGTCGCAAGGGACGAGACATGATCCGCGAGAGTGACCAATACCCACCAGAGTATAAGGAGCCGCGTGCCCGACGCATGGTTCCTCACGACAGCACAACCAGCGAGGCGATTGTACGGATCATCGAGTTGGGCCGCGCCGTGGAGTATGAGGGGCAGCGCGGGATGAGTGGACTCTATGTTGAGCGCGAGGTGCGCCTTGACCCAACTCGGCCACGTCCGGTAATGGACGCCCTCATTATCGTCACCGTCGGTGGGGCCTTTGATCGTCCCGACCTTGTGCCATGGTCACGCGATCCAACCCTAGAGGGCGAACGGCGTGTGCGCTATGCGCTCGAAAATGATCGCGACACCGAGCCACCTACCGTCATCGCCGCCAAAGCCAGCCACTACCAACGCGCCGGTACTCCGGCATGGGAGCGCCGCTATGGACGATTCCCGCTTCCACTCTGGCTGACACCAAGTACCCGGCGACTCCAACAGATTCTCAATCTCTGGCGACAGGCATGGCCAGTTGGTAAGTGGTTGCTCACCACCGATGCTTGGCTGGCTCAGGACTACTGGATCGAATATGACCGTGGCGCAATTAGCGAGCGCCGCCTCTTCTCCCGCAGCGGCATGTGTCGCCCTGAAGGCGATACCCACGACCAAGCCGCACTTGCTTCCATCCTTAGGAGGAACGTATGACTACCCAGACCCCACGTATCAACCAGGTGCGTATTGTTGGCACCCTGGACACTCAAACCATCTCGCGTCGCGATGCTGCAATTTTGCCGGGTGTTGTGCCAGCAACCAGCCGCAACGAGCGCCCACGAGCGACTGTCACCCGACGCTTCAATGCCGTGCAGGGTAGTGAGCAACGAGCCGTGCTGCAAGTTACCTCACCCTTCGGCACACCCTTCCAGATCACACTCCATCTGGAGGCAAGTATCGAGGGAAGCGAGTTGCTCGAAAGTAGCCCACCCGGCACGCTTTTGATGGTCACCGGTGAGCTTGAGTGGCTGCAAATCACCGATCTGCGCTATGCCGTCACTCCCGATGAGCGCGGCCGCCGCAAAAGCGAACTGATCGTGCGTGCCCGCACGGTTGCGCTTGCCAGTGCCGAAGATACCGCTGGGTGTGATGTTTGGCTCGAAGGCAGTGTATTAACCACTCCACGTATCCTCCGTCACCCTGACCGTCCAGTGCTGATCGCAGCCACAACCGTGCGCGTAACCATCGAGCGCACCCGACCTGGGAGCCGCGCACGTATCACCGAGTCAGCCAATGTTGCGGTAGCCATCCCGGTGGATCATCCTGATGCGCCAAACCTGCTGCGCCCTGGCAATCACGTAGTAATCGAGGGCATGTTGGAGCGCTACCTCGTTCCCCTACGCGGAGCCGAAGTAGATCGCGCTGTTGCTGCGCTCGACCATCGCTGGCAACAGGAGGTGAACACACTCAGCGGCCAGACCCAGCGTGATGCCGAGCGGCGCTACATACGCCAGCGGCGGCAACTCCAAGAGATCATTCGCACCCGCGTGGTTGCGGGCTATGTCGAACTGCGCACTGGAAGTCCTGCCAGTCTCGACGAGGCTCAGGCTCTACGTGTGGAGAGCCAGCGTAGGCGACGCGAGGATCGTGCGCAACGCCGGGAACACTCCGATACGACGGTCACTGACTCGGATAACGAGCCTACGGTGTAACCAATCATGTCCAGGCGATCATCCCAAGCATCCGAGTCCCCGGAAGATCAGTACCATCGCGTGCGCCTTGCTTCCCCTGGGCGCACCGGTGGCTTGATCGAGTTTATCCACGCCCTCGCAGCCATTCTAGCGCGTCTGGACACGGAGCAAGACCATCCCATACAATCCGAACCATCGCAGAATGTTGCGCATCGGCGAAAGGAAGACGCATGAAACGTGCCGCGATTTATATTCGCGTCTCGACGGAAGAGCAAGCCGAAGAGGGTTATAGTCTGGCTGCCCAGGAACGGGCATGTCGGATGTATGCTGAGGTACAGGGCTGGCAAGTGGTACAGGTCTATGCCGATGAGGGTCTGAGTGCCTTTAAGGATCGGATCGAAGATCGTCCCCAACTCCAGCAGTTACTCAATGATGTAGCCGCCCGCAAAATTGATGCGGTGATTGTCCACAAACTCGACCGCTTCTTCCGGCGGGTACGCTTGTTGATGGAGGTCGTAGAACAATTCGAGCACCAGGGAATCCAGTTCGTCAGCTTCAGCGAACAGATGGATTTCTCGACGCCAGTTGGGCGCATGGTTCTAACCAACCTGGGCGGCTTCGCCGAATTCTACAGCCGCAATCTCTCCATGGAGACCGCCAAGGGCAAACGTGAAAAGGCCCAGCAGGGCGGCTGGGTTGGCCCGATCCCGATTGGTTACGCAAAGGGAGCAGATGGAACACTCATCCCCTCAGCCGATGCGCCGGTGGTACAGCGCATCTTTGAACTCTATGTGACACGCCAGCACAGCTACACGAGCATCGCCGACGAGATGAACGAACGTGGCTGGCAGACTCACGAGACCCGTACCGGACGGCGCGGGCGCTTTGGGCGTGAGAGCATTCGCACCATCCTCAAAAATCCCGCCTACATTGGCATGGTTTCCAGTGGCGGCATCCGCTACCCTGGGAAGCATCCGCCCTTAATCAGCGAGATCCTCTTTGCGACAGCCCAGGCTATTCGTGAGGAGCGTACACTCTTTCATGGTTCACCTGTAACCCATGGGACGGCCTGGCTCACCAGTGTCCTCTGGTGCGCCCACTGTGGCGGCAAGATATGGCATCAGTTTGGTGGGCGGCAATCCACGATCCGCTACTACCGCTGTAGCGGAGTATCGCGGCGTGTGTGTACCATGAAGCAGATCCGTGCCGTCACATTGGAAAGCGAGATGGCCCAAATCCTCAACACACTAGTCGTACCCAACGACCTCATCGAGCCGATTATGGCCAAAGCACGCCAATTAGCAGGCGAGCATCAACCGCCGCCAGACGTGCGAGACGCGGCACAGGAGACATTTCTGCGCCAGTTGAAACAAGCGTATAATGCGGGTATACTAACGAGGACGGAATACGAACGCAAACTCAGGGATGCAGAAACAAAAAAAGACCAGACGCCGGGAGGCGTGGCCCTTCACGTGCAGCGGGCGCTGCAACGACTTGCGGATATTCCGCAACTTATTGAAGATGCAACCCCTCAGGAACGACTGGCGCTGGTAAAATCCCTGTTTGACCGGGTGATTGTTGAGAACCGCAGGATTACGGAGTTGATGCCGCGTGCGGATGTTGGCCCAGTACTCGCCGCCCTGGTGAGGGTTTTAGATGGGGTGCCTGATGGGGATCGAACCCACAGCCTCCTGATCCACAGTCAGGCGCTCTAACCCTTGAGCTACAGGCACCACAGACGTTGCCGATTGTACACGCTTTGCCCGTCTCTGTCAAGTTTGACGCGATGGCATGAACGCGCTAAAATTGCCCTATTGAAATCGCCCCCCCTTTTTTGTCTGCGATATACTCATGACAACACCTGATGTGATTGGTCTCGTCTCGACCTTTGTCTATGCGGCGAGTCTTATTGTGATCGCTGAACTCATTCGTCGTTGGAGAGGGTATCCGCAGGATTTTACTCGTAAGTTTGTTCATATCGGGGCCGGGATGGCGGTCTTTATTGTGGTTGGTCTCTTTGAGACATGGTATATCGGTGTTCTCCCTTTTGTCTCCTTCATCTTCCTTAATTATATCTTCTGGCGCTATAAGATCCTTGATGCGGTTGATGCGAGTGATAGTACCCCCGGTACGGTCTATTTCGCTCTCTCGATCTCTATCCTCTTCTGTCTCCTCTGGCGCCCCCAGTTACCCACCGATTTGGGCTACCTCGCGGTTGCGGCGACGATGGCGATGACGTGGGGTGATGCGCTCGCCGCTATTATTGGTAAACGCATCGGGAAGCATCGCTATACGGTTGTTGGTGGTACCCGCTCCTATGAGGGTTCGTTGGTCATGTTCCTCGTTAGCGGTACGGCGATGTTCCTCTCGCTCCTGCTTATCCCTGGCTCGTTCCTTAGCCCGATGGCGCAACCCCTCGGTTTGGGCCTGAGCCTCGGTGCGGCGTTGGTTACGGCACTGATTGTGACGCTTGCCGAGGGTATCTCGCCCCACGGTATGGATAATATCAGCGTCCCTCTGCTTGCCGGAATCTCGCTCTATACTACGGTAATGATCTTTGGGTAATATAGGTGTATGTTGCGTTTAGATGGGTGATCCGCTGGTACGGATCTTTGATGCCCTGTTGTATGCGGTGATCTGAACCGCTGTCGGCAGAGGGAGGATTGATTGGATAGCCTCCGTATCCCGATTCTTAAGATCGGAGACATCCTGATCGCATCGATCCAGGTTGCCTTGCACGATGCTTCTGCTGTGCAGTTTAAGGATGACCTGCTTCAGAAGATCCACGATACCCGCGCCAAGGGGGTTATTATTGACCTCACGGCTCTCGATGTGGTGGATAGCTTCATCGGGCGCTTGATCGCTGATATTGCGGCTATGGCGGGTCTGATGGGCACACGGGTGGTGCTTACGGGTCTCCAACCTGCTGTGGCGATCACCTTGGTCGAGTTGGGTCTGGAGTTGCCCCGCGTACTCACCGCGCTCAATCTTGAGAAGGGCCTCAAGGTGATGCAGCGCCTGACTGAGGAGAGCGACGATGGGGCAGTCTAAGGCTGCGGTGATTCGCAGTGATCTTGATATTGTCATCGCTCGTACTATGGCTCGTGATGTCGCGAAGGCGCTGGGCTTCGGGGCGATTGATCAGGCGCGTATTGCGACGGCTGTCAGTGAACTGGCGCGTAATATCTTTCTCTATGCTGGTACTGGGAATGTTTCCGTGCGCGAAATTGAGAAGGGGACGCGCAAGGGTATCGAGATTGTGTGTGAGGATCAGGGGCCGGGTATCCCGAATATCGATCTGGTGATGCAGGATGGCTACTCGACCTCGCGGGGTATGGGTATGGGTCTTCCTGGTGCGAAACGCTTGATGGATGAGTTCCTTATTCGTTCTGAGGAGAATGTTGGGACGACGATTACGTGCCGTAAGTGGCGTAATTAGGGTCTGACCCGGTAGATCGTTACTCCGCCCTGCCTGAATGCGATTTCAAGTTCTTGGGTAAATGCTGCCGCCTCTGATCCGTAGATTTCGCGCTCTAGTGGCCCAAGATAGAGGTAGTCTATGCCGTAGCGATCAAGTAGCGGCTGGGCTGCCTCTCGTTTTTCTGCTCGGTAGATTGCTCCAATGTCGCGCTCACGCGCCGCGATCTCGGCTAGTTGTGCTGGGTAGCCGCTGCGCCATACCCGTTCGTGTCCGTCCATCCAGCCTAAAACGCTCTGCACGCCGCTGATGGCCGCAATCCGGCTCTCTTCCTCGTATTTGCAACCACAGTATCCGCTCACCAGTACCTCTTCGCGTCCTAGGTGCGTGGCTAACCAGCGCGCTGCCGCTAGGCCGTCGGGGTCGGCTTGCTCCATCCAGGCTAGGCCATCGAGGCTGCGTTGGCTGGCTTGCCATGGCGTGGCCCAGTGCAGTAGCCCCCACGGGTAGATCAGGCCGCCAAGGAGTAATGCTCCCGCTGGAAGCAGCCACAGGTAGGCGCGGCGTCTGTATGCCCCGCGTAGGATCTGCCATAATCCATACGCTGCGACAAGCCCCAACAGTAGCCACGCCTGAAAGTAGAATTTGAAGATGGTGATCATCCGGCTCATCTCGCCTTCGAGATGATCGCGGATGTAGATTAGTTCCGGGACGAGCAGGGCGAGGCTGCTGAGTGCGGCGATCCATTGGATGAAGGCCGGGCTGGAACGTTCTGGCTGTTGCCATGCGTGCCAGCCGAAGATGATCGCGAGGGGTAGGAGTAGCAGCAGTGGGAAGCCGAGCAGGCTGCCGATGAGTAGGCTGGTTACGAGGATGCTGATGGTGGTGCGCCTTGTGCCTCCTAGCTGCACTAGCGCGAAGAGGATGAAGAGGCCGAAGATGATCACGAAGCTGTGTAGTTGGGTGCGTTGCGTTGCAAGACCGAAGCTGCCTGCGAGGCGGTTGAGGAGTGGTACTTGGGCTACCCAGCCTTCCACTGGCCCTGCCGGGGGGCGGAAGGTGAGTAGAAAGGGGAGTGCGGCAGTCAGTGCGCCTAGCCCCATCGCCATGCCTTCGCCCATAAAGCGTCGCCAGGTGATGTTGTCTAGCCGTAGCGCCACGATCCCTGCGCCCAAGAGTGCGTAGCTCGGCGCATCCCACGAGTTGATGCAGTAGAGCGATCCCACCACTAGTCCGTAGCTGATGGTGCGTAGCCAACTCATGGGGCCGATCAGCAGGGCCAGGGCGAGGGCGATGGCCAACAGGTTGAAGGGCATGGCGATGATGTGTGGGTGTAGATCGCCCAGGTAGAAGCTGAAGGCCGGAAATTCGGTGATTGCGTAGCGGCGCTCGATCTCTCCTGTATGTGTCGGTACATCATCGTATAGGCTGCGTGTCGCCCCGAACCAATCGAAGCTGATCGTCTCCGCCGGGGTGATCTGGCTGAATGCGGGGCTACCCCAACTTGCCGGGGTCGCCCGACTCAGTTGGATCACCTCGGCCCCACTGATGCGTTGCCCCATCGCTTCTAGCAGTTGCCCACCGTCTAAAGCGCGTACTAAGGGCGAACCGATTATTACCTGGAGGGCGCTGCTCTGGCTGCCGATCCCCAAACAGAGGAGGAGCGATAACCCGGCTAAGCCGACTCGTGTGCTCCGGCGCTGCACGCCCGGCGTGTTCGCCGCTAAGGCGTGGCCCACATAGGCGATGCTCACCACGGTCAGGGCCACCACTAACCCAAAGCCGAGGTTGAAGGCGACAGCCGCTGGGGTGTGGCTTAACAGGGCCAGCCCGGCCAGTATGACATAACCGAGGTAGTAATAATTCAGCCCAAACCCGGCCAGCCACGGGTCAAGGGGCGGAAAGTGCGGATCGCGCATGATTGCGTTGAGGATGGCGATCTCCATCGGTTTTTCGGTGCCGGTGAGGGCCGGGCCGGTGGCACCGTGCCAGCGCAGCCAGATGCCCAGGAAGAGGCCGCCGATCAGGAGTAGTTCGTAGGCAATGATTCCTTGCCACCCCACCCGCAGGTGCGGGCGTGGCTCCATCCAGCCCGCTGCCGCCACGAGCGCCCCAGCTACCCCTAGGCTGAGTGGGCCAAAGGCGGCTACGCCTAGCAACGACCCGACCCAGGCGATCCAGGCGCAGGCCAACAGCCCGATCAGTTTGGCGAGTGGGTAGCCGCTGAGTGGTAGTGGCCCCATGATGCGGCTGGTGAGTGGCCATGCCAGCCAGCCAACCAGTTGCAGCCACAGCCACCAGATCCAGATCTCTCTGGTGCTGAAGAAGGTCTGGATGTCGAGCAGTAGCCCGTACACCGCCCCCGGATTACTCGCCCAATACCCCACGAGGCCAATCCCGACGATGCTGGCACTGCGTATTGCCCAAGGGCGCGGTATTCCGGCGAGGTTCAGCACCAATGCCAGGAGCAGCGGGAAGCCGCCGAGCAGCAGCATGATCTGGCTGGGGGGTAGGCGTAGCTCGTGGCGCACGGGCATGATCTGGAGGGTGTGCAGCGCCAGACTCAGCTCGCGGCCCTCAATCTGGGCGGCCGGGTTGCCGCGTACTTGTAGCTCCAACCAGCCCAGGGCGTCGGGCTGCGCCGCAAGCAGCATCTGGTAGGTGCGCAGTTGCGGGGCCGCAGCGGGGGCGGCGAGGCGCAGCGGCGGGCTGTCGTTCAATATCAGATCGACCTGGGCACCCGGCGCGACCACGCCGCGCAGCACGATGATCCCGCTTGGCCCCGGCATGTGGATCTGTGCGCTGGCTCCGGCCCAGCGTAGGTTGCCCGCTGCCCCGCTTTCTACTGCACCAAACCCGGTGATGCGGTCGGGGTTGTCTAGGTGGCGCGGATCGAGTTGCAGGGGGCGGGCGATCTGCCAGAGGATGATCACGGCCAGCAAGGGCAGGAGTAGCAGCAGGGCGCTACGCCATGGAGGTGCGACCCTTACTGGCATAGCTCGATACCTCCCTGCGGAATTGTGGCCGGAATGAAGGTTCCGGCTGCGCGGCGCACCTCTGGGCGGAAGGCAATCGGGGTGATGCGCATCTGTTGGATGGCGAGGCTCACCATGCGGCCATCGGTGTTCGGTACCATCGCGCTCTCAAGGATCAGATCGCTACGCCCCGGTGGCAGCATCAGATCGAGCGTTACCCACTGCTCATAGGGCGCGGCGGGAATCTCTAGCGTGGTCAGTTGGTCTTGGCGGTTCCAGATGATTAGCGGGCGTGCCTCGCCGTAGGCGGTGGCAAGAAATTCTACCTTCACCATGCTCTGCTGGCGGGCGTGGAGGCTGATCATTGCCCGATCCCGCATCCAACGCCAGCGCCGCTCACCGTCGCGCTCGATGCCGTACCAGCCGGGGCCGAGGGTAGCAGCCGGTTGATCCACATCGCCACTGATCGCGTAGATCTCCAAACTCGCATCGGCATACACCAGACTCGTGTGCGGCCCAGCCAGTTGGCGGCGAATGCGGTTAACATGGAACTCAGCCAGCCGCGTCAGGTCAATGGTGACATAACGTACCCCCAACGCGGCCAGTTCGGTGGGCGCGTTGAGATCGAGGATGTCCGACGGCGGCGGGTCGGCGTCCCAGAGCCGCTTGGTGGCCGAGGGGTAGATGGTGAAGTCTAGGTCGGGGAGGCGGGCGAGGTAGCCGCCCACCAACGGACGCCCATGGCAGATCTGGTTGAGCAGGTAGATGCTGTCGTCGTTGCGCGGCGGCAACTCCAACACCGCGCCGGGAAGCGGGTCGGCGTTGAGTGCCTGGTAGGCGGGGGCGACACGCAGCGGGGTGATTGGCCACGGGCTGACCAGCAACTCGGCCACGAGTAGCAGCCCCAAGCCCCAGCGCGGGCGTTGATTCAGCAGTACAAAGCCCTGCGCACACAGTACCGCCAGCGCAATCGCGCTCAGGGCAATGAAGATGCTGGGCCGACTGCTGTTGCGGAAGGGGGTAATCAGATCGAGCAGGAGGAAGGGGCCGGGAATGGGGCTTTGCGCCGCGTCAAAACGTAGTTGTGGCCCCATCGCCAAGAGGTAGCTACCGAGCACCAATGCCGCCCACGGCCAGCTTTGCTTCCAGCGGCGCACTAGCGCGATGCCAACGAGAAGGAGCATAGCCACACTGAGTCCGGCTCCATTCTCCAGCCCAAACGGGTGCGACTGATTCTGCCATGCGGCAAGTGCCTGTCCCCAGAGCGGATGCTGAATGTTGGGGCTGATCAGATCAACCAGGGCTACCGAGTGGAATACTTGGCGCACTTGCCAATCTTCGAGTACCGCATCGCCAACGCCCCCGACCCGCAGGATGATCGGTACCAGACCGAGCAGCCAGAGGATGCCCACAGCAGCACTGGCCCCCAGCGTGCGCCAGCGGTATGTTGGTGCGGCCAGCAGCGTTGCGAGTAGCCCGTGACCCGCCGTGTAGACGGCGGTGTAGAGTCCGTAGTACTGGCTGGCCAGGGTGGTGATGAGCAGAGCCATGGCGGCTCCTATCAGCCGTAACGGGCTGGGGCGGGCCAGTGCCTGTACGAAACAGAAGAGGTAGAGCGGTATCCACTGGATAGCGATCAGTTCCATTGGCCCGCTCCAGATGCGCTGGATGTGGTAGGGGCCACACGCAAACAGGAACCCGGCCACGAGCGCCGCAGGCCGATCTTTGAGCAGTGCCAGCGCCAGCCGGTAGCTGAAGTAGCCACCTAACCCGAACGAGAGCAATGTTACACTATTGAAGGCTACCACCGGCCCTAGGCCGATCAGGATGGGGAGAACCAACAGCGCATTGGGTAGGCTGAGGGTCTGGAAGAAGAGGTTGATCGGTAAGGGGTAGAAGATGTGCCGCGTCAGGTAGGGATTTTGGCCATTCAGCAGGCTTGAACGCGCCCACCAGAGGTTCCATACGCCTTGGCCCGCATCAATCGGTAGCCCACCCTTCTGGATTACGCCATCGCCCATGTGTAGAACCAGTGGCCAGGTGAAGGTGATGCCCAGGAGCAGGTAGCCGAGGAAGATCAAACCATGCTGCCACCACGGCTCGGCGGGGGCTTCACCCACCAGTGGCGATTCGCTGGTTTCAGATAAGCGTTGCATAGACTCGCTCCAGATCCGCCGCCAGCCGTTCGGCGCTGTAGCGCGCAAAGACTTCGCTGCGCCCGGTTTGGCCTAGGCGCTGCGCCAGTTCCCGATCCTGCAACAGCCGGATGATACCATCTGCCAGCGAGGCCGGATCATTATAGCCACTGAGCAGCCCATTCTCGCCGTCACGGATAATCTCGTTGCACGCCGGGACATCACTGGTGATCAACGCCGCTCCCGCCGCCTGCGCCTCGATCAGCGGTATCCCGAAGCCCTCGTAGCGGCTGGGCGCAGCCACTACGGCGGCGCGGCGCAACAAGGCGATTTTCTCCACCTCGTCCACACGCCCGCGTAGCTCCACTTGTGCCTCGGCGTTGCCCGCTTGTACCAGCCGCCGCAACTCGGCCTCGTCCTGGCGGTTGTGGCTGACAAAGACAAACCGTGCATCGGGGATGACACGCAGCACCATCGGGATGGCGCGTGCCAGCAGATCGTAGGCTTTGCGCGGCACCAACTGGCCGATGAAGAGGACTAAGCGTGGGTCACGCGGCGGCACGGGGCTGTCCTGCACAAAGCCGGAGAGGTCAACCGCGTTGGGCAGCACACTGATCTGCTCCGGGCGCAGACCCAAGCTGGCCAGGAGTCCCGCTTCGTGCTGCGAGAGCGCAATCGCGTGGTTGAGCATGCCCAGGGGGGCGTGGATACAGTAGTTGCGCACGGCGCGGCGCGGGTGTGCGCCGCGCGCCAGCCGCGCCAGCAGTTGGCCGGGGGTACGCAGTAGGTTATCGTAGCGCAACGGCGCATCCAGCGGGCGCTCGCGATCCACCACCAGATCGCCATCGTGCAGCAGGCCGTGGGGCGTCATGACGGTGGGGATACCGAGGCGACGCGCAAGCTGCACGGTCTGGTAGGCAAGCAGGTTGCGCAAGTGGTGGATGTGGATCACCTGCGGGCGCTCGGCGATGAGCAGCCGCAGCAGCGCCTCCGGGGCGAAGAAGCCGAGTGTGGCAGCGCGATGCACCGCCACCCCATCCAGCCACACGTGGCGGGTGGATTGGCCGGGGTAGCGCGGGTCGTAGTATTCGTGCGCAACAACCTGATGCCCGCGCTGGACTAACGCCCGTGCCTGGAGTTGCTCTGGGCGGCTCGGAAAGGCCGGATCGAAGCCGTAGGTGGTGACAATGAGGATTTTCATAGTGAACGATACACCGCCTCTATGCGATCTGTCACTGCGGGCCATGCGAATTGCGCCGCCCACGCCGGAGCCGCCGCTGCCATCGCTGCGCGTCGCGCCGGGTCGGCGAGCAGCCTCGTGACCGCCTCGGCTAATGCCTGGGGATCACGCGGGGGGACGAGGAGGCCGGTGCGGCCCGCGTCAATCACTTCCGGGAAGCCGCCGAAGTTGCTGGCAACCACCGGCAAGCCGCACGCCTGCGCTTCCACCGGCCCAATCCCAAAGGTCTCACTGGCATGGCTGGTAGCCAGCAGCAGATCGCAGCGGCTGTAGAGTTGCGGCAAGGTTTGGCGTTCCAGCCCGCCCAGGAAGTACACGCGCTGTTCCAACTTCAACTCGGCGACAATCCCTTCCAGCCGCACCCGGTCTTCCCCCGCCCCGGCAATCAGCAACTCGGCATCGGGAATGAGCGCCAACGCCCGGATGGCGGTCTCTACCCCCTTCCAGGGCTGCAAACGCCCCACAAAGAGCAGTTGCGCTGGGCGGTTGCTGCGTTCGGCTGGCTCTAGCGGGCGGAAGAGGCTGGTGTCAATGCCATTAAAGACCACCTGTGGGCGGAAGCCATAGTGGGCCTCTATCGTGGCCGCGTTGAAGTGTGAACACGAGACCGAGGCATCCACATGGCGCGCCAGCAGCGTATCGCCCCGGTAGAAATCCTCGCCGTGGCACCCCAGCACCACCTTCGCCCCGCCCAAGCGGCGCGCCAACAGTGCAGGGGCGAGGTCGTAGGGCTTCTGGATGTGGATAATATCGTAGCCGCCGCGTGCCAAGTGCGCCAAGGCCGGAACCGCCAGCGTCAGCCGTTCCAGCAACTTGGCCTCGGCATAGGCGCGCCGCAGCGGGGGGATGGCCTGCCAGAAGCGGCGACTGATGAACGGGAAGGTCAGTACGCGCACCCCCGGTGCAGCTTCGCGGCGGCTACCCACCCCCCCGATGATGCTCACTGCATGGCCGCGCCCGGCCAGTTCGCGGGCGAGATCCCAGACAAAACTCTCCACCCCGCCAAACTTGGTGGTGGTGGTGAGGTTGTAGAGTGCGATACGCATGAGGGAGCTTTCTTCTGCTAATCTACAACACCCGCAACAGCCACTTCTTCAGCGGCAACTTCGTCTTAGCCAACTGGGCCTTGTCCTGGGCATCAATCCCACCGAGTAGGCGCAGCGCAGCAAAAAAGGCCACCGCGCCAATCCCGGCCATGCCCAACATCAACACCGCCTCACGTAGCTTGTCGGCCAGGGTGACATCGGTGGGCAGCGGCGGCATGAAGCTGCGTACCCCCAGGATGATCAGTGCCATCGCGGCGGAGGCAAGCACCACCCGCAGGCTGAAGCGCCACGGCCAGCGCAGCCCCAATAGGCGTACACCGCTCGCTGTCACCCAGAAGCCCGACGCCAGCCGCGCCACGCCGAAGGCCAGCGCCATGCCCACTAACCCCGCCCACGGGGGCAGGAGGATCGCCAGCGGCACCACCACCAGCAGCGTAATCAGGCGTGAGATAATGATCGTCCCTAGGCGCTCGTGGACAATCAGGGCGTTGTGGGCGGTGGTGAGCAGACATTCGATGAAGAGACATGGTACCAGCACCCACACAATCGGCGCGGCGGGCAGGTAGGCCGGGTTGAGCACGAGCAGCGCCGGTTCGGCGAGCAGCATCAGCCCGACGCCGCCCGGTACCAGCAGCAGCAGTTGCAGCCGCACCAGCGATTGGTACGCCCCGTTGAGCGTGCCACCTTCACCCTGGCGCACGCGGGTAAAGAGCGGCACCTGTACCCCCACCATCGGCGTGTAGAGGTAGCCCAGCGCCATGCGCACCAGCAGCGCCCCCGCCGAGAGCAACGCCACCCCCTGAATATCCTGGCTAAAGAAATTGACAAACTCGAAACTGGCCACAAAATCGGTCACGGTCATGAGGTAGGAGACGGCACTGTAGCGCACGAACCCCGGCGGCAGTGCGGCACGCAGATCGCGCAGTGTGGTACGCACTTCATCCACGAGTCGTATCGGCTGGCCCTGTTCATCACGTTGGGAACCGAGTACCTGCCAGGCTGCGAGTGCCACCGCAATGGCCGGAGCCAGTACCATGGCTCCCAGCACCCCCAGGATGTCGAGCGAACTGGGCAAGGCCAGAATCGCCGCCACGGTGAGGAACTGCGGCAATAGGCCCGCCGCCAGCGCGATGCTGTTCCACGCCTTCTGACGAAAAAAGCTGCTCAGAAAGGCCATGAGCATGTCGTAGCAGGTGCCCAGAAAGAGCAGCGCCAGCACAACCAGCACGATCAGCCATGTGTAGTCGGCAACGAAGAGCGAGAGTTCGGCACGTGCTTCTGCTTCCACCCGCGTATTGCTGCTGAGTAGCCCCTGCAAGTAGTCGCCAATTTGGGGTTGCGCCAGCGCCAAGCCGAGCGCCACCAGCAACAACACCGCCATCTGAAGCGCAAAGACCGCCACCAGCAGCCGCAGCACCGCCCGTGCGCCCCCGGCGTGATCCTGCTCTGGGATGTACTTGGGTAAGGAGCGCGCCGTTCCCAGATCGATCCCTGTACCAAAAAGGTTACTCGCGCCGCGCACCAGCGACACCAACCCGAAACCCGCCTGCGAAAGCTGATTGATCTTCACCAGGGTCGAGAGCACCTCGGCCACCAGCCGCAGCGGGACAAAGAGCGTATTCCAGATGACGGCCCGCGAGACCTGCGTGGAGAGAGAGGGGCGCGGCGTTGATTCGGGTGGCACAGCTACTTCCCTACATCTTCTCCAAGGCGAGTTCAAACATGCCCACATACCAACGCCGCTGCACCCGGTAGGCCAGCCCTTCTAGCCCAAAACCGCGCAACACGCGCCGGATGGCACGCCGGGTCGGTTTGGGGCTACGCAGCGTCCCGCGCCGTAGTTGCTCTTGGCGCAGATCCTTGGCGCGGAAACCGTGGCGCTTACACAGGCGGATAAACTGGCCATAGTGGAAGTAGTGCATCGCACTCAGGCGCTGCATATCGCGGAAGGCCGCCCCCGCCTTGGTACGCCCACGGCGCGCAATCAGCACCTCGGCCAGCGGGCGCGGCAGCCAGTTGATGCCCGGCAGATGGTAGTGCGGATCGATCCAGGCGCGCCGGTTGATCGCCGTGATCAGACAGTGGCCCTTGGGGCGCAGAACCCGTGCAATCTCGCGCAGCATGGCCGTGGGCGACTGCACATGCTCGATCACATCCCAGGCCACCACCACATCAAAGCTGGCATCAGCGAAGGGCAGCGTCTCCCCCGCCGCATTAAAGACCGGCAAGCGCAGGTTGTGGCGCTCCGCCCGCAGGCGCACGATCTCGCAGTAGGCCGGATTGTACTCAGACGCAACCACCCGCGCCCCACGCAGCGCCGCCGCCACCGCAAAGCCGCCCATCCCCGCACCCAGATCGAGCACCCGCAGCCCCCGAAGCTCCCCGGCCACCCCACTCAGCATCGCTAGGCGCTCATCCTGGTAGAGTTCCTGATTGATGCGTCGCTCGCGCCAACGTGCATAATCGCGCCGCCACGTCATGTGTTGCAGCCACGGCTCAATCGCCTGCTCAAGTTCAGAAAGTGCCTCGTAGGCCATAGAGAGCCTCCCGCCCTACTCTATTCGTCGGAAGAGTAACAGATCATCCTCAGCATCAATCAACTGCCAGCGCGGATCGTTCTGCAACGCCTCCACAATCCCGCGCCCCTGGATCGCACTCGCCCGCGTATCAAGAAAGGCATACTCAGCCTCATCTATCTGGTGGTGCATCTTGCCACCAGGGATATAGTAGAGTTCCTCACGCGGGAGCAGATGCGGCCCCAAGAACGAGGTTGCCGCCACTACCGCATCGGGCGGAATTTCGGCCTTCATACGCTCCATAATCGCCACCCGCGCCGCCGACTCCGGGTTGCGGAAGGCGGAGATGACCGGGTTCTTGAGCGGGATGTTGAGCAACCCGATCACCAGCAGCATCCCCAGCAAGAGCCACTTCCCATCAACCCGGCGCAGCCACGGGCGCTCCCACAGCCACGCGCCACCATAGATGGCCGCGATCACCACGCCGGGGATAGCGAGAATCTGATACTGCTCGGTAATCACATACTGGTAGACCCGATCCGAGAGCAGGTTGATGGCAAAGATCGGCGCGACCAGCAACATCTCGCGGGGAGCCAAGAGCGGCAGAAAGAGCAGCGTCCCCAACATCAGCGCCAAATAGACCAGTTTGGCCGGTTGGAAGACAAAAAAGAAGATCTCAACCGGATGGGTGAGGATATTCTTGGCAATCTCCGGCAGACTACCGCCCAGATGGATGTAGTAACACGCCTGCGGACTCAAGCCACACGGCCAGAGATCGTTATAGTCACGATGCAGGTCGAAGGGCAACGCGACCTGTGCAGGTTGGAAACTCGGATCATAGAAACGCGGCGTAATGTAGGTCAGCGCGGCATAAAAATAGACCAAGCCCACCAGGAACGGCAAGACCGCAAACGGCCAGCGTTCGCGGCGCAACCCCGCCACCATACCAAACGCCACCACCACCAATGCCGCATCACTACGCGAGAGCATGGCCAAAAAGAGACAGATCAGATAGGGCCAAAGCTGCTTACGGATCAAAAAGAAGAAGGCCCAGAAGAAGAGTACCAAGCCCGGAATACGCGGCTGAAACGGGCCAGCCAGCGTCATGAACTGGGTAGTTGGGTAGAGCAGATAGGCCGCCGCGAAGGCCACACCCGCCCACGGATTCCCGATGCGCTCACGGGCGATCAGGAAGACCGGGATGGCCGCCGAGACCATCAGGACAGCTTGCAGCACAATCAGCGT